>OBLW0100003068.1_pt1 | contig 13151 bp, 14 predicted proteins | sample 1520161 | NCBI WGS metagenome assembly OBLW01 (sample SAMEA3539309, study PRJEB22396) | soil metagenome | biome: tundra; feature: field; material: soil | place: USA | collected 2010-05 | depth 0.15 m
CACAGCCCAGATCGAGCACCCGCATGCCAGCGCCGCCTCCCGCCTTCGGTAGCAGACGCTCGGTGACCGGCCGCAATAGAACAGCTTGCTTTGTCAAGCGCCCGATCTTGGTCGGCGAATGTCCAAGTACCTGGCCCGTTTTGGTCATGGTCTTCATTTTTTCGTTTTGTGCTCCCACCTGGTACGAAACATCTGCGCTGCGTAAATATTCCCCAACCTTAAAAGGAACATCGCAGCCGAAAAATTCCGCGGATTCCCTCGTTGTTTTTTCCAGGTTGACTCCAAAGTTGCAGCGTTTTGAGCAATCAGGAAATCATCACCTCGAACCGTGGTGCCGTCGACCACGCGGAAGCCGGGGCTACCTTGCGGCGTGAAGTTTTCCTCTTGACAATAGTCGTTGCAACGATTATTGTAACAGCATGAGTTCTCGCTCCCGTTCCGCTCGCCCCCCGGTCCTGCTGGAGGCCCAAGTCTTCATCGCCCTCCAAAAACTCGCCGACGCGCTGAACCAGGAGGCCGAGCAGCTTTTGAAAGCCCACAGCTTGACCGGCGCCCAATACAACGTGCTCCGCATCCTGCGCGGCGCCGAGCCCGAAGGGTTGGCCTGCAGCACCATCAGCGACCGTATGATTTCCCACGACCCCGACATGACGCGCCTTCTCGACCGCATGGAAAAACGCGCCCTGATCACGCGCCAGCGTCAAAAAGACGATCGCCGCGTGGTGAAAACGCGTATCACCGCCGCAGGCCTGGATTTATTGAAGGGCCTGGACGAACCGGTTTGCGAACTCCATAGGCGGCAGTTTCAGCGACTGCCTGCCACGCGGCTGAAGACGCTGGCAGAGTTGCTCGATCAAGTTCTTCGTCGGGAAATCGAATAGAAATTTATAGAGGCATTTTAGAAGTTTAAGCCATTGCACCTAAGTCAAAATCAAAAGGAGATCAAAACCATGGGCCATTATCTGACTCGCATCGCACTCACCGCCGGCCTCGCAACCATTGTTTCGTTGCCGGCTTCCGCGGCTACTTCCACCTGGCAAATCGACCCGGCACACACGGCCGCGCAATTTTCCGTGCGGCACCTGGCGATCTCAACGGTGCGGGGAGCATTCAGCAAAGTAACCGGTACGGTTATTTTTGATGATAAGGATGTCAGCAAGTCCAGCGTGGACGTCACCATCGATGTGTCTACTGTGGACACGCGCGAACCCAATCGCGACAAAGACCTGAGGAGCGATCATTTCTTCGACGTGGAGCATTACCCCACCATGACCTTCAAATCGACGAAAGTGGAGCGGGCCGGGGTTGGCAAGTTGAAGGTCACCGGCAACCTGACGATCCGCGGCGTAACCAAAGAGGTTGTTCTTGACGTCGATGGCCCCACAGCGCCGGTGAAAGACCCCTGGGGCAATCAGCGAGCAGCGGTGAATGCCGCCACGAAAATCAATCGTCAGGACTATGGCGTGAAATGGAACGCCACCATGGACAACGGCGGCGTGGTGGTCGGCGACGAGATCTCCATCAACATCGACGCGGAAATGATTCAGAAGAACCCCGCGAAGTCCGGCGACTAAGGACTTGAGTTAGCCCTGGGTACCGGGCCCAGCGGGCGTCTTCTCGCATCGCCCGCTGGGATCCCTTCATCTAATGCCATGCCGTCACCGAACTGAGCCGAGCTGCAGAGATAAGAGCGGCAAGGACAAGAAAGGTCCAAATTCATGAAGAACCCTGCTCCTACCGAAGTACCCGTCCATGAAATTGTTCGTGAACGATGGAGTCCGCGGGCGTTCAGCGAAAAAACTGTAGCGCCGGAGGTGCTCCGCAGCCTCTTTGAGGCCGCGCGATGGGCGCCGTCCAGCTCGAATCTCCAGCCCTGGGCCTACATAGTCGGCACGAAGGACGACCAAGAAAATTTCGATAAAGTCCTGAGTACGCTCGTTGAATTCAACCAGGGCTGGGCAAAGAACGCTCCGGTGCTGGCTCTTTCCGTTGCGCAGGTGAAAAATCCAAAGGATGGCGCCGCCAATCGCTGGGCATTTCATGATGTGGGCAGCGCCTCGGCGCAGCTCACCACCGAAGCCAATAGTCGGGGACTCTACGTGCACCAGATGGCCGGCCTCGATCCAAACAAGGCCCGCCAAGTTTTCAACATCCCGGCCGATTGGGAGGCGGTTGCCGCAATGGCCATCGGCTATCCTGGAGATCCTGCCACGTTGCCCGACAAGCTACGAGAGCGCGAACTGGCTCCCCGCGTCCGTAAAACGGTTTCCGAATTTGTCATGACGGGCGGCTGGGGGCATACTGCTCCTTTCGTTTCGAAGTAACCGGTTACGAGGAAACCCAGCCCCGCGCCATGCACAGCACTCTGGACTTTCTCCTACGCCACGGCTACGTGGTTCTGTTGGGCTGGGTGTTTGCCGAACAGATTGGCCTGCCCGTCCCTTCCCTGCCGCTGTTGCTGGCGGCCGGCGCTCTCGCCGGCACGCACCACCTGAATTTCTTTTTCTCGCTATTTTTGAGTGTTCTTGCGGCGGTAGCCGCGGATTCCATTTGGTATACGCTGGGCCGCATCAAGGGCATCAAAGTCCTTCAACTGCTCTGTAAGATTTCGCTGGAGCCGGATTCTTGCGTGCGCCGCACCGAAAGTGTCTTTTCCACACAAGGCGCGCGTTCCCTTCTGATAGCAAAATTTCTTCCCGGGTTGAGCACCGTCGCGCCGCCGCTGGCCGGCATCTTCCACATGCGCCCGCAGCGCTTTCTGCTGTTCGACGGCGGAGGTTCGCTCCTTTGGGCCGGCACGTTTCTCGGGCTCGGTTATGTCTTTAGCGGCCAGATCGAACGGATTGCCGAACATGCCCTGAGTTTGGGGGGATGGTTGCTGGTTCTATTGATCGGCGGCCTGGTTTCTTACATCACGTACAAATTTATTGCCCGGCAACGCTTCATGCGCCAGTTGCGCATCGGCCGAATTTCGGTGGACGAGCTTAAGACCAAAATCGACGCCGGCGAACCGTTGGTCATCGTGGATCTCCGCCACGCCCTGGATTTTGAAGCGGACCCAGAAACCATCCCCGGCGCATTTCGCATGGACGCCAAGGATTTAGAGGAAAAGGACAACCGGTTGCCCCGCGACCGCGAAGTCATCCTCTACTGTACTTGACCAAACGAAGCCACGAGTGCCCGTGCGGCGCTCATCCTAAGAAATCACGGTATACGGCGCATCCGCCCACTCCAGGGTGGGTTGGAGGCGTGGCGCGAACGGGGATATCCGGTAGCCAACGCGACCTTGACGCAAATCTCCGCGTCGCTTACCACGACTGCAACGGCGACGACCGGTAAGTGAGCCGCCCTGCAATTGCACATCGCCCAACCCCAATCGAATAAGGACCAGGCCGTGAATGTAGAGGTCATGCCCCAGGTGATGGCGGAAACGCAAGCAGGCCAGCGGATCTTCCCGGAAGTTGTGCGCAGACTCCTCGAGGTGGGCGTCGAGTCCTACTTCTGCGACCTTGCATCGCGCCGGGAAACTTTTTACCTGACCGAAGGGCAGCCCCATTCCGAAAAGATGACGCTTCCGCCGGTGCTTATCGCCGAGGAATTCTCCTGGTCCGGTCTGATCGAGGCAATTCGCGGGCCCAGGCGGACACCATTCGCTATCCCGAATTCATAAAATGCTCGGCCGCGGCCGGAGTGATCGCCTACTGGGCTTTCCTCACCGGCAAGAAGGTAATCTACTTCGGCCGCAAGGGCGAGTTTCACATCGAGGAGTTTCCCCGCTCCAAGGCCTGATCCGCCGGAATATTCGCTATAGCCGCGGCAATACGATTCCACTTTGAGCCTGATATTTGCCTTTTTTGTCTTTGTAGCTGACTTCGCAAGGCTCATCCGACTCGAAGAAGAGTACTTGGCAGAGGCCTTCGTTCGCGTAAATCTTCGCTGGCAACGGAGTCGTGTTACTGATCTCCAGCGTCACAAACCCTTCCCACTCCGGTTCAAAGGGCGTAACGTTCACGATAATGCCGCAGCGCGCGTAAGTCGATTTCCCCAGACAAATTGTTAACACGTTGCGTGGGATGCGAAAATATTCCACCGATCGCGCTAACGCGAACGAGTTCGGCGGGATCAGGCACGCGTCGCCTTTGTACGCCACCAGCGACCTGGGATCGAAATGCTTAGGATCCACGATGGTGGAATTCACATTCGTAAAAATTTGAAACTCGTCCGCGACCCGGATGTCGTAGCCATACGACGAAACTCCATAGCTGATCACCCCTTCGCGCACCTGCCGGTCCGTGAACGGTTCGATCATCTTATGTTCGAGCGACATGCGCCGGATCCACTTGTCGGGCTTAACGGACATCCACTCCTCCTGGGGCTCTTTCGCTATGCATTTTCAAGGCATCGCCGAAAAAAGAAGGCCCAGTGTAGATTACCCGTCACGTCTTGACAACCTGTGGCGTACCCTCTAGCATCTGCCAACGTATAAAAGCTGGAGGCTTCTGTGATCAAGTTGGACATCGTGAACGCCGTGGTGAACGCCACGTCGCCGAATATCAGCCGCACCAAGGCGGAGCAGGCCGTAGAGACCGTCTTTGAATCGTTGAAGACCGCGCTTGGCCGCGGGCAGCGCATTGAATTGCGCCGCTTCGGAGTGTTCAGCGTCAAGCCCCGCAAGACCGGTATCGGCCGCAATCCGCGCACTGGCGAAGAAGTCAACATTCCCCCAGGCAAAGCGGTCCGCTTCAAGCCCGGCAAAGAATTGCAAGGGCTCGAAGCTCCTCCCAAGCCCGCCGAATAAGACTTCCGGTCCCTCGTAAAAATCGCAATCAGATCACCCCGAATCTGCCCGGGACCTCGTTTTTTCTATACGTTTCTTGGACCGCTTACTTCAACTTGCTTAGCGCTTCGCTTTGCACAACAGCGCCCGATTGTGCTGTACTGATCTAGCCGTATCGCGGCGAGTCTCCAGACCTCGTGGCTAACTCATTTCCAGACCACAGCGCCGCCCTCCCACCAGATACTGCCAACTGGCGCGCCGCCCCAACCCCGCCGGCTTATTACTCTCTGGTCCCTCGGCACCCGCCGCTGAATACACTCATCGTGGCCTGTGCGTTATTTTTCCTGACGCTTTGCACCTGTCTCGTCGCAGGCACGCACTTCGCCGCGGCCTATGCGCAAAATCAAGCAGTCTCCTGGGACGAATTCGTTCGAGCGCTCACCCTCCTCTATCGCCAACCACTCGCTCTGGCCAGCGGACTGCCTTTCGCGCTCACACTCCTCGCCATTTTGCTCACCCACGAGCTCGGCCACTATTTCGCGTGCCGTCATCACCATATTCATTCCAGCTATCCCTACTTCATTCCCTTTCCTACGCTGATCGGAACGCTGGGCGCTTTCATTCTCATCCGTTCACCCATCCGAACCACCCGCGCTCTGTTTGACGTCGGCGCTTCCGGCCCGTTGGTCGGCTTCATCGTCGCCGTTCCCGCTCTGATCTTTGGCATTCTTCACGCCAAGTTTGTTCCCGGCCTCAGTGATCCGGCCCATGCGAGCATCGTCCTGGGCACGCCGCTGATCTTGCGATTGCTCGCCGCAATGTTTCATCCTGGCGTTGCCGCCAGCAGCCTCCTGCTGCATCCCGTCGGCCGCGCCGCGTGGGTCGGTCTGTTCGCCACCTCACTCAACCTTCTGCCCGCCGCGCAACTCGATGGCGGCCATATCCTGCGCTCGCTCAGTCCTCGCGCACACCGCTACTCGTCGATCCTTCTTCCGCTCGTTCTGGTGTGCCTGGCATTGTTCCATTTCTGGGCCGGCTGGTACGTTTGGGGCGCGCTGCTCATGGTGATTCGCTTCTTTCGCTTCATCCCCGTTCACAATCCGGTACCGCTTGACAACCATCGGCGCTTCGCCGCCGCGCTCACGCTGCTTATTTTCATCCTCTGCTTCATGCCCGCACCGTTCATCGAATGATCCAGGGAATCGCCGTTAAAGCATTGTCCTGACTTCCGAAAGCCGCCAAAACGATTAACCTGCCGAATGCTTAGGGGGCGACGTACTACCGGGCGATTCCACAATTTCCATGCTCTTGATCAACCCATTCTCCATTACGTAAACATGCCGCACCATCTGATCCAACACGACGATGCCCTCCAAATTTCTGACCAACTGATGTACATCGACGACCACGCGCCCGAGGTTATCTTCGCTGACGTGCTCGACGTAAACCTTGGGATGGATCATGCTCCATTGCCGCGTCCAATATTCACGGATGCCCTGGTGTCCATGGACGCGTCCGCCTTCCATCCCATTCGGCCAATCCACATCGGGATGCATCGCACGTAGCACCGTATCGATATCGCGGTCGTTAAACGCGCTGTACATAGCTTTCATCGATTCATCGCGCATGATTTCCTTTTGGTGCTGCCCGGTATCCGCACGGATGCAAGGCTTGGGCTTCCATGAACTTGCCATTGACCCGCGCGAAACACCAGCTACAATGCAACGCGATCAATGGCCCCACTGGTTCGCACACTGCGTCAGCGCGATTTACTTTTATTATTCATCGGCTCGGTAATCGGCTCTGGCATTTTCCTCACTCCCGGCCTCATCCTGCAGCAACTTCATGGTTCGGTCGGCTTTTCCCTTCTAGTCTGGGTCGTCGGTGGAGTTCTTTCCCTCCTTGGCGCGCTCACCTATGCCGAGCTGTCGGCCTCCAACCCCGAAGCCGGCGGCCTTTACTGTTTCATTCGGGACGGTTTTGGCCGCGTCCCTGCTTTCCTGTATGGCTGGTCTCTGTTCCTGGTGATCGCCAGCGGCTCGGTCGCGGCGCTAGCCCGCGCCTTCACGCGCTACCTCTCGGAAATTATCCCGCTATCGACCACGTCGGAAACCGTCATCTCCGTCGCGATGATTGGCGTCGTCACCGCAGTCAACGTGTGGGGCACCCGCCAAAGTTCGGATCTACAAAACTGGACCACGCTTGTCAAAATTCTCCTGATCGTTCTGCTCAGTGCCTTCCTTCTCTCGCTTGGACACCACGCCAGCGAGCTGCCCGCAGCAATGGGCACAACCCAACTGGGGTCCGCGCTGCTGCCAAGTTTTGGCCTGGCCATGATTGCCGTCCTGTGGGCCTATGAGGGCTGGCAATTCGGTACCTACAGCGCCGGCGAAGTTCTCGACCCACAAAAATCTTTTCCTCGGGCCTTCTTGCTCGGCTCGCTATTCCTGGTCGGCCTCTATCTGATCGCCAACGTGGCATATTTGATCGCGCTCGGGCCTGCGGCAGCTACCGCGAGCGATGCCATCGCCGCCACAGCAGCCACCGCCGTCCTCGGCCCTTGGGCCGGCAAGGTCATCGCGCTGACGATCCTGATCTCCACATTCAGCGCGGCGAATTCCGTCATCCTCACCGCCCCCCGCGTGTTTTACGCCATGGCCAACGACAATCTTTTTTTCAAAAAACTGGCCGAGGTCCACCCGCATTTCCGGACTCCGGCAGCCGCAGTGATGGCCTTAGGCGTCTGGTCTGCCGTGCTAGCCTGCGCCGGAAAATTCGCCGAGTTAATCGGCGGCGTAATCTTCATCGGCTGGATTTTCTACGGCCTGGGTGCCGCCGCCATTTTCCCGATTCGCCGAGCCTCCCAAGGTAAGCCAATTCCTTACCGCGTCCCCGGCTATCCCTTCACGCCCTTCCTCTTCGTTTTGGCCGCGGCCGCCATCGTCGCCAACGCCATCTACCTGGCCTTCCGAGACCCCGTGGAGTTCCGCAACGTCACCGTGGCCATCGCTCTGTTCCTCCTGGGTCTGCCTGCCTACTACTTCTGGCGGCGCCGCGCCGCCTAGGTCGAGCGATCGCAATGGGAACGGTTTGGTCGTCGCAGCACCAGGCCGAAGGGTCTTGTTTTTGGTTAACGATTTACGCCCCTCCCGCCCTGCACCAGATCTGCGGACGGCATCCTCAACCTTTTCGTCTCGGCAACGTAGCCGTCCTTTTCGGGAGAGTGCGGTAGGGACTCAACCTTGCCAATTCTTCGTCGATTACCTTCGGTTCTTGCTGTGGTAAATTTCTGTCGACCGCCGACCCAACGCTGTTGATTCCATTGCGGAGTCTGACCGTGGCTGCCCGAAACGTGTTGTTCGCTTGTAGTCTTATTTCTTTCACGGCGCTTAGTTTGAATGCGTCACTTGGACCTTCCGGGGCGAAGCTATCTCCCGTTGGTCGGGCACATCTTTGCGTCACTGAGGGTGCCGTCGAGGAGATGCCGGACCATCGGCTGTCGGTGAGTGTTGCCAAGATGCGGGCTTATCGGAACGGGTTGACGGCGCAGGCCGTCGAAGCGCAGTTCATTTATCTCGGGGCTACGGGGAACGAGGCGCGGCTTGGATCCGGCGAACTGCGGCGGCAATTTGGCCTTAAGCTGCGGGCACAGGATGCATGCAACCTAGTGTACGCGATGTGGCGGATTGAGCCTGAGTCCAAGCTGGTGGTGTCGGTGAAGAGCAATCCCGGCCAGCACACGAGCGCGGAGTGTGGTAACCGCGGATACCGCAACATCAAGCCGGCACACGAAAAACCGGTCCCCGCGCTGCGGCCCGGAAGCGCGCATACCCTGCGCGCCGAAATGAATGGGGCGGACATGAGGGTTTTCGCGGATAACGCTTTGGTGTGGGAAGGTTCGGTTGGCGCGGAAGCGCTCAGCTTCGATGCGCCTATCGGCATGCGTTCGGACAATGCCAGGCTGCAACTCGAACTTCGGGCTGCGCAGCCGCTGCGATCTGGTGCAGGACGTGAGGCTGGTTGCCGGTCGGGCTCGGGCGAATCGGAATAAACGGGTGAGGCGCCGGCTGCCAAGTGCACGCTTGAGCGCATACGGAAGGAGCTACGGTGTTCCGCGTATGGCACCGATTCCATAACGCGACAAAATCGGCTAAACCGGGTTTACCTGGTTGGGGTATATCCAGAACGGCAGGAACCAAGAGACTGAGGCGCCGCGCGCCTCAGACAAGGAGAACAGACTTCCATGCGACATTTTGCGCACGTGAAGAAATTCTGCAGCATAGTTCTGGCGTCAATTCTCGCCATTAACATCCTTGTCCCAGCTACGTTTGCTCAGGACCAGGCACCCCCGGACCAAGCGCCGCCATCGTTTGGTCCCGACCAGCTGGACCGCATGGTCTCGCGGATTGCCTTGTATCCCGATCCTTTGTTGGCGCAGGTGCTGACGGCGGCCACTTTCCCCGACCAGATTCCGGATGCGGCGCGCTGGGCCGATGAACATCATTACCTTACCGGTGACGCGCTCGCCAACGCCATCAACGAGGACCAGCTTCCCTGGGATCCCAGCGTTTTGGCTTTGCTTCCCTTTCCATCCGTTCTCGACCAGATGAGTTCGGACATGAATTGGACCACGGACCTGGGCAATGCCGTGCTTGCGCAGCGGCCGGATGTCATGGATGCCGTCCAGCGTATGCGCCAGAAGGCCCGGGACTTCGGTTACCTACGCTCCAATGGCCAGATCGTAGTGTCGGGCGGCCCCTATATCGGGATAGAACCGGTTGACCCTGGCTTTATCGTGGTGCCGACGTATGATCCTTTGATTGTGTTTGCGCCGCCGCGCCCTGGCTTCTTTGTGGGTGGCGCCATTGGGTTCGGATTCGGCATCCGGATTGGCGGCTTCTTTCGTCCTTGGGGCTGGGGAGCTACTCGCATCGGATGGGGCGAGCACGTTTTCTTTGTCAACGGGCGTCCTTGGGGTCGAACTTGGGTGAACCGGCGGGTTTACGTGCATCCGTATCCGGAAGTACGTCACTATGACCGGCCTGCGGCGCGCACGGAGCGTCATGAGTTGATCCAGCGCAGCGCGCGGGAGCGTGAGGCCCAGCATGCTGGTCGGCCGCACGAAGAGGAACATCATCATCGCTAGAAAGTGGGCCTCATCGAACCCGGGCCAGTTCCGCTGCCGGGGAACTTGCCCGGACATTGCGTTAGGTGGACAGCTGCGGAGGGTGCCGGCAACCTCGGCCGTGCGCCTGAGTGGCGGTAGAACTATTGGAACGAACCAACATACTTTATATCCAGCCAAGAATGCGGCGGAGATGTGCGGTTGCAACTTTGCCCAAGCGCCCGTAGCCCATCTGCACAGTGCCCCACACCAATCCTACGAGAAATGCACCGCCCTTCATAACCAACGAGAATCCAAACATACCGCCGCCACGGGTCGAAAAAGCGGCAATGAGGGCAACTAACGCCACAAAAAATACGCCGGGAGCAAGCGCGAAGCCTTTCCATAGGATCATCACGTTCTCCTTGTCGCAAATCCTATAGATACATATCGACACCAACCGAAGCGCTGGGTTCGATTCGGCCGGAACATTACAACAGGCTTAGCGGATCCACGTCGACCAAGACCGCCGTTTGCGGGATTTCTTTGGCTTCGCAATAGGTCATTGCACCGTTAAGGATCCGGGTTAAGACCGATCGCCTCGGCGATTTCAGCAGAAATTGAAAACGGTGCTCTTTCTTTAATCGGGCCAACGGCGCCGGCGCCGGTCCGAGGATTCGCGCGCTCTTGCCATCGTATGGAGAGAAATATTCCGAGAGCTGACGCGACCAGATGATGGCTTTCTCGAGATGGGTGTCCCGGACGATTACGTTGGCTAGCGAGGTGAAAGGGGGATATTGCATCATTCGGCGGAAGTGCATTTCGCGTTCGAAGAAAGAGGCGTAATCCTGGCGGACGGCATCTTGAATGGCGTAGTGCTCTGGATAGTAGGTCTGGATGAGGACGCGGCCGGTTAGTTCGCCGCGGCCGGCTCGGCCGGCTACCTGCGTTAGCAACTGGAAGGTTCGTTCAGCGGCGCGGAAATCGGGTAGGTGGAGTGAGGAGTCGGCGCTGCTTACGCCGACCAGCGTTACGCGCTGGAAATCGTGGCCCTTCGCGAGCATTTGGGTGCCGACGAGAATATCTAAGGCGCCGCCGGCGAACGCGCCTAGTGTTTCCTGATACTGGCGCTTGGTTCGGGCGGTGTCGCGGTCTAGCCGGGCGATGCGGGCTCCTGGGAATTCCTTGCGTAGGCGTTCTTCGAGATGCTCGGAGCCTTCGCCGAAAAAATAGACGTATTTTGATTGGCACTTCGGGCATTCCTTCGGCACCGATTGGATTGAGCCGCAGTAGTGGCATTCGAGGCGGTTGCGGTGCTTGTGATAGGTCATCGATATGCTGCAATTGGCGCATTGCACTGAGGCGCCGCAGCTTCGGCATAGCACGGACCAGGAATAACCGCGGCGATTGATCAGGACCAAGGCCTGCGTGCCTAGCGTCAGGGATTCTTGAATTCCGGCGTGCAGCGCAGCGCTGATTGGGCTGGTTTGATGGGTTCGCTGGAAATCTTCGCGGAGGTCGACGATTTCTACGCTGGCCATTGCGCGGTTGGCTACCCGCGAGGCTAATGTTAACAGCTCATATTTTCCATTGCGAGCGTGGTGATAGGATTCGAGTGAGGGAGTTGCTGATCCCAGTAGGGCGACTGCGTTTTCCATTTTTGCGCGCACTATGGCTACGTCCCGTGCGTGATAGCGCGGGGTTTCTTCCTGTTTGAAACTGTTTTCTTGTTCTTCATCGACGATGATTAGGCCAAGGTTTTGCAGCGGGGCGAAAACGGCGGAGCGGGTGCCTACTACGACGCGGGCTTCGCCGTGCCGCACACGCCACCATTCGCGGGCGCGCTCTACGTCGCTCAGCGCCGAGTGCAACACGGCAACGCCCTCGAAGCGGGCGCCAAACCAGGCGCGGCATTGGCGGCCCACCCACAGGGTGAGAGCGATTTCCGGAACTAGCACGATGGCGGTCTTGCCGCGGGCGAGGGTCTGCTGAACGCTGCGCATGTAGACCTCGGTTTTTCCGCTGCCGGTTACGCCGTGCAGTAACAGCACGCCGAACTCGCCTAGCTCGAAACGGGCGCGAACCGCGCCGAACGCGCTTTCCTGGTCGGGATTTAGCTCGTGGGCTGGGGCTTCGTAGCCGACGTCGAAGGGATCTTCCGCCGGATCGACTCGCTCTTCCCAACTTTCGAGCAGGCCGTCGCGGAGCATTCTTTCGATCAGGGCTCGCGATACGCCGGCGAGCTTGGACAGCAGCGGTAAAGGCAACGGCCCGCGCTCCAAAAGCGTGGAACGCACTCGCTGCTCCTTTTCGTCCGTGGGGGCCGTGCTGGGGTCGGCGTCGCTTCCTTCTGGGGGTTGTTGGCGAGAAGTCTGAGAGTTGTTCGTCTCCTGGTCTTTTTCTTTCACCTTTTTCCAGACGATGACGCGTTGGGTCTTGGTTTTTCTTGCGAGCATGGTTTCGCGAATTTCGATTAGGCCTTGACGCCGTAAGCGATCCAACCAGGCAGCATCCAGCCCGGACTTGGCAGCGGATGCGAACGGCTGTGGCTCCTTCAACGGCGCCAGCTTGGCTAGGAATGCAACGTCGCTGCGACTGAGGCCGTGGGTCAGCTCGCCGCCGCTCAGGCTCATCACCGCGCCGTGGCCGGCTTCAGTGATAGCGATCAACCGTTGCGTGCGCATTTCGATTACCGGAGGCAACATGGCGCGAAACACTTCGCCTACCGGGGCGAGGTAGTAGTTCGCGATCCACTGGCCGAGTTCGATGAGTTTCGGAGTGAGGGAGGGAATGGTATCGAGCGCTTTGGTAATTTGGCGGATTTTTGTGCCTTCCGGGGGGCGATCGGTGAATTCGACCACTACTCCGACCATGGCCTTCTTGCGGAACGGCACGAGCACACGCATCCCCGGCTGCACGATTTCGCAAAGCGCGTCGGGAATGGCATAGGTGAACGTTGTGCGCAGCGGCACCGGCAGCGCGACGTTGCAGTAGGGGAAGTTCATCCGGCCAGTAGTGTACCGGACACCGAAACGATTGCTGTAGCCGCGGTCTTCCGGGATTTGAAGGTATTGGGGAAATTTGGCGTTTCGCCAGCGCGAACTCTTGTGTCGGTGAGCAAACGGTCTTGCTGGGTGTTGCGAAGAACATGTCGCACTTGAATTTAGTTGGAGGCGTTGGGTTGAGTCCTTCGCCTATCCTCATCGGACCGGCCCAGGATGACGGGGAGGTTGGGGCGGTCACATGGTACTGGGTGCTGTTCGGGTTTTG
>OBLW0100003069.1_pt1 | contig 13147 bp, 11 predicted proteins | sample 1520161 | NCBI WGS metagenome assembly OBLW01 (sample SAMEA3539309, study PRJEB22396) | soil metagenome | biome: tundra; feature: field; material: soil | place: USA | collected 2010-05 | depth 0.15 m
CCTGGTGACGAACGTATCTTCGACCTGGCCCTGGAACTTGCCTCAATGCCGCTGCCCCAGTTGAGCGCGGACGAACTGACGGGACTGAAGGCCAAGGTGTCGTCTCTCGATCCAGTCTTCCGGGCTTGATGCGCGACGGTCGTTGAGTCACCATCGCACCCATCTCCGAACCAGGACGGCTGGGAATACCGAGGAGCTTCTTTACAATTCCCGATCGCTTTTCATTACCCACCGGTCGCAATCTGTGGCACCATGTTTGACAACTGCATTCGCCGCCGCCCTCCGGGTGTACTCTATCGCACTCGGGCGGCATGACAACTGGGGGGGACAATGAGAATCCTTTTTGTCGACTGCGTCGTAACACTGGCCATCGCGGCTGCACCATTGAGCGGCCAGGGAATCATCAGCACCGTCGCCGGGGGTAGAAGCTGCACCGGCCTTGGCGAGGGCGGCCCGGCCGTCAGCACCTGTCTCGGCGTACTCGGCCTGCTCGCCGTAGACAAGCAGGGTAACCTGTACTTCTGGATGGGCAGTATTCCCTCCATCCAAAAGGTGAACGTCGCGACCGGAATCATCAGCACGGTGGCTGGTGGGACCACCTTCGGATACAGTGGAGACGGCGGGCCGGCCACCAGCGCCGCGCTGAGCGCTCCCATTCAGCCGTACAACGGGCTGGCAATCGACCCTGCGGGGAATCTATATATCAGCGACGATTACAACCACGCGATCCGCATGGTCAGCGCGGCGACTGGCATCATCACGACGATTGCCGGCAACGGCTCCCCTGGCTTCGCGGGCGATGGCGGCCCTGCGACCAAGGCTCAACTGTGGTACCCCGCCGGCATTTGCTTCGACAGCGCGGGCAATCTTTATATTGCAGACCAGTTCAACTATCGCGTCCGGAAAGTGAACACCGCCGGAATCATCAGTACCGTTGCTGGGAACGGAAACGCCGTCGGCGGCGCCGCGGTCGATGGCGTGCAGGCTACCACTACGGCGGTAGAGACGCCGCACGCGGTTACCGTTGACGGCGCAGGCAATCTTTATATCGCGGAAGACGACCGGATCCGCAAGGTGGACACGAGTGGCATCATCCACACCATCGCCGGCCTGGCCACCAAGACTCCCGGATTTTCCGGCGACGGCGGCCCCGCCACCGCGGCCGAGATCTTCGGACCGCTTGGCATGGCTGTCGACTCGTTCGGCAACCTCTTTTTCGCCGACAATCAGAACCAGCGGATCCGCGAGGTTAACGCCGCTGGAATCATCAGCAGCATTGCCGGGTTCCTAGGCCCTGTTTCCACTCCCATCCTCGATAACATCCCGGCTGCCGGCGCCTATATAGCAAACCCGTACGGCGTGGTGCTGGACGCCGCCGGCAATCTCTATTTCACGACGGCCGCCAACTCCGTCCGCAAAATCACGTCGGGGGCGTCCCTTTCCGCCAGTCCAACCACCTTGTCGTTTTCGTACTCAACTGGCGGTGCGACTCCCGCCAACCAATCGGTCAGTGTGACGAGCTTGGGCTCGGCATTGAGCTTCACCGCCGCGGCGTCCACCGTCTCGGGCAGCAACTGGCTCTCCGTGAGCCCGGCGAGTGGCACAACGCCGGCCACGCTGAGCGTCTCCGTCAACCCGGCCGGTGTTCCAAGTGGAATCTACCAGGGCGCGATCACGGTCACGCCCAGCGGCTCCGGCAACCAGCCTCTGACAATTGCGGTTACGCTCACCATTACCGGCGCCGGCGCGCCCGTGATCAACAGTGGTGGCATCCAGAACGCGCTCGGGTATCAGAATCAGTTGGCGCCCGGCGTCGTATTCGTGATCCTCGGCAGCGGCCTGGGCCCCGCGTCTATTGTGACCGCTTCGGCGCCCAACTACCCAATCACTCTGGGTGGCACGTCCATCACGTTCACACCAGTGGGCGGCGGCGCAGCCATCAACGCGAAAATGTATTATTCGCTGGCCGGAGCGGTCGCCGGCATTCTTCCTTCGTCGATCGCGCCCGGGACCTACGCGGTGCAGTTGACCTATAACACCCTTGCCAGCGCGCCGCAGAATGTGACCGTGGTGCCCCGCAGCTTAGGGATCGCAACCGCCAACAGCGAGGGGACCGGCACGGCGCAAGCCACTGACGGGAGTGTCAACGGCGGAATCAGCCTCACCCGGTTCACCAGCGGCAGCGTCGCGTTCGGCGGGTACAACTGGACGCTAGGGCCTGCGCACCCTGGAGACACGCTGGTGTTCTGGGGAACCGGCGGCGGCGCCGATTTGCTCAATGACACGGGCGGCAGCTCGGGCGACCAGACCGCGGCCGGCAATTTCATCGTGAACGTAGCCGGCACACAGATTACACCGCTGTACGCAGGTACTTCCTCCGGATATCCGGGACTCTGGCAGATCAATTTCACTTTGCCTGCGAACATCACACCGGATTGCTTCGCGTTTGCGCAGATCAGTGCGGGTGGCGTATTGAGCAACGCCGTCTTGATTCCCATTGCCGCCGCCGGGCAGAGCGTGTGCCCGGCTCCAGGGTTCAGCCAATCCATTCTTCAGAAGTTAGACGCCGGCGGAGACATCGTGTTTGCCGGATTCTCCTTCGGTCCGTTCGCTTACACCGGTGGGACCACCGAGCTTATGGGCGGCCAGTTCGCACGCTACACCGCGGCTGAGTGGCTCCTCAACTTCTCGGGGCCGAAATTCGGCACGTGCATCGTACTGGACGAAACGTACCCGGCCGGCGCAAAAGACCCCGCTGGGCCCGATTCGTTTCTCGACGCGGGCGCCAGCCTTCCGGTCAGCGGTCCGGGCTTGCCGGCGAACACAGTCTTGGGGAAGCTAGCCCTGTCCAATGGGCCCATCTACAACTTCACTCCGGCCGCGGGCGCGCTGGTGGCTGGCACCTACACGCTGACTGGCAGCGGTGGCGCCGACGTAGGTCCATTTAGCGTATCGTCGACTCTCCCCACCAGCTTCTCCGCGACTAATCTCGCCTCGATTACGACAATCGACCGCAGCCAGCCGCTGGCCATCACCTGGACCGGTACCGGGTTTGACGAGGCCATCATCGTTGTCCAGGGTGGCATTCTAACCACCACCACAACACATGGCGTAACAATTTCGTGTGCCGCTCCGGCGAGCCCTGGCACGTTCTCGGTTCCAGCGGCTGCGCTCGCTTACCTTCCCGCCGTCGTGAGCGGGTCCGCGGGCGGCGTTGGCCAGCTCACAGTGGAAGCCGTTCAGTCCAACGGAGGGATCATAACGGCGGAGTTAGGGGGGCAAACTCTTACGCCACCTCTTGTCGCAGGCGGCCAGGTCGACTTCGGCGGCTTTGCGCCCTTCCTCGCCGTGGAACAGAGCGTATCGATTCAATAAGCGCTTTCGAGTGGTTGTTTGCGCACTGCCACCGTCTGGTCGCCCTCGGGGAGCACCTTAATCGCCGCGGCGATTTGTCTCGACAGCCTGGCCTCAACCCTGGCCAGGCTGGGCGAACTACGCCGGCGCGAAGGCCGCGCCAACAGTGACAGGAAAACCTGTAAAATCTCTCGTGTCGCGCCCTTTTTTTGTCACGTTCCGCCTTCTCATTCAACATAACCTCAGAGGAGCTGGAAGAGAGAAATGATCGTTATTGCAATCCTGGCAGCCCTGGGCTTCATCGCAGCAATCATCGCCCTTCTGATTTACAACAATCTGATTCGGCTCCTGGTCCGGTCCGAATCGGCATGGTCGGACATTGAGGCTCTCCTCAAGATGCGTCACGATATGGTCCCCAACCTATTGGAAACGGTGAAGGACTATGCCTCCGATTAGAATTGGGACATTCGAACACATCGCGAATTGGCGTTCGGCCGCGGCAGGGACGACCTTCGACGAAGTCCGCGTCGAGGCGGAGAACCAATTGACGGGAGCGCTGCGCCATTTGTTGGCCATGGCGGAAGAACACCCGCAACTGCGCGCCTCCGAGGAGTTTCAAGCGCTCGAACAGAATCTGAAGACGGTTGAGGATTCGCTCAGGAATGCGCGGCGCGATTACAACGCCACTGTCCGCGATTACAACCGGCGGGTTCGGATGTTTCCGGGCAATCTCCTGGCGGGCCTGCTGGGACTCCAGCCGAAGCCGCTCTTCGAACTCTCCCCCGTGGAAGCGAAAGACAGCGTAGCAGTGAAATCCCACGAGCTTTCGTAACGGCGGCGCGCCCGTTTTTTCCGCGCCGGTGTCGGGATAAGGAACCAACCCGGTTCACACAAATCTCTCGATTCGCTGACCCAGCGCGCTGCCTGGCGGCTATTTTGCAGGTTTGGGATTGCCCGGAGGCGGGGCGGCTTCGGCGGGTTTGGTTTCGCTTCCGCCTGTGGGCACAGCATCGGGTTTGTCCCCAGCGCCTTTGCCGCCGGTCGTGGTAGGCAGGTATTGCACAATCACCGAGATCCTGCGATTCGAAGCGTTCGTCGGGTCTTCCGGATGGCGCAACTGGCGGTCGGCGAAGCCGCGAACCTGGCCCACCTGGTCCACTCGTAAGCCATTGGCTTGCATGATCTTGCGGGCGGAGTTGGCGCGGTCGGCGGAGAGCTCCCAGTTGCTGTAGGAGGCGTCACCGCTGTATGGCCTGGAATCGGTATGGCCTTCAATCAGCATGCTGTTGGGCAATTTGCCCAGCTCGACCGCCAGCGTGCTCAGCAACTGGCTGCCGCTTTCGGTGGGAACCGGCTTGCCGGATTCAAAGAAGATGCCGGCTTCATTCTCCAATAACTCGATGCGCAGCCCGTCGGCAGTGATGGTGATTTCCACGTGGTCCTTCAGGTTGTGGAAGTTCGGCATTGCCTTCAGCGCTTGCTGGAGCTTTTCGCGCAGCTTGCTCATATCGTCCTTGGGAACCTCGATGGCATTCCCCAATCCGGCAACGGAGGTTCCAATCTGCTTGCCGGTTCCGGTGGGGTTGTTGAAGTACGCGCTAATCGCTTTTTTCACTTCCTCGTCCTGGCCCATCAGCCACAGCACAATGAACAGCGCCATCAGGGCGGTGACGAAGTCCGCGTAGGCGACCTTCCATGCGCCGCCGTGATGCCCACCGTGTCCAGCGGCTTTTCGACGGATGACAATGATCGGCCGGGCTTTTTCGGCTCCTGGGGTTTCGCTGGCCATGGTTTACGCTGCCTTGCTGGCGACCTGGCCGCCGCCGCGGCAGGCGGTCTCCATCTCCTTGAACGACGGGCGCACCTCGGAGGGGATCGAGCGGCGCGCCAGTTCCACCGCCAGGATGGGGCTCATCCCCTTGACGAACGCCAACGCGGCTATGCGCAGGAAGCTGTAGTAGTTGGCTTCCGCCTCGATCTGCTTGCCCATGGCCGCAGCCAGCGGTCCGAAGACGCCGTAACACAACAGGATGCCCAGAAACGTGCCAACCAGGGCCGAGGCCACCTTGTGGCCGATCTCCTCCTTGGGGCCTCCCAACGAGCCCATGGTGATGACGACGCCCAGCACCGCCGCCACGATTCCCAGCCCAGGCAGGGCATCCGCCATGGTGGCGAGCGCCGAGACCGGTTCGCCCGCTTCCCGGTGGTGGACTTCCAGATCCGCTTCCATCATGTTGTCGATATCCATGGGATCCACGCCGCCCGAACAGGCCATGCGCAGGGTGTCGCAAAGAAAAGCCACCGCGTGATGCGATTTCATGAAATCCGGGTATTTGCTGAAAATAGGGCTCTTCTCGGGGTTGTCCACCTCCTCTTCGATCTTGGCGGTGCCCGCTTTGCGAGCATGGTTGTACAGCTCGAAAAGCATCTTGAGGTTGGTGAGGTAAAAGGCCTTGGTGTAGGCTCCGCCGGCGAAGATCCCCGCCAACCCTTGGCCGATGCGAATCAGCAGGGGAAGCGGATTGGCCACCACGAGGGTCCCGATGGCCGCCCCCAGAATGATGAGCAGCTCGGCCGGCTGCATCAGAACCAGAAACTTGCCGTGCTCCATCGCATAGCCAGCCGCGATGGCGCCAAACACCACGACAATTCCGATGATGGAAATCATTGGATCAATTTGTTATGCCAATGAATCTATCGGTAGAGCGGCGGATTACTTTAGGCGGCGGGGCCCCCCCCGAAAATTGGCCTTGCTATTCCCGGCACTTGCCTGGAAAAATAGGGCTTTGGCAAAGACTATGCGCGTACGTGTGTTGGGCATCGTACTGGCCGGCGGGAAAGGAACGCGGCTCTACCCGTTGACCAAGGAGCGGGCCAAGCCGGCCGTTCCGTTCGGAGGCAAGTACCGCATCATCGACTTCGTGCTCAGCAACTTCATCAACTCTGGGATCTACTCGATCTACGTGTTGACGCAGTTCCGCAGCCAGTCGCTGTTGCAGCACCTGAGCGAAGGCTGGCAGTTCGGCACCCTGCTGAAGTCGCAGTTCATTATTCCGGTGCCCGCGCAGATGCGGTCTCCGGGCGAGACCTGGTACCAGGGAACAGCCGACGCCATCTACCAGAACATGAACCTGGTGGAGCAGGCCGACCCGGACGCGGTGGCCATCTTCGGCGGCGACCACATCTACCGGATGAACCTGAACAACATGCTCGATTTTCACCTCGACAAAGGCGCCGAGGTCACCGTGGCTGCGATCCCGGTCCACAAGCGGCATGCTTCCGAGTTCGGCGTCATCGAAGCCAACGAGGACGGCCGCATTCTGGCGTTCCACGAGAAGAACCCCACTGCGCCAACCATCCCGGGCGACGACACCCGGGTGTACGCCTCCATGGGCAACTACATCTTCTCCACCCGCAGCCTGTTGCGCCTGCTGGCAGACGATGCGGCGGAGGAAGCCAGCAGCCACGATTTTGGGCGCGATATCCTGCCCAAGCTGGCCGGCCAAGCGAAGATCTACGCGTACGATTTCCAGGACAACCGCATTCCCGGCGAACCTGCCGATTCCGAGCCATACTGGCGCGACGTAGGGACCATCGAGGCCTATTACGAGGCCAACATGGACCTGCGGACGATTACCCCCGCGCTCAACCTATACAACCCGGAGTGGCCGCTGCGCAGCGCCAGCTATGCCGATCCGCCGGCCAAGTTCACTTTTGACGACGCCAACCGCCGCGGGCAGGCCATCGACAGTATCGTCTCCGGCGGCTGTCTTCTCTCGGGCGGGATGGTGCGTGCCTCCATTCTGTCGCGCGGCGTGCGCGTGCATTCCGGCGCGATAGTCGATGAGTGCGTGATCCTGGACAACTGCGATATCGGCCGGCGCTCGAAACTGCGGCGGGCCATTCTCGACAAGAACGTCCGCGTGCCGGAGGATACCCAAATCGGCTACGACCTGGAACACGACCGCCAGTTCCATCACGTCACCGAAAGCGGCATCGTGGTGGTGGCGGGCGAACGCACGCCCGTGGAGATTTCGTCATTGGTGCTTTGACCCGGTCGCGCGCACCCGATGGAACAACACATCCTGGCATGGATCACCGAATACGGTTACGCCGCCATCGTCGGCCTGCTCATGCTGGGAATTGTCGGCCTGCCTGTGCCGGATGAGACCCTGCTCACCTTCACCGGGTACCTGGTGTTCCGCGGCAACCTCCACTTGCCGCTGGCGTTCGCGGCCGCGCTCACCGGCAGTGCTTGCGGCATCACCATCAGCTACCTGATCGGCCGCACGTTCGGCATCAAGGCGATTCACCGCTACGGCCGGTATGTGCGCATCCGCGAAGAGCACGTGGAGAAGGCGCACGCCTGGTTCCGCAAAGCCGGCCACTGGAGCCTCACGCTAGGCTACTTCATTCCCGGCGTCCGGCACTTGACCGCTTTCGCCGCGGGCATGAGCGACCTCGAAGCTCCGCAATTCGCCCTCTTCGCCTACACCGGCGCCATCCTCTGGGTGTCGGCGTTTCTGTCGCTGGGCTACTTTCTGGGCGACCGATGGGAAGCCGTCGAACGGAACGTCCACCATTACCTGGTTTACCTGACGCTGGCGGGGATCATGGCGCTGGCGGGTTACTGGGTTTGGCGAAAGCGGCGGGCGCGAGCCAGGTGAGAGTCAGCGACACCACCACCACCCACGGGTATAATAGCCCTGTGTCGGAATCCGCCTTGAAAGCATTCGTTGCTAGGCCTGTGCCGACAGTTCGCGCTGAGGACCTGAGGCATGTTTGGTCCTTTTCGGCGTCCGACCAAAGTCGAATCCAGGCCCAGAGGTCGGTCAGCTTGAGCGTCGTGGCCGGTCTGTGCGGGCCGAAAACGGACGCGCTTGCAGTGTGGTTTCGGGCGACCCTTATCCAGGCTTTATTGCGGCGAGGTCGATTGGACCGATGGCGAGATGGGAGCAGCTTGCAAGACAAGGTCTTCGAGGTGGCAGCAAGATTCCCGCTTCCAAAAGGGCCGGCCGAGGCCGATCTGGACGCCTTGGTTGCCGCAATGGAGTAGTTCGGTACGCCCCAGTGGCGCTGTCTGGCCGACTGGTATGGTTCCGGGTCGACATCATTGCGCTGGCGGGCTACCTGATCTGGCGAAGGTCGCGGGCGCGAGCCAGGTAAGCGCCAGCGAAACCCCGACCACCACCACGCAGCCGATCACGTTGTACCAGAGATAGGAAATGTTGCCGCGCAGGAACGTCCAGAAAATCGCGGCTTCGCCCGCCAGCATGCCCAGAAACACGGCGCTGCCGCCAACCCTCTTGAAGGCGAAAGCCACCACGAAGCAGCCGAGCAGCGAGCCGTAGAACAGCGATCCAACCACGTTGACGGCCACGATCAGCGATCCGAGCTTTTTGCCCCAGCCCGCGAACGCGACCGCATAGGCGCCCCAGAACAAGGTGGCCCAGCGGGAGGCCGTCAGATAATGATGATCGCTGGCGCCGCGGTGGAAGTGCCGGCGGTATATATCCACCACGGTGACGGTGGCGAGCGAGTTGATTTCGCCGGAACTGGCGGACATAGTGGCGGCCATGATCACCGCAATTACCAGCCCCACAATCCCCACCGGAAGGTAGCGCGTTACAAACGAGAGGAAGATGTAGTTGGTGTCGCTAAAGCCCTTCTCACCATGGTTCTTGTCCACCAGGCGCGCGGCGCTGGCGCGGGCGGCGTCGAGCGATTGCTGCGCGCCGCGGTAATCCGCCAGACCCCGCGCGTGCGCCGCACCGTCGCCCACGCGGTGCGCCTGGGCAAGCGATAGGGCGGCTTCCCGGCGCCGCTCAAACGCTTCGTGATAGCGGGTCTCGACACCGTGATACTCGCTCGACTGCGTAATGCGCGCTAGCTCGGTGTGCTGGAACAGCACTGGCGGTTCGACGAACACATAGAAGACGAACACCATGGCGCCGATGAACAGGACGAAGAACTGCATCGGAATCTTGGCCACGGCGTTGAACAGCAGGCTGAGCCGGCTTTCCGCGATCGAGCGGCCGGTGAGGTACCGCTGCACCTGCGACTGGTCGCACCCGAAGTAAGACAGAAACAGAAACGTGCTGCCTATGAGACCGCTCCAGATATTGAAGCGGTCGTTCCAGTCGAAGTTGGTGGTGACGGCGTTGAGTCGCCCCGCCGCGCCTGCCAGAAACACCGCGTCGCCGAACGACACCGAGTGCGGCAGCAGCACGATGACGGTCACCAGCGCAATCAGCAGCCCCAGGAAGATGACGCCCATCTGCTGCACGTCCGACCAGGTGACGGCCTTGATGCCGCCGATCACGGTGTAACTGACCACGGTCGCGCCCATCAGCAGCGTGGTAGCGCGCTCCGGCCATCCCAGAATCACCGACAGCACGATGGCTGGCGCGTAGATGGTGAGCCCCGCGGAGATGCCGCGCTGGCAGAGGAAGATAACACTAGCCAATGCGCGCGTCTTGGCGTCGAACCGGTTTTCCAGGTACTCGTACGCGGTATAGACGCGGGCGCGATAAAACGCCGGCACCACCACTGCACAGACCACGATCATGGCGATGGGCAGGCCGAAGTAAGCCTGCACGAAGCGCATGCCATCCACGTACGATTGGCCGGTGGTGGAGATGAACGTGATGGCGCTGGCTTGCGTGGCCATGATGGAGAGCGCCATCGCGTACCACGGCATGGTCTTGCCGGCGAGCAGGTACCGGTCCACCGTGTTGCTGCCGCGGCTGCGGTACAGGCCGTAGGCGATGATGGACACCAGCGAGGCGAGCAGGACCACCCAATCCAGGGCTCTCATCGGTAGGCACGCGTGAAAACGTATGCCGCCAGAATCACGCCCGCAAGGTAGATCAGCACCGCCACGTAGACGCGCCGCCAGCTACCTAGAAACGGCGGCGGCGAGTCCGGCACATCGGGAAGCTCCGGCATGTGAGGCAGTGTAACACGGGAAGAATGTGGCGCAGGCCGCTGTGATGGGCCGGCCGTGGTCGCGCCGCCGATGCGGCATCGACCGCCGGGAAAACAGGAGAAAAGCAGGCTAATAACTTTTTTCTCACTTTTCTTGTTCGCAGCGAGGATATGGCCTGCTTAGATGTTCTAGTACCACTACATTCAGGCCTTGAGTACCAAAATCAAGCGGATCTCGTTCCTTCTTGCGCTACGCTCGATGTGGAAGAGGAATCGGGAAAATGAAAAACCTATTGCTGGCGGGAGTCTTGCTGCTGCCGTTCGTTGCCAGCGCGAGCCAACTGTGCTCGACGCAAACAGATTGGTCCTTTTTGACGTGGTCCGGTGCCGGTTTTTCTTGCGAGGCTGACGACCTTGTGTTCTCAAGTTTCTCGGTCAACAACGTCCCCGACAACATGGCCCTGAACTTTTCGACGAACGCCTCTGGCAGCATGATCTCCCTGAACCTCGTCAACGGGACCTTTGCCCAGAGCTTTAGTTTTAGCTACGAAGTCACGCTCGACGACACTGCGTCTCCGGCGGATAACGAACCCCTATGGGTCATCAATACGGCCTCTGCCGCGGTTCAAGCCGTAACTGGTGCGAATGGAACGCTTGAGAAGCAGGTCTATCAAACTCAGGGTGGGACCCTGATTGGCACTGACGTCTACACCCAGAGTGGCAACACTGGCGGGGACATCGGTCCGATTCCTATTAATTTGACTTCGATCTTCATAGTCGATTCGTTCAGTTACGGGAGTGGGACTTTCCTCGACGCCAGCAACACCTTCACCCAAGATCCAATTCCGGAACCCTCCACGATGGTGCTGCTCGGTGGCGCACTGATCGGCATGGGTTTGATTGGCCGCAAGCGCCGCAAGAGCAGGTAGGATATTGCGTCCCCGCGCCGGCAGCGGCTGTCATCGGACAACATAGGGCGAAAGCTCCGGCGGTCCTTGCCAGGGAGCGTGGAGCACCCAGACCCGCCGGCCGCCGAAATAGCGCAACAACTCTTCGGGACGGTCCGTCTCCCACGCCCACACCACGTCCGCCTTGTCGATTTCGGGATCGTTGTAGACCCACTGTTCGAAAGGATTGTCGCCTTTGTTCCATCGGACGAGGATCAGATGCTGCCCGCCCAGCCGTCGCAGCTTGTCCAGGACCTCGGCTCGATGGGTGCCACCGGGCAAGCTGTAGCACCATGTCATGGGAAAATCGGGCGGATGGTACGGCAGCGGCTGTGCCAAAACGCGGGCGGCCACCATCGCGGCACAGATGAGCGGTATCCCTCGGACAAGCGCCATTCCTGACGATTGAGTCCGGCGCCTCCACAAACAGAGATGGCGCATGGACTGGAGCAAAATCGCATAGAGCAGCGCGGTCGCCGGAGCTGCGTAGTGCGGATAGAACCAGATGCTGACTCCCAGCCCCGCCAGGAACACCACGCCCGCAACCAGCAGAAAGCGGATTCTCCTATCCCTAAGTACCCAAGGCAATGCGAGGAGGGGCAGGGTCAGAACCGGGCCGAGGTAAAACAACCAAAAATCCCGGATCTTGATCGCAGTCGCCCATAACCAGCCTGGGATGGATCGGGTGCTGCGATAGTAATCCATCTCCGCACGCGTGTAGAAAGCCCGCAAGGCTGCGTTACGATAGACCGGTTCCGGTTTGGCGGGCGATTGCCAGATGAAATACGGCGCCATCGCATACGTGTTTCGCTGCAATTGCTGCGGCGATTGCAATGAATTACCCGTGACCCGCGACCAATAATAGAGAGTGGCCGCGCATCCGATCGAAAGCGCCACTAACATCGGCAGCGCGACGCGGAAAACGGACACTCTAAGGGGAGGACGCTTTCCGCCGAACGCCCAGACAGCCAGAGCCACGGCGACAGGCAGAGCGAGAACGAATCCCTCGTAGGGGCGTGAGTTCGCCAGAACGATCAGTCCCAGCGCCATCGGCAAGGCATCGCGGATGCGCTGTTTGCGGATGAGCCGTGGCAGCGCGCCCAGCACCAGTGCGCCCCCAAGCGCCGGTACTGCACCACCGTAGTAGGTGTTCATCCAATACCCGAAAATGCCCAATCGCGCAACCGCGAGCAAGCCGCCCAGCAGCGCCCACGTTGGCGGGAGCCACGCCTGCAGCATCCAGCAGAGGGCCGCGCACATCAAACCAACGCTCAGCCAGACTCCGGCCCAAGGATGTCCAGTGACGATTTTCCCAGCCGCGAGAAAGAGTCCTTGCGCGGGAAAGTACATCGACATGTAAGTCGGCTGCTGGAGAATGTGCGGACTCTCGAAATGAGTCCACATCGGATGCGCGGGGTTAGTAAGGCGGCCGAGGGCGAACGTATCGCCCGCCAGCAAATAGCCGAAATCGTCGGCGATCCAGGGCAGACGCGGAGGCAGAATTGGCAGCAGCGCGGTACGGATCACCAGCGGCAGAATTCCCACCGTGACGATGGCTAACTTACGCCGCCTGGCGAGCCAGTGAAACCAGCCGAATCCGCGAAACCATTTCCTGCGCGAATGGGGATACCGCAGCGCGCTCCGCACCAGGAAAATGACCGCCAGCGCTTCCACGACATACAAAAAGTACCGGATGACAGTTGCCAGAAGCGTCCCCAGGAAGAATATCATCTGACGCGGTCCAATCCGGCACTATTCGATCTCAGGCGCATCTCTGTAAAGGAACATTGTAGGCGCAATCGCGCCGGATCTCTGTTGCGGGCAGGTTGGCAGGCGGAAGCGCCTGCCCCACTTTGTTGTCGCAGACGTGTGAGATCGGAAGAGCACACGTCTGAACTCCAGTCACTTAGGCATCTCGT
>OBLW0100003070.1_pt1 | contig 13147 bp, 13 predicted proteins | sample 1520161 | NCBI WGS metagenome assembly OBLW01 (sample SAMEA3539309, study PRJEB22396) | soil metagenome | biome: tundra; feature: field; material: soil | place: USA | collected 2010-05 | depth 0.15 m
TGATCAGGACCGCGATGCCGAGCAGCATGACGCCGAGAATGATCCCGAGCCACATTTCGGTGTGCTGCGCCCGGCGGGCCCGGGGCTGACGGAACGACGGCACCGCGTTGGCGATCGCCTCCACCCCGGTCAGTGCCGAGCAGCCCGAGGCGAACGCCTTCAGCAGCAGCAGGACGCCGACCGCCTCGGCGACCTTGGGCAGCTGGCCGGACGGGGCGACCACCGGGTGCGAGCGCACCAGGCCACCAACGATCACCACGGCGATCGCGACGATGAAGATGATCGTGGGCACGATGAAGGCCCGCGCCGCATCGGCCACGCCGCGCAGGTTGAGTCCGGTGATCACCGCGAGCACGCCGAGGCAGAGCCAGACCCGGTCTCCGTACAAAGGATGGAATGCCGACGTCAGCGCCTCGACTCCGGCGGACACCCCGACCGCGGCGTTAAGTATGTAATCGACGATGAGGGAGGCCGCGGCGATCAGGCTGGCCTGGCGGCCGAGGTGCCTGCCCGCGACCGCGTACGCGCCGCCGCCACCAGGGAAGGCGGCGATCACCTGACGGTAGGAGATGACCAGCACGCTGAGCAGGACGACGATGGCGATCGTCACCGGGAGTGTGTACGCCAGGCCGACGGTGCCGGCGGCGGCCAGGACTATCACGATGGCCTCGGGGCCATAAGCCACCGAGGACAGCGCGTCAAGGGACAGGGCGGCCAGGCCCTCAAGCGCGGTCAGCCGCTGCCGGTCGCCGTCCTGGTCCGGCGCCGGGGGGCGGTGCTCCGTCGCGTCATGCGGCGGCGGCGCAGGCGGCTCGTGCTTGCTCACCCGTGCACCATCCCAGACGGGCCCGCCTCCCGCGTCAGGGGGGGCGGAATACCTCGTGCGTTCCTACCCGGCGCCTAGAATGCGGCTTCTGGCAGTGAGCATCCGATGACGGGGTGGAATGTGCCGGCACTGATGACCCGGGTGTGGCAGCGTTATGGCCAGCTGCGCATCTATGTGTCGGCCGGCCGGGCCGATGTCGCCTGGTGTGATCCGCGGTCCGGCGCTTCGAGTTCAGGGGACTACGTCGGCAGGTCTTTGAGCAGCTGCCGGGTTCGTGTCTGCACCGTGGCCCAGGCCTGCCCGGAAATGCCGGGATAGTCCGTGGTGTCCGTCGCAGCGAGCGCGTCATCGAGCCGCTGCAGCGTGTCCGCGACCGCGCGCACCGCGCGGCGGCGTGGCAGTGGCCACATCTCGGCCTCAGCGATCAGATCGGCTGGGCTGATGTCATCGATCAGCATTTTCGAGTTGATGTCCATCGCGAAGATCCGGTTGGAGTTCGGGTGGTGGAGATGCATCGCAATGTCGTAGGCGGGCGCCAGTTCAGCCTCTCCGCTGGAATGACGGAGGAAGGAGATGTTCTTGACGTGCGCGTCGGTGTTACCAAGAGCGAGATTGAACGTGGTTAGCTGGAGAAGCCGGTCGGGCTCACTGCCGCCGCTGCGCAGCACCCGGGCGATCTTGGCCAGAGATGGTGTTTGCTTACCGCGCTGAAACTTCCGCGCCGGATCTGACGTATTGATTCCAAGTGCCTGCGCGCTGTCTTCCTGATGAATTCGGTGCACGACACTGTCGTCGCCAACCATACGGTCATACCGCGACACCACGATGGCAAGCTGACCGTCGAAATCCACCAGTGCGGCGTCGATGGTCGTAAGGCCGATACGCCTGGCGAGATCGAGACAGGCCACTTCGGTATGCACGATGTCCTGCGCCGCGGAACCGGGCGGGTGAGCGAGTTTGATGATGTGCGTGGAGGGATAGCCACCGATGCAGCGAGCCCAGCCAGTCCCGGTCTGCGCCAGCACAATCTTCGGTTGCACGCCTGCCAGCGATGTGGACTGGAGATGAGGCTCGGCGCCCAAGGCGGGAGCGCTGCGCCCGGCGGCCTCGAGCATCGCGCCGATCTGAGGGACCGACAAGGGAGTGAGCGTCCCGCCGCGAGTGGGTTCTGCGCTGCCCGCGGGAACAAAGATCAGAGCGCCCGCGGTGTCTCGCCCGTAAGCCTCGATCATCCCAAAGATGTCGTCGGAGACCAGCCCCGCATCGAAGGCCAGATGCTCGCGGGCGTTGCCTTCGGGCAGCAAGTTCTCCAGGAACACCTCGACCCGCCGGTGATGAGGACGCTCATCGGGCCGGGTGATAGGCAGCAGTTCCGACATCACCCGGGAGCCTTGCCCCCACCGGGCATACGCCTCGGCGGTCCACCGGAGGTTCACTTCGCCATCGTCGTCGGTGATCGTCGCGATGTGGGTTCCGTACAGCCAGACATCCAGCGGGCGCCGACGCATCATTGCTCACGCTCCGCCCGAAGCCGCACGCCGAGCAGCCGCATCGTCTGGAACAGCCGCTCCGAGTACAGCCCTGGCTTGCCGTTTTCTATCTCGCTCACATATCGCCGACTGACCCCGAGCTCGTCAGCGAGTTCCTGCTGCGTCAAGCCATGGTCCTGCCGGGCACGGGCGAGAAACGCGCCGAGGTCGGTCGGCGTGCGAATGTAGCCCCAGATGCCCACCAGTGCTCCCATTGTTACCTTATCCTCATCTACTGTATCCGTGATAATAAGGTAACACGGTCAGCTAGTGAGGATACCCTCACGACGCCTGGACGCGCCATCCGGGTCGGCAGCTCTCGCTGGTCAGTTCCGGAGCAGCGGCCGGGTTCGTGCGAATACCGCAGATCAGAAATCGTGTAGCTGACTGGCTCGCGAGCCGCGATGCCCGCCATCACGGCCTCCACCGGTGGCATGGCCGCCTCCCGCGTCAGCAGGTCACGGAGATAGGCGGCCAGGGACTGGCAACGGGACTCCGCACGAGCCTTGAGCCTGGCAACGACCTCTTCGGGAACATCGCGCACCTGCACGAGCGTGGTCTTCATAACCTCAGGACAGCCAAATTGCATGCTTCACGCATGCACGGGGTAACGGTGCCCGCGGCGCGCACTCAGCGGCGGGTCGTGGCTCAGGCGAGGGTGAAGTGGCCGGCCTTGATCCCGGTGGTGAAGGCGGCCCAGTCGGCGGGGGTGACGACCAGGGCGGGGCCGGACGGGTTCTTCGAGTCGCGGACGGCCACGATGCCGGGGAGGTTGGCGGCGACTTCCACGCAATTGCCGCCGTTCGTGCTGCTACGGCTCGCCTTGCGCCATTCGGCGCGGGCCAGGTCGGTGCCGGTCAGGCCGGTGCCGCTCAGATCAGTGCCGGTCAGATCAGTGCTGCTCAGGTCCATGTCGTGCACACTTCCTCCATCAGGTCGAGGGATGCCGTGCGGGGCAGCGCCTCTGCTCGCAATCTATCCCAGGTGGCCATCAGGACCGCGATGTCGTCGGCGTCCTCGATGAGCTGCCCGCGCACCGCCGTGTCCTGGTAGGCGACGTGCGGCGCGTCCGCGAAGTCCGCGACTACGAACCCAGCGCCCGGAAAGCCGTCGTGGACGCCCACGGCCGCCGGGATCACCTGGACCACCACGTTAGACCCGCGGGCCGCGTTCATCATGTGGTTAATCTGCTCGCGCATCACGCACGGGCCGCCGACCGGGCGGTGCAGCACCGCCTCGTCGATGACCACCCACAGCTCCGGCGGGTTGGCGCGGGCCAGGATCGACTGCCGGGCCATCCGGGCGGCCACGACCTCGTCCACATTGTCGGGCTGGACGCCGATCCGGTTGGCGAGCAGCGCCCGCGCGTAGTCCTGGGTCTGGAGCAGGCCGGGGACGACGACCATCTCGAACGAGCGGAGAACCGTCGCGGCGGCTTCCAGGTCTGGCCAGCGGGCGAACCAGGCCGGGTAGGCCCGCTGCTTGAGGTGATCTTTCAGTAGGTCGCGCAGTTCGCTCAGGGCCCCGCCGGTGTTCAGTTCGGGCACCGCGTCGCAGGCGGCCGCGAACTGCTCGGTGGGCACCCGCTGGCCGTTCTCGATCTTGCCGACCATGTCGTCGGACAGATAGACCCGGGCCCCTAACTGTTCTAACGACATGCCCGCTTTAGCGCGGTAACGGCGCAGCATGGCACCGAAGACCCGGGGCGGACTAACCGTTGGGTCCAAAAGGTCTTGAGGCCATTGGCTGTGGCTCCCCTACAACGCGCCGACACATTCGGGGCGCGACCAGACGGGTTGGCGACCGGTGCGGCAAAGCCCTTTCGCACCATATTCCTCCGGGGCCACGCTGGAGCGAGTTCGGTCCGAGGCAGTCAGGAGACCTGGATGGGCGAGCACACCGTCACCGCCGCGCCGCGCACGGCGGCCCGCGAGTTCCCGGCGCGGCCGGAGCAGGTTGGGGCGGCGCGCGCGTTCGTCCGGGCGTTCATCGGGGCCGAGCTGGGCGGGTGCGCAGCGCCCGATCTGGGCGGGTGCCCAGTGGCCGACGACGCCATCCTGTGCGTCTCGGAACTATGTTCTAATAGTGTACTGCACAGCGCGTCGCGGCGGGCGGGGGGCACGTTCACCGTGCGCGCCGAGTTGCGCGACGGCTGCGCGCGGGTCGAGGTGGCGGACGCCGGCGGGCCGTGGGTGGAGCGGGCCGGGCTGGACGGCCTGGATGGGCTGGATGGGCGGCCGCACGGGCTGGACATCGTCCGGGCCGTGGCCACGGAGTCGGGTGTGGACGGGGACGCGGTCAGCGGCTGGGTGGTGTGGGCGCGGCTGGACTGGGCGGTGGCTGGGCCGGCGGCGGCCGTCGGGCAGGCGGCGGCGGTCGGAGGCAGACGGGCTGTCCCGGCGGGGGGCCTGGCCGCCCAGGGGACGGATGACCGTGGCTGACACGCGCGTGGAGCGGGGCTGGTTCCAGCGACTTCAGGCGTACGAAGACGCGATCGCCTACCGGCGGGCCCGGGTGGCCGCCCCGTGCCCGGACTGCGGGAACGGGACGGCTGACGGGTTGTGCGACGAGCACGCGCGCGACGTGGAACTGATCGCCGAATACCGGCAGACGCTCCAGCGGTCGGCCCGCTGAGCGCGGCGCCCTCCCCGGCAGCCCTCCCCGACGGCGATCCCGGATGGCGGCGACCGGAGCCGTATCCTCGGGTAAAGGGCTCGCGGTTGGAGGGGCTCGGGCTTGGAGGATGACTGTGCCGTGTCCATTCACGGGTGTGGGTCCGTGCTGTCAGGCGGTGACAGGCACCGGTAGCCAGGGTTTGCCGGCAAGGGCGGCGTGGATGGCGCGGATGGCGTGTCCGCGTGCGCTGACCAGGCAGGAGCGCACCCGGCAGTAATCGGCGAGCGTGGTGGTGCTATGCCAGCCAGCCCGGCTGGATGCGAAGCCGGGCGACCCAATCCAAGACATTCACGATTGCGGTAGAAGCGCCGCGAATGCGAGGAGTAACACTTGACCGGGCGGGAGTCGCGGCGATTACACCGGAACTCGCGCAGGCCACCGATGCCCAATTAGCAGGCGGCCCGCATGGTGTCTCAACCTAGCGCCCGGCGCCGCGCCCGCGCGCCGGTATCCCGAAAGTCGGAGACGCTCAGTCAGCCGATGAACACGAATGCGATAACGGCCAGGATGACGGCCACAACGATCACAGCGGCCGTAAGCTTCAGGACCTGGCTCCGCTGCGCGCGCATGGTCCAGGGCGGGACGGCCTCATCCCCGGGACGACCGTCCGCGAACGCACGAAACTGGGCGGTGTTGCCTGAAGGGTCCTGGTCACGGTCACGCATGCGCTGACTGTAGCCGCCCTGACCGGGACTTCGTCGGCCTTATCACGTAATCGCGCCTGATTTGCCCCGGAGGGTCACCGGCCGACGCCAGGCGGCTGGATGTCGGCCCGGCTCACCAGCCGGGAGAGCACGATGACACTGCGGGTGCGCACGACGAACGCCTCGGCCCCGATCCGCTCCACCACCTGCTCGAAATGCCGCACGTCGGCGGCCCGGATATGCAGCAGAGCGTCGGCTTCCCCGGTGATCGTGCACGCCCCCGTCACCTCGGGATACTTGCTCACCGCCGCCCCGATGTCCGCGGGCGAGGTCCGCCCGCGGCAGAACAACTCCACGTACGCCTCGGTGGTCCAGCCGAGCGCGGAAGGATCCACGCTGGCGGTGAACCCGGTGATGGCGCCGGAGGCCCGCAGCCTGTCCACCCGCCGCTTGACGGCCGGGGCGGACAGGCCGACCTGCGCCCCGATGGTGGCGTACGTGGTGCGGGCGTCCTCGACCAGCGCGGCCACGATCCGCTCGTCAAGATCGTCGAAGGCGGGGAAGCGACCGGGCACGCCTAGATCCTGCCAGTCCGCCCGCCCCCCGGCCAGTTCCCCGGCAGCTAGCCCCCGTACTCCTGCGGTGCGCGCGCGTCCGGTTCCATCAGCTGGGGTCTTCGCTGGTGAAGCCGGGGACTGGTTTGACCGCGGCCAGGTTGTCGTGCGCTGGGTGGGTCAGCCCGGCCGGGCCGGCCGCGAACACCCGGAGCAGGTTCAGCGTGGCCCGGTCCACGAAGTCCTCGGCCGCCACGCCCACGCCATGACCGCAGGACGGCCCCCGCATCGCGCACACCCAGCGCATGGTGCCGGAGGCGAACACACCCGCACCGCTCGGCGTGGTGTAGTAGGCGGAATCCGAGTAGCTGGCTATGCCGTCGCAGGTCAGCGGGGAATGAGCGAGCACCTCTATCGGCCGCGGTATCGGCGCTGCGGGATTCACCCGGTCATACTCCGGGCCGACCATGCCCGGGAATGAGGTGCCCTGGCGGACGCCGGTGCCCGCGAAGATCCAGTTCCCCGGGTCATACACCACGTACGCGTCGCTGACCGGGTTGCACTCGTAGAACACCCCGGTGATCACGCTCTCCGGGCGCGGGTCGGGTGGATCCCGCCAGTCCTGCGTGGTCTGGCTGTCATCCACGCCGTAGAGGGGGTCCTCGGTGGCGACCTTGTAGCAGATCTCGATCCGGTCAGCACCGAGGGCCGACGACGCGAACCTGATGTGCCGGTACATGGCATTCGCGCCAAAGAACGCGATATTGGTGCCAGCATTGCGGACATCAAGGAGCGCGGTGCGCATGGGTGCCGAATAGTACTCGTCATGTCCGAGCGAGATCACGGCGCGCGAGCCGTTGAGGATTGAAGGGTTTTCGTCCAGGTCAACGTCGGTTTCGTAAGCCAGCGGCACCCCGTCGCGCTCGGCCTGAGCGATCGGTGGCTGGTCGAAGGACAGGAACCATTGCGCCCCGTTGTCGGCAAAGGGGCGGTCGAAGCTGACCTCGCGGGACCTGTCCGCGAACCCCTGCGGCCCGCTGTAGAGGTCGTAGCCGCCCCACAGGTTGTAGGCCTGCCACGTGGTCACCCCCTCCAAGATCACCACCTTGCCCGCGGTGGATGCCGAGCGCACGGTGATCGGCACGTATCGCTGTCCGCTGGAGGTGACGAGTTTCAGCAGGTAGGCGCCTTCGGGCCAGCCTGTGGTCGGGACGGTGAGCGACGGGTGCCACGGCGCGGTCACCATGTTGACCCCGGCGGTGAATCCGGCTGGTGCCTGCACCTGGCCGGGCACGCTGCCCGACGACCAGATGAGGCGCCCTTCGCTGCCCCCGTACCAGCCCACCCGGTACGCCTGCACCTGGAAATCGGCCGCCGTGGTGGACACGTAGAGCCGGAACGCCTGGCCAGGCAGCACGCTCACATGGTCGGCGTACCCCTCGATCGCGTCCGGCGCGCCCTGGCCGGCGAGCATCCAGGCCGTGGTGCCCGGCTTCGCGTTCTCGGCCGCCGGGAACGGCCGCGGGCGGGTGGCGGGGGCCTTCCGCGGGTGGCCGGGGGCGCTGCTCGCGTGCTGGCCGGCCGAGAGCCCGTGGGAGTTGCCCGCCAGCCCGCAGGCCGGAAGGAACAGTGCCCCGGTAACCAGGCCAGCGATCACCGCTACCACGCGGCGGGCCGGAATCCGTCCAATAACTCGGGTCACTACACAGAGGCTTTCGGGAGGCGCAGGGACTTTCGCGGTAATGATCGCCTGCTGGGCGGGATGTAGGAGTCAGCCCGCAATTCAACCACTAACCACCGCTTCGCCGCAGCGGCATCTTCCGGGTCATTCCCCGCTCGCGCCGGGTCGCGTACCTTGACGGCGTGGGAACAGCACGCGCCAGCAGCGCCGCCCCGGCGCCACGTGCGGCGCCGCGGCGGAGGCCCGGTGCACTCGGTGCACTCGGTGCACTCGGTGTCCGCTGGGTGGACGTCGCAGCGACAGCAGCCGTGATCGTCGCGGTTGAACTCAGCGTCGTAGTGGGCGGCGGCTCGGGCGCGGCGCCGCTCGACGCGCTCGCGTACCTGCTCGGCGCGGTCCTGGCGGTTCCCGTGCTCTTCCGGAAGCGTTACCCGCTCGGCGTGCTGATCGCATGCTCGCTGCTGCTTCTCGCTTATTACATAGTGCACCGCCGCAACATCTCGCCGGCGCCGCTGCTGTGCCTGCCGCTCTACGACGCGGCGCTCGCCGGGTACCTGGCGGCCGCCATCGCTATCCCCGCCGTCTACATGACCATCGGCCTGTTCGTGGTCGAGATTTCCACCCACGAGGGACTCGCGGCGCTGGCCGCAAACTTCCTGCCGTCCATCGTGGTGCTCGGGCTGGCCATCATGCTCGGCGATGCGGTCCGCAGCAGGCGTGCCCTGGCCGCCGAGACGGCCGACCGGCTCCGGCTGGCCGCCGAGGAACGCGACACCGAGGCGGCCCGCCGGGTGGCCGAGGAGCGGCTGCGGATCGCCCGGGACCTGCACGACACGGTGGCGCACAGCATGGCGACCATCACCGTCCAGGCTGGCTCCGCACTGCACCTGCTCGGCAGCCACGACGCCGGATCTGGCCGCCCTGGCCGCAGCAGCCCCGGCCGCGGCAGCCGAGACGAGCACCTGCGCGGCGCCCTGACCGCCATCCGGGAGACGAGCAAGGCGGCCCTGGGCGAGATGCGGACCACCCTGGGCCAGCTCCGCCGCGACAGTCTGGAGGAACCGGTCGACGCGCGGCGCGCTGGCCTGGACCGGCTGCCCGCACTGTGCGACGCGGTCACCGCGGCCGGCGCCCCGGTAACCGTCCGTGTCGAGGGCGAAGAGCAGCCGCTGCCCACGGCTGTGGACCACACCGCTTACCGGATCCTCCAGGAGTCACTCACCAACGTGCTGCGGCACGCCGGCGCGGATGCCCGCGCCACGGTCTGCCTGCGCTACGAACCGGGGGCACTGGCCATCCGGGTGACCGACGACGGTACCGGCCCAGCCACCGCAGGACCCGGGAACTCGGCGGACCACCCCGGCAACGGCCATGGGCTCAGTGGGATGGCCGAACGCGCGGCTGCCATCGGCGGCGAGGTCAGTGCGGCGCCGCGCACCGAAGGCGGCTTCGAGGTGCTGGCGCGGCTCCCGCTAGCGGGTATGAGGGCGGGCGGATGATCCGCGTTCTGCTGGCCGATGACCAGGCACTGGTCCGGGCGGGTTTCCGGATGCTGCTGGAGTCAGCCGACGACATCACGATCGTCGGGGAGGCGGCCAACGGGGGCAGCGCGGTGGCCCTCGCCCGTGAACTGCGCCCCGATGTCGTCCTGATGGACCTCAGCATGCCGGAGGTGGACGGCGTCACCGCGACCAAGCGGATCACCTCCGATCCGCGGCTGGCGTCGGTCAGGGTGGTGGTTCTCACCACCTTCGACGACGACGAGCATGTGTACGGCGCGTTGCGTGCCGGAGCGTACGGCTTCCTGGTCAAGGACGTCGAGCCCGAGGAACTGCTGCAGGGCGTACGGGTGGTGGCCCGCGGCGACGCCCTCCTCGCGCCCAGCGTCACCCGCGCCCTCATTGCCGCATTCACCGCCGGGACCCACGCGGGCGCGCGCCCGACGCTGACCCGCGCACCTCCCGCCGGGACCGGCTCGACGGCCGGCGCGGACGGCCAGAGCCGGGCCGACGGGCCGAGCCGGGCCCACGGCCAGAGCCGGGCCGACGGCCAGAGCCGGGCCGACGGGCCGAGCCTGGCCCGGTCCGGAGCAGTCGCCCACCCTGGCATCGCCGCGCTGACCGAGCGGGAGCGTGAGGTCGTGACACTCGTGGCGGCCGGACTCTCCAACGACGAGATCGCGGGCAGGCTGGTGGTTAGCCCGCTGACGGCGAAGACGCACGTCAGCAGAGCGATGACCAAGCTGTCCGCCCGGGACCGCGCCCAGCTCGTCGTGCTGGCCTATGAGCATGGCCTCGCCGAGCCCGGCGGCCGCCAAAGTGGCTGGTGATCTCCGGCCAGCGGTTTCCAACGTTCCGGAAGGGACTTCCCCCGACCCTATGGTTACGGCATCCTGACGGGGGGAGACCAAGAGTCACAAAAGTGATCATGTCGGCCGCAAACGGCCACATCAGTGGCGGTGCGTTGATGGAGGCGGATAACGCGCATGCGGTTCTGTACGTATTGCGGATTCGCGCTGAGCGGTTCCCCGGGCTACTGCGGCGGATGTGGGGCTCCGGTAGACCAGGCGCCAGGCGGCGAGCCGCCGCCTGCCGCGACCTCCCCCACCAGCGATCCGCCCGTCCCTCCCCCCGGACAGGGGCCGCCCGATCCCTGGGGCCGCCAGGACACGCCAGATCCATGGCCGCTCCCCGGCACGCCAGATCCATGGCCTGGCCAGGACTCGCCGCCCGATGCCCGGCCCGGACAGGACACGCCTGATCCCTGGCCTGGCCAAGGACCGCCCGGTCTCGCCAGGGAGCAGCCGGCCGGTTCCCCGGCCGCGCCGGACCCGTTCGGTAACATCGTCGCCACGGACCGCCCGCGGATCGCCGCACGGCCAGAATTCCGGCCGTCGGTCGGGCTTCTGGGCGACGACTCGCCGCGCGCGGCCCGGGCCCCGGATCGTCCTGCACGCACGCGCCGCCACGGCGTGATGATCTTTGCCATCGTGGCGACGGTGGCGGCACTTGCCGCCGGCGGTGTGGGGGCATGGTGGGTCACCAACCATCAGGCCCGGCCGCGTCCCGCGGCCGCCCGCAGCCAGTCCCGGTCCCCCAGCGCATCCCCCTCCGCCAGCGCATCCCCCAGCGCATCCCCCTCCGCCACGGCGCGACCCACGGCCGCCAGTGACGCGGTGGCCATCGCGCCCGCAGCGGCGGGCGAACCTGACGCGCCCGGGGTCGCGGCGTTCCTGAAGGCCTATTTCAACTCCATCAACAGCCACGACTTCGGCGCGTACTCGAACCTGTTCGTGCCGCAGCTCCGCCAGAGCGCCCAGCACTTCAACGCGGGGTACCGGTCCACCACCGACTCGGGCGCCACCCTGGCCGGCCTCGCCGCCACCGGCCCGGGCAGCCTGGCGGTGACGGTGACGTTCACCAGCCGCCAGAACCCCGCCGGCAGCCCGAATAACGCTGGCTGCGACATATGGGACGTCGTCCTGCCGCTGGACCGAACCGGTACCGGGTACCTCATCACGGTTTCTCCGGCCGGCTACCAGCCCGCCGTGCACGCCTGCCCCTGAAACCGGGCGTCCTACTACGGGGGGAGTACTCCCGTCGAGTACCCGGCCGACCAAGTGCCTCCCTGCGTACGACGTGCTGCGAGCCGCTGATGAGGAGCATCGAGAACAGCAACACTCCTCAGGCTCGTAGGAGACTCACATGTCCAGTTCACCCCCCACCCGCACCCCGGCCACGGGCGGGCCAGGGACCGGCCATTCCACCGCGTCGGCGAAGGCGGCCGGCCCGGGCGCGCTCGGCCGGGTCGGCCGGACCTGCTACCGGCACCGCTGGCTCACCCTGCTCACCTGGATCCTCGGGGTGGCGTGCTTGATCACCTTGTGGATGAGGTTCGGCGCCCCGGCACAGGACAACTTCGCCGGGAGCGACCCCGGGCAGACCCTCCTTAACCAGCATTTCCAGCGAGAGTCCGGCGACACGCTGACCCTGGCCATCCGCTCATCCGGGCCCATCACCAGCCCGGCCGTCCGCGCCCAGGTGACCAGCGCGCTCACCCCGTTCGAGCGGGCGACTCACGTCACCGCGGTCTCCAACCCGTACCAGGTACCCGGCCAGATCTCCAGCGATGGCCACATCGCGTTCGCCACCGTGCAATTCAACGTCGCCTCGACGAAGATCCCGAACAGTGAAGCCCTGGCGCTGATGAACGACGCGAGAGCCGCTTCCGGGCACGGCGTCACGTTCCGGCTCGGCGGTGACGTGGTGGACCTGGCCGAGACGCCGTACGGCGGCCCCACCGAGGGCATCGGCATCGGCGCGGCCGCTATCGTTCTGCTGATTGCTTTTGGATCTTTGCTGGCCATGGGCCTGCCCGTGGTCACCGCGGTGCTCGGCATCGGCGCCGGGCTGTCCCTTATCGCCCTGCTCGGTCATGTCGTGCCCGCGCCGTCCTTCTCCCCGATCATCGCCTCCATGATCGGCCTCGGGGTCGGCGTTGACTACGCGCTGTTCATCGTCACCCGGTTCCGCGAGGCTTTGCGGGGGGCTCCGGGGGGTCGGTCCCCTCGGCTAGCAGGGCGGGCCGGCGCAGGGCCCGAAGACGCGGCGGTGACGGCGATGCGCACGGCTGGCCGGACCGTGCTCATCGCGGGAACCACCGTGGTGATCGGCATGCTTGGCCTGCTTGTGCTGCGCCAGTCGCTGCTCAACGGGGTCGCGGTCGCCGCTGCCGCCACGGTCGCGATGACGATGCTCGGCTCGCTCACGCTGCTGCCCGCGCTGCTCGGCTTCACCGGCACCCGGCTCGCCAAGCCCTCCAGGCTGCGGCGGCCGCGGTGGGCCGGGGGCCGCCGCGCCAAGCGCTCGGGCCCTCCTGCTGCGGAGCGGTGGGCTGGTCTCATCCAGCGCCGGCCCGTGATCGCCGCGGTCGTGTCGGCCGGGGTTGTGCTGGCTCTCGCGGCGCCTGCCCTGGGCATGAAGCTGAACATGCCCGACGAGTCCAGCCAGGCACGAGGCACCATGGGCTATCAGAGCTACGCCATCATGGCGGAAGGCTTCGGGCCCGGCTTCGACGCACCGCTGATCGTTGCCGCCAAACTCCCCTCGCCTGGCGCGAGCACCGCCCGTCTCGCCGCGGCGATCCGGGCCACCCCCGGCGTCGCCCACGTCACCCCGGTGCAGGTGAGCAAGGACGGCGAGGCAGCCATGCTGATCGCCTACCCGACCACCAGCGAG
>OBLW0100003071.1_pt1 | contig 13146 bp, 12 predicted proteins | sample 1520161 | NCBI WGS metagenome assembly OBLW01 (sample SAMEA3539309, study PRJEB22396) | soil metagenome | biome: tundra; feature: field; material: soil | place: USA | collected 2010-05 | depth 0.15 m
AAAGAAAAAAGGACAGCCCGGAGCCCCCCAAGGCCGTCCCGATAAACCCTCCCGGTTAGAAGGGCAACTGGCGCTAAGATAGCCTTGTCAGGTTGCGGGATTATTTCAATTTCGTGAAAGTAAGATGAATTCCATTGTGGCTCAAATCCGGCCTCCTTTGCTGGATTTGCGGAAGGTCTGTGTGATGCGCGGAGGCGTATCTCGTGGCACGAAGATAGCGCTGCACGACCTCAACCTGCGTGTCGATACGCACGAACATATCGCTGTGCTCGGCCCAAACGGGTGCGGCAAATCGACCCTGATCAAGACGATTGCCCGCGAGTGTTATCCGATGGTCCGCGAGGGGTCGAGCATGACCATTCTGGGCCAGAGGACGTGGAACATTTTTGCGCTGCGCTCACTGCTCGGCATCGTATCGAACGACCTCATGTCTTCGTGCACCGGCGATGCCTACGGACTCGATGTGGTTCTGTCCGGATTTTTCAGCAGCACGCGCATCTTTCCGAATCACTCTTTCGACCCCGAACAGATCGAACTGGCAGAGGCGGCGTTGAAACAACTTGGAGTCTCCCATTTAGCGAATCGGGCGGTCGAAGCGATGTCATCGGGCGAGGCCAAACGCGTTTTGATTGCCCGCGCGCTGGTTCACAAGCCGCGAGCGCTCCTATTCGATGAGCCGTGCAATTCCCTGGATATTTTGGCGCAGCAAAGCTTGCGGGAAACGATGCGCGCGCTCGCCCGGTCGGGAATTGGAATCATTCTCGTCACTCACGAACTCTCCGACATCGTCCCCGAGATCGAGCGCGTCGTGCTGATGGCGAAGGGCCGGATCGTGGCGGATGGGCCCAAGGAAGAAATGCTGCAAGCCGAACGCCTCAGTAAGTTATTCGGAGTCAAAGTGGAGCTCGGTCGCCGCGACGGCTACTATCACATCTGGTAAGGCAGACGAGGTCAGAGGTGAGAGGTCAGATTGCAGAGGTGAAGATCGCTGACTTTTGCCTCCGTTTTGTGCTTTGCATCACAAGTTGATGTGATTTGCTGCGCTGCCAGCGACCGGAGTGCCGCTGCTATATTGGTCGAAGCGTCTACGAGCATACAGCCCCTGAAGGGGCGTGAGAGAAGAGTATTTGCGGCATCGCTAAAGCGATGCCCTGATACGAATCTTGGCTTCTGCAAGCGCTAAGCCGATGCCATGATGCGAAACTTATGTGTTCCGGCGACTGTTTAGCCGCTTGAGCTCGCCGTGGAGGAAAGATGACCCGCAAAACCGAGCAATCCCGCAAGCTGCAGAAGCGCGCTGAAAAGCTGATTCCCGGAGGCGTAAATTCGCCGGTGCGCGCTTTTCGCAGCGTGGGGTGCGATCCGCGGTACATCGTGCGTGGGCGGGGCTCGCATATTTGGGACGCCGATGGCAACGAGTACGTCGACTACATCGGCTCGTGGGGTCCGCTCATTTTAGGACATGCAGCACCTGCTGTTATCGAGGCCGTGATTTCGGCGGCGCGCAGCGGCACGAGCTTTGGAGCCTCAACTCCCGCCGAAGCCGATCTTGCCGAGCTGGTAATTGCCGCGTTTCCGCACATGCAAAAAGTTCGTTTTGTGAGCTCCGGCACCGAAGCGACGATGTCGGCAATACGCCTCGCTCGCGGATATACAAAACGCAAATACATCGTGAAATTTGAAGGTTGTTATCACGGACACTCCGACGCGTTGCTGGTGAAAGCTGGATCGGGCGTGGCCACGCTGGGCATTCCGGGCTCGGCAGGAGTTCCCGAGGAATTCACGCAGTTCACGCTTGCGCTGCCCTACAACGACATCAGCGCGCTCGAACAAGCCTTCGACAAATTCAAGCACCGGATCGCGTGCGTAATCGTGGAACCGGTGGTCGGCAACATGGGATGCGTGCCGCCCGCTCGCGGTTACCTCGAAGCCCTGCGTGCCATTACCCAGCGTGAGCAAACCGTGCTCATCTTCGACGAGGTCATGACCGGGTTCCGCCTTGCCTATGGCGGAGCGCAGGAACTCTACGGGATTCGGCCCGACTTAACCACCATGGGCAAGATCATCGGTGGTGGCCTGCCGGTGGGCGCCTATGGTGGGCCGAGCGAAATCATGGATCTCATCGCCCCGTTGGGGCCGGTGTATCAGGCGGGAACGCTCTCGGGTAATCCACTGGCGATGGCCGCGGGCTACGCGACGCTCAGCTACTTGCGCGAGCACAAGGATATCTATGCCAAACTCGACAAGCTTGCCGGAGAAGTCGTAGCGGGAGTCGCCGCCGCAGCTAAAGACTCCGGAGTAACGATGTGCCACAACCGCGTGGGATCGATGTTTACCTGGTTCTTCACGCAGGGCCCGGTCACGGACTGGACGTCAGCGGAGAAATGCGACACCCAGGCCTTCGGAAACTTCTTCCGCGCGATGCTGGAGAACGGAATTTATCTTCCGCCGTCGCAGTTCGAGGCGGCATTTATGGGAGCTGCGCATACGGAGCAAGACGCGCAGCAGACGATCGCGGCCGCCAAGCTGGCGTTTGCGGCGGTGCATGCGTAGGATGCGATGACACTAACGCAAGATCCGCCTACGACCTATCCCGCGATCAAAGATTGCCGGTTAATGGCTTCTACTCCATCGACCGTCACAAACTCGTAGTCCTGATCCTTATATCTGCGGATCAGATTTTCGGTGGCCATCACCGTCTGGGCCCGATCGGCGCCCATCGCGCGATGTCCGCCATCGTGCAGTAAGATTACGTCGCCGCCGCGCATCTGGCGCGCTACTTTTTCCTCGATTACTGCGGCGGGCGGAGAATTCCAGTCGTAGCCGGTCACATTCCACATTACGGTTTGGAGGCCTAACTCTCGAGCTACCCTGAGCGTTGCCGGTCGTCGCCCTCCAAACGGTGGACGAAACAATGTTGAATGCTGGCCAACCGCATCGGTTAGGGCTTGGCGGCAATCGATCAACTGCTTGCGCGTCTCCTCGACGGATTTGAAGATCAGTAGCGGATGGGTAAAGGTGTGATTGCCGATTGCATGTCCGGCTTGCGCTACCGCGCGCGCGATGTCAGGCCGCTCGCGCACGTAGCGTCCGATCATAAAGAAAGTTGCATGCACGCTGTGTTTGGCCAGTACATCAAGCAGTTTCAGTGTGTGCGGGTCGTTCGGCCCATCATCGTAGGTGAGGGCGATTTGCTTGCTCCCGGGCGCTCCGCCGGTCAGCGTTTGTCCATACCACTGACCGGTCGGCGCCATGCACTGATACCCTGCCGCCGAAGTAGCCGCCGCCGCGAGTCCGAGCAATGCGGGAAGCATAACCGAATTGTAGAGGTTAGAGGTCAGATTGCAGAAGTAAAACCCAAAACCTTCGGTACGCCTTAGGGTTTTACCTCTGCAATCTGACCTCTAACCTCTGACCTCCCCACAATCCACAATTGCGTCTCGCCTCGAAGCAATATATTCTGCTTTGCAGTTCTCCGCGTCTGTTTCCAATCTATGGCCAAGCTTTTCGAGCTTCCCCGTTACATTGCGGTCGAAGGTCCGATACGAGTCGGAAAAAGCACGCTGGCGCGGGTTCTCGGGGAACGGCTCGCAGCGCAACGCGTCGTCGAACCGGAAGATAATCCCTTTCTAAAGGCCTTTTACGAGGGCGAGACTGGGGCTGCGTTCCAGACCCAACTGGCGTTCCTGATTCGACGCTTCGAGCAGCTGCGGGCGCTCGACCTGGGGCCTCGTTCGAATAAGACGGTGGTTGCCGATTACATTTTTGAAAAAGACAAGCTCTTCGCCTGCCTCAATCTCAACGATCAGGAGCTCGATACCTACAACCGCTACTTCAATTATTTTCGCGAGCAGATCCCCACGCCGGACCTCGTGATTTACTTGCAGGCCACTCCTGAAGTGCTAAAGAAGCGGCTGAAGAAAAAGAACGCGGCCGGCGAAAAAGCGATCAGCGAGAACTATCTGATGGAAGTGGTGAAGGCTTACGAACACTTTTTCTTTCACTACACGCAGTCCGACCTGCTGATCGTGAACACTTCGGAGATCGACTTTGTCGATCGCAATGAAGACCTGCAGGAGTTGCTGAAGAAAGTCTCCGCTCCGATCAAGGGCACACAATATTTTTTGCCGTTGGGAAGCACGGACGCGGCCAGCGCCTAGGTTTTGCTGGCGATGTTATTAGTTAGTCACCCCACCCCCCTCCCCCTCGGTCTTCTGGAATCATGGAGTTAGCGGGACTTTTTGCACTTGGTCTTTGAATCGAAAGGACTTATATCAAAGTATTCCGGAATAAGGACTTACGGGATTTCCTGGTTTGATCGACCTTCGAAGTGGGGTAAATCGTGTCAAGGGGAAGGAACCTTCGCCTGTGGCGCGCTTGGGGACAGGATTTCGGCAGTGGCCCCGGCAAATCCTGTCAAGTATCAATTGTCAAAGAACGCTCGTGGTTTGGAGGCAGTCTAGAGAAGGTCGCCTCTGAAGGCGGACACACCTCTACCCTCCCCGATCAGACCTCCATTATCGCGCAGGGCGGCTTGGGTGTCTGTGATTGGGCTCACAGAGAGTTTGTGATGAAAGAGGCGAGGGCGGATTGCAGAGATCATAAGGCGCGGGAGATCAGACGGCGGGAACTTCCTGCGCTCTTGCGCGGACTGCGGAATGTTATTACAATTGTAATAACATCGGAGGAGCAAGGGCATGGTTGAACTCAAGATCCGCAAGTTTGGCAACTCGTTGGGCGTGGTTCTGCCGAAAGAGGTGATTGACCGTTTGCAGACCAGCAATGGAGAGCGGCTTTTTCTGATCGAGTCGGGCGACGGCGATTACCGGCTCACGCCTTACGATCCCGCATTCGAGAAGAAGATGGCGAAGGCGGAAGAGATTATGTCCCGCTATCGCAATACGCTGCACGCGCTTTCGAAGTGACGGGCCAAAGTGAAAAAGAAAGAACCACTTTGGATCGAAGAGCGCGATGTTCTCGCGATCCACGACCGCCTGCTTGCGTTGCATGGCGGCGCGACCGGATTACGTGACTTGGGTCTGCTACGATCGGCTTTGGCCCGTCCCCAGCAACATCACGCCTACGCCGATATTGCGGACGTCGTCGAAATGGCGGCTCTATATACAGCCGGAATTGTGCGCAACCATCCTTTTGTCGATGGCAACAAGCGGACGGGATTTGTGATCGGCGTCCTTTTCCTCGAACTCCACGGCTTCGCATTCGAAGCCAGCGAGGAAGACGCTACCCAGGCTGTCATGGCCCTGGCCGCAGGCACGTTCGATGAAGGTGGTTACACGGCGTGGCAGCGGGAGAATTCGAAGCGGAAAGGCTGAGACTCTTATCAGCGCCATGAGAGCCCGCCCTGCTGATTTTCGCCGCGCCTACTTCTCATGCCGTGGCAGCGGATAAACGGCTAGCGATTTTCCGAGCTTGGCGAACTCCGGATCGGCCGTGACCAGCCAGGCGCCGCGTTCGATGGCCAGTTCCGCAGCGAATGCGTCGGCGTAGCCTAGACCGTGTTTCTGCTTCAGGGCGCCGGCGCGGGAGGCGCGCTCGCGGTCGGCGGCTATAACCACGATGGGCATCTCATGCAAACTCGACTCAGCTTCCCGAGCTTTAGCTTCGCCGCGAGCGCGCCATTCGGTGTAGAACACTTCCCCCCAATTCACCGCTGACATCAGGAGTGGCAAGTCTTGGCGGGCGGCCTCTTCGACCAAGCGTTCAACTCTTCCCGCAGTGCCTTCGCGGTCCTCAAAGAAGCCGATCAGCGCGTTGGCATCCAGTACGTATCGCCGCGGCCGGCCACGCGGAAAGACGGCTGTCATTGATCCTCTCGTTTGCGCTCACGCTCGCGTTCTTCAAAAAGCATGTCAAAGGCGGAGGGTTCTCCGGGACCTGGCTTCAGGGATCCGCGAATTTCCTTAATCCTCTGCATGGTCAAAGGAGTCAGCACCAGCCTGCCCTTGTCTTCGGTCCAGACCGCGCGAGTGCCCTTGTCCAACCCGTACTGCTCGCGCAGTTCCGCTGGAATTACCACCTGCCCCTTCGAACTTATCACCGCTGGGAAACTTCGCATGGTTGATCTTACCCTACGGTAAGACGAAGAACAAGCGTCTTACTTGCAGATTTCCCTTTCGCGGCAGGGTTGCGGAGGAACACGAAACGCACGAAGAAGTCAGGATTTAACGGGGCAGAGCCCGGTCTCCACACACCCATTAGTTGGGCAGCGGCTTATCGTTGGGATCCACGGGCGGCACTTTCGGCTCATTCCGCTTCTCCTCCGAATCGATCGAGAAGAGCATGTAGTGATCGAACGTGTGGCTGCGGTAGTAGTGACGCTTGCGGATGTCAAGATAGATTTCTGCCTTCTGCGGCAGCCACAATTCCGTGTTCTTGTCGTGGAACTGAACCGGGCCATATTCCACGACCTGTTGCTCGTTGTGCAACTGGATCTGAGGCATGGGATTGACCAGTTCCGATTCGATTCTTACGATCTGGAACTTGTCCGCCGTAATCCATGCACGTCCCTTCAGATGCAGCGAATAAAGGTCGCCACCCACGCGGTAGTCGTGCATGCGAGCGGGCCGGTCTTCCCGTTGCTTGAAGTGAACCAGCCATGCCGCCTGACCGTGCCAGCGCCCGAGCCCTTCACAGTTCGTTTCGAAGTTTTCCCGCATGCTGGGGTGGAAGACTAACGCGAGCGCCATAAACCCGCTCGAGGAGATCTGGTCGGGGTAGTCGAAGCGCGTTAAACGCTCGGCGCGATCCTCGTCCACCTGAAGAAATCCTGGTTTCGGTTCCGAGATAGAGGCCACGTAGTTATAACTTCGAGTTTCGCGGGTGGCCGCATTTCCCATCTGATCCATCTGCTCGTGGACAAGGTGTTCGGTGGCGGCAATCCGCGAGACATCGTTGACCAAATCCTTTACGCGATCGCCCGATTTTTCCATCACCTCGTCATAAGGGCAGATGACTCCAGCCGCGACGGCAGGCTTCTCTTCATCGATTCCCTTGGGCTGCCAGCTTTTTACCGAGAGCGGAAGGTCGGTCGAAGCTAGCAAAGGATCAACTCCGGCGAGAGGAACCGCATTCTTCCGTGCGGCCTCCGTATTGCGGGCAGGATCAGCCATGCGTGCTTCGACAGAGGTGATCAAATCCTGAACTTGCGGAACCGCCGGATTCTTGGGCGAGTCGTGCATAAACGCCTTGAGCGCTTTGATTCCTTCTTCGTACTTGCCCAGATTCACCAGGGCCTGCCCCAAGGTCAAGTTCGCAGTGTCCGATCCTGGCTTGCCAGTGTGCAGCGCCAATTCCGCCTGTTCTTTTGCTTTCTCGTATTTCTTTTGCCGCAGAAAAACATCGGCCAGCAAACTATGCGCCAGCCAGTAGTCTGGGCTGACATCGATCGCAGCTTCCAGCGCATTACTCGCAGTCGAATAGTCTTCTTGCGTCAGCGCCACGCGGCCGAGCAGGGTCAGTGCCGCCAGATGGCGATGATTAATGCCGGTTGCGGCGACCAGATAGGTCTGGGCATGAACCAGGTCTTTCTCCTGATACGAAAGGTAGCCCAAAAGATAATTCAGGTCGGCATTGGAAGGGGCCAACTTGTCCGCATCGACCAGTCTCTTCTTGGCGTCCTTGAGCCGTCCAGACTTGAGAGCGGAAACCGCTTGCTTGGCGTCTTTGCGCGCCTTGGACGGCATTTCCGCATCGGCAATATGCAGGTCCATGGCAGAGGGATCTGGACGCAAGGAGACAGAGACGCGAATGGTACTGGTGGCTTGAACCGCATTCACGCGCTTTATTTCGGTCAAATATCCGACCGCGCTCACTTCGATATCGTAGACGCCGAAGATCAACTCCATGGGGGCTTCAGAGCGATCATCGGTGGTCTGATAACTCATCGTATGCGAGGACTGGTTCGTGGCCTTCACGACGGCCTGCCGGTCGAGCTTGGCCTTGCCATCAGGCCCGTAGACGGTAGTTATCAATATCGATCCGCCACTACGGCTTTCATAGCTCCGAGTGGTGTCCGTAGTCGACCCGATGCTGTTGTACGTATCTCCACGTTGCGCTGAACAGAGCGCCGTCAAAAGAAGGGCGAAAAGCAGGATTGCTGCGAAACGGCGGTACATCATCTACTAACCTCCGAAGGGCACAAAACAGTGGGGAATTAAGCCTCTCACGCTGAAGGGGCGGGGTCAAGCTTAAACTCCGAGCTGGGCACGGCAAGAGGCTCTGTGATTGTCACCGCTCTAGCAGCAAAGGAGCGTCTTACCTGAACTTCGGGGCTAGTCCAACAGCCTCGACGAACGACCTTTCTGCAGCTATAATCCGTTTGGCGTCATCTACAGTGTGAGTAGCGACGCATACAGGCTCTATCCGTCCACTTTGCGGAGGGGCACTGGAGGACATCGTGAGTCTCACTCCCATCGCCGCGCATTGTCCCAGCCATAAGACCACCACCGCTACCATCCGCGAAAAGAAGTTGCACCGTGAACCGATCACTTGCCTGACTGCTTACGACTACGCCACCGCGCGACTCGTGGACGAGGCTGGAATCGACATTGCTCTAGTCGGCGATTCACTGGCCATGACCATGCTGGGCTACGAGAACACGCTTTCCGTCACCGTCGACGAGATGCTTCATCACGTCAAGGCCGTGCGCCGCGGGGTTAAGGACGCGCTGCTCATTGCCGACATGCCCTACGGGTCGTATCAGGCTGACCCCAACGAGGCGATTCACAACGCTGCGCGCTTCGTGAAAGAAGGCGGCGCTGAGGCGGTGAAGATGGAAGGCGGCGAAAAACGTGTGGATGTAATTCGGCGCGTAATCGATGCCGAGATTCCAGTCGCTGGACACATCGGGCTTACACCGCAGTCAGTCAACGTGATGGGCGGCTACAAAGTCCAGGGCAAGACGCTGGATGCCATCGAGCAACTCATGCGCGATGCAGTTGCGCTCGATCGTGCCGGGGTCGCCTGCATCTACCTGGAAGGCATTCCGCGCGAGGTTGGCGCCATGATTACGGCCGAGGTCGAAACGCCTACCATCGGTATCGGTGCCGGTCCGGAGTGCGACGGCCAGGTTCTGGTGTTCCACGATTTGGTCAACCTCACGTTCGGGCACCCGGCCAAGTTCGTCCGGTGTTATGGGGACGCTGCGGCGCTGATCACGGAATCCGTGCTGGCCTTTAAGGCGGACGTCGTCTCGCATCAGTTTCCCAATGACAGCGAGTCGTATCATTTGCCCAAGGAGACCCGGGCCGCACTCGAAACGGTACTGCACCGCAAGCGCGCCATGCAGCGATAATAGAGGTGCGTATCAAGGCAGCGCTGCTGCTATGCCTCCACGCGCGGAGGCGAGCCCCTAAAGGGGCTCAAGATGTGAATCTTTCGGCATCGCTAAAGCGCTGCCCCGATACGACAATTCCGAGGGGAGAAGGACCTGGTTGCGAAAACACCTACGAGACCATTTGCGCGACCTTCCGCAAAACCAGATCGCAAGCGTGGGCCGGACGATGGCCACGATCATTCTGCTCGGGAGCCTGATTGCATGTTCCAAGCCCGCGCCGGCGCCAGAGGCCGAGACGCGGACGCCAACTGGCCTGGAGTCCATTGCCGCGCCCGATCCGTCAAAATATCCGTCGTTTCGCAATCTGGGCGTCTGGAAAAATCCCTACCTGGTGGTGCGCGAGGATGGAATTGGATTCGTCGACCTGTCGAATCGCGAAGTTCATATTTTGAAGGTGGAAGAAATCCCGGCCGAGTTGGTTTCTTTACCGTCGAGCGCCTGGCCGTACGGCCGCGTCGTACTCATGACGCAAGCCGTTCCCAAGGATGCATCCGATCCGACGAAAGCGGCGCTGCGCAAGAACCGCGCTCTGCTGATCGGCACGCTTAAAGAGTTGGACGTGCAATTCCAAGAGGCGCCCTGACCGTTGGCGGGCGGAGCAGAGACTCCGCCACCACATGCGCTTGAGCAAAACCTAAAGACCCATGAAAATCTGCTCGACCATTCAAGAAGCCCGGGCCGCTTGCGGGGCTGCTCGCATCCGCGGCCTGCGTTTGGGACTGGTTCCGACCATGGGCGCTCTGCATGAAGGCCACTTGTCGCTGGTACGCGCGGCTCGGGCACGATGTGATGCGGTGGTCGTTTCGATCTTTGTGAATCCGACCCAGTTTGGTCCGGCTGAAGATTTGTCTAAGTATCCGCGCCAGTTTGAGCGCGATTGCCGGTTGCTCGAAAAGGAGGACGTCGACATCCTCTTCGCGCCGGCGGTGGAAGATATCTATCCCAAGTCCAACGGCGCAGTCACCTGGGTCGTGGTCGAAGGCCTTAGCGAAAAACTCGATGGACGCTCGCGCCCCGGCCACTTCCGCGGCGTGACCACCATTGTCGCTAAGCTCTTTCACCTCCTTGAGCCGGACTCCGCATTTTTTGGACAGAAAGATGCCGCGCAACTCGCCATCCTTCGCCGCATGGTGCGGGACCTTAACTTTCCCGTGGAAATTGTCGCCTGCCCTATCGTTCGCGAGCCCGATGGGCTGGCCATGAGTTCGCGCAATACGTATCTGAGCCCGGAAGAGCGCGTCCGCGCCCTGGTGCTGCAAGAAGCGCTTGGCCAAATCCGGCGGGATTTTCAAGCCGGGGAAAGAACGGCAGCGGCGCTGGTCTCCGCCGCCAAAGAAATTTTCGCGCGGCAACCGCAAGTCCTTCTCGACTATTGCGAGATTGTCGATCCCGACACGCTTAATCCAGTCGGACGCATTTCACAAGAGACTCTGGTGGCGATTGCGGCGTATGTGGGTTCGACGCGCCTGATTGACAATCTTCTTCTGAATCCTTAGGACGCATCCTCCGCCCACTCCGCCCACCTATGCACGCCGTGGGGAGTGGTTCGGGTTTGAGGATGTGCGCGGCAGAAATCTCTACCACGAAGTATCACGAAGGCACCACATTCAAAAGGTTTTCGTTCGTGTACCTTTGTGTCCTTGGTGGTTGAGGGTTTTGCCAACTGACCCGATGCCCGCATTCGATTGACTTGGCCGCGAGCCGCCCGTAAGATTTCAACCCTGTGTGGGGGTAAGGATGATCGGCGAGGTTATCTCGCATTACCGCATTGTCGAGAAGCTCGGTGGGGGTGGGATGGGGGTTGTCTATAAGGCTGAGGACACCCGCCTTGACCGCTTCGTCGCATTGAAATTCCTTCCCGAAGATGTGGCTGGAGATCGGCAGGCGCTCGAACGATTCCGCCGCGAGGCTCGGGCTGCGTCGGCATTAAACCACCCGAACATTTGCACCATCTACGACATTGGCGAGCAGGATGGCAAAGCATACATCGTCATGGAGTATCTCGATGGCGCGACGCTGAAACACATCATCGGCAACCGTCCGATGGAGTTGGACACGCTGCTATCGCTCGGAATCGAGATCGCCGATGCGCTCGACGCGGCCCACGCTCAGGGGATCGTTCATCGCGACGTCAAGCCGGCAAATATTTTCGTGACCAAACGCGGACACGCGAAAGTCCTCGACTTCGGTTTGGCCAAGGTCACGCCATCCGCATCGCGATCGTCTCACGCGTCGGGAGTTACGCAAGCTACGGTCGCGGAAGAGGATCTCACGAGCGCCGGTTCGGCCATTGGCACGGTCGCTTACATGTCTCCCGAGCAGGCGAAGGGGAAGGAACTCGATACACGGACGGACCTCTTTTCGTTCGGCGCCGTGCTCTATGAAATGGCCACCGGCATGGTGCCATTTCGCGGAGATACTTCGGCGGTCATTTTCCAGGCCATTCTCGATCGCGCGCCGATTTCGCCCATTCGCCTGAATCCCGACCTGCCTGCGAAGCTGGAGGACATCGTCAACAAGGCGCTGGAGAAGGACCGCAATCTGCGCTACCAGCACGCGGCTGATATTCGCGCCGACTTGCAGCGGCTGAAGCGCGACACCGATACCGGACGCGCCGTTGCCGCCAGTTCGGGTTCAGTGGCCGCGGCTCGGGATTCGGGATCGACTCCGGCTATTCAGCAGACGCCGCGGCCAGTTTCGTCCGGATCTATGGCGGCGGCAGGGCCTAGCTCTTCAGCCTCCGCGATACCCGCGAGCGGAACTGTCCCTGTTGTGCAGAGGAAGTCGTGGACGGTGCCCGTGATCGGCGCTGCCGCCGTGATTGCGGTCATTATTGCCGGAGGTGTGTTTTTCCTTTCGCGTTCTCACCGCGCCAATGCGCTCACGGAGAAAGACACGGTTGTTCTGGCCGACTTCGTCAACACCACCGGCGATCCAGTTTTCGACGGAACCCTGAAGCAGGCCCTGGCGGTGCAACTGGAGCAATCGCCGTTCCTGAACATTCTTCCCGAGTCGCGAATCAACGAAGCGCTTAGTTTTATGGGACGAAAGCCGGGTGAGCGTATTACCAACGATGTCGCGCGCGAGATCAGTGTGCGCGAGGGAGCAAAAGCCGTTCTCTCGGGCTCGATCGCCAGCTTAGGCAATTCCTATGTGATCACACTGTCCGCGATCAACGCGCAGAGCGGAGACTCGCTTGCCCGCGAACAGGTGGAGGCAGCAAGTAAGGAGCAAGTCCTCAAGACGCTCGACAGCGGAGCCTCGGCTTTGCGCGCCAAGCTTGGCGAATCGCTCGGTTCGGTGCAGAAATTTGCCACGCCGCTGGAGCAGGCGTCGACGTCTTCGCTCGAGGCGCTGCAAGCCTACACACTCGGGCATAACGCGCACCAGAATCTGAATGACGCGAAAGCCGTGCCCTCTCTGAAGCGCGCGATTGAACTCGACCCGAATTTCGCCATGGCCTACGCGACGCTTGGCGTCATCTACGGCAACCTGGGATCTCAGAGTTTGCAGCGAGAGATGCTGCGGAAGGCCTTCGATCGCAGGGATCGGGCGAGCGAGCGCGAAAAATTGTATATCTCCTCGCACTATTACGAGTCGGCCACGGGCGAGATCGAAAAGGCCGCGGAAGTTTACGAGCAGTGGAAGCAGGCCTATCCGCACGACAACATACCGGGCGATAATCTGTCGCTGCTTTACGGTGGCACCGGACAACTGGAAAAGGCTCTGGTTAACGCGCAACTGGCGATGCAGGTCGATCCAAAAGATAAGTTTGCCTACCAGAATGTCTC
>OBLW0100003072.1_pt1 | contig 13144 bp, 16 predicted proteins | sample 1520161 | NCBI WGS metagenome assembly OBLW01 (sample SAMEA3539309, study PRJEB22396) | soil metagenome | biome: tundra; feature: field; material: soil | place: USA | collected 2010-05 | depth 0.15 m
CGGTGGCCGAGACGGTCGATAACGCGCGAAGGCAGCAGGGGCCGTACGAGAGGAGACCTCGGCGGAGCGTGGCGTCCGCGCGCCGAGGGAGAGACCGACTTTGCGCTTCCCCCCGGACTGCCGAGCCTCGTCAGTGGTTGGGGGCGTGGCTACCGTCGCACGGTCAAACCGGACGTCCTGGCTCCGGGCGGACGCACGGTCTTTGTTCCCTCTTCTACCAACGACGCAGGTCCGCCGCGCTACGAGCCCGCCACGCGGCGAGCTCGCTTCCCGCCGGGGCACAAGGTCGCCGCGCCGGGCCCCTCGCCCGGCGAACTCACCGCGACGCGTTTCTCGAGCGGCACGAGCAACGGCGCCGCGCTGTCGAGCCGCCTCTCGACCGCGATTGCCGACACCCTCGAGGACCTCGCCTCCGAGCCCAACGGCGAGCGACTCCGTGCGGTACCGACGGCGCTCTGGATTCGAACCCTTCTCGCGCATGGGGCGAGCTGGCGCCCCGAGGCGGTGGAGACGCTCGTCGAGATCCTTCGCGCCTCAGGCCAGGCGGACCCGACCACGGACGACCTCGCCGGGATCCTCGGTTTCGGGCGCACGGAGAAAGAGCGCGTCGTTCGCTGCGCCCCGGAGCGCGCGACGCTCCTCGCCGGAGGCTCGATCCGGGCGGACGAGCGGATCCTGCACCGGCTCCCACTCCCACCGTCGTTGAATGCTCACACGGGGTGGCGGCGGCTGACCGTGACGTTGAGCTGGTTCTCCCCCGTTCACCCGGGAAACCGCAAGTACCGCCGCGCGCAGCTGTGGTTCGAGCCACCGAAGGACCCGCTCGTGGTGAAGCGCTTCGGCGTCGACTGGCAAGCGGCGAAGCGAGGCACCCTGCAGCACGAGGTGCTCGAGGGAAAGCAGACGGCGATCAACGTCCTTCGAGACGCCACGCTCGACGTGCCCGTCTTCTGCCTCGAGGACGCGGGGGCGTTCACCGAGCCGATCCCCTACGCGCTCGCCGTCACGGTCGAAGTGGCCGCCGGCGTGAACGTTCGCGTCTACGACGAGATCCGCGCGCGCGTCCTTCCACGCGTAGCGGTGCGCCGATGAGGTGTCTCGGCCTACCCGAACGCTCTCGTGATCGACACCTCCAGCCCTGCGGGCCAGGTGATGTCGGAGCCGCATGGGCATTCGAACGCGTTGTGGGCGTACCTTGTGAAGCAGTCCGTGCACATCACCATCCAGCGCATCGGCCCTCCCGTCGAACCGTCGGGCCGAAGAAAGAACCAGCCGCCGGCCGTGCTGCCGTCGGGGACGAAGAAGTAGTGCCCATCGTGCAGGTCGGGATGGTGGAGACACACGAGGGCGCGGTCCCCCGCGCGGGGCTGGTCGGGGAATTCGGAACGGACTGACCTTGGCATCGTCATCACCTCCCCGCTCGCTACACCGGCGGCGGGTGGCGCTCGGTCAGCAATCGGCATGTTGCCGCCTTCGCGGGGTCCGGAACGAGGGCGACCGAGGGCGCCAGCGATGACGGCGTCGACGTCGCCGGCCGGGCGATGCTGCGGCGGTCCGACCCCGAGGATGCGCATCGACACCGTCGTCGGGGTGGGCCTCAAAGCCCGCATCCCCGGAGCCTTCGCCGGCCAAAACGCGAACCTCGCCGTGGAGCGCCGATGCGCAGCCTTAACGGAACTCTGCCATGCGCTCGTCGCGGCCATCGAGCGTGCAGCACGCCTCGATGCCGTGCACGATCCTCTGCCGGCGTCCTTCGACGCCTCGCGTGCGTCCGCATGATGGGGCGGTGGGGTTCCGCGCACGTCTCGAGTGCGCTCGAAGTCTACTTCCTTCTTCGCACTCCCCCGGCGGATGGCGACCTCCGCGGATGCTGGAGGGACCTCCAGGTCATCGAGCCGCCCTGCTGGGGCACCGTCGAAACGCACCGCCGGGCCGAAGGCCGGAACGCCCGAGGGCTGCATGTCTGGACTTGGGACGACTACGCAGTCGTCATTTCACTTGCCGCGATCTTGCCGCCGGCAGCGCTCCATTACCGCCCTTGGCATCTCCTCGATCTCGAAGAGGCCCAAGTCTCTGCTCCAGTATCGCCGGCGACGTGAGGCCCCCAGCGGCGCCTTCGCAACCACCGCGCTCGATCGCCTCGCCCTCTCGCGTGCCGGCGGCCGCGTCGCGCACGGAAGCGTCACCTCGATAGCTGGCCAGGCCGCCAGGGCCCGGCAACGGGCCACTTGGTCGCGAGCTGAACCCGTGAAGTCGCGTGCCGTTACGCAAAAGGCTCCGGCCTGACAGGGAGCGCGACGGCTTTCTGGGCCACCGTCGCAACCGGCGTTAGGATCGGCACCAAAGCCATGCCGACCCTCCGTTCCCAGCTCGACGCCCTCGCCGCCACGTTCGCCACCCAGATCGTCGCCGCCCTTCAGGGGGCGTCGCTTCACGAACTCGGGGCGACCGAGGGAGGGTGGGGGAGTAGCGGCCGGCGTGCCCGAGCCGTTGCAGGCGGCGGCGGTCAGCCGGACCCGCTCTCGGTCCCCGCGAGCCCCAAGAAGCGCGGGAAGAACGGTCGCCTCCCCCGCCGTTCGGCGGACGAGATCCAGGCGGCTCTCAACAAGATCGTCCTGTTCGTGAAGACGCACAAGGCGGGCATGCGGGCCGAGGAGATTCGCGCGGCGCTGGGCATGGATGCCAAGGAGATGCCTCGCATCCTGAAAGAAGGCCTGGCCAAGAAGAAGCTGTCCGCCAAGGGCCAGAAGCGGGCGACGACCTACTTCGCCAAGTAGCCGAACCCGGCCGTCCCCACGCGCGTGGGGGCCTCATCCCCGAGGCCGCAACATCTCGTGAAGCCCTCACGGGTAGCGCAAATCAAGTCCTCGGCCATGGCCGATGGTTGACCGCGCTGGTTCAGCGTTCACCCGACTCGTCGCCAGCTCGCGGGCGACCCGGCGGAGCGGCCGCGCGTCGTGCACCATGGGCACAACGCACACCAATTGTGCGCGCCCGCTCGCGTACCAATCGGTTCACGCTTCGACCCCGACCGTTTCAGCGGGGTTCGGCCTCCGCGATGATACTGGCCCATGAAGTGCTCCATGGCGTCCATCCCAAGGCTCGTCGGCGCCGAGGGATGTCCACGAAAACGGCGGAAGGCCACTCGCGAAGAAGCTCGCGTCAGGATTCGAACAAGTTATCGCTCCTACGGGAAGTTCAGCACACCCCGAGGGACGTCCCGACCGCGCACCTGGCCAAGCCTCCCCCCGCCGCATTCTGTGTTGTGCTTAGGCCCCGATCAGGAACAAGCTGATCAAGACTGCCGGAAAGAACGAGGGCGAAACGCATAGTTCCACTCGCCGTGAAAAGGATCGCGAATGATGTCGAGGTCGTCCATGTCGGCGTCCGGGACGGCGATCCCCTTGGCGTAGGTTCCTGTGTCGAGCTTCGCCTTGACTCGGAGCCCGGTGGTCGTGCGTACGCTGCCGATCGATTGCACGATGGTCTCGTGATCGACCAGGGGTCGTCCTCTCCAGTTCTCGGTGATGTGGCAGAAGAGTCGGTGTTCGATCTTGTTCCACTTGGACGTGCCGGGCGGAAAGTGCGAGACGCCGATGGTGAGGCCGGTCCGGTCGGCGAGTCGCTGGAGCTCCAGCTTCCAGAGTCTTCCTCGATAGCCATTGCTACCGCCGCCGTCGGCCGTGATGAGCAGCTCGGTGGCATCGGGGTAGGCTTTCTTGCCCATGTACCGCCACCAGCGGGCGATGGACTCGACGGCGAACTCCGCGGTGTCGTGGTCGATGCCCACGCATGACCCATGCGGCGTTCGACGCGAGGTCGTAGACGCCGTAGGGAATCGCCTTGCCGAGCTCCTTGTCGATGAAGTCGTGCACGCGGACCGGAACGGGCTCTCCGGCGGGCTGCCATTCTCTCCCGGCGTTCTTGAAATCGCCGACGAGTTCCTTCTTTTTCGTGTCGACGGAGATCACCGGCGCACCGCGCGCGTGGTGGTCCTCGACGCGCTCATTGATGAACTCGAACTGCGCGTTGCGATCCGGATGCGAAGCGCCTTCGGTGGTCTTGTGGGTGGCCTGGAGGCTGTAGCCCGACGCGTACAGCAACTGGCCTACCTTCTGCGGGCTGACGCGAAGCCCTTGCGCGAGAAGCTCGCGCGAGAGTTTCCGTGTGCTCTTGGACGTCCAACGGAGAGGCGATTCCGGGTCACCACGGGTCACGGGGTCGACCAGCGACTCCAAGACCTCGACCAGGTGCGGGCTCGTTTCTTCGAGACGCGGCCTTCCGCCTCCTGGACGTCGAACGTGGACCACGTCTTCAGGGCGCGCGCCGGCGCGAAGCTCGTCGCGTCCCCCGCGGATGGTCGTGCGCGACATCCCCGTCGCCCGCTCCACCGCCGCGATTCCGCCGTCCCCGTACGCATCGGCCTCGGCTCCAGCCCACAAGCGCTTCAGCCGCTCATCCATCACCGGCTCAAGCGCCTTGAACTTCGTCCGAATTTCCCATTCCGAAGCCGCCATACTCGCCCTAGATCACACCTTCAGCCCCGTGTCGATCCGCCCGGCTGCTCGCTACCCTCCAAACCGATCGCGTGAACGGATTGTTTCTGCGCGGGGCCTTAGGGGCGACCCACGGTAAGAGCGCGAGAACCGGTCACAGGGGAATGGTGTGATCATGACTCGCTCTTGGTTTCTCTCAGTCTTCGTCTTCACCCTCGTCGTCGCCGCGTGCTCGTCGGGAGGCGCGAGTAACACGAGCGACAACGGTGGCGGCTTGCGCGACTGTCCCCCGTGCTGGCAAGAGTTGTTCTGCTGGGTGCCGCCCGACCTCGGGGACAATTTTTTAATGGCGGGCGCTTCCAACGGGGGGGGCGGGTGCACCCTCACGCCTGAGTCGGATTCCGGAGAGAGCATCAGCATCCCCCTCGAGTGCGGGGGCCCGTCGAACCCGTCGGTCCCCTGGAGCATGGGCATGCACGACACGGACGTGACGATCATCTTCAGCATTCCCAGCAAAGGCATCGTAAACTGTGTGAAGTCGTGAATATCGATTACGTGACCCCGATCGCTTTGACCGCGCCAATTTTGTGTAATCTCGGATGGAGTCGGCTCGCACGTCAGCCTCCTCGAACGATGAATGACCAGAAGCCTTCCGCGCGGCGCCGGCGAGCGCACTCCCGGTGAGACGCGTGCAGCTCCGGCTCGGTCGGGTTCTTTTTGCCGTGACTCTCTTCGGCGGCGCAGCCTGCTATGACTCGCGCTGGGGCGAGGCGAAGCGCGCCCAGCAGCGCGCCGCGGTCGCCACGAAGCCGGCGGACATCACGCCGAGCTCGTCGTCCAGCGCACCCGACGCGCAGAAGCGCACGCTCCGGATCCGCATGCGCCCGAACAATCGTTACCTCGCGCAGACCATCGACGCCCCGAAGCAGATCGCCGATCTCGTCGAAGACGCCAACCGCGTCCTCGGGCCCACCTTCGACGCCGAGGTCGAGGTGGACCGCGTGCAGCCGTGGTCGAACGAGGCCGACGATCCGGACGCGGCCCTGGCGGCGCTGAACTCCGACGATCCAGGCGCGGACGTGGATGTCGTTGTCGGGATGATCGGCGCGCTTCCGCGGCAGACCGACTCGCTCCACGAGCTCGGCGTCTCGACGCTCCTCGGCAAGCATCTCGTCGTACGCGCTGCGAGCCGCTTCGAAGAGCGCGACGCCATCGAGCAGCGCTTCTCCGAGCTCAGCGAAGACGACCGCGCGCGCATCGCGAGCCAGCGCAAGCGGCATCGCGTGCTCGCCGTCTTCTTGCACGAGATCGGACACACCTTCGGCGCGATCCACGAGGTCGATATCGAGAGTCTGATGCATCCGAGTTACGACCCCAAGATGACCGGCTTCGACGGCCGCTCGATCGCGCTGATGCGCGTCGCCATCGGCAACGCCGACCCCGTCGCTGTCGCTCGCGAACAACTGGAGATCCTCCGGACCGCGGTCCAGGCCGGCTGGGTCGAGGTCGAACGGAATCAAGAGATCGCGCGCCTCGAGGCGATGCTCCCGCGCGCTGCTGCGACGAACACCGCGGCGGGGCTGGCCCCACCGAGCAGCCCCGCGCCTCCGCCCGAGCTTCGTGGCGACGATGCAGCGCGCTTTCAGCGGGCCTCAGACCTTTTCCAGGGGGGTGCCGTGGCCGCGGCGTACGCGGCGGCGAAGCCGCTCTTCGGCGCCTATCCCGACGTGGCGGCCGTCCAGTCGCTTCGCTGTCAGCTCGCGACGGTGCGCTGGCTCGACGCCGCCGCCCTCAAAGCGGAGTGTACGCCGAGCGTGCGGCTCCTCGTAGGCGCCGACGGCGGGGCCAACGCGGCACGGTGAGCTCACACCGCGCCGGCTTCGGGGTGGTCTGCGCGCCGGTCAACTACGCCGTCAGCCGTGAGCAAATGGAGCACGAGACGGCTTATCCGTCGGTTACGACATGGCTAGCGGACTGTCTCCCCGGTCATGAACTCCCGGGCCGACATGGGTGGCGGCCGGTCGCTCGCCCGCTTCATCTTCTTGACGACCCAAGGGGCCTGCGTCCTCACCACGTCGTCGAGCCGAGCGAGGGGACCCTCGGCGTTGCGGTCACCGTCAGGCTCCCCGCGGCATCCACCGCAAGCGAGAACCGCATCGCCGCGGCGTGGCGAGCCTTGCCTCGATGCGCTTCGGAGCCCTGCGATCGGCGACTCGTTCGCGTACTTCTTCTTGATCGCCTCGCGCTCCTAGTCGGACCGGTCGGCGAAGACGTGGTCGAAAATGAGCTGCGCCGCCCTCGCGCCAAACCGGTCTTCGAACTCTTCGTTGGCGGGGACGTCCGAAGCGGGGGACGGTTCCACAATTTTGGACGAAAGCGGCGGTCGAGTCCATTGCAGCGCACGGCCTTTTGGGCGCGCGCAGAAGTGCATCGCGAACCCGCGTTGAGACCATACAGCGCACACTGAAGCGACCGTCGGCACGGGTAGTGCTCTGGGTCGCATCCGCCGACGCGTGTCGTCGGCACCCGAGTGCTCTCAACGGCACCGGCGCCTCGCACACAGGTTACGAAGGTGGACCCCATGAACTATCCTTCAAATGCAGTGGCATTCGTCGCGCTGGCGGCGCTGATCGCCTGCGGAAGCCACGACGACCCGGACGGGGCTCAGCGCGATGGGGGCCACGGTGCAGAACCGGCACCGTCCGCAACAAGCGACGGCGGCGCGGAACGGTCCTCGCCGAAAGGCATCCCCAATGACGATGCCGGACAACCTGTTCGCGCCACCGCGCCGGACGCGGAAAGCAGCAGGACAAACGACATGGATGGCTCGACAACCTGCGAGACTTCCTGTTCCGGAAAAGAGTGTGGTGCCGATGGCTGCGGCGGATCTTGCGGTAGTTGCCCCATCGGCTCGACATGCAACGGCTCCGGCATGTGTGCCTGCTCTCCTGCGTGCACCGGCCGGCAATGCGGCCCGGACGGCTGCGGCGGCTCCTGTGGCACCTGCGGATCGGGAACGGCGTGCAACGCTTCGGGGACGTGTATCTGCGCTCCCGCGTGCACCGGCCGGCAATGCGGCTCGGATGGCTGCGGCGGCTCCTGTGGCACCTGCGGATCCGACACGGCATGCAACGCTTCGGGGACGTGTATCTGCGTTCCCGCCTGCTCCGGCCGGCAATGCGGTTCGGATGGCTGCGGCGGCTCCTGCGGCTCCTGCGGCTCGGGTGATAGTTGCGGCGCCAACGGCGCATGCGAGGCCGCATGCACAACGGAGACGATTGAGCTCGTCAACGACACCGGAAACGGGGCTGGAATCTGCTCGGACGGTTCGACCTACACTCTCCCGTCGAAGATGTACATCTCGCTCAAAGGCACCCGCTACGTCGTCGACTATCTGGGGTATTTGAACGATTCCGTCGCACTGGGTAAGAGTTCCTCGGGCAGCTTCGAGTGCTGCTGGACCGACCCTGTCGGGTGCGTGGGGTACACCGCGACATGCGAAACGACTTCGGGAGGGAGCATCCCGTGCTTGTGCACGGCCGCTCGCACCTGGTCGGCTTCCGCCGATTCGTGCACGACCAAGTCGATAGTCGTTTGCAATTGATAAGTTACTCATTGACGTTCGTCAGGACGCCCAACGGGCGAGACCGGTTTGCAGGGAGATTGCGCCATGACTGGATTCTGCCAGGGTCTCGGCCGACTCGTGAGCGTTGCGATGCCTTCCTTGGCACTCGCGGTCGTCGTCTCGGCCTGCTCGTCCAGCGACGCCACCGTCGTTGGTTCGGATGATTCATCCACCGTCGGCGGCGAGAACCCCGGCGCGACCGCGGCCGAGGACGCGTCGCGCGGCCCCGGCGACCTGAGCGCCGAGAGCGGCCTCACCGAGGTCGACTCGGCGATCGAGGCCCCGATCGACGCCGGGGACCCGAGTCGCGGTGACGCTGCCCAGGCCGACGCGACCGTCGTGGACTCGTGTCCGACAAATTGTGGCGGCAAGACCTGCGGCCCCGACGGGTGCGGTGGCACCTGCGGCGCTTGCACGGCAAGCGAAACATGCAACTCCGCAGGCCGGTGCGTCTGCGTTCCGAGCTGCGCCGCCAAGGCGTGCGGCAGCGACGGGTGCGGCGCAGCCTGCGGCTCTTGTCCGCCCGGCCAAGCATGCAATTCCTCCGGCCAGTGCGCCTGCGCGCCCACCTGTGGCGGCAAGACGTGCGGCCCGGACGGATGCGGTGGCACGTGCGGCTCCTGCACGTCGGGCGAAACGTGCAACCCGACCGGCGTCTGCGTCTGCGTCCCCAACTGCAGCGGCAAGATGTGCGGCAGCGATGGGTGCGGCGGCACGTGTGGCGCCTGCGGCGCTGGCATGATTTGCTCGTCGAACCAGACCTGCGTGTGCGGCTGCGGGACGAGTTGCAGCAATTGCGGCGGCGGCCTCGGCAACACGGGGTGCAACCGACCTATGTGCGTTTCAGCCGGAACCGACGCATGCGGACACGCGTGTTCGGCTTGTCAGTGTTCGTCGGGCCCCGGCAACCAGTAGACGAGCGGGGGACGAAACGAGCCAGAGATGTCCCACGTTCATCTCCGACGTCTGGGCAGCCGCGCGGGCCTCCAGACCATTGGATGCCGATTGAGTCCCGACCACACTTGTCGTACGGCCACCGTGCTGTCTTGCTTTCCGCGCAGAATGTTCGCTAGCGTGCGCTGGACGGTGCAAGAACCAACCTCGAGACCAGGCGCGGCGGCAGTCCAAGAGGCGACTTGGCGGGCGGAGGCCGGTGATGCGTCGTTGGGTCGTTACCTTCAAGAGTGCCGCGAGCTCGTGGTAAGGGAGATTCGGCGGATCATTCCTTCGGCTTCGCCTTGGTCGGCGATCCTCTATGATCTCATGCTCGTGTATCCGCTGCGGGCGGCCAAAGCGCTCCGCCCGGCGATTTGCATCGCCACCTGCCGGGCCCTGGGCGGACGTCTCGAATTGGTGCTTCCCTCGGCCGCCGTTCTCGAGCTTTACCACAACGCGTTCTTGATCCATGACGACGTCGAGGACTTATCCGAGAAGCGGCGCGACCAGTCGACACTTCACGAAGCGTGGGGCATGCCGATTGCCGTCAACGTCGGCGACGCGATGCTCGCCCTCGCCCTGATGCCGCTCCTCGACAACATGCGCCTCGTCGGCATGGGAAAGGCGCTGCGCATCCTGCAGGCCGTCGCCGAAATGGCGCGCGAGACGGCCGAGGGCCAGGCGATCGAGCTCGCGTGGATACGCGAGAACGTGTTCGACCAAGGCGACGATGACTACGAGCGGATGGTCGAGAAGAAGACGAGTTACTACAGCTTCATGACGCCCATGAACATCGGCGCGATCGCGGCCGGCGTTGAGTCGGATTGCGTGGACGCGTTGCTGAAGTTTGCACGGCCTCTGGGCGTTGCATTCCAGATTCAGGACGACATCCTGAACCTCGCCGCTGACGAGTCACGGTACGGCAAGGAGATCGCGGGGGACCTCTGGGAGGGCAAACACACGTTGATCTTGCTGCACGCCATCCGTTCGTCGACGCCCTCCGAGCGCGCCCGGGCCCAAGCGGTCCTCGCGAAGGCGCGACCGCGTGGGGGCAAGTCCCTGCAGGCGTTGACGGGCGTCGAGGCTGCGATCGACGACCTCGTCCGGGAGGGCGAATTGAGCCCGCGAGCGGAGGCGACGTTGCGCGAACGAACCGGTCGGCTTCGCGCCTCCGTGACCCATGTGCACAAGACCTCCGAGGACATCGCCTTCCTGTCGGGTCTCATCGAACGCCAGGGAAGCCTCGAGTACGCACGCGGAATCGCTGCCAAACACGGGCGTGAAGCGAAGGTGGCGCTCGAGGCCCTTTCGGACCGCCTGGGCCCCTCTGTCCATCGAAGCTTTCTTGCGGGTCTTGCGGAATATGTCTCCGACAGGGATCGATAGGAGCCGAGCCATGAAAGCGCGACAGAATCGTCCAGCCCCAACCCTGGGGACGGAACAAGCCAACTTCCTGGACAGCGCGCGCGCCGTCGCGATCGACGTGATCGTCGAAGCGCTCGCGGACGCCCATCGTATCAAACGACTTCGCGACGACGACGCCGAGCAAGCCGCCGAGAATGACGGCGGTGACCCCACGCCCCGCCTCTCTGTCGAGACCGGGCCTACCACAGGCGACGTCCTGTTCGACTTCGCACGCCTTCAGCTCGATATCGTCGAGCGAGTCCTGCGCTTCCAGCGCAAGCATCGCGAGGTGCTGTTCGAACGCCTTCGATTGTCTCCTTCGCGACGGCACCATAGCGGCACGACCCCCGACGCGCTCCTCCTCGAGGGCGATGTAGGCAAGGACACCACCGGAACCATCGTCGTCGAGAACCGGGGGAGCAAGCCCGCCCAGGTCTCCGTCGACCTGTCGGAGCTGAGGACGCGCACCGGAGGAACGCCCGTCTTTGCCGACGTCCTCTTCAGCCCGACATCGCCCTTCGTCCTCCCCGCGGATAGCGAAGTGAGGGTGACCGTCACGGTGACCATCGGCCCGTCTTTCGAGCCGGGGCTCCGCTACCGGGGCCACCTGCAGGTCGTGATCGCGGGCGGCGACAAGCGAAGTATTCCCCTGCGCATCCAGATCACTGGTGCCGGAGCCGCAAAGCCCGGAACAGCGCAATGACCGACGCTCAATCGCCGGGACACGCTTCCCCCAGGGTGGTGCTGGGCACACCCCAGGATGACCTCGCGTCCTGGCTTCGTGAGGCGCAGATCCTGATGGTCCAGTACCCGGCGGCCGCGCAAGCCCTCTTTCGCGCCTTCGTTGCCGAAGGACGACGTTTTGCGAAGACGACCGAAGGTCGCCGCTGGCGCGACGAACTCGCCAGCTCCGAGCTGATCCGACGTGGCCGGGTCGTATGGGAGGTCGGTACACTCAACTTGCTCGAGGAAGACGGCGAAACGGTTTTGCCCTCCAAGCTCCTCGACGCCGTCGTTCAGGCCGCGGGCGTGGCTGAGCTCGAGCCGTTCCTCTCGAAGCTCTTCGAATCCCTCTGGGGGACCTCGCCATGATCGGCGTTCACCACGACGAGTTCACCCAACGGAACGAGTTTCTTTACCTGGCACTCGGATTCCTTGCAGCATCGAGCCGCTTCGATGCGTTGCTCGCGCGGTACGCCAGGACGACGCGAGAGCCCATCGACGTGACGCCGGAACGGCACGAAGCCCTGGTCTCGTTCGTGCTCGGCCTTCTATCCTTTCGCAATCAAGTCGTCGACGAACTGACTCGCGCTCGGACGCCTCCTGTCGCCGCACCCCCGGGGTGCGTCCCGCTCCCCCGAGAACTGCTCCGATGAGCCGGCACGGCGCCCCCGTCGATTCCGACGAACTCGCGATCCGTCAGGCGCTGACACGCTCGGACTACTTTCGTCGCTCGCCCGCTTCTCTTGGTGGGCCGGGCGGGCACAAGGAATGGCTGCACTTTTGCGTCTACGGTCCCGAGATCGACATCCTCGTCAACTTCAGCCTCTGCGACGACGTGCGCGCCAACGCCGAACAAGACACCGAGTTCGCCCGAATCACGGTGCTCGTGCGGGAGACGAAATGGCAAGGTGACGTCGATCTTTACCCCGCGAACGAGGTCGTCGTTCATAGCGGTCGGATCCGAGCGACGTTCGGATCGAACGAGCTTCATTTCGAAGACGGGGAATACAAACTCGTCGTGAGCCTTCGTGATCGACCGATCACGTTGCGTTTGAACCTCCGTCCCGTGACCGTACCGTCCGTCGCGAACAACATTCGACTCGACCCCGGACCTCCCATCAACTGGCTCGTCGTCCCCCGCCTCTGCGCCAGCGGAACGGTGACGGTCGACGGCCGGCGCCATGAACTGTCGAACGCACCAGCGTATCACGATCACAACTGGGGTCACTTCGCGTGGGGCCGAGACTTCGCGTGGGAATGGGGCTTCGGTCTGCCGTTCGATCCGGCGGTGCCGTGGACGTTCGTGTTCGTTCGCCTCTCGAACCGGGCTCACACGCGCTCGTTGATGCAAGCCGTCTTCCTCTGGAAGGGCTCCCGGCAGCATCGTGTGATGCGAGGGAGCGACGTCACGGTTCGCCATGAGGACTACCTGCGGCCATCCCAGCTCTTCAAGATTCCACGCGCCATGGCGCTCGTCGCCCCCGATCTCCTTCCCGATATACCGCGACAGTTGCATGTCCACGGCGGGGGAGACGGTGATCGGGTGGATTGCCTCTTCGAAGCGCGCGACGCGGCTCAAGTGATCGTTCCCAACGACCACGATCTCGGGGTGACCATTATCAACGAAGTCAGCGGTGACGTCCGCATCTCGGGAGAGGTACGCGGGGAGACCGTGTCCATGGAGGGTCGTGCAATCTTCGAATTTCTCGGCGCCTGAGCCGACGTTCGCGTCGTTTCTCGCTCGCTCGCTCTCGGCCCTGGCCACGGAGCTCCCGTGGGCCTACGCGAAGATGTGTCGAACGCTGAACGGCCGCGAGGTCTCGATCGAGCTCGACGGCGCGATAGCCGTGGTCTTGTGCTCGGCCGACTCGGCGGCCGTTGCGTCGAGCGGCGTTGCGCCCGCGGTCGAATGCCGGACGACGCGCGCCGCCGTGCTCGCTTTGGCTCGCGCCGAGACGAC
>OBLW0100003073.1_pt1 | contig 13141 bp, 13 predicted proteins | sample 1520161 | NCBI WGS metagenome assembly OBLW01 (sample SAMEA3539309, study PRJEB22396) | soil metagenome | biome: tundra; feature: field; material: soil | place: USA | collected 2010-05 | depth 0.15 m
CCCGGCGGCGGTCGCGTACCGGGCCACCGCACTGCAGCAGGGCCGGCAGGGCCAGCAGGGCCAGCAGGGCCACGACGCCAGCGAGATCACCATCGAGGTGGCCGACCCGCCTGCGGGCTCGCCCGAGGACAGCTTCCGTGTCGTGGTCCGCGGCGCGGGACGCGAAGAGGTGTTCGAGCCGGTCACCACGCGGCGCGGCCGCAGCAACGTGATCAGCCAGGTCAACGCTACCTCGATACTGGTCAGGCTGGCCGAGGGAGCAGCGCAGCTCACCGAAAGGCGCCCCGCCAACGCGACGATCACGCTCGCCGCGCAGCCGTCCACGGACATAGCGCTGCGGCCCGGCGACTATATCGGCGATGCAGCCGAGAGGACCGGCTTCGGCGGTCTGGCGGCAGTCGACGACGTGACCATGGTCTGCGTTCCCGACCTGATGGCGGCCTACCAGGCAGGCAAGATCGACCGCGAGGGCATCAAGGCGGTTCAGTCGGGCATGATCGCGCACTGCGAGCTGATGGGGGACCGGCTGGCCATCCTCGATCCGGTGCCTGGCCTCAGCCCGCAGCAGGTCCGCGACTGGCGGGTCACCGAGACTGGTCACGACTCCAAGTTCGCCGCGCTCTACTGGCCGTGGGTCAAGGTTTTCGACCCGGTCAGCGGCAGCCCGCAGCTGATACCGCCGAGCGGTCACGTGGCCGGGGTATGGGCGCGCAACGACGCCACCAGGGGCGTGCACAAGGCGCCCGCCAACGAAGTCATCAGGGGCACGATCGGCATCGCTACCGTGATCACCAGGGGCGAGCACGACATGCTCAACCCGGTCGGGGTGAACTGCATCAGGGCCTTCCCCGGCCGCGGCACGCGGATCTGGGGTGCGCGGACGCTGTCCAGCGATCCCGCCTGGCGCTACGTCAACGTGCGCCGCCTCTACAACTACGTCGAGTCCTCGCTGATGATCGGCACCCAATGGGTGGTCTTCGAGCCCAACGACAAGGACCTGTGGCAGCGGCTCATCCGGACCATCCGGTCGTTCCTCTACCGGGTCTGGATGGACGGCGCGCTGTTCGGCGACACCGCCGAGCAGGCGTTCTACGTGAAGTGCGACGACGAGACCAATCCGAGTGAGTTCATCGAAGTGGGCCAGCTGACCTGCGAGATCGGCCTCGCGGTGGTCAAGCCGGCCGAGTTCGTGGTCTTCCGGCTGGCACAGCTGCCCACGGGCACGTCCGTGGTGAACGAATAGCAGCGAACGAGTAATCGAGATCAGAGGAGAGCGTCATGGCGGTCTTGGACCCGCTGGCTATTTACAGCTTCGGCGTGGAGATCACTGGGGTAACCATCGCCCAGTTCAAAGAGGTCAGCGGACTCGGCATGGTGGTCAGCGTCATCGAGCACCGGGCGAACCAGATAGGCGGCCAGCCCGTGCTGCAGAAGCTGCCGGGCTCGGTGCATTACGACGACATCCACCTGTCGAGGGGCAAGGTCTCCGACCCGGCCTTCTGGGCGTGGATCAAGACCGTGCAGGACGGGAAGATCGATCAAGCGCGCAAGGACGGCTCGATCGTGTTGTACGACTACTCCCGCGGCGAGGTCTCCCGCTTCAACTTCTTCGGTGGCTGGCCGACCCGGGTGGACATCGGCAAGCTCGCCGCCGGGGGGGACCAGGTGATGATCGAGTCCGTGGTCATCACGGTCGAGCGCCTTGAGGTGGCGTGATGAGTGTCGCCGCCGAGGCGAGCGTGCGCACCGAGTTCGCGTTCACGCTGCCGGTCGGATACCTCGACGACAGCGGCACGCTGCACCGTGAGGGGCGGATGCGGCTGGCCACGGCGAGAGACGAGATCATGCCGCTGCGGGATCCGCGGGTGCAGGACAACGAGGCATATCTCACCGTCATCCTGCTCGGCCGGGTAATCACCTCGCTCGGCACGCTCGGCGCCATCAACCCGGGCGTGGTCGAGGGCATGTTCGCCGCCGACCTCGCCTTCCTCCAGGACCTGTACCGGCAGGTCAACGCCGAGGGACACAGCCGCGCCGCCGTCAGCTGCCCTGGGTGCGGCCACGAGTTCGCCGTCGACTTCTCGGCGGCAGCGCGGGGCCGCCAGGGGGAATCCTGACGTACGGCACCCAGCGCCTGCTTGAGGAGGTGTCGTACGTGGCCTACCACTTCCACTGGCCGCTTGGGGAGATCCTCGACCTCGAGCACCCGCTCAGGCGCGCCTTCGTCGGCCAGATCGAGGAGATGAACGCCCGGCTTGCCGCGGACACCGGCGACGAGCCGGCCCGTGGATGGGCAGGTGAGTGAGCGATGCGCTGGCCGTTCCGAAGTCGCGGCGCCGCCCGGGTGCAGGGAGACGGGCCTGGTGAGGAAGCCGTCCGCCCGTCTGGCCAGTGGCGCGAGCTGTCCGCGGCGACCAGTGTGCTCCGCCCGCAGCCGACCGCGAACAGCCGCGGATTCGTGCGGACCCTGCCGAGCCGGTGGCAGCAGCCGGCTGTCCTCGCGCCGCTCGGGCATGACGTCACGGCGGATGCCCCTAGCGGGAGCGTGGCCGGCCTCGCCGTCGGCGTCGACCTCCCTGTTGGCGTCACCCAACGCCCGCCGGCCCGCCCAGCCAGCGAGGCGGCAACGGGCCAGCCGGTCACCGGCCGAGCATGGGCACCTCGCGGATTGCCTGGTGTATCGCTGCTCAGGCGTCCGCGTCCAGCGCGGGTATCCGGAGGCTCGCGCCCCCGGCCAGAAGCCGCGGACGGCGGGCACGGCGCACTGCCCGGGCCGGGCCGGGCCGGGCCGCTGCTGGCGACCCCACCCGATGCGGCTCAGCCGCTGCGCGCTGGCCCCGGTGTGGCGCTGCCCACCGGGCAGACGGCATCGGCTCCGGTATTCGCAGCGGCAGCGGCAGCGTCGGCGTCCGCGAAGCCTGGCCTTGACTCGCCGTCATCCGGCGGTCGGTCGCCGGCGTCGGCCCGGTCGGCCTCGCCTGGCCAGGGAACACTGCAGGCACACGACGACAGCACCGCACCGGCCGAGTCGGTCAGCGAGATGCCTCGGGCGGCCGCGGCGGTATCACCCCCGGCAGCGGCCACCGGGGGAGCACCGTCCGCTGACCAAGGCGGGACACCCGCAGCTGGGTATACGGCGGCCGCCTCGGTGGCGAGCACTCCGATCGGGGAGGGACCACGAACCCGGCCATGGCCGGGTTCGGCCGCCGCCGCCCAGGGAGGTGCGGACGCCCGGGCATTCCCGACCGGGGCGAACAAGGGCGCGCGGGACCTGCCAGAGACAGGGGACCGGCCTGCCGGGGTTGCGCCTGCCGGGGTTGCGCCTGCCGGGCCGGGCACCGGGATCTTGCCCGCTGGGCCGGATGTCGGTGCGCCGCCGGCCCGGTTGGATGCCGGGTCACTGCCGATCGGGGTGCAGACGGAGGCAAGCCCCGGCGCGGCTGGCGCCGGATCGGACCAGCAGGAACGGTCCGCGGGGCTGGGTCCTGGGCTCGGCTCGCCGGACGCGGCCGGCGCCAGATCACGTCAGGTCGCGGAGCCCGCCGGACCACCGGGATCACCATCCGGGCGGCTGCGCCGCCGCCGCCGGCTTGGCCCGCCGCTCACCGGGCCGGCCGGTGAGCAGGTCGCCGGGCTGGGCACGACCCCCCCTGCTTCGCCCTCAGCGCAGGCGGCGAGCAGCACAGCGAACCTCGCGCCCGCGAACCCGCCGGTCTCACCGGGCGCCGGGTTTGCGGGGCCGCCACGAGCAGGTTCGGCCATCACCCCAGTCGCGGACCCGTCGGCCGTCCGGGGAACCCGGCCGGCCGCGCCCCTGCCACCGACGGAGACCGCAGGCCTGCCCGTTGTGACAGCGGTGGCCCCCGCAGCCGCCGGCCATGAGAGCGGCCAGCGGGCTTTCGCGCCGCTCACATCGATGCGCACGCTAGTCAACTCCCGGACCTCCCTGGCCAGCCGATCAGGCTCCCCGCCGGGGATCGAGGCCGGCGGGCCCGGGCCAAGGCCCGCCGTGCCTGGCACCGCCACCATGCTTGCGGCCGATCTGGCTCCCGGCCCGCCCCCCGGGTCATCCGCAGTCCTGGGGGCCTCAGCCGACCGTGACCCGGCCGGCCGGTACTCCGCCAGCGTGAGGTCGCCGGACTGGGCTGCGGCCGGCGGCATCCGGGCCAGCGGCGTCCCAAGAAGCATGGCAGGCGGCAGTGCGGCAGGAGACCAGATGGCAGCAGCGCCGCCGGCCCGGACACGCCAACGGATGGGCGCCGAGGCAGGCGAGGCGCCACGTCAGTCGATCGGGCCAGTTGACTCCATCATGGCCGGGGGGACGCAAGGTGCTCTGTCGCCTGCGGTCACCCGTTCGTGGTCACAGGCTGGGCGACCCGGCCCGAACCCGGATGGCTGGCCTGGATCTACGGCACCGGCTGGCTTCCGGCTGCCTTCCGGCGACGATCGTCCCTGGTCGCCGCCCGGGCGTCCGGGGAACGCGCTCCGCGCCCGGCCGCCGGTTCCCGCCGCCCAAGCGCCTGTGCCCGACGGTTCCGCAACGCCCTATCAGCCTGCGCTGAACCGGGGACCGGGCTCCCCGGTGTCGCCGTACCCCGTGGCTGGCCCGGTCACCGCGGGCCCGGCTGCGGCCGGCCCGGTCACCGCGGGCCCGGTCACCGCGGGTCCGGCTGCGGCGGGCCCGGTCAGCGACAACTCGGCCACCGCTGGCTCGGCGACGGCTGGCCCGGCCACCGCAGGCCCGGCCGCTGCCGACCCCACCGACCCGGCATCGCTTGACCGGCTCGCTCAGCGGCTTTACGGGCGGCTGCGCGGTCACCTCGCCGCTGAACTGCTGGCCGACAGGGAACACGCGCAGTTGCTTACCGACCTCTGACCACCGATAAGGCAGTAGGAGACACCGTGACAGAGCCGAACGCACCGGGGCTCGCGCTCAGCTTCGGCGTGCGGATAGACAACATCAATGTGGCCACATTCACCGGCTGCTCGGGCCTGGACGCGCATTTCGAGGTCCTGGAGTGGCAGGAAGGCGGCGACAACGGGACGGTGGCCAGGCTGCCCGGGCGGCTGAGCTACAGCAGCGTCGTGCTCACCAGGTCAGTCGACTCGGACAGCGGAGCCCTCGCGGCATGGTTCAGCCAGCAAGGGCGGCAACCCGCCAGGCAGACCGCGGTCATCACGCTCCACGGCGGAAACCGCAACACGGTGGTGTCCACGTGGACGCTGGCCGGTGCCTGGCCGGTCCGCTACAGCGGGCCCACGCTCACCACTGGGCCGGGGGGCGAGGCCGTCGCGGTGGAGATCCTCGAACTCGCCCACCAGGGGTTCACCATCTCCGGCGGCGGTGGCGGGCTATGAGCGCCGACGCGATCGTCAGGGCAGTCCTTACTGGCTCGGACGGAAACGAACTGCCGTGCCAATTCAACCCGTCCTCGGTGCAGATGAGCAAAACGTCCACCTGGTCTGCCCAGCCGACAAGGGGCTCGGCCAAGACGCCGCGTCCCCAGTTCGTCGGGACCGGACCGGAGATACTCACCGCGAAGCTGCTTTTCGACGATTTCGACACCATGGGCGGGACGACGAAGGGCGTGCCAGAAGCGGTGCGCCAACTGTTCGACTGGACGTGCGTGCCCGCCGGGGCATACGACTCGATGACCCCTCAGCCGCCGACCGTCACTTTCAGCTGGGGCAACGCAATCCCATTCACCGGATTCCTGCAGCACGTGCAGGCCGAGCACACCATGTTCAAGACCGACGGCACGCCGCTGCGCGCCGTCGTGGATATCTCGCTGCAGAAGGTGCCCGACGACCCGCAGGGCACCAACCCCACCTCGGGCGGCATCTCAGGGCGCCGCAGCGCGCTGCTCGCTGACTGCGATTCCCTCGCCGGGATCGCCTACCGGGAGTACGGCGACCCAGGGCTGTGGCGCGGCATCGCGGTCGCCAACGGGATCGAGGACCCGGCCAGGGTGCCGGTCGGCACCCGGTTGCTCGTGCCGCCGCGCACGCAGGCGGCCGAGCTGAGCAGGGGCGGAGGTAATGGCAGCGATGGCAGCTGACCGGTCCCCCTACGGCAGCAGGCCGCAGGTGAGCGTGGACGGCTCGCCGCTGCCTGCCGACCTCACCCCCGCGCTGGTCCGTGTCCTCGTGCACACGCACGTCCATCTTCCCGGCATGTTCGTGCTGCATTTCCAGGACACGCACCACGACGTGCTCAGCCGGGCGGCCATCAAGTTCGGCAGCAAGCTCACCGTGGCTGCCACCGCGGACGGAGACGGCACCCTGCTCCCGCTGGTGGCCGGCGAGGTGACCGCGCTTGAGCAGGAATCGGATGGGACGGGCACCTGGACCGTGGTGCGCGGCTACGACCCACTGCACAGGCTCTGCCGAGGCCGCCGCACCAGGACCTTCGCCGGCGTCACCGACGCGGACATCGTCCGGCAGGTCGCTGCGGACGCCCAGCTCGACCTCGGCGACACCGATCCGGGCGGGCCGGTGTATGAGCATGTCAGCCAGGCCAACCTCACCGACTGGGAGTTCCTGCGCGCGCGTGCGCACGAGACCGGCCACGAGCTCGCGGTGGCGGATGGCAAGCTGCACTGGCGCGCGCCGCGGCATAGCGCAGACGCCCCGGCGGGAGGCGACGACCTGGCCGCGCCGGCCCAGCCGTACCAGCTCCTGCTCGGCGGCAACCTGCGCAGGTTCCGGCCCAGGGTGACCGCGGCCGAGCAGGTGGGCGAGGTCCAGGTCCGCGGCTGGGATCCGGCGGCCAAGCAGGCAGTGCTTGGCCGCGCCCTGGCGGCGGCCTCGAACACCAGCGTCGGGGTGTCGCCCGCTGATCTCGCCGCCGCGTTCGGTGCGCGGCCTTATGTAGTCGTGGACCGGCCGGTCACCAGCCAGGCCGAGGCCGACACAGTGGCAAGCGCGATCGCGGACCAGATCGCCGGGGCACATGCCGAGGCCGAGGGAACGGCCGTGGGCGAGCCGCGGCTCGTTCCTGGCACAGCGGTCCAGGTCGGGTGCGCTGGCTGGCCGCATGACGGCAGCTATGTGCTCACCTCTACCCGGCACTGCTACGACGAGTCCGGCTACCGGACAGAGTTCACGGTCAGCGGCCGGCAGGAGCGCTCCCTGCTCGGGCTTGCGTCGGTGGGCGCCACCAAGGGCAGCCACCGGGCGTCAGGGCCGCCCATCTACGGCCTGGTGGTGGCTCAGGTCACCGATATCACTGACCCGGACGGCATGTTCCGGGTGAAGGTGGCCCTTCCCTGGCTGTCCGACGACTACGAGTCGTGGTGGGCGCGGGTCGCGCAGCCGGGCGCGGGGGCCGGGCGCGGGCTGGCGTGGCTGCCCGAGGTCGGCGACGAGGTGCTCGTCGCGTTCGGCCATGGCGACGTGCGCGCTCCCTACGTGATCGGCGGCCTTTTCAACGGAGTCGACCCGCCGCCGCTCAGCGGCCAGCTCATCGACACGGCGGCCGGCCAGGTCGTGCGGCGGGCGTGCGTCTCGCGTACCGGCCACCGCCTGGTTCTCTGCGACGACGACAGCGAACCCCAGGTGCTCCTCGCCACCGGCGACGACAACCTGACGATCACCCTTGACGCTGCCAAGACCTCGATCACCATCGACAGCTCTGGCTCGGTGACGATCAGCGGCAGCAGCCAGGTGCAGATCACCAGCGACGGAGACGTGAGCATCCAGGCATCGGGCAGCCTCGCGCTGTCCGGCCAGACCGGGGTGACGATCGACGGCGGTCCTTCGGTCAGCGTCTCCGGCGACATGATCCAACTCAACTGAGAACAGCAGAAGGAGCCAATCGCGATGGGTACCCCAGCGGCCGTGGCCGGTGACCAGGTGACCGGCACATGCCCGATGCACCTGATACCGAACCCGGCCAGCGGCGCGCCGCAGCCAGCGCCGCCGCTGCCGTTCGCCGCGCCCGTCACCATCGGCGTGTGCCAGACCGTCCTGATCGGCGGCACCCCCGCGGCGGTGGTCGCGGCGACCGGATACAACATGCCGCCGCATGTCGGGCTGCATCCGGCCGACCCGTTCTTCGCGCCGCCGATGCAGCAGGCCGTGATCACCCAGGGCAGCACGACCGTGCTGTTCGGCGGGGTCCCCGCCGCGCGCACCGGGTCGCAGGCGACCTGCTGCGCTCAGCCGGTGGGCACTCTCACCGGCAGCGCGGCCTCCGTGCTGATCGGCGGCTGAGATGCCATCATCGAGCGACTTCACCGGCCGGGGCTGGGCGTTCCCGCTCCACCTGGACAGTGCGGGCTCGTTCGCGCTTTCCGGCGGTGAGCAGGAGATCGAGGAAGCGATCAGGCTGATCCTCGGCACCTCGTTTGGTGAGCGGCCGCTCCGACCCGAGTACGGCTGCGGTATCCACGACCTGGTCTTCGACACCGTCGATGCCGCCCTGGCTGGGAAGGTCGCGGCCCAGGTACGTGCCTCGCTGGCGCGCTGGGAGCCGCGGATCGACGTCGCCGAGGTCGCTGCCGCCCCGCTCCCGGACCAGCCGCACGTGCTCGGAATCGCCGTCGCCTACCGGATCAAGGCCACCAACGACCGGCGCAACCTCGTATTCCCCTTCTATTCGATCCCCGAGGAGTGAGCAGATGCCGCTCCCTGCGCCCGACCTTGACGACAGGCGATTCCAGGATTTCGTGGATGACGCCAAACGCCTCATCCAGCGCCGCATCCCAGCCTGGACGGACCACAACGTCCATGATCCGGGGATAACCCTGATCGAGGCGGTCGCCACGATTGCCGACCAGCTCGGCTACCGGCTGAACCAGGTACCGGAGCGGCATTACCGCAAGTTCCTCGACCTGCTGGGCATCACGCTGCGACCGCCCGCCGCGGCCAGGGCGGACCTGACCTTCCGGCTCTCCGCGCCGCGGCCCGAGCCAGTCCGGGTGCCGGCCGGCACGCAGGTCGCGACCCGGCGGCTGCCCGGCGAGGAGCAGATCTCTTTCAGCACGCTCACCGACCTGGAGATCGCGGCGGTGTCGCTCACCGAAGTGCGCGCTGCCCCCGCCGTGGGGGACGGGCGGAGCGAGCTTGCGGACCTGGGGCCGGCGCTGGCGCAAGGCGAGCGGGTGGCCTGCTTCTCCGGTGTGCCGCGGCCGGGGGACCGGCTCTACGCGGGACTGTCCGCCGCGGCGCCGCGCTGCGTAGTGCTGCTGCGGACTGACAGTGAGATCGAGGGCCTCGGGGTCGATCCCGATCACCCGCCGCTGCGCTGGGAGGCGTTCACCGGTTCCGGCTGGACCGGGTGCGAGGTGGAGCAGGACGGCACGGGAGGTCTCAACAGGCCTGGCGACATCCTGCTGCATCTGCCCCCGGGACAGGTCCCGTCCCTGATCAACGGCATCCGGGCCGCCTGGGTACGGGCTGTGGTGACAGAGACAGCGCAGGACTATCCCGCCTACAGCCGCAGCCCGGTTCTGTCCAGGCTCTCGGCCGCGTGCGTGGGCGGCACGGTGACGGCGATCCATGCCGATCGCATGGGCAGCGACGTGCTAGGCGAGGCGGACGGATCAGCGGGCCAGCGCTTCTCGCTGGCCAGGAAACCGGTGCTCGAAACCGGGGACGTGCCGGTTCTCGAGGTCTCGTCCAGCGAAGGCTGGCAGGAGTGGAGCTGCGTCCCCGACTTCGCGGGCAGCGGCAGGGACGATCCGCATTTCCGGCTCGACCGCGCCGCCGGGGTGGTCGAGTTCGGGCCGGCGGTACGGCTCACCGACGGTTCGATGCCAAGCCACGGCCGGGTACCGCCCGAGGGCGCCACGGTGCGCCTGCGCGAGTACTGGACCGGCGGCGGCAGCGCGGGGAACGTGCGGGCCGGTGCGCTCTGCGTGCTTCGCATGCCGATCCCCTTCGTGAAATCGGCCGGCAATCGGCGGCCGGCTGGCGGCGGCCGCGACGGCGAGACGGTGGACGAAGCGAAGCTGCGGGCCGGCCGCGCCTTGCGCACTGGCGACAGGGCCGTCACCGCGGAGGACTATGAGGTGATCGCGGGAGACGCGGCTGGCGCGGCGGTGCGCGTGCACTGCGTGCCGCCCGCGACACCGGCCGATCCTGTCCGGGTCCTTGTGCTGCCTGATGTGGTCGGCTACGGCCCTGGGCGGCTGCCTTTCGCTGCGCTGACCCCGGGCAAGGACTTGCTCGGACGGATCTCGGCTGCGCTTGACAGGCGCCGCATGGTGGGCATGCGGGTCGTGGTGGAGCCGCCGCGCTACCGCGGCATCACTGTGGCGGTCCGGCTGCGCGCCAGGCGCGACCGTGACTGCGAGCGGCTGGCTGAGGACGCGCTCGCAGCCCTGTACCGGTGGCTGCACCCACGCGACGGCGGGCCGGGGGGATTCGGCTGGCCGTTCGGGCGGCCGGTCACGCTCGGCGACGTGCACGCGGCACTGGCCGGCCTGCCGGATCTGGACTACGTGGAGGACGCGCGACTTTACCCCGCCGACCCGGTCACCGGCGCCCGGGCCGAGGCCGCGCAGCACGTCGAGGTCGCGGCGGACGAGCTTCCGTTCTCCTTCGACCACCAGGTGCAGGTGCGGCCGTGAACGGAGGATTCCCGGGGGAGGGCATCCCGGACCGCCGCATCGGGCAGGCCGCGACGAGCGCGGCGTACCGGATCAGCGGGCCGGTCCCCGCGATCTTCCATGAGGACCCGCTCTTCCTCGGACTCTGCGCCGCGTTCGACGAACTCCTCGGCCCGGTCGTCACCGCGCTTGACTGCTTCGCCGCCTACCTCGACCCGTGGCTCGCGCCAGGCGACTTCCTGGCCTGGCTCGGCACCTTGGTCGGCGTTGGCGTCGGCGCTGAAACTGGCCCGGATGCCAGTGACCGGCACCGGGCGCTCATCGCGGGCGCGGTGCGCGCGTACCAGGCCCGGGGCACGGCCGCGGGCCTGCGCGACGTCGTCGCGGCCGCGGTCGGCGTAACAGCCGAGCAGGTCCGCGTTGCCGATTCCGGCGCGGTGACCTGGTCAGACACCCCGGGTGTGGCGATAGCGCCGCCGCTTGACCCGGTGGTCACGATCACCGTAGTGGTTCCCGCTGGCCGGGATCCGGCCAGCGTGGCGGCTTCCGCCCGCGGTGCGGCGGAGCCCGCCCTGCCCGTTTTCAGTCAGCTTCGGATCGAAATGGTGAAGTCATGATCGTATGCAGTGAATGTGGAAATGCCGCCGAGTCGGGAGACGGTTTCTGTGCATCGTGCGGCGTCCTGCTCGAATGGTCGGGCCGGCCGGTCGAAGCCGCGGCGGGCGCGGTGGATGGCGGGCAGCCGCCGGCCCGCAAGCCCGTCGCCGAGCGAGACAGGCCCGGACCCGTCCCGCTGGTGACCGAGCAGGTCCATGCCGGCCCCTACTGCTCGGCCTGCGGCGTGCGCAATCCTGAGGGCCGCACGTTCTGCCGGTCCTGCGGCGAGACGCTGCGGTCAGGTGCGGCGGCGCAAGTGCCCGCCCCTGGCTGGTGGCGTCGCCTGCTGAACCGGCTGCGTGGCCGCCGCTCCTACGCGGCCGGGGACCGGCCGCGCGGCTTCCTGAGCCACGATGCGGTACCGGGATTGCCAGCTGGCGCGGCGGCCACGGCGGCGGGGCACAGGCTTGGCGCACCCGCGGACTCGCACCGGCTTGGCGCGCCAGTCCACAGTTCCAGTCTTGGCGCGCCAGTCCACAGTTCCAGGCTTGGCGCACCCGCGGACTCGCACCGGCTCGGCGCGCCAGTCCACAGTTCCAGTCTCGGCGCGCCAGTCCACAGTTCCAGTCTCGGCGCGCCAGCCGCCGGAACGCGCGGTCCGGGTGCCTTCAGGGGCACCGCCGGGCAGCGCATGCGCCGCGCCAAGACGCCCCTGCGGGGGACACTGAGCAGGTTCGCGCCGTTGCTGCTGGTCGTGGGCTTGCTCGGGGTTGGCCTCGGCCCGGCGCGGATGTGGCTCACCGTCCACGTGTTCGGTCTCGCTCACCGGGCGCAAGTTCAGCTGAGCCAGCGCTACACCAATGTCGTGCCGATCAGTGCCAGCGCCTCATCCGCAGCGCCTGGTCACCCTGCCAAGCTCGCGATCGACGGCATTCAGCAGACGTACTGGCTGACCGGGGGAGGCGCCGGCGCCGGCGCCAGCTTCACCGTCCGGTTCGCCAGCCCGCAAAGAATCGACAGGGTCGGGGTGCTTTCCGGAGAGCCCGGCGGTGACTACCGGACGCAGGCACGCCCACAGACGATCGAGCTCCTTGTCGGCGGCCGCTCGCCCGTCAGCCTGCCCCTGGACGACACGCTCGGCTTCCAGAATCGCCCGGTCAGCTTGCGTGGCGTCACGGCGATCACCGTGGTGATCAAGAATGTGTACCCGGGCCAGAATGGACAGGCTGTCGCCCTGCGCGAGCTTGAGTTCTTCGCCCGGGTCTGATCGCGGACAGGGCGGGGTGCGGTCACCCGGTCTCAGGCGCCGGTGGCCAGGATCACGTCCGATGCCTTGATCACCGCTATAACCTCGCTGCCCTCGGCCAGGCTGAGCTGGCTGACGGCCTCCACGGTGATCGAGGCAACCAGGCGCACCCCGCCCGCGTCCAGCTCAACGTTGGCGATGGCCTCCCCGGCATTGATGCGGGTGACCCTGGCCGGGATCTGGTTCCGCGCGCTTAGCGGCATGGCTGCGACTCCCGTGAGGCGATCGACGACCTTGTCGGCACCACGCTAGCGTCCCGGCTGATCAGCATGCGTCACCTCCCCGCCACGAGGCGCGTCCCATGTCTGCCGGCGGAGCCAGGACGGTGGCTGACCCGACTCCGCGTAGATCGTGCGCCGCGGGCCTGCTGGCCTGGTGCCGGGCCACGGTAGCGGCGAGCCTCAGCTTCCTTGAGACATCACCCAGCCTGACCCCAGCGGGCTCTGACCGCGCGAGCGGGCACCAGCATTGACCCGAGTTTTCTGCGCTATCGGGACCTTGGACCCTTGTGCCAGTCTGGACTCTGTTATCACGTTGTGACTACCAATGGGCCGCGGCCTGCGGGCTGTGCCCCTGCGTGGTGGCTGCTGGCTGGCCGCAATGGGGTGGCCGCCTCCGCCGCGCAGGTAAGGGAGATGAGCATTCATGACAGTGACCCTGGACCGGAGCGTCGAGGAGTTCGTTG
>OBLW0100003074.1_pt1 | contig 13140 bp, 13 predicted proteins | sample 1520161 | NCBI WGS metagenome assembly OBLW01 (sample SAMEA3539309, study PRJEB22396) | soil metagenome | biome: tundra; feature: field; material: soil | place: USA | collected 2010-05 | depth 0.15 m
GCGGTGACACCTCATCCAGTTGTGGACCCAGCAGATACTTCGTCCACGAGAGCAGTTGCGCCGTCTCGGCCGAAAACAGCTCGATAATCGGCTCGGTCACATCCGGCAGCCCCACGCCGACTTTTTGCGCGGCCATATGGGCTGGTGCGCCCCAGAAAGTCTCCTCGCAAATCAGCCATACTCCATTGGCAATTTCGTCTACAAAGCGGCCCTTGCCCTCAAGACACTCAGCCAGAATCAGGCGCTGCAGCATGGAACGCCGCCCAAAGCTGTCGGCCTCAAAGAAGGTTCGATTGCCGTTGCGCTTGAAATCGAGAAACGTAGTTGCCAGCAGCGCCTTCCAGCCTGCCTTCCGATCCGACTCCGCGCGCTCCACAATGGCCGTACGAATATCCTCTGGAACCGCTTCCCAGGGTCCGCGCTCGCTCCAGTTCGGATACGGATGCCAAGCGCCAGCGGCCGCAAGCTTGCTCTCAAGAAAAGACTCGGTATAAGTGCTGCTTAAAAGGTTGTGCGGAGCCGTGATCTGCTGGGCATTCTGCTCGCCCATCGAAAGCGCGCCCATCGAGCGAAGCAGCTTGTGCTGACCGGCCAGGGCGATACTGCCTGCTAGAAAATTGCGACGATTCATAAATAGCATCCTCTGCTTTATCTGGGCGCTCGCGCTCCCTCATCTCATTCGTTAGCCACTTGCCATCCACACTTCCTTGGTTCAAGTGCGCGAGTCGTCTCGTATGTATTTGGGTCGGCAGGAAACTTTTCACCGCAATCCCGGCTCAGGTTTCCAACCGCGAGCAAGTATAACGTCAGCCCCCTCGGCAAAGTAAGGCGAGCGCTTATCTGTTTTGAATTCAGCGCTTGGGAAATAGGGCAGGAAACACGCCTTAAGCAGCCGAGAAATGCAGAGAATCCAGAAGACCGCCTAGTAAATGACCCCGCGATTCACGCCCTAAGTCGCCCCTTTGGCTTCGCTAGCCGCGGCCGGCCTGCTCGCGCGCGTGGTCGTGATTAAAACCACGCTGACGAGCACAAACGCCGTCCCAAGAATCGTTCGCATCCCAAGCTCTTCGCCTGCCAGCAGCAACGGCGGTACTTCCCGGACGCCCACGCGGATGGCCAGAAATGTAGATCCCCCCACAAAATAGATAATCGCGAAGGCCAGCAGAGTCTTCCACGCCGGGCGATGGCTCATGGATTCCATGGCAGACTCCTGTCAGCACTCTTCCATTTTTTGGTTGGCTCGATCTTGAGCGCGTTTCAGCGGGTGGCTCAGAAGTTGGAGCGTCCTCCGCAGAGATCGTCCTGCTTCATTTTGCATTGGCCGGGTCGGCGGCGGCTTTTCTCCTGAGCGCAGGAAGAGTTCCCCTGGGGAACGTCGACGACTGCCGCACGACAAGGCGCGTGGGAATGTGCCACTCCTTCTGCGCGGCCCTGGGGTGGTTGGGCTCAATGCCGGCGCGCAGCGCCTGCACCGCTGCCGAAGCCAGAAGTTTGCATGACATCTGTACCGTGGTGAGCGGCGGCAGCATGAACTGCGCCAGATGAATATCGTCAAACCCCACTACGGAAATATCACTGGGAACTGTGTTGGTCGTACGGTGAAGTCCGTGAAAAACGCCGATGGCGGTCATGTCGTTGGAGCATACGACGGCCGTGGGCAGCTCCGCATGCGACAGAATTTGCTCGATGGCCGCCATGCCGCCCTCCATGGTGTGATCGCCTTCGACAATGTGCCCTGCGGGCGCGGTCAGGCCCAACTCGTTCATCGAATTCGAAAATGCGTCTCGTCGCGCTATTGCCGACCGCAGCCGCAGCGGACCGCTGATAAATGCGATGGAGCGATGACCGAGAGCGGCCAGGTGCTGCACCGCCTCGCGAATTCCTTCGCCATAATTCACTTTCAGAACGCGGATATTCGGCAGCTTCGGCCCCGCATCCACAAACACCAGCGGAAACTCGCCCTCCACAAGTTTTTTTACCAGGTCCTCTTCGATGCCGAATGTCATTACGGCAACCCCATCCACGTTGCGCTGCAGCATGCGGCGAATCAATGACTCGGTGCGCGCTGGATCGTAATTGGTGGAGCCGATCATTACTTCGTAGCCCTGCGCCACGGCCAGGTTTTCAAACTCCTGCACCAGCTCCGGGAAAAATGGATTGGTAATCTCGGAAACAATCAGACCCAACATGTGGCTGCGGCCGGACACCAACGCGCGCGCCTGCGGATTGGGCACGTAGCCCACTTCTCCGACAGCCTTCCACACCCGCTTAGCCAGCTCGGGATCGACGCTGGTAATGCCATTTACCGCGCGCGATACGGTTGCGATAGAGACATTTGCGCGCTTGGCCACATCGCGGATGCTTACGGATGGATGCCGCCGGTTTGAAGCTTTCTTTTTAGACTTTTTTCTGACGGGATTCATGGACAAGGAGATTGTACGCTTTTCTGAATGTTTCTCAAGCTGTTTCTCAACCTGTTTCATGCGAAACGTCAATGTTAAAGCCGCCAGAATACATATTTTACAGAGAGACTCACAGCTTGAGGGTGTGGGGAAACCCGGCTGGAATACCGCACCTTGGAAAGCGTTTCCCAAAGTCAGTCCGGGGCACACATCGCGGGCCTCAGGATGCACTTGCAGTATTTTCGCTATCGTGGCTGCGTTACTTAGGATGGATTTGACCACCCGCCGCGACCTCCAGCCCGTGCCGCACAAGCTCCAGGATGGAAATGAGACTTTCTTCAGCTCCGCGCTTGCTGCCGGGCAGGTTCACAATCAGTGTGCTGCCTTTCAAACCGGCAACTCCCCGCGAAAGCCACGCAAATGGATTGCGCTCCGCGCCATGCACACGCATCGCCTCTGCCAGTCCGGGGGCCTCGCGATCAATCACTCGGCGCGTTGCCTCCGGCGTGCGGTCGCGGGGTCCCAGGCCTGTGCCGCCTGCGGTCAGCACCAGCGCCGCACCCTGGCCGCTGAGATCTTCAAGCTTGCTCGCAATTGCGTCTTCATCGTCCGGCAAAAGCCCGGCCCAAATCTCGGCCTCCGGCCATTGCTGCTCCAGCAGAGCACATACAGCAGGGCCTGCAGTGTCCTCCTGCAGGCCCTTTGAGCAACGGTCGGAGATGGTCAGCACTGCGAGAAGCATACAGAGATTGTAGAGCCTACTCTGCCGGAAGAATCTTGATGGTGTGCAGCCACTTCTCCACCTCCTGCGGCCACGTGGTCACCGGTAGCGCTGTACGCCGCAGCCCGTAACCATGACCACCCTGCGCATACACGTGCAACTCCGCCGGCACCTTCGCATTCTTCAACTGCATAAAGTACACCACCGCATTCTCCACGTGAACCGGATCATCCTCAGCCTGAACAACGAATGTGGGTGGCGTATTTGCCGTGGGATGAATTTCGGCGTTGGCTGCGAAGTTCTGGTCCGACAACGCCAGGTAGCCGGGATACACAACCACTGAAAAGTTCGGCCGGCAACTGAGCTTGTCGGCGTCGTCGATCGGATCGTAGAGCCGCTTCTCGTAAATGTTGCTGATGGCCGCGGATAAATGTCCGCCCGCCGAAAAGCCCAGCACGCCGATGCGATTCGGATCGATGCCCCACTCCGCCGCATGCTGCCGCACCAACCCCATCGCGCGCTGCGCGTCCTGCAAGGCCGCGGCCGATTTCGGATAAGGCCCGGTATCCGGCACGCGATATTTCAGCAGCACGCATGTAATGCCGGCGGAGTTCAGCCAGTCGCACACCTCCGTGCCTTCCAGGTCGATGGCCAGAATCCTGTATCCGCCGCCAGGAAATACGACAACGGCAGCTCCGTTGCTCTTGACCGTGGGCTTGTAGAGGGTAAGTGTAGGCGTAACCACGTTGGTGAGGCGAACGATGGGCCTGCCGGCGATCAGAGGGTCTTTGGCAGTGTTGCTGTTTACCTCGGGAGGCAGATTCGATGGCGCTCCAGGCGCCACTCCCGGCCATACCGGCAAGGTGAGATGATCCGGTGACGGTGGCCAGCCCGATGGCTGCGCCAGCACCGTTGATGACAAGGCCGTCACAGCGGCAAGTAGAATTTCGTTCCTGCTCATGCAGAGATCCTCCCCCATAAAAACGTCGCAGCGATCATCGCAGCCCCGCCGCCAATTCCGCAAATCGAAGCACGAGTGTGCGGCAGAATAACCGCGCGCAAAAAAACGCAGGCCGCCCAATCAGGAGGCCTGCGTGTATTTGAAGTTGAACTTTGTTTACGCCTGTACCGCCGGAGCACTGGCCTGCGGAGCAGCCGCTGCGGGCTTGGGCTTGGGAGCTTCCTGTTTCTTCGAGGGCGCAAGAATCGCGTGCAGAATCGTCCCTTCCATGCGCGGCATGAACTCCACAATGCCCGCGTCGCCAATGTCCTGGATCAGCCGGTTGACAATTGCGTAGCCCAATTCCCGATGGGCCATCTGCCGACCGCGGAAGCGCAGGCTGGCCTTCACCTTATCGCCGCCGGCTAGGAACTTCACTGCCTGGTTCTTCTTGGTCTGGTAGTCATGCTCATCCACGGTCACGGAGAACTTGACCTCTTTGACCACAATCACCTTCTGCTTCTTCTTGGCGGCGCGTTCGCTCTTTTCCTTCTCGTAGAGAAAGCGCCCGTAATCCTGGATGCGGCAGACCGGGGGGACCGCATTGGGCGAAACTTCGACCAGGTCCAATCCCCGTTCGCGGGCGATCTTTAGCGCCTCGAAAGGAGGCAGGATGCCCATTTGTTCGCCGTTTTCGTCAATGACGCGGATCTCGCGCGCCCGAATTCTATCGTTGGTGCGGATAAAGGACTTTGCCGAACGTTTATCGAGTGCGATGGTACTCCTCCAAATGTCGTTACCGTCCGCCTCCGGGGTTTCCCGAATCGCCGCGGCCACAGCAACGCACCCTGAGTATAGCATTGGCCCGGCTCGACTGAACAAAGAGCTCAGGCCGGAGTGTTTGATCATTCCTGACCAAAACGGGTAAAGTCCCGGGGATTCAAAGGGTCCGGGGGCGCCCTATTTCCCCAGCACATCCCCAACGGCCGCCCCCGACTTTGGCACCGCAGCATGGTAGTCCTCTCCCAGCAGCGCCGCCACTGTGGCCGCCACCTGGCTCTCGGTCACCGCACCGGCCTGTTTGCGCTCGCCCAGTGCCGCCGTGTCCGGCCCCATGAACGCCATCCAGGTCTCCTTCGAGGCGGGCACCTTCTGTCCATGGGTCGTCCACTCCGGGCCCAAGCCGCGGCCGTGATCGGGCAGCACAATCAGCGTGGTCTTGCCCTGATACTCGGGCATGGACTGCACCATTTCCCAAAGCTCGCGCAGATATGTGTCGCCCAGATGCGCGGCCGTCAGATACGCGGCATAAGAGCCTGCGTGCGCCCAGTCGTCTGTCTCGCCCAGTCCAACAAAAAGCACCCGCGGCTTCTTGGACTTCACGAATTCCATCGCAGTATGGAAGGGCAGGTTATCGAACGACTCGTCCATCCACAGGCGCGCCGACTCCGCCTTCAGCGCATTCAGCAGTGCCATCTCCGGCGTGGCAGGAATTTCCGTCAGAGGATCGTAAGCGGCATTTACAACGAAACCGCAGTGCTCCTTGTCGAAAATTCCGTTGAACGTTTCCCACGCGCCAAAGGCCGCGACCTTGCCCGCGAAGTCCGGCTTGGCGTTGAGCCACAGAAAGACCGTTGGATTCGGATTCGGCACATTGTCGTTCGAGTTGACAAGCGGGTCGGCGATTCCCGTAAGAGTTTCCGCATAACCGGGATAGCTGAAGTTGAGCCCGTTCGTCACATGGGAATCGGACCCCAGGTCGCGATTGCCGAAGATCTCTCCCTGCGCGGCCACCACGCTCCACAGGAATGGCATCAGCGCCTGCCGCGCCTCCGCCGGGGTTGAGCGCCCGTACTGTTTTTGCGCCGCCGCGGCCATCACCTTCGGGTCGCCGAGCCAATCGGGCCCCAGGGTCTTTATCAGCGTCGGGTCCGCGCCTTGAAACACCTCCTGCCAGCGCATTCCGTCCATCATCACCACGATCACGTTCTGCGTCTTGTGCGCCGGCGGAACCTGCGCTCCTGAAGCCGCCACAAACAGCAGCGCCCCTGCCGCAAGCACCAAGCCGGTCAGCATCCTGTCAAGCATCCTGTCAATTTTCATCCATCAAGATTGCCACAGATTCCGGGCCCAGGCTATTGACCGCATTGATGAGCAGTCGATCAGGCTGAAGGGTACGGGCTTTAGCCCGTACCCTTCAACAGCGCCCGTACCATTCGAGTCAGAGGTATGTAGATAATTCTCTTCTCTTGGCATGCAACCAAAAGGTTGCATAATATGAGGGCTATGGGCGCTGATGTGGATAAGGTTTTCAAGGCGCTCGCGGCGCCGGAACGGCGGATGCTATTAGACCTGCTGCGGGCGGCGAACGGGCAGACGCTGGGAGAGTTTTGCGCGCATCTCGATATGTCGCGGCAGGCGTTGACGAAGCATTTGAAAGTGCTTGAAGACGCGTCGCTGGTGGTGTGCATCTGGCAGGGCAGGGAGAAGTTGCACTACCTGAATCCCGTGCCGATTCACGAGATTGCCGAGAGATGGATTGGAAAATACGAAGAGGGGCGTTTGCGCGCCTTGAGCGAACTCAAGAAGAAACTTGAAGGAGAAAACGATGGCTGAGTCCGAGTTTGTTTATGTGACTTTTATTCGTACCACGCCTGAGAAATTGTGGCGGGCGCTCAAGGAGCCGGAGTTCACGCGGCAGTTCTGGATGAACACAACGCAGGAGTGTGATTGGAAGCCGGGCGCGTCGTGGCAACTGCTTAAGCCGGACGGAAGCGTTGCAGACAGCGGCGAAGTGGTGGAGATTGAGCCACACAAACGGCTGGTATTGAAGTGGCAGAATCACATGTTTCCCGAAATGACGGCTGAAGGATTCTCGCGGCTGACCTATGAACTCGAAGAAAAAGGCGGCTCAGTCAAGCTGACAGTGACACACGTGATGGATAAGAAAGACTCGAAGCTGATCGGGGCTGTGTCGAACGGGTGGCCGATTATTCTTTCCAGCTTGAAGAGTCTTCTGGAGACGGGAGAATCGCTGGAGGCTACGCGGCAGTGGCCGAAGGGGATGTGAGAAAAGCAGTGGACAGTGGACAGTGAAGAGTGAGCAGAAAGGCCGCTTGGTTGAGGGTTGTGGTGTCCCACCCTTGCGATAAAAGAAAATCGCAAGGATGGGGCACGGGGGATTGTTCGATGGAAATGGTGAGAGCAAAAGCAGCCGCAGGTCCTTCGACTCTCTTCGCTTCGCTACGATCGCTCAGGATGACAGCTTTTATGAATGGATGAGAGCTCTTTTTAGGGGCTGCTTATTTTCCGCAGCGGACTACGATTCTTGTGCCGGGAGGGACCATGGTGCCAGCGTCGGGAACTTGCTGGCGGGCTGTGCCATTGCCGACGATCTTGACTTCGAGGCCTGCGGCAGCGGCTTGCTCGATGACTTTGCGGACAGGCAGGCCGATGAGCGAGGGGACACGCAAGTGCGTGGCGTCGGGAACGGTGACGGTCTTTGTTGCGGGTTGCGTAGAAGCTTCCAACGCGGAAGTGGTTGCCTGCGGCACTGCCGGTTGGCCATTCGCAGGCTTGGCGTTGGCGGCTGAGCTTGCGGCTTGATTGGAAGGCTGCGCGGCGGGCTGGCCGGTGCTTGCGGGCTGGCTCGCGGGTGCGCGCAGAGGGTCGTCGCTGGGCAGATCGTTAGTGGCGTCGTAGAGCGCTTGAATGTCGCTTGAATCCTGTGCTGCGTCATCTTCGCGGACGGGCTTCTCGGGTTTGGATGAAGCGGTGGACGGGCGCAGATCGATGTCGTGCTGCACGCCAAGATATTCGAGCACCTGCTGCGCCACTTCAGCGAAGACCGGCGCGGAGACGCTGGCGCCGTAGTAGGCACCCTTGGGCGAATCCATGATGACGGCTACAGAGATGACAGGATTGTTGACCGGCGCGAAGCCCGCAAATGACGCTATGTGCATCGACTTCGAATAGGTGTGCGTGGCCGGATCGATTTTTTGCGCGGTGCCGGTTTTGCCGCCGGAGGAGTAGCCATTGAGCTGCGCCTCCTTGCCGGTGCCGAAAAGGACGACGCCCTCCATCATCTTGCGCATCTGGGCCGCGGTGAGCGTGGAGATGACGCGATGCGCGCCGGTGGGAAGGGGAGAGGGCACGTCGCCGCCTGGCTTAAAGGGGGCCGCTTGAAGTGTGGCCGGCTTCTGGTTTGGATCTGAGAGATCCACCTGATTGGGAAACAGCACATGCGGAGGCAGGTAGACGCCGCCGTTGGCGATGGTGGAGACCATGGTGACCAGTTGAACTGGCGTGACGGCTAACTCCTGGCCAATGGCGATGGAGCCGATGGAGGAGCCACCCCAGCGCTTGACTGGCTGCAGCAGTCCGCGGGTTTCGCCGGGCAACTCGATGCCGGAGCGGGAGCCGAAGCCGAAGTCACGAATGTATTGATAGAAGCGGTCCGGGCCGACTTTGAGGGCCATCTGGATAGCGCCTACGTCGCTTGATTCCTCGAGCGCCTTGTGGACGGGGATGATGCCGAAATGTTCACCCTGGTTGTCGTGGATGACGCGGCCGGCGATGGTGATTTTGCCACCCAGGCAGTTGACCGGATCGTCGGGCGTGACGAGTTGCTGATCGAGCGCCGAGGCGTAGGCGACCAGCTTGAAGGTGGAGCCGGGCTCGTAGACATCGCTGACGGCGTGATTTTTCAAGAGCGCCGGAGTAGTGTGGCGAAAGTTGTTGGGGTTGAAGCTGGGGCGAATGGCGAGGGCTAGAATCTGGCCAGTGTGCACGTCCTGCACTACGACCGTGCCGTTGAGTGCCTGGGTCTTCTCCATGGCGTGGTCGAGAGCCTTCTCGGCCAGGAACTGGATGTTTCCGTCAATGGTTAGAACCATGTTGAGGCCGGGCTCGGGCTCGCTCTCGCTGGAGCCTAAGACCTGGCGGCGCGCATCCATGGCGGTGTACATCTCGCCGGGAGTGCCGTGCAACTGCTCGTCGAATTTCTGCTCGAGGCCGCTCAGGCCGTTGTCGTCTGCGCCCACAAAGCCGAGTACCTGCGCGGCAATATCGTTGTCGGGATAAAAGCGCTGGAACTCTTTCTGGTAATAGATGCCCTTCATGTTGAGGGCGTGGACGCGCACGGATACATCGGGAATAACGCGTCGCGCAATCCACGCAAAGTTGTGTCCGGAGTTGAGGCGAGCGAGGATCTCACTCTCGGTGGTCTTTGCATCTTCGGGGTCGGTGTGGACCAGCGCGGCGAGAATGTGCGCGGCCGCTTTCTTGTCGTCGATCTCGGAGGGGTCGGCGTAGATGGAGTCCACCTGCACCGTCATGGCCAGCTCGCGAAGGTTGCGGTCGTAAAGCACGCCGCGGCGAGGAGCCACCTCGAATGTGCGCTGCTGCTGCTTTTGCGCGCGCTCAACGTAATCCTGGTGGCGCACGATCTGGAGCATGAACAAACGGATGCCGATGGCGCAGGCCCAGAGGAGAAAGAAAAGGCAGATGAGCCAGAAGCGCGTCCGCTTGAGGGGAATGACGCGGGGAGGGTTATTGCGGCTTCGAATGGTTCGAACGGCTGCCTGCATCGAGAATCCAACTCCCAGCTTTCAGCTCTCGGCTCCTGACTTCATCATGCCTGGATACAAACTCTTTCAAGATATGTAATTTAATGGTTCGCGTTGCCGGTAAATCTCTATGGTCAGGAGTCGAGAGCTGAAAGCTGGGAGTTATCTTTTACCGCGCCGGCGGAGCCGGGGGCGTGATCTGGGCAACGACAGGAGCTGAAGAATCGGGATGGGCACTGGGATGAATCACCTGTCCGGGCTGCGGCGCGGCAAGACCCAACTGCCGGGCCATGGTGTCGATACGTCCGGGTTGAGTGAGTTCGGCCTCGGCCAGGCGTAACTGCCGGTTCTCTTCGCGAACCTGGTTGAGCGCCTGCTTTTCCTGCTCGACGCGGTAGCCACCCTCAATGGCATAGAAGTGCTGCAGGCCGTAAACCATTACCAGCGAAAAGAGGACGGCGATAGCGCCGGAGAACAGGCGCATTTCGCGTACACGCACAGGGTCGGGAGCCTTGACCAGCCGCGAGTTGTCAATGTGCCGGGCAAAATAGAACTCGGGCGTGCGTACGCGCCGCCTGAGCTGAGACTGCTGGGCCAGCAACTCGGCGTTGCGCTCGGCAACACGAGCGCTCCAGCTGCGGCCGGCTTCAAAATAGGTTGTTGTGCATGCGGCCATGGTGGTTCTCCTTCGTCGAACAGTGGTCAGGGTTCAGGGGGCAGGGTTCAGTTTCTCGCGGCGCCATGCGCCTTATGATCCCGGCTTCGTTCTTCCCGCTTCCAGATTCCTGTTCTTTCTTAATTCTCGATTTCCAAATTCTGTTCGCTTAACCCCGGAGTCCTGATCCCTGACCCCTGATTTCTGATCCCTGTCTTTCCGCCGCTCTGAGTTTTGCGCTGCGGGAGCGGGGGTTTGTTTCTGTTTCTTCTTCGCCGGCTATGACTGGCTTCCGGGTCAGAATTTCCCAAATTCCTTTTTGTGCTCCGTCCCGCAGGCTGTCTTTTGCGATGCGGTCTTCCAAAGAATGAAAGCTGATTACTACGAGTCTTGCGGAGGGCTTAAGCAATGCAGGTGCGGCCTCGAGCAAGTCTCTGATCTCGTCCAATTCGCGATTTACGTAGATACGGAGAGCTTGAAAGGTTCTGGTGGCCGGGTGAATGTGGCCATGTTTCTTGTCCCGTTTCATTGCCGGGACGGCTGAGGCTACAATCCGGGCCAACTGCCCCGTTCTTGTAACCGGCCGCCCCCGCACAATGGCTCTGGCGACTGTCCGCGACCTCCTTTCCTCACCGTATTCGTAAATGAGATTTGCCAGCTCGCGCTCGCTTATCTCATTCACCACTTGAGCGGCGGTTGGCCCGGAACGCGTGTCCATACGCATATCCAGCGGCCCATCCGCCTGAAAACTAAATCCCCTGTGCGCCTCGTCGAACTGCAGGCTGCTTACACCAAAGTCGGCCAGCAAGCCATCTACTGAAGCCGGCTTAACGTGGCGGGTGATAGAGCTGAAGGCATCGCCGATTAATGTGACCTTTGGCGCCTGCCTACCCAACTCATTACCGACCCGGCCCAGCCGGACCTCTGCCAGACTGAGCGCCTCGGGGTCCCTGTCGAATCCGATCAGGTGGCCTTCGGGCCCCAGCCGCCGGACAATCCCTTCGGAATGGCCGGCAAGGCCGACGGTGCAGTCCACATATGTCCCGTTGGGACGCACACGGAGAAAATCAATCGCTTCATGAAAAAGAACTGGCACATGGCGTTCATTTATCTTCGTCATGCGCTCCCCCTGAGGGGCGGTTTCCGTTCAACTGCGCCGACTGAGAATCGCGGCCAACGCCTTGCGATCCTCGACGGTGATATCGTTCGCGGGGAGACTCTGTTCGAACATCTCCCGGTTGTGCACTTCCAGATAGGTCGTCTTGCCAAATACCGCTACGTCGGAGTCAAGGCTGGCCTTGCCGCGGAGGATCTGCGGCAGCAGGACACGGGCCTGGTTATCCATCTCTACCTGCTGACCGTAGTAGCTGGTCAGATTCAGGTACTTCTGCACCGCGTCGTCCAGGGTGCTGTACTCGGCCAGTTGGGCTTCGCGCTTCTCCCACTCCGGAAGAGGCCAGATCTCGGCGCTTTTTCCATCCACGCTGGTGATGTAGAACTGGGTCACGTTCTGAGCGTCCAGCAGCTGCTTGAAAGCAGCCGGGAGCTTCAGCCGTCCCTTCTCATCGACCTTCGCTGGATGGTTTCCACGAAACATTGCGTTGCCTTTTTGCCCACCGCGGTTGATTCTTCGGCTGTTGCCGCGGCTGGGGGATGCCTTCTTCAGTGCCCGTTTACCGCCCGGGTTTCCGGGTGGCCAAGCTGGTTTCCCAGCGGATTTGGCACCGGAAATTCGGTTAAGGGGAGGAAAAGCGAGTAAGATTGCTTTGGAAATCAGCTGAGTAGCTCCCCTGAACTCCACTCTGCTCCAAATTTGACCACTACACGTGAATGGTAACCCTGATCCCAGTCATCGCCAAGTGGAAAAAGGGCAAAAATGGCCGGAAGCAGCGGGGTAGTGTGGAAAATTCGTCTAATAGATTAAAAAAATGAAATGACCACAACATCTTGTGTTAATGAGTTGTGTTCCAGTACTGGACAGGATGGCCGGGCCATGTTAGGGGAACAAAAAGCGAAAGTTAGATAAAGTTAATGGTCAAAGGCCACGCCGGGCTTCTGGAATCCTACCTATATATGACATTGAAGTGGCCGGTTGAATGACTGTGCTTATTTGCGCTTCGTCTTGAGCCTGAACCGTTCGCGATCCGCCACCAACTTCACCAGGTAGAAGAAGACGAGGAGGTTGACTGCGAGCAGGCTCACCCTGACAAGCGTCAGCCTGCGCAGTATCTCGAAGATCTCCCAGGGCAGAAATGAGCCGGTAATGATGATGGTCAGATATTCGGCCCAGACCTTTTCCAGATAGAGGCCGATAGCCTCTGCCATGCTGATGGCTCCGTAGCAGAAGGCGACCAGGCCGATGCGGCGCAGGATGGGGTCGTTGAGCAGAGATGCTTTGTCGAGGACGAAGTTGACGAAACGCGATTCGGGGTTAAAGCGGAGGTGATCGGCCAGCGCGGACAACTCGTCGCCGGCGTCCTTGTGGAGCAGGTGGCGCGCCCCCAGGCCGATCGACACAAACAGCAGTGCCTGGAGCAGCTTGTAAGCCGCAATGAGCACGAGCCATTTATTGTGCGGACGGCGCTTCGAGAAGACGTGCAATAGAGAGCGGGTCATGATCCTTGGGGGAGCTGTACGAAACTGGATGCCTCTTCTTACGTTAAATGATAGGGGGCGGTTCTCCTAATGACGGGGCTGTGCCGGGAAGGGGCCGGACAGTAGCCAACTCACGCTCAGGGAGGGACGATCACGGTTCATGCCAAGGACTGTAATCGACAGTTGAGGATTACTTCCGGTTAGGCGGTGATAGTGCGCCATGAGCGCGAAAGGCCGTGAGGCCGAATCGCGCGTAACTG
>OBLW0100003075.1_pt1 | contig 13138 bp, 12 predicted proteins | sample 1520161 | NCBI WGS metagenome assembly OBLW01 (sample SAMEA3539309, study PRJEB22396) | soil metagenome | biome: tundra; feature: field; material: soil | place: USA | collected 2010-05 | depth 0.15 m
GCCCCCAGGAAATAATCCAAGTATCCTCGACAACGCAGGCTTGCCGAAAACACACGAATGCTTGAGCTTGGCGCACAGCGATCCCCGCGCCGCCAAGGAGCGGATCAAGCGCGCCAACCAGGAGATGAAGCAGCACTCCCTCGACCGAGACCAGTACGCTCATGTCCGCCAGAACCTCGATGAAGCCTGGAACCTCGCCTCTCAAACGGCCAGCAGCCGACACCAGGAATGGCGCGAGCGGATGGAAGATCATCTCGATCGATGGCTCGAACTGCATCGCAAGAACGAGTCTGTGATTGCATCTCTGGAAGAACAAGTCGAACGATGCGAAGAGATGGAGTCGAGTGCCCGCAGTTCGGAATTCGCTGAGCGCGTGCGTGGCTGGATCGAGGAGAAGCTCGATAAGATCCGCGACATCCGCCGCACCAACCAAGAGCTGGAAGAGAGAATCGAGTCCGCAAATGGCAAGCTCGGCCGGTGAGCGGCGAGTAATCTGTACCGGGGGAAGTTGGGTTAGAGGGTGCGGCGGAATCAGTCCGGATTGCATCAGGGGGCAGAGCACGCCAAACCGCTGCAGGATTCGGTCGGTGCCTGACCTGCACCTCGGAGTCCACTCGCCTCAATCGTTTCAAGGCTGGAGGCTATTAGTCATCGAGCACCTCGCTCTCGAATCCGGTTGTGAAGTGCGTCACCTGGAATCGCCCGAATGCAGGCCGAAAGTCGCCAACCCCTACAAGACGGCCTGCCATGCTGGTGACTTCGTGCAGAAGACCGGGGCTAATATATTCCGGCGTAGTGACCATGAATTCCATAGTCGCCGACCATCCATTGTGGAATGCGGGGCGATGACGAGTGATTGAACTAGTGCGTTGAATCGTGACACGGCGCTTATCGATGTAGTCCCACTGCTCGGTGAGGTTTCCGGTGGCCGTCGTAATAGGTGCCAAGTTTGTTAGTGAGATTAGGCCCGCCTTGAACAGATCGTACGCCGATTTACGCGAAGAGCGCGGATCCTGCTTGAACTTCGCAGCAATGGCGATTGCCATCCTCAGATACTCGCTCGGTAGGCAGATATGATTGCTCTCGTCGCGGTAGACAAATGTTTCGACGGCATCAGTTTTCCTGGCCGCGGAACCCTTTGAGGCCAAGGCTTTTTGTTCAACAGCCTCTACATTCCACCGGCGGAACAGCAGATCGGCGTCTCCTTTGATAGTGATCCGCGCTCTGTACGGCTGCTCGGTAGCGATGGCGCCGGAAGCGCCGTTGCTCGGGTCGCTAAGTGCACTTAGCGGTTGTTCAACGATCGAAGCTTGTGACTGCATAATTGTCCTTTCGTGAGTGAAGCCCTACCAAACCATGCCGGGCCGTGCCGAGCCACACCTAACCAAACCTTGCCTGGCCACACCGGGTGAAACGCTCACGTCCAAGCTCGATCAGCTCGCGCGTTTCGATCACCCTAGATGTGTTACTTTCCGTGCATCTAGGACGACGATAAAGCAAAGCGAGAATAACGAGAATGGGTGCCGGAACAAATCTGCAAGGGTAACTGTTTTCTGCAACTATCTATCATTCGAGTCGCGTTATTGGCGAGCAATTGAATGACATCGATGACGAAGTTCACATTGGTCGAGTTCCAGAATCTCGTCGAGATTTGGTACATGGGCCTCAGGTGAACCTACCCGGTGTAGACCGATCGCGGATTTTGGGTGCGATGAAGTCGAACGTGCTGAGCTCGCGGAGCATTAAGACCCCGAACATTCCAGCACAAGTGGCCCGAGCGAGCCAAAGCGTAGCCCTTCGCACAGATTCATCGCTGAGGACGGAGCGTCGGTGTAGCCGCTGTCGAAGGCGTCGCTTGACAAAATCCTGCGCCAGATTTCGATCCCGTCCCGGCCGCGTCATAGCCCCTGCGCGGTCGGTTCACGGTAAGGTTCGCAACGGCTCGCGGACTCTGGTGTGCGAGGGCTGTGCATCTAAGTCTTCCCTGAGGACCAGGCCGGAGACTAGGACGACTCCGGCAACTTCGCCCACCAGAAGGTCCAACTCTTCCAACATCGCGACAAACCTCTCCCGGCAGCATTAAGCCTCGCCCTGGGCGACCAGCCTCTCGCAGAAGGCAATCTGCAGCGCGGCCACGCCGCCAAAGGCGGGTTGGTGCAAAGCGCAGGTTGCATTCAATCACCGGACAAAAGGCTCCCGGGCCGGCCCAAGCCACTCTTCCGGGTCGGGTCGCGGGCACGTTAACGACGAGTCGGAAGCACGCCGAAGTGCCGCGAATGGCTGCACCGGCGACCGGCCCCGGCCGTTGCCCATGATCTACGAAATGCGCACACGACCAGTCTCGACGGCTACCATCCCGCAGCATCTTGTTACCGGCCGGTCGATAGAACCGTCGGGTAAAGCCGTAAAGCTGGAAGTCCGGTTACCGCAACCCGGACACTCCCATCTCACGGCATAGGACTTGCGCTCCAGTCTCGAAACCACTCTTTTGCGAGCGGCTACCTCAACGACCTCCTTGAGCTCACATGCAGCAGGCAACCAGCGGCCGCGCGGCTGCCCGTGGGAATCTGGAGTACTATCCCCCGACCAAGCGTCTATCGCGTGCTGAAGATCAGAAACATCAAAGTTCGCAAAAACCTTACGCCAGATTTCGAATTCTTCCTCTACGGGTGTCATTCGTCTAGCCTTGCATGCACCCACATAGAGTCTCCGAGTCTCGTCAGTTGTCATTCTGTCTTTCCCTTTCTCAAGAACTCCGAGTAGACGTCGTACCGGTCGAACTTTCGGTCTTTGAACCAATAGATGGTCACCAGTTCTCCGCGCTTGCGCGCTTCCATTGCTCGTTCTAAGAGCCATTCGCCCGTGGCTTCCTCGCCGCCGTGTTCAGCTGATTCGAAAGCGATGACCTGCGCGACCGTGCGAGTTTCGATTGGTGAAAAGGCGAGCTTGAGATCGCGCGTCAGTGTGGTAGCTGCCTTCGACGCAGCATCCGAAATTGTTGAGGGTTGATAACTTGACTGAGGATGTGGAGTGGAAGGGGTTGCGGCCGAATGCAGGACCGGCACTCGTGCTGGCCAGGAATCAGGCACTGGTCTTGGTGCGGGCAAGGGCCCTGGCATTGGCTCTGGTACCGACTCTGGTACCGGCTCTGGCACCGGCTCTGGCTCTGGTAGGCTGTCGTTGTCGCGGAACGTCTCTTGTTTTCCGCCGTTGTCCGTGCGTGTATCGACATGTCTCGACAGGAAAGGAAGCCCATTTCGAGCGAGCCGCTTTTTGACTGCATCGTCTGCATGCTCATGCCAATCATGAACGACCAACCTGTACAGCTCGGACCGGTCAAGCCACCGGCACTCGATCAGAGCTACAATCAGTTCGTCTGCGTCGCCCTCGTAATCGACCGCAAGGGCGATATCGGCATTCGAAAGCTTGCCTACATTGCCCTGCGGGGTTTCTCTTGCGGTGAGGTGCCACAAATCCTCGAGCAGCCCCGTGGTCTGGTAATGGCGTAGATTCAGTCGGCGTGAGAGCTTTTTATATTTGGTGCAAGCTGGAGCTTCCCGCTTCATTCTGCACCTCCTTTGCGGCCGATTTTTTCAGCATTGCACTGTTCGGGTTTGTACTCGACTCCGGCGACCATGGCCCGTATATAAGCCTGAAGCTGACGCCAAGAGGATCCGATTGCTCTTTTTCCGTGGTAGATTTTGCGATGAAATTGGCCGACTTTGAGCCCACCGTAGATAATGGTGCGGCATTTGCCCGTCATCCTCATCGTCTCCCGCATTCTTACTATTTCGTCCCAGTTATCGTCCAAGTCTGTCCTCCTGCATTTTCCGTCGCGCGACTGACGCTACGTTACCGCAAGTCAGAACAGATAGCTGGCATTCGGTAGCCATTTGGTCGCGATGATCTGCACGCTAAATAAAGGACTTAGCTGGGACATGGCTAGCTTGAATCCGGCTTTGATTGATACAGGCTAGATGGTTGTGACAGTAAATGCAGGTGGTGTGCTGGCCGGAGAAGAAGTGCAACGCATTGAATCTACTTTAGTTCCGGTGATCCTCTCTCCGGTTTTTCGATGCAACGTTCGATGATCGGTAGCGGTGAGATTTGTTCGGACAAGGGAACCCGCCCAATAGCATCTTTAAGCGGTCTGGTGTATCTGGATCACCTTTCTCCCACTCGTACTTAGCGCTCTATCCAGGTAGTCGGCCCTACATTGCATAATTTCAGTGCGCTGGACAAGATATCGTGCATAAGTTATGAGCGGCAACTGTCTTGTCGTCATTCGCATGCGCGAGCTGCAATTCGACGTGTGCCTCGTCAAAACCATTTTCTGCCAGAATCGTACACGCCAATCCCCATTAGCCATGACCCGTCATTTTGCCTTTAGCGCTAAACTAACAATCTCGCTGGTTCAGATGATCGGGCATGCCAAGGGCGCTTTCGGCGAACGATCCTGAGAGTCGCGCGCTAGCCGTGGTCAATGAGCGCTAAGGCCTGTTGGCATCAACCGAGAATCACGCTTGGGACAGATGGGCGGACACTGGCCGGTCGGGTCGAGGACTGGCGCGGTGTTCCGTAGGTCGAGCCTAGCCGTTTCTCCCCGTTTCCTCTGGGGTAGCCTCAATAGCCAAACCGTGAATCACTTGCGTTTCGGCCCGCAGACTCGCTCACCATCCTTGTAGATGGCTTCGTCAATAGGCTTCAGAATGGGAAGTTACCGCCCCACCCTGCTATTCAAGCTATAGGGCTTGGACTTTTACCCCGGTGGGACTTCCACCCACTTGTTCATGCCAGCCTTCGCTGGACGCACAATTCCCGTTGCAATTCCGAGCTCAAGAAGCGTATTGGCGACTGACCGCATTTCGACAACGGCTCGACGAGCGATCAAAAAAACATAGGGATTCGTGTTTCAGGTTATACTCTCCGAGTTCCCTACCGTTTCAAATTAGGAGCTTGCTGGCTCATCAGCGAGCGCTTCACTTAGGGCCTGCCTTGCACCCGGCGGGAGCAAACTGGAGGAGAGCAAATGACCAGAATCACATCCCCTGCATGGATTCTTGCTTGCGTCGTCGCGGTAACTCTGTCGGGCCAGGCTTGTGCGCAGACCGCACAGCCCGTTCCGCCGCTCTCCACACCTGCGCAGAAGGCAGCCGCCTCCGCAAAAGCCGCCGAACAAGCGGCGAAGGATGCGCAAGACGCGGCCAACGCAGCGCAGGCGACAACAAAGGCGAATGAGGCAGCAGCGGCAGCGGCCGACGCCCAGAGCGCAGCCGACGCTGCAAAGACTACAAAGGACCCGGAAGAGGCCGTCAAGGACGCTCAACAGGCAATTGCCGACGCCCAAAAAGCTGCGGCCGCAGCGGCCGCAGCGGAAAGCCTGGCCAGTTCAACTCGAGCTCCAGCCGAAGGCTGCACCGCAGACAACGAAGCCCGGACCGCCATCGTCAATCACCACTGGCGGCCTCAGGCAGGAGCCGACTACTTCAAGCTCGAGTATGACGTGATCGGCCACCAGATGAGGTGGTTTGACTACAAGCACCAGGGAGACCCCGCTGGAATCGAAGTGCTCAACGGCTCCCTCCTGCCCGTCGTCTACAGCCGCGAAAAAGTGCTCGTTCATATCAATTGCCTGCACCCCACCGACACCGTAAGCATCATCACAAACGACATAGCCCTCCCCGAGCAAGGCGCCGACATCCGCGGTGTAACTTCTCCAGCCAGCACAGCTACAGCCCTCGCACCCACGCTCGACTCGCTGGGCAGCGCCAGCCCCGCCGGAACCGCACTCGGAACCCCCGGCTTCGGCTTCGGCCCGCCGCCTACCCTGGCTTCTGGAACAACCAGTCTCTTCACCCCAGGGTCATCAAAAGATGGAAATACCTACGTGGACGCAACCATCAACATAGCCCCAGAAGATTTGGCAATCGAGGCCCATGCGCTGCTCAACGATATAACAGACGCGATCAATAGTTACAACGAACTCGAGACCGGGAAGACCACCAAATTTACAACAGATCAAATTGCCAAAATCACTCCAGGCACCAGCTTGTTGGACGATTGCTCAGCCACATCAGCCCTTCCCGGATCGGTCTGCGCGCTCCAGACCGTTGCAGGAAAACTCATGAAGGATCTTTGCCCGGCTGACGGGACTTGTGGCGGCCCAGCAGGCACGGGAAGCGCATCCAGCTTGCCAAACGACTTCTCCTTGAGCGGCTTCAATGATTATCTAGCGAGGACGCAGACTCTGGTTAGCCAGCTCAATGGACTCGCAACCGGAATGAATCAGGCCGGACTGCCGGCCCGCGCAATAGCCATCCGGGAGAATATGGAATCCATCATCGGAATCCTGGCCCAGGTAGCGAATACCATTACGGACGACGACGCCTACAACGGCAATTCGCTCGGATTCCTGGATGCGAAGAATACAATCGCGGCCAACGCTAATAAATGCAGCGACCTCTATAACGCAATTAAGTCAAGGGGCGTCCTGACCGGCACAATTCCCAACCCTAACGCGAAAACGCCAGGCCAGCCTGCAACTCTCCCGAGCAGCTCAAACCCCGCAGACACGACTATTTGCCATGCCATGGAGCAGTTCACGCTCAAGCAATTCTCCCAGCGTTACAAGGACGCACTCGATGCTCTCGACAAGGGAGATATCCAAAAGGCCCAGAACGCCCAATACGGCGGGGTAACTGTTCCCATCTTGATTGCCAACACAAAGCTAGAACTCAACAAGGAGTGTCAAGATCCTGCCAACGGCGCGTGCATAGCTAAAAATCCCGCCGAACAGACTGCACTGACAGCCGAACAGACTGGACTGACAAAAGTTGAAAAAGACCTCAACCTTAGCAGCGATTTAAATGCCCCAAAACAGGTCAGCGCTCAGGCTGCGATGGAAGATTCCAAAAATCTGGCCGAGGTTCTCAAAGTTGAGCATCCCGAGAAGTCGCAGGCGTTTTCGGATTTCTCGACTGCGCTCCAACTTTCAGTCATTAAGCAAAACTTTGCCCCTTACATCGAGCTTCAGGCGCAGACAACCCCAGCACCCAGTGGCGCTCCTCCGTCAACCACCGGAATCAAGTCGATCCTCGTTGATGACAAGAGCTTGACCGCCGTCAATCAGCTATTCGGTGCGCTTCTCGATATGCGCTCGCAAGTTGCGCTGCTCGACCAGGCAGTCGGCGGCGTCTTTGACCAGATGAACAAGCGGTACCAGAACACCTGGGTGGACCAGACAGATGCGCTGCCGCCGCTCACAAGCAACACCATTGTTCGCGTTGGCATTAACGTGCAGAGGAACTTCACGCCGTTTACCTTGACGGGCGGCGCGACAGTGGGCACAGCAGCGGCAGCAGCGGCCGCCCAGCAGTCAGCCTCTCCCAGCCCCGGCGGCGGACAGCAAGGCGGTGGGCAAGGCGGCGGAGGGCAGCAGGGCGGCGGCAAAGGATCACAGTCAACTGGGCAACTGTCTTCGAGCCAGTCCCTCGGCTCCTCGCCGTCCGGAGCAACTTCTACCACTGGCAGCAACGACTTTATCGTTCTTATGGAGGTCCACCGGTTCGCCAGCTTCAACCTAGTCGGCGGTGTCATGGCCATCCATGCCAAAAACTATTCCTTTGCGGCCGAACCGGAGTATGCGTCCTTCAGCGGAGCGACGGGGATTTCCACGGGAACAACGACCGCTCCGCAGTACACCTACACGGTCTACGTAACTTGTCCGCCTGGCTCCAGCGTGACAAGTGGAACCAGCGGGGCCGTGTCAATAAATGGCACCTCAACTAGCGCCAGCGTGACTCCATCCCCCGGCCTCTACTATTGCCTCAACCAGACCCAGACCGCAAGCCTGCAGCCGGCGGGCATGGTGGGCATCGCCTGGTTTCCATGGCACAAGGACTATTTTCCCCGCGGCCGCGGCGCGTTGTTCCAGAGCAGAGACCTGATCCCATCGTTCATGGCGGCATCTTCGGTCACGTCCCTGGGCAGCGTCTTCTTCGGTCCAAACTTTGAGCCATTCAACGGATTAGACCTCTTCGGAGGCTGGGGAACATCGAATGTAACTGGCTTGGCAAAGGGCACATCTCTTAATCAAGTCTTTTTGCCGGTCGGCTCAGGCAACGGCGCGCCCACCATCAATACAGCAACCCACGTGAAAGGTGGAATCACCTTCGGCGTTGGGTTCGACATTAGCGTCTTCCTGCAGCTCTTTGGCAAAACACAGGGGCCATCGTTGCCGTAACATCAAAATATGCGGGACCAGCGTCGCGGAGACATGTTGAAATTCGTGGATATCTGCAAAACTCTTTATCAACAATTAGCTTGACGTGAACTGATAGGTTCGGCATACTTCAAGCCACCGGAAATGACGTAAAGCATCAAAACGCGAGTCATGTCTAGTCCAGCTTGCGGCCGCATACAGAGTAGAGTTAGCTGCGGCAACCATTCCGGCAAATGCACACCTATCTTCGAGCGCGCAGCAGTTGAGCATCAGGAGAATCCGATGTTTGCTTAGTTCAAAAGGGGCTGCAGCCCGCCATTTCGTTAATCGCAGGCTGCTCAACTGCTCGATTGCTTTTTACTGATCCTTGTTTCTCCGGCAGCACCATGCCCGAGCAATGCTTCTGAGCCGGAGTGCAGGTACGGATTAGAAGGTAATAGCGAGCATGACTTTGTAGATAATCCCTCGCATAAGTCGCTTCTCAACTTACGCCTCCGCTGAGTAACACGAGCCAAAGAGCCCAATTCGACTTTTGAGGATGGAGCCGTGAACAGAAGAAAGTTTCTCGCAGCTTCGGCTGTGTCCGTCGCCACCGCTAGCGGTTTGTTAGAGTGCCCTTTGCTCTATGCTGCCGGATCTGGACCAGTTCGCCAGGATGTCACCGCCGCCGCAGCAGCAGGCGATCTTGCAAAGTACGCTTCCGCCGTTGCCAAGATGAAGGCGCTTCCGTCCACCGATCCACGAAATTGGACCAGGCAGGCGCAGATCCACCTCAACAACTGCCCGCACACCAACTGGTGGTTCCTACCGTGGCATCGGGCATACCTCTACTACTTCGAGCTTGTCTGTCAAGACATCCTCGGCGACAGCTCATTCCGCTTGCCCTACTGGAACTGGAGCCGCGGCAACACGGTTCCCGCGCCTTTCCTGATTCAGAGCAGTGCCCTCTGGGATGGGCGTGCTCAGACCACCATTCCGCCCGAGACGGTCAGTTCCGGTCTCATCGAGGGCCTCGTCGCCTCCGGCAATCAGCTGCAGTTCTTCAGCGGAGCGACCTCTTCCGATCAACAGCGCGAAGCCTCTACCACTGGCACATTGGAAGGAACACCACACAATACCGTCCATGCCACTCTTGGCGATGGCAGTGATGACATGGGCAACTTCATGTCGCCACTTGACCCGATCTTTTGGCTCCATCACTGCAATCTCGATCGCATTTGGGCCAGTTGGAGCATGGTTTCCGGACACGCTCAGCCCACAAATGCTCTGTGGAACAACCACAAGCTCAGCACATACTACGATCCGCAGACTAAGAAGGAAGTCACCCCTGTCGTAAGCGCGATGCCAAGTGGGCCCTTCCTCGTTGGCTACGACAGCTACGTCACCGTGCGCGGACAGCGTCCCTTGCGCGCCAACCTCAATGACTTCGTTATGAACACGCAGTCACTGAGTATCGCCTCCCTTGCCGACCAACCGCTTGCCGCCGCGCACCTGCAAAAGCTCACCGGGTTGGTCCTGCCCACTTCAGGGATCTCAGTTGGGTCAGGCGCAAATTTCTCGATGGCTGTCTCCGGGAGGCTACAGTCGTTCGTTGAGCCCTCTACTCAGGCGCCCACTAACGCGATGGCGGCTGCCATCACTCAGGAAAGCTTTTTGCTTATCGAAAATGTCCCCCGGCCGGCCGACCCCACGACCTCGCTCCGCGTCTTCCTCAACTGTCAGACTCCAACCGCAGAAACACCCACCTCGGACAAGTCCTATGTCGGCACGGTCTCCTTCTTCGGCGGCCATGCCGGCATGCCCGGCATGCCCAGCACCACAACCTTCGCGCTGAGCCTCTCCGATGCCCTTAGCCGGACCATCAATAATGACTACGCCCCCAACGCCCCGCTTGAGGTCGGAATAGTAGCTGTTGACCTTTCCAATCCCAACCGCGTCTCAACTACAGAGATTGTCCGGCCCGCCCGATTGCGAGTTGTGGCGCTTGCGGAGAAACTCTAAATGAGGTGTTCACGATGGCAAAGTTGGCTTTCTTGTGTGCCGGAACTTTGCTTGCCCTCGCACACGCGGCAAGCTACGGGCAAACCCAAACGACATTCCGGATCGACAAGCCCGCGACTGGTGGATCGTCCGGCGCCCAGCAACTAATCTTTAAGCTAGACAAACCGAACCCGGGCATCATGGGCGCCAAGGTCTTTCTCGCCGATGCCACGACGGCGGGTAAGCCGGGGACATTCATTGGAACCGTCTCCTTTTATCCTTCGAATGCAGACGGGCCGGTTGAGTTCGTTTTACCGCTCCATTCTGCCGTCCGATCCGCCTCCTTGCTGAAGGTGACTCCCATTCCCCAGTCTGGAGGTAAAGCCACATCGCAGAAGCTTGTCGTCATGAAGGCTGCCATCGTTCCTGCGGACAACGCCGCATTCCGGTAGCCGTGTCGTTGCCCTCCAAGCGGGGTTCTACGTGCGGAATGCCAGGCGGACAGGTCATCTCTCCTTTGGATATGGGCGTAACATGAATCTGCATTAGACCAAAAGCAGCCTTACGTTCAAGTTTGACTTCTCTGAATCGGCCGGTTTGCTATGCAAACAGCGTGGCAACTATGACACTCTGGGCACACTTCTCCCGCCTAGAAAAAGGGTGGTCATCACCCTGTGGACCAAAGATCCGACACGCCTCAGGTGAGTCCAGGCGAGCCATATCTGATCCAGACACTCGCGAGGTGTCTGAAAAGTCAGACTTTGTTCCAGAAAATACCTGAATACCCGACATTAGTACTCACGAGTCGGCGACGGTTCACTTTTAGGCATGGGCACTCTCGTGAGTTGGTGCTAACGGTCCAAAGCACGTTTCAAGACCGTTGCAGTGGACCGGTTCCGGTAAACGCCGAACGATTCTCAGTTGACGCCAAATCGCCGAGTCACTCGTCTACTGAAACCCGGGGTCCGACCATATCACTGCCCAGCCGGACTATACGTGCCCAGATCACGTCGGCACTTGGGTGACTCCCCAGAAATCAGTTCGGTTGAACAATGCAGCTCTCATTCGTGATCTCGGTGTAAAATGCTAATTCCATGGGCCTTGGCGGCATCTTGAAGGCCGCGCACTTCACGACGCTGGGCCGTACGAAAGAAGCGTATGAAACCCGACGCGAACCCGACATCCACTGAGGAGAGCCAGGCGATATTGGCGGCCATGCAAGAGGAGATGCGGCGGCTGGTACTTGGCGAAATGCGTTCAGCAGGTCAGTTGGCCGCCTTGGCCGGCTGCGGTACCAACGAGATACGGCGCGATCTCGATCAATGGGCAGCCGATGGCCGGATACTTTCGGTCCGGCACGAGGGCGTCGATTACTTCCCCCTGTTCGCGCTCAATCCGGCCGAGGAATACCGGCCCTATCCGGCCGTCGCCGATGCCATCCGAATTTTGAGTCGCGTCCTTAATTGCGAAAACTCATGGGGGCTGGCCTCCTGGTTTATTGGATTGAACGGCTTCCTGGATGATCAGCGGCCGGCGGATCTACTCGCGTCTGACCCGGAATGGGTGATCGCGGCGGCCCAAGACGAGGTGAACGACTCGAAGTATCCACACGGTTGAGCCTCGGTTCACCTTGCGTCCCACTGGCCAGCAACCGCTCACAACAGCAGAAACGCCTCGGTTTGAAGCTCGAAGATGTTTGATGAGCGCATCGGCGGAGATAAGCGGGCAATGCACTCATTGATCGTCCATTTCACATGGAAGTATATACGCCGCTTCTCCGACAACGTTCGCCAACGGCGAATAGGTCGTCCGGCGCCTGCTTCCTCTGCTCCAACCATGACGGCATACTCGCCCTCACACCTGCACTCATGCCAAAGGGGAACTCGGGACGCTTACATCTTGGCGAGTCCGCCGCGACCACCTTTCTCCCCCTGCTGGGATCACCTTCCTACGAAACACCCTTCACCGCGCGCTGTCGGTCGCACGACCTGCCTCACAACATCCCAAGCCGAAACCAGCCGCCTGCTTGAGTCGGTGCTGCATCACGCACTTCAGAATCACGGCCTGGCACAAGGCACTATTCGGTAACTTCCGCGGTGCAATGAAATGGAAGATATGCGGTGAAGTGGTTCGGACAGCAAGGACAAGAGGGTCCGATTAGCATAAATAACCCGTAGTCTGGTGGAAATAACTGAAGTTCGCTCCTTTGTATCCCACAAATGTTCTGGTGGACCTCCCGCTTTATTCATAGTTTTTTTACGATGCCTGTAGCATGGCATTTCTGGCGTCCACACCCGAAGGCATCAGCCACTCGCGCATCCTCCGCCCGTGCGGCGAGAATGATGCCGCGGTGGTAAGCAGCCCGGTGTGCACTATGGCCGATTCCGGTCTCGCCAGCACCGCCATGACAACCCCGGACCTGGTGCCAACAACGTTCAGGTTGATGGGGAATGTTGTCTATTTGCATGCCCCAACCGGAAAATTTCTTATGGAGGTCGGCAACCTATCGTCATCAGAGCTGGGGATGAAGCTGGATCTGGGCGCCATAACGGCAATCAAGAATGAAGCTGGTGGGTCCGCCGGTAGCCGTATCAATCTGGTCAACAACAACGATGACCACCTGATTCCCGCCATCGAGGACGCTTCCATCATTCGGACACCTGAGTACTACGTGGGTGACCATAAAGACACCTCCGAAGTGCTGACCAGCGAGGGCCGGCGTGGATACAAACAACTGGTGCGTAACCAGAGGGTCAAGATTGAGCCCGAGCAAAACTACTCCCCAGGCGAGGTCGCAGCGGCGCTGAACCTGAGCTACGATTCCGCACTGCGGCGCATGCAAAAAATGAAGGGTGTGGTCGATTTTGGAACACCGACACGCCGATACAAGCGGGGCAAGAGGAAGTTGAGAATCAGCGGCAAGAATCTGCTCGCATT
>OBLW0100003076.1_pt1 | contig 13133 bp, 10 predicted proteins | sample 1520161 | NCBI WGS metagenome assembly OBLW01 (sample SAMEA3539309, study PRJEB22396) | soil metagenome | biome: tundra; feature: field; material: soil | place: USA | collected 2010-05 | depth 0.15 m
GACCGTGTCTCAGTTCCAGTGTGGCTGGCCATCCTCTCAGACCAGCTAACGATCATAGCCTTGGTGAGCCATTACCTCACCAACTAGCTAATCGTGCGCGGGCTCCTCCTCCGACGACTTACGCCTTTGAATCCAAAAACCAAAGTTCTCGGAATGTTATGCGGAATTAGCTCGCCTTTCGGCGAGTTATTCCCCATCGAAGGGCAGATTACCCACGTGTTACGCACCCGTGCGCCGTGCGCCACCTGTATTGCTACAGGCGCGCACTCGACTTGCATGTGTTAAGCACGCCGCCAGCGTTCGCTCTGAGCCAGGATCAAACTCTCGTTTGAAACTGGAAGCTTGGGCGATATAAAAAAAATGCCCTCCGATTTGATTCGGAGAGCCAGCCTGCCCAAGCGAATTATTGTCGCTCGATTTACTCAGACCATTCGGGCTCGAAAAGGCCGAATGGTTTCGAACGGATTCTGGCACATCGTATCGATTGTCAAAGAGCAAGACCTCCCTGTCCAGCAGAAAGGCTAACGAACAACCTGATGAGTATACGGAGACACACCACCCGTGTCAACACTCATTTGATGATTTCCACAAGAATCCTCAGCGCAGCAAAACGCCGTTTTTTATCGTGCTAGGATTCCCGCGGATCGACAGAACTTCGATCCAGCACCCATGGTAAAACGACACCAAGCCCGCGCGCAACTGCTCAATAACCTGCTGTCAGCAATTCGCGGGGGCCGGTTGTTGCAGCCGGGCGATCGCGTGGGCGTTTGCGTTTCCGGCGGCGCAGACTCGGTGGCTCTTTTGCGCTTACTCCTCGAGCTGCAAAAAAAACTCGGCATCGTCCTCAGCGTAGTTCACTTCAACCACCAGCTCCGCGGCCAAGCCTCGGATGCTGACGAAAAATTTGTAGCCAAACTGGCTGCCCTACACCAACTCCGGTTTCACCAAGGACACCAGAACGTAGCGGCAAAAGCCAAACGCGAAAAGGCAAACCTCGAAGACACCGCACGCCGCGCCCGCTACCGTTTCTTCGCACAACTCCTAGAACAAGAAAAATTAACGAAACTAGCCGTAGCCCACACCGCCGACGACCAAGCCGAAACGGTTCTAGCCCACCTCCTCCGCGGCACCGGCCTAGCAGGCTTAGCGGGAATCCACCCCACCTCAAACCACGTCGTTCGTCCGCTCCTCAAGGTCCGCCGCTCCGCACTGCGCGCCTATTTGAAAGATCGCAAACAAACCTGGCGCGAAGACGCCACCAACCGCGACACCACAAAACTACGCGCACGCATTCGCAAAAAATTACTCCCCCTCCTAGAAAACCAATTCCAGCCGGCCACCGTAGCACATCTCAACGCCCTAGCCACCTTCGCGCGCGAAGACAACGCCTACCTCGATTGCGCAGCAGAATCGAGAGTGGATGCCCTATGCAAGCGAGAAGGCGGAACGATCTCGATCAACATTCCGGAACTAGGGACAGGTCCGCAGCCCAGCTCGAACCAGTTTGCACCTCCGGGTCGTCCGAACTCCCGAGTGCCCCACCCTTGGCGCCTTTCGGGTGGGGGGTTAGATTCAACCCAACTACCAACCAAAGCCATCACCCGCCGCATGATCCGCCAAATCGTCCACCAAGCAAAACCCCAAGCCGGCCAACTAACCGCCGCACACGTAGACGCGATCCTTCAACTGGCCGAACAAGGCGAAAACGGCAGTTCACTTCCGCTCCCAGGCGGGCTCGAAGTTCGACGAGAAAACGACCAACTCCAATTCCGCGTAAAATCGGCAGACCCCGGCGGCAAGAAAGCGCAGCCCTCGCAAAAACGATTCGAGCACCAAATCGATTTTGCCGACACGGAATCCCTCATAGAAGTACCGTGTCTAGCCTGCATCTTCCGCTTCTCAATCATTGACTGGCCCCCCAAGAGGCGAGAAACTAGTGTCACGGGGCCGGTGTTAGACTGGCAGACCCTACGCCTTCCCCTGGTATTGCGAAGCTGGCGCCCCGGCGACCAGTTCCGGCCCTCAGGCCATCGCAAAGCGCACAAGCTGAAACGCTTGCTGAACGAAAAGCGCATCAGCCGGTGGGAACGCGAAGGCTGGCCAGTCTTAACCAGCGCGGGTGTAATGGTCTGGGCTCGAGGCTTTCCTGTAGCAGCGGAATTTGCGGTAACCGAAGGAACTCGCACCGTCGTTGCCATCGCCGAGCACCAGGCCAGCTAGGCAGGACAGCCCGAGACTTTGGCTTTCCGGGCGCATCTAATATGATGTTGGTAGGCTGCGGTATAGAAGGCGTCTAAAATACAGCAGTACTGGCAAGCGTTTTCGCAAGCGGGCAGGCCGCGGCCCAGTAGACGTAAATGCAGCAAGGGGCGGACAGCAGTCCGGGTTTTCGGGCCAGCAGCAGTCCTTCGGGCTAGGATAGAAGTGAGGGTGACGTGAACTCTAGTTCTACGGTCAAAACAATTCTCTTTTGGATTTCCATCGTCTTCTTGGGCGTAATGCTCTGGAAGCTGGTGTCCGCGAACGGTCAATCCGCTCGCGAAGATGAACCCAGTTACAGCGAGTTCATGCAGAAGGTCGACGACGGCGAGGTCAAGGAAGTCACCATCTATCTCTCGCCCAATAGCTACGAACTGCAAGGCGAATACATCCACCCATCGAACCGCAAATTCCATGTCCCTATCTTCAAAGAAGCCGCTCCAGACATCACCAAGCAGTTGAAAGACAAGGGCGTCCAAATTAAAGTCAAAGAAGTTCGCAGCGGAGACTGGGTTCTGATTCTGCTCAACGCCGCGCCCCTCCTGTTACTGGTAGGCTTCTGTCTTTTCCTGATGCGCCAGATGCAAGCCGGCGGCAACAAAGCCCTGAGCTTCGGCAAATCGCGCGCCCGTCTTCTCTCCGCCCAACAGAAAAAAGCCACTTTCAAAGATGTAGCCGGCACCGATGAAGCCAAAGAAGAACTTCAGGAAATTATTGAGTTCCTGAAAGATCCCCAGAAATTCCAGAAGCTGGGCGGTCGCATTCCCAAAGGCGTGCTGCTGGTCGGGCCTCCAGGCACCGGCAAGACTTTGCTCGCCCGCGCGATCGCAGGCGAAGCCAACGTCCCGTTCTTCTCCATCTCCGGCTCCGACTTCGTAGAAATGTTTGTAGGCGTAGGCGCCAGCCGAGTCCGCGACCTCTTCGAACAAGGCAAAAAGAACGCCCCCTGCATCATCTTCATCGACGAAATCGACGCGGTAGGCCGTCACCGAGGCGCGGGCCTGGGCGGCGGACACGACGAGCGCGAACAAACCCTAAACGCCCTGCTTGTAGAAATGGACGGCTTCGAATCCAACGAAGGCGTAATCCTGATCGCCGCCACCAACCGTCCCGACGTTCTAGATCCAGCGCTACTGCGCCCGGGCCGTTTCGATCGCCGAGTCGTCGTCGCTCGCCCCGATGTAAAGGGTCGCGAAGAAATTCTCCGCGTGCACACCAGAAAAGTTCCCATCTCCGACGACGTAGATCTCTCCATCATCGCCCGCGGCACGCCAGGCTTCTCCGGCGCCGATCTAGCCAACCTGGTAAACGAAGCCGCCCTATGGGCCGCTCGTCAAAACCGTAAATTTGTAATGATGGTCGATTTCGAAATGTCGAAAGACAAAGTCCTGATGGGCGTAGAGCGCAAGTCGATGATTCTCTCCGACGAAGAAAAGCGCAACACTGCCTATCACGAAGCAGGCCACGCTCTGGTAGCGGCCATGACCCCCGGTGCCGACCCAGTCCACAAGGTCACCATCATTCCGCGCGGCATGGCCCTAGGCCTAACCATGCAACTGCCGGAAGACGACAAACACACCTATACCCGCACCTATCTAGAAACGATGCTGGCGGTCCTGATGGGCGGCCGTTCCGCAGAAGAGATCTTCCTGGGCCACATCACCACCGGCGCCGGCAACGACATCGAGCGCGCCACAGAAATCGCCCGCAACATGGTCTGCGAATGGGGTATGAGCGAACTAGGCCCGCTAGCCTATGGCAAAAAAGACGAAGCCATCTTCCTGGGCCGCGAAATCAACCAGCACCGCGACTATTCCGAAGACACTGCCATTCAGATCGACAAAGAAGTAAAACGCATCGTCAGTGAAGGCTACGAACAAGCCAAGCACATGCTCTCCAACAATCGCGAAACGCTGGAGCGCATAGCCCAAGCCCTACTGGAACGCGAAGTAATCGACGCCACCGAAGTAAAGCTGCTGATGGACAACAAGCCGCTACCGGAAAAAATCCGGACCCCGCCCCCACCACCAGCCCAAGGCGCCCCAAGTACGGACCCAAAGGTCGTCAGACCTGAGCTGCGCCCCGCTCCGGGCTTCACCCGAGGCGAAAACCCAGCCAAAGCCTGAGCGAACTTATCCGAAGCATTCTCACCGGGCGCAACACAAGTTGTGCCCGTTTCATTTGCCAGCCCCAGCAATTTTTTGGCAGGGCGGGGCTTGCTCCTCCCGGCCACCGCGTTTCGGCAAAACCCATCCCCTCCATGTCGGCGCCGAATTTCAGTCCGGCGCTCCCTGGCCGTTGTCGCCGCCGCCGACCGCTTTACCCTAGTTGCGAAGGGTGGCGGGCGTACTTGCAATCACGCGCAAATCCGTCACGCGAATGCAAATCGTCAACTGAACAATCCGCCGTGTATCATTCCGCGAGAGCGAACCGTCGATGCCCGTAACCCCAAGCCAATTCCGCGAGATTGCGCTCAGCTTCCCGGAAACCAAAGAGCACTCCCACATGAACCACCCCGACTTCCGGGTAGCAGGAAAAATCTTCGCCACGCTTGGCTATCCGGACAAATCCTGGGGCATGGTCAAATTGACGCCCGAACAACAAGCCGAACTTCTGCACGACGAACCAAAAGTCTTCGCGCCAGCGGCAGGCACCTGGGGCCGCAAGGCAGCACCACCGTGCACCTAAAGTCCGCAAAAAAGCAGACGGTCCGCCGAGCCCTGCAAGCCGCATGGCGCAACATCGCTCCCAAAAGTTTATCGGCGAAATTCGAATCCTCCGAAGGCTGAAAACCAGCGACGGTCATGGAGAACTAACGGCAACCGGTCATTCCGGACGAAGCAAGCCGACTTTTTCTGCGCAGAGAGCAAGCTGGCTTCGCTTCGATGACGTCCACGCCAGGGAAACCAGCCGTCGCCGGAACGCCCGCCCACTACTCCAGCAACGTCACTTTCCCACTCTCCAAATCGTAATACCCAGCCACAATCTTCAACTGCTTCTCCTTAATCAACCCAGCCAAAACCGGCGAAGCCTTCCGCAACAACTCCGCCTGAATCGCAGCGTTAGCCCGAACCGTAGCCTCCAAATCCGGCCCCGCTTTATCCACCGCCGGCCGCAAATGCGCATACAAAGAACTAATCTGCCCAGGCACCTCTTTCCCCGAAATCGCCGCCTTCACCGCCCCGCAATGCGCATGCCCCAAAACCAAGAGCGCCTTAGTCCCCAAAACCGCAGCCCCATACTCCAAGCTCCCAATAATCTCCGGCGTAACAATATTCCCGGCCACCCGAGTAACAAACAAATGCCCAATCGTCTGATCAAACACCAACTCCACCGGCACCCGAGAATCGGCACAAGACAAGACCGCCGCAAACGGCTCCTGCTTCTCGACCGTCCCCTCCTTCAACAGAGCCAAGTCATGCTCGTAGGAGGTCATCTTCCCCGCAACAAACCGCGCGTTCCCATCCATCAATTCCTTTAAAGCTTCATCCGGAGTCAATTTTGTCTGCCCCGCAAGCCGAGCCGGCGCAGCAAACTCCAAGCCACCCACCACCGCACCCGCAAACACCACCGCCGCTGCACCCCCCAGGAACCTACGCCGCGAAGGCCCCCGCAAACCCGGTTCGAACGAGCAACTCCCCGCCCTATTCGCCGAACCGACCTGCGCACCCGAACGATGGAAGAAAATGTTCTCGAAGCGATCCCGCGCGGTCATAATTGATCCTCGTTTCCGAAAATAAGCGAGCGCCGATACTAATTGCCAATGCAGCGCTTTGCAAGAACTCACCAGTCATTCGAATGATACTCATTCAATGAATTATTGACATGGTACCCGACATAGGCTGGACTTCGGTATGTATCGTCGAAAACTCTCGCCCTTCCACTGCCGCTCTCAAGAACACGTCAAGTCCTCACCCGCACTGCCGGTTGACCTAAGTTCCGCAGAAGCCGCAGTTCCGCGCAAACCGGCGGGGAGCGGGACAAATTGTTAAGTTAGCTCCTACGACCGCGGTCATCGGTTGCGACCGCCTCGCTGGTCGGACCGCCAAGGCACCCCGAAGCGTCCGAGCTTGCGCCGCACGATCCACTGCTCACTACCCACGACTCACTCCCAACTGCTAAAATAACGTGAACATGCTAAACCAAATCGAAGGCTTCGACGCCACCGCCTCGCGCCACCCGCGCCGCAAAACCTACGGCGTAAACGTAGGCCACATCCGCGTAGGCGGCGGCGCTCCCATCGTAGTCCAGTCGATGACCAATACCGACACCGCCGACATCGACACGACCCTCACGCAAACGATGGAGCTAGCGGAAGCCGGCTCGGAAATCGTTCGCTGGACGGTCAACGTCCCCGAAGCCGCAGCCGCCGTCCCCGAAATCAAGAAGCGCCTGCTGGCCGCAGGCTGCAATGTCCCCATCATCGGCGACTTTCACTACAACGGCCACGTGCTGCTGACCAAATATCCCGCATGCGCCGAAGCCCTCGACAAGTACCGCATCAACCCCGGAAATGTGGGCGCAGGCCAGCGCCGCGACGAACAATTCTCCACCATCTGCAAAATCGCCCGCGACAACGGCAAGCCCGTCCGCATCGGCGTAAACGGCGGCTCCCTAAATCAAGAGCTGGTCATGCGCAAGATGCAGGACAACACCGACAACAACCTAGGTAAAGAATCCGAAGAAATTATCAACGATTGCATGGTCCTAAGCGCGCTCGAATCGACGGAACTAGCCCTGGAATCCGGCCTGCGCCACGATCAGATCATCATCTCCTGCAAAACTTCGCGCCCCCGCGATCTGATCACCGTGTACCGCGACCTGTCCGCCAAAACGGAACAACCCCTGCACCTGGGTCTGACCGAAGCAGGCATGGGCATGAAGGGCCAAATCTGGTCCGCAGCCGCTCTGGGCGTCCTGCTCCATCAAGGTATCGGCGACACCATTCGCATCTCGCTGACGCCAAAGCCCGGCGGCGACCGCCGCGAAGAGGTCTATGCCGCCTGCGAAGTGCTCCAAGCCTTAGGCCTACGCTCGTTCTCGCCGAGCGTAACCGCCTGCCCCGGCTGCGGCCGCACCACTAGCTCCACCTTCCAGGAATTAGCCGAACGCATCCAAGCCTACATCCGCGACAGGATGCCCATCTGGAAGACCCAATACGAAGGAGTAGAAACCATGACGCTAGCGGTCATGGGATGCATCGTAAACGGCCCTGGCGAATCCAAAGCCGCCAACATCGGCATCAGCCTCCCAGGCACCGGCGAAGCCCCCCGCTGCCCCGTCTACATCGACGGCAAAAAAGACGTCACTCTAGAAGGCACCTACGACGAGCTAGCCGCCGCTTTCCAATCGCTGGTAGACAACTACATTTCCACGCATTATCAACACAAAATTGCCGAGGTGGAAACCTCGAGATGAATAGGATCTTGCCGGTTACTCATTTGCTGCGCAGTTCCCCCTCCCCGCAACGGTTATGCTCAATTTTCGTTGTCCCAGCGATCCAAGATCCGTCCGAGCCTTCACGATATTGGGTGTGTTCCTCCCATCCGCAAACGTCACCAATACCTGGACCCATCGAACCGATACAGTCGAGCGGGAGAGCGTTCCGCGGAATCATGAGACCACGCCACGAAGTCTCGATGGCCATTGCTGCTCGTCGGCAAAAAACCGTAGTCTCGCACCATGTTCATTTCCAGCAATGGTTCGTAGCCTGTAGATCCCTGGCGAAAGATCCTGAAGGCGCAATTGCCAGTGGCGCTGCAATGACCAGAACCACGGCCCCAAAGTTGGCTCTTATTTTCGCAAGGATGGCCGATGGAATGTCGATGCGGGTCCCTTTTGCGTCGGACTTGCGGGCTTGTTTGGACAATGGAAGGATGTCTGCGTCAGCGGCTAGCCCGGCACTGGTCTGACCCAGCAAGTTAGAGAGCGCGGCAAGAAGACATAAGATCTGAAGAGTGAGTTGCATCGGGTTTCGCTGGGCTCGTAGAACGAATCGGTCCCAATTTAAGAGAACCGCTAAGGGGATTGCCAAGTGAAAATCAGCCGCGAGGATGTGGTACGAGTGGCGGAGCTGGCCTATCTCGATTTGAGCGATGCGGAGCTCGCGACCTATCGCCAACAAGTTGACGAGATTCTCGAATACATCGGCAAACTGAACGAACTGGATACAACAAACGTCGAGCCGATGGCGCAAGTTTTGACCGACGATCAAACGGCTGACGCGACACTACGCGACGATGTGGAAGTTCCTTGTCACGCCGCGGCGGAATTGCTGAAGCAAGCACCCGATCCAGAACCACCCTATTTCCGCGTGCCCAAGGTGATCGAACGCTAACTGGACCTGTGATGGAAAATCTAGGCGCCGTCCTTTCGGGCGGCGCGTTGCTGCCTCTACCGATATGACGAACTGGACGATCGAAGGCGTACGAGAAGCACTGACAGCAAAGGAAATTTCGGTGCGTGAGCTCGCGGCCGAACATTACCGACGCATCGAGGCGCGTAATCCTGAGTTGAATGCTTTCCTCGCGCTGTCGGAACAACGCGCCTACGCGCAAGCCGATCGCATCGATGCCCTGGTCGCCGCTGGAAAACCATTACCGCCGCTTGCTGGAGTGCCTATCGCCATAAAAGACGTCCTCAGCACCCGCGGCGTCCGCACCACGTGCGGATCGAAAATCCTCGAAAACTACATTCCGCCATACGACGCTACCGCCGTCGAACGACTGGAAGCCGCTGGCGCCGTCCTCCTCGGCAAAACCAACTGCGACGAATTTGCCATGGGCAGCTCCAACGAGAACTCTGCTTATGGCCCGGTCCTCAATCCCGAAGCCACAGATCGAATCCCCGGTGGATCGAGCGGCGGCTCGGCCGCTGCGGTCGCGGCCGGTTTGGCAGTCGCTGCGCTGGGCACCGATACTGGCGGGTCAATCCGCCAGCCGGGAGCGATGTGTGGCGTTCCCGCGATGATGGGAAGTTATGGCCGAGTATCGCGCTACGGACTGATCGCCTTCGCATCCTCGCTGGATCGCATCGGTCCATTCGCCAATAATGTTCGCGACGTGGCGAGGGTGCTGCAAGTGATCGCTGGGCGCGATCCCCACGATTCGACCTCCACTACGGCTCCGGTTCCCGATTACGCGGCTGAGATCGCGAAACCCGTCGCCGGCTTGCGAATCGGTATCCCCCAGGAATATTTCGGCGCCGGCATGGACGATGGCGTACGCAAAAAGATCGAAGCCGGAATCGGGATCCTGAAGCAGCTCGGCTGCAAGATGATCGATATCCGAATGCCGCACACCGATTACGCCATCGCCGTCTACTACATCATCGCGACGGCCGAAGCGAGTTCCAACCTGGCGCGTTATGACGGAGTCCGTTACGGCCTGCGCGTGAATGACGATTCCCTGCTTTCGATGTACCGCAAAACACGCGGTGCCGGTTTTGGCGCCGAAGTAAAACGCCGCATCGTTCTTGGCACCTACGTGCTCTCCGCGGGCTACTACGACGCCTATTACCTAAAGGGCCAAAAAGTTCGAGCATTGATCGCTCAGGATTTCCGCGATGCCTTCACCCAGGTAGACGCCATCGTCACGCCCACCTCACCGGTGCCGGCGTTCAAGTTGGGCGAACGCACCAGCGACCCGCTTCAGATGTATCTTGCTGATATATATACAGTTACTGGATCGCTCGCCGGCATACCCGGAATCTCGGTGCCTTGCGGAAAAATCTGCGGTAAGCTCCCGGTCGGCCTGCAAATCTTCGGCCCAGCATTCGGCGAAGCCCGCGTCTTGCAACTGGCTCACGCCTTCGAGCAGGCAGGCGGTGCCTCGGTATGAAGTCGCAACTCGGCCTTGACGCCCCCAGCATGGAATTGCATCGCGCCGGCACAGTGGAAGTGTCCTCTCGCGATTTCGTCACCAGACTCGATCCCCTCTTAGAGAAACTGGCTCACGCCCAAAGCCGCCTGCTCAGCACCGCCGATTCCGTCCGTGCCGACCAGTGGCAGACTCGCCCCAGCCGTGGTGGATGGTCCGCCGCCGAATTGACCGCGCACCTGATCATGGTCGAGCGCGCCATCCTGGGCAGTGCCGACCGAGTGATGCAAGACGCCCCGCGGCACTTCTCTTTGCTAAAAAGATTTCATCTCCCGCTCGCGTTGGTGGAAGCCCGATTGATTCGGCGAAAAACGCCGATCCCGCTCGATCCGGAACTGGTGCGGGAAAAAGAAACGATGTTAGCGGAGTTGCGCGAAGCCCGAGAGCGCACGCTGGCCTTCGTCGACGAAACCAAGGGACGCGACCTCAGCAAGTACCGGTGGCGCCACGCGTTTCTGGGTACGCTAAACATTTATGAGTGGCTGCAACTGGTGGCGTCTCACGAGATTCGGCATGAGAAACAGATGCGGGAAATTGCAGCTGCCTACCGAAAGCCATAGCAAGATTGCATAACTGGGACATTTTTACCTGTCCGCTGGGCCAGCTCCTGTCCCTTTGGCCAGACCGAATTTCGCCCGTTTTTTGCCGAAAACACTGCATTTACAGGGTTTCCTGTAGAAAGTACTAGGCTCAGCGTTTCGGCAGATTAGAACGGTCCTACTATTGCTCTCCTTTTGGTGCAGCGCTTACGATGCATACAGCATCTTACGCAGTGTGGATCGCATTCGCGGCGGGACAAAGAGAGGACCAAGGCCATGGTAACCGTCAAATCCAGCCAGAAAATATTCACGGATTCGGAAGTAGCAACCCTCACGGGTATCTGCGTGGATCACCTGCGTAATTTCGCAAAGAGCCGCCACTTGGGCTTTATCGCGCGGGCAGCGGAACGCGCCGGGCACCAGGCGGACCAGTGGCTATTCACGTTGTCGGACTTGATGGTCCTGACCACGCTGTTTCCGCGCTGCACGCACTAATCACCCCACGACAAATCGACGGTACCACTGTGCTCTCCGGATGGCCCGGAGAGCATTTTTTTTGCCGGAACGCTGATTGGAAGCGTGTTATCCAAATCCAAAAATCTTTCTTTCGCTTCGGAAGCCCCAACCCTTTGCATGCGACCCTATTCCGGCATTAGCATCTATCTCGTTATGGAATTCAGACAACTTGGCGGCTCTGGATTGAAGGTGCCGGTTCTTAGTTTTGGGACGGGAACGTTTGGCGGCGGCAACGAGTTTTTTGATGCTTGGGGCGCCAGCGATGTGGCTGAGGCTACCCGGCTTGTGGACGTGTGCCTCGAGGCGGGTTTGAATATGTTTGACACCGCGGATGTTTACTCGCGGGGACTTGCTGAGGAGATTCTCGGCAAGGCTGTTGCCGGGCGGCGGGCTAACGTATTGATCTCCAGCAAGGCTACGTTTCGAATGGGGGACGGGCCGAATGATCTTGGGTCATCGCGCTATCACTTGCTTCGAGCTTGCGAGGATAGCTTGCGGCGCCTGGGTACCGATTACATTGACATTTATCACTTGCATGGATTCGACGCGTGTACGCCGATCGAGGAGACCTTGCGGACCTTGGATCATTTGGTACAGAGCGGAAAGGTGCGCTACATCGCCTGCTCCAACTTTTCCGGGTGGCATCTGATGAAGTCGCTGGCGATTTCGGAGAAGTATGGGTGGGCTCGGTACGCCGCGCATCAGGCCTACTACTCGCTGATCGGGCGGGAGTTCGAATGGGAATTGATGCCGCTGGGAATCGATCAGAAGGTGGGCACGATTGTTTGGAGTCCTTTGGGTTGGGGACGGCTTACGGGGAAGATTCGGCGGGGTCAACCCATTCCGGAGAAGAGCCGGTTGCACAAAACGGCGGATTACGGTCCGCAGGTTGAGGATGAATATCTTTATCGGGTGGTAGATGCGCTGGATGAGGTGGCTAAGGAAACCGGAAAGAACGTTCCGGTTATTGCTTTAAATTGGCTTTTGCAGCGGCCTACCGTGGTGAACGTTGTGATCGGGGCGCGGAATGAGGAGCAGTTGCGGCAGAATTTGCAGGCCGTGGGTTGGAATTTGACACCGGAGCAGGTTGCGAAGCTGGATCAGGCGAGCGATCGGACTCCGATTTATCCTTATTGGCATCAGCGGCAGTTTATAGAGAGGAATCCTTTGCCGGTTCCATTGGCGCCGGAGGGGACGATGAGTTTTCTTCGCCGGTCGAAGTAGGGGTTGCCCTTCATGCCTCCCAAAAGCGGTAATCCCCGGTTGGACTTAGAGGAATGCGACCCGTTCCATTCTTGACGCTTTTGCCGGGGCCGACGCCGGGAGGAGCAAACCCCCGTAAGCGCTAAGATTCGAATTGACTCCTTTGACGGGCGGGGCCTAGTCACCGATGCCGGCGTCGAACAGGTGCTAGAAGTTTACCGGCTGCGCTGGCAGGCGGAACTGACCTTCAAGCGCCTCAAGTCCATTGCACAGATCGGACATGTTCCCGGGCACGATGAACAGAGTAGCCGAGCTTGGCTATACGGCAAGCTGTTCGTCGCCTTACTCAGCCAGAGGGTAGCCCAAGTCGGAAGGACCCTTTCCCCCTGGGGCTACCTCCTGCCGCAAACCTCCGACCAGTTCGTGGCGTGAATTCCAGTTCGCGCTTCACCAGGTACTTGCCTCCATCACACCACATCTTCCACTCGCCTCGGTCATGTACCACTGGAACGAGATCACCGACGCCCTTAGTGAACCAAGCAGAAATCGGAGGCCGCAGCTTGAATCCTTGCTTGTACCAGTTGGCGTATCTGACCTGCGCATTGGGTTATGAAACTTCCAAGGACAAGTCTTTAAACATGCTGCTAGCTTCTCTGCGGGCACCTTATTGGGTTCAAGCCGCCTGATCACGATCATATATTGCGCTCTCACTATCGTAAGAGCGCCGGTCTGCTGGTCT
>OBLW0100003077.1_pt1 | contig 13132 bp, 13 predicted proteins | sample 1520161 | NCBI WGS metagenome assembly OBLW01 (sample SAMEA3539309, study PRJEB22396) | soil metagenome | biome: tundra; feature: field; material: soil | place: USA | collected 2010-05 | depth 0.15 m
TGGGAGTCGATATCGGCCACTTTGAGCGCCACGGCTTCGGAGACGCGCAGCCCGGCGCCGTAGCAGGTCATCAGCGCGGCGCGGTACTTGAGGCTGGGAACGTGGTCGAAAAACGTCAGCACCTCTTCCTGGCTGAGCACGACCGGCAGTTTGTGAGGCCGGCGGACGTGCGGGAAATATTCGTCGGTCCAGGGCATCTCCAAGGTATTCCGATAGAGGAACTTCACCGAGGAAATATACTGGTTGATGGATTCCGGCGACAGCTTGCGCTCGTTGAGCAGGTAGAGTTGATACTGGCGGACGGCTTCGATGTCGAGGACCTCGGGACTTCGGTCGAAATACTGGGCGAAGCCGGCGACGTGATGGAGGTAGTTTTTCTGAGTCGCCGCCGTCAGATTGCGCAGTTGCATGTCTTCGATCATGCGTTTTCGTAGGGGTGTCATGCGATGGCTCCTTGGGAGAAATGGATTGGTCATTGCGGAATAACCGAATCCATTGTTCCTCAGGGGCCTCGCGCCAGTCTACCGCCGATCGAAGAGGTATACCGCGAAGCGGTTTAGTCCAATCACGCCACCGAGGCATCGCGAACTCGGAACGGCAAGAAAATGCGTCTGTCCCCGTTTTGGGGGGGATTTACCCTATTGCGCGGGTCACATTCAGTCGTATAATTGAATCAGTCGATTGAGTTAATCATTCGTATGATTGAAACGAAAGACAAGATTCTGGATGCCGCCGAACGGTTGTTCGGTGAGCAGGGGTATGCGGAGACTTCGCTCCGGCACATCATCGCCGACGCGGGCGTGAACCTGGCGGCGATCCATTATCATTTCGGGTCGAAAGAGGACCTGCTGTTGAACCTGGTCCGGAGGCGGGCGGAGCCGATTAACCAGGCTCGGCTGGCCGCGCTGGAACGCTTCGAAGCCGAGGCGGGAAGCGAGCCGGTGGCTGTGGAAAAGATCCTGGAGGCGTTCCTGGCGCCGGCGGTGGCAGGGGCGGTCCGTCACCCGGAACTGGTCAGGCTGATGGGGCGCATGCATGCCGAGGGCGTCATGCCCCCCGGCATTAAGAGTGAATTCGAGCCTACGGTAAGCCGGTTCATCGCCGCCGCGCGGCGCGCGCTGCCGGATTTGCCGAAGCAGGAGTTCTTCTGGAGGTTGGGCGCGGTGGCGGGGGCGATGGCGTTCACCATGCTCGAAGTGTCCGCGGATTCCGCGGACTTGAATCGCCGCATCAAGAGGTTGATTGCGTTCGTCTGCGGCGGCCTGCGGGCTCCGTCAGCAGCGGCGGAGGAAAAAGTCGAGGTTACCAGATGAGACCGACCTGGATAGCATTGTTGGCGGCGCCGCTGTTGGCGGGGCAGACGCTGGGGCCGGCGCCCTTGCCGTTGAGCCTGAAGCGCGCCGTGGAAGTGGCCATCGCGCCGGAGGGGAGCGCCAAGATCCAGCTTGCGGACGAAGCGCTGAAACAGGCGCAGGCGCGTTCGGCCGAGGCGCGCGCGGCGCTGCTGCCGGATCTGGAAGCCTCGTTCCAGTATTCGAGCCAGACCATCAGCCTGGCTGGGGAAGGACTCAGCACCGCCTTCAAAATCCCCATCGCCGGCTTTTCGTTGCCTACGCTGATCGGACCATTCGACGTGATGGACGCGCGCGCCACGGCTCAGCAAAGCGTGTTCGACTTCAGCTCGATCCGGCGGTTCCAGGCTTCTAAAGTGGGGGTCTCGGCGTCAAAAGCGGATCTGGAAGCGTCGGCGGAGCAGGTGGCCGCGCAAGTGGCGCGGGCGTACCTGGAGGCGGTCAAGGGCGATACCGACGTGGACACGGCCGAGGCCAACGTGACGCTTTCCCAAGCCACGCTCACCCAGGCGGAAAACCAGAAGAACGCGGGAACCGGCACGGGAATCGAGATCACCCGCGCCAAGGTGCAACTGGCCAACGACCAACAGCGGCTGGTGGCGGCGAAGAACGCACGGCGCGCCGCGCACCTGCAACTGCTGCGAGCCATGGGACTGCGGCTCGACACGGACGTGGAATTGACGGACAAGCTGCAGTACGCTCCGGTGGACGCGGTGACGCTGGAATCGGCGAGGACAATGGCGCTGAAGGAGCGGCCCGACTACCAGGCGCAGCAGCAGAGGGAATCGAACGCACGTCTTTCGGCCAGCGCGACGACGCTGGAGCGTCTGCCAACGGTGGGGGCGTCGGCCAATTACGGCTCCATCGGGCCGGGGCTGAACAACGCGATTCCGACGTACACCTACGGGATATCGGTTCGCGTGCCGGTCTTCGACGGCGGGCGGCGGGATGCGCGGCGGGTGGAATCGGACTCGCAATATCGCGCGGAGAAGGTACGCACCAACGATTTGAAGGAACAGATCGAGCTGGACGTGCGGCTGGCGCTGGACAGTCTGGACTCGGCGGCGCAAGAGGTGCAGGTGGCTAAGGACGGCCTGGAACTGGCCGGCAACGAGCTAACCCAGGCCCGGCGGCGGTATGACGGCGGGGTGGCCAACAGTTTGGAAGTGACCGACGCGCAGACGCGTCTGGAGCGGGCAAGAGACAACCAGACCGGGGCACTTTATAACTACAATCTGGCGCGGATCGATTTGGCGCAGGCCATGGGCAAGGTCAGGAGCATGGTGCAGTGAACCGCTCTCTTACGTTCGCGGCTCGGAATCGAGAGTGGGGCAGCAGGGGCGCAACCAAGAACGCCGGCACGGACGCCGGCGTGGCAGGCCTGTAGGCCCGCTCCACGAGCCTAATACCAAGAGAGCGGTTGGAGATGGACCGATGAAAAAGCGAATTATCGTCATCCTGGTTGTCCTGGCGGCAGTGGCCGCGGGGGTGTATGCGTACCGGAGCGGAATCGGCCGCACGCCGGACAACCGCATCATGGTTTCCGGGAATATCGAATTGACGGAGGTGAACATCGCCTTCAAGACGGCGGGGCGGCTCATCGAGCGCACCGTGGATGAAGGAGACTCCGTGAAGAAGGGACAGGTGGTGGCGCGCCTGGACCGCGACCAATTGGTGGCGCAGCGCGACCACCAAGCGGCCGAACTGGCGTCGGCCCAAGCGCAACTGGCGCAGGCCCAGACGTCGCTCGAGTGGGAACGGGCCAACCTGGCGGGCGATTTGGAGCAGCGCAAGGCGGATCTGGACTCGAACGAATCCCGCCTGCAGGAATTGAAAAACGGATCGAGGCCACAGGAGATCCAGGAATCGCGCGCCGCCGTGGAGGCCGCGCAATCCGAGTTGGATCGCGCCAAACGCGATTGGGACCGCGCGCAGACGCTTTACAAGAACGACGATATATCCACCGAGCAGTACGACCAATACCGCAACCGCTGGCAATCCGCCGACGCGGCCATCAAGCAGGCTCAACAGCGGGACGCGCTGGTGCAGGCCGGGCCGCGCGTGGAAGTGGTCCAGGCCGCCGAGGGACAGGTTCAAAAAGCGCGCGGCGCGTTGAAAATGGCGGAAGCCAACACGCTGGAGATCAAACGCCGCGAGCAGGAACTGGTGACGCGCCGCGACGCCATCGAGAGCGCCAAGGCCACCCTGGCGCAGATCGATGCGCAGCTTGCCGATACCATTGCCTATTCGCCCGTGGATGGGGTGGTGCTGGTGAAATCGGCGGACGTGGGCGAGGTGCTGAACGTGGGGACAACGGTAGTGACCATTGGCGACATCGACCATCCCTGGCTGCGCGGGTATGTCAACGAAACCGCTTTGGGCAAGGTAAAGATCGGCTCGAAGGCCAGGGTTACCACGGACTCCTATCCGGGGAAGGTTTACGACGGCCGGGTGAGCTTTATCTCGTCGGAAGCGGAGTTCACGCCCAAGCAGATCCAGACGCAGGAGGAACGCGTCAAGCTGGTGTACCGCATCAAGATCGACCTGGACAATTCGCGCCGCGAACTGAAGTCCAATATGCCGGCGGACGCCGAGATCGTACTGGACTGAAGGCCACAAGCCATGGAGCCGATCATCGAAACGCGCGACCTTACCCGCCGCTTCGGCGCGCTGACGGCCGTGGACCGCCTCAACATTTCCGTGGCTCAGGGCGAGATCTTCGGGCTGGTGGGGCCGGACGGCGCGGGCAAGACCACCACCCTGCGGATGCTCTGCGGATTGGTGAGCCCCACGGAGGGAAGCGCGCTGGTGGCCGGACACGACGTGGCGCGGGATGCGCAGGCGGTGAAGGACCAGATTGGGTACATGGCGCAGCGCTTCGGCCTGTACCAGGACCTGACCGTGGAAGAGAACATGTTCTTCTACGCCGACCTGTTCGGGATTTTGGGGAAGGAGCGGCGCGATCTGACGGCGGAGCTGCTGCAAATGACCCGCATGGAGCCCTTCCGGGACCGCCAGGGCGGGAAGCTCTCCGGCGGCATGAAACAGAAGCTGGCGTTGATGTGCACGCTGTTGCACCGGCCGCGAATTCTGCTCCTGGACGAGCCGACCAACGGCGTGGACCCGGTCTCGCGCCGCGATTTCTGGACCATTTTGTACCAACTGTTAAAGGACGGAATCACCATCTTTATGGCCACCGCCTACCTGGACGAGGCCGAACGGTGCAACCGCGTAGGCCTGATGAACAAGGGCAAGCTGATCCGGTGCGACACTCCGGAACACCTGAAAATGGCGGCCGGCGCGGACAATCTGGAGGGCGTGTTCGTGCAGACCATTCAGGCGGCCGACGCCCTGGAGGCGCAATGAGCGACTGGGCGGTTTCGCTCGACAACCTGGTGAAGACCTTCGGCTCATTCGTGGCGGTGGACCACGTGTCGCTGCAGGTGCCCAAGGGCGAGATCTTCGGGTTCCTGGGACCAAACGGGGCGGGGAAATCCACCACCATCCGCATGCTCTGCGGCCTGCTCAGCCCCACCTCGGGACGGGCATCCGTGGCAGGGTTCGACGTGGCGGCCGACCCGGAGAGCGTCCGGCGCAACATCGGGTACATGTCGCAGAAGTTTTCGCTGTACGACGATCTCACAGTGGAGCAGAACATCGATTTCTTCACCGGCATGTACGGAGTGCCGAGAGAACGCCGCGCCGAGCGCAAGGATTATGTGCTCCGGATGGCCGGTCTGACCGAGCGGCGCGACAGCCTGACCGGAACGCTCTCCGGCGGCTGGAAGCAGCGGCTGGCGCTGGGCTGCGCGATTCTGCACGATCCTCCGGTGGTGTTTCTGGACGAGCCGACCTCCGGCGTGGATCCGATCGCCCGCGGCACGTTCTGGCATCTGATCGGGGAACTCTCACGCACCGGCCACACCGTCTTCGTGACCACGCACTACATGGACGAGGCGGAGTACTGCAACCGGCTGGCGCTGATGTACGCGGGGAAAGTGATCGCCTTGGGCGCTCCCGCGGAGCTGAAACGCGATTTGGCGGAGCATAACCTGCTGCGCCTGGACACCGCCGCTCCGCTCGACACCATGCGGGCCATCGAGGGGCAGGAAGGCATCCTGGAAGTGGCGGTATTCGGCAGTGGACTGCATGTGGTGGTGGACGATGTTGCGGGCGCCACGGAGCGCATTCGCGGCGCGCTCGAGGCCCAGGGCATCGCCATACGGCGGCTGGAGCAGATCGAGCCGTCTCTCGAAGATGTATTCGTGGCCTTGATCGAGGCCGAGGAGCGGAAAGCGGCATGAGCTACCGGCGCACCAAAGCGGTTTTCGTCAAGGAACTGCGCCACATTGTCCGCGACAAGCGCAGCCTGGGCCTGGCGCTGGCCATGCCGGCCATGATGTTGCTGCTGTATGGATTCGCGCTCAGCCTGGACGTGGACCACGTGCCGGTGCTGCTCTACGACCAGGACGGAACGGCCGCCAGCCGCAGCCTGGAGCGCGACTTTCGGGGATCGCGCTACTTCGACGTGACGGGCGAGGTCAACGACTATCGCGAGATTCAGCGTGGCATCGACCGCAATACCATCCTCATGGGCATCGTGATCCCGCGCGATTTCGGCAAGGACCTGATGGCGGGACGGGGATCGAGCGTGCAACTGCTGGTGGACGGCAGCGACTCCAACACCGCCGCCATCGCCATGGGCTATGCCGAAAGCGTCGTCCAGGGGTATTCGATGGCCGTGCGCGCGGACATTATGAATCTGCGCGGCGCCAAGCTTCAGCCGCCCGCGGTGGTAGCGCAAATGCGTGTCTGGTACAACAGCTCCCTGCAATCCAAGAACTTCGTGGTGCCGGGCCTGATCGCCGTGATCCTGATGATTCTCACGGGGCAATTGACCACGCTGACCATCGCGCGCGAGTGGGAGATGGGGACCATGGAGCAGATTCTCTCCACGCCGCTACGGCCAGTCGAAATGGTCCTGGGCAAGATGCTGGCATATTTCGTGGTGGGGCTGGCGGACGCCATCCTATCCTTCGTGGCGGGAGTCACGGTCTTCGCAGTGCCGTTCCGCGGAAGCCTCCTGGTGCTAGGCGTTTCGACGCTGGTGTTTCTGTGCGGCGCCATGTTCTGGGGAATTTTCATTTCGGCCGGCGCCAGAAGTCAAGTGGTGGCCTATCAAATGGGCATGTTGACCACCTTTCTTCCGGGCTTCCTGCTTTCCGGATTCGTGTTCTCCATCGACACCATGCCGAAGTGGATCCAGGCGATCAGCATCGTGGTGCCCTCGCGCTACTTCATCACCATATTGAAGGCGGTGTTTCTGAAGGGAGTCGGGTTCGAGATACTCTGGCCACAGCTTGTGTACCTGGTGCTGTTCAGCGCCTTCGTGTTCTGGCGGTCGGTACGGAGAATGCATCAAAAGGTGGCGTAAACCATGTGGGAGCGAATTGGCGTCATCCTCAGGAAGGAGTTCATCCAGTTGTTCCGCGACCCGCGCATGCGGGGACTGCTGATCGTTCCTCCTCTGCTGCAACTGATCGTTTTCGGTTACGCCGTAACGCTGGACGTAGACAACGCGAAGATCGCCTGGATGGATGGCGACAACACGCCGGAGAGCCGCGCGCTGCTGGCGCGATTCGAAGGCTCGGGGCGGTTCCAGGTGGTGGCCACGCTGCACAGCGAACAGGAGGTGCAGTCCATTCTGGACCATGGCGATGCGCACGCGGTGGTGCGCGTGCTCCCCAACTTCGCGCGCGACCTGGCTCGCGGGCAGAGCGCCGAAGTCCAGGTGCTTCTGGACGGCACCAACTCGAATACCGCTTCCCTGGTTTCGGCTTACGCGGCCGGGGTGATCGCGGATTACTCGGAAGACGTATCTCCGAGACAGACCAAGAACGATCAGACCATCAAGCTGGAGGTGCGCAGCCCGGGCGCTCCGCCGGCGATCATGGCGCAGGCGGCGCTGCCGAGCACGCGCGTATGGTTCAACCCGGACCTGCGCAGCCGCAACTACTTTGTGCCGGGCGTGGCGGTCAACATCCTGTTCATGGTGACTCTCATGCTGACGGCGCAGGCCATCATCCGCGAAAAAGAGATCGGCACCATGGAGCAGTTGATGGTGACGCCCATGCGGCCCATCGAACTGATGCTGGGGAAGACCATCCCGTTCGCGCTGATCGGCCTGGTGGACCTGGTGGTGGTGACGGCGGGCGCGCTAGTGATCTTCCGCGTTCCGTTCCGGGGAAGCTTTCTGGTGCTGCTATTCAGCGCGACCATCTTTCTGCTGACCAGCCTGGGGGCGGGGCTGTTCCTCTCCACGATCTCGCGGACCCAGCAGCAGGCCAACATGATGTCGTTTTTCTTCTCGAGCCCGGCGTTCATGCTCAGCGGCTTCAACTTTCCCATACGCAACATGCCGGTGACGGTGCAGTACCTGACGTATCTCAACCCGCTTCGCTATTTCATGGAAATTGTGCGCGGCGTGTTTCTGAAAGGCGTGGGCGTGGCGGTGCTGTGGCCGCAGATTCTGGCTTTGCTGATTTACGGCGTGCTGATTTTGAGCTTGAGCGCGCTGCGGTTCCATAAGAGTTTGGATTAGGGGAGGGCGGACTCAATCTGCCGCGCCGGCACTCATGCCGCCTGTCGCGAGGAGCTTCAGAATCACTCTCCAGCCTGTGCGATCACCCGATCATAGAGATCTAGATCCATGAAGAACCGGACTGCCAGTAGCCGGTCCAACTCCGGCCTGATCTTGGCCAGGAAACCGCGCTCCTTGCCGGCCATGAGGAGACCCACCGTCCCAATCACCCGGAGACCGAGAGATGTGGCAAGCCGCCGCGCGGGCTGTTCATCCAGAACGAGCAGCGCGGCTTCGAATTCCAAACCCAAACTGATGACCTCGCGTTCTCCTGGACCAATGGAAACGCTCACCCCGCTGGGTTGGAGCGGATGTGCCAGCTCCTTGACTAGAACCCACTGGGGCAAGTTTGCTACCGTTGGCTCCACTTCCCTCGCGACGGCGGGGGGAATGCAAATGCAGCCGTGAAGCTGGCGCAGCAGATCGAGCCGGCCAATCTGAGTAAGCGCGATTAGCGGACTTGAATTGGATATGACCGGCACTCACGCTCGCTTACTCTCTGCGACTTCCGCCTGCCATTCGTCTTCCGTGAAGCGGAAGTAAGGGATGCCTAACTCCGAGGCGCGCTGAATGAATTGCAGGCGGGGGATTCGCAGTAGTTCAGCGGCCTTTCCGCTGGAGACGAGGCTTCGCCGGTACAACTCGAACACAATCATTTCACGCGCCGTCTGCCCGATCGGCTGGCCCAGAGTCGCCAGGAAACCGCTAAGGTCTTCGCCGAGATCTAGAATCGTGGAATCCATCACGGATGCTTCTTCTTCATGATACCGCTCACCCCCGGCCCGAAGGTCGCTACATTGAAGCCCCCTCCGGCTAACAGCAGCAGGCCAACCTGATGTCGTTTTTCTTCTCGAGCCCGGCGTTCATGCTCAGCGGCTTCAACTTTCCCATACGCAACATGCCGGTGACGGTGCAGTACCTGACGTATCTCAACCCGCTTCGCTATTTCATGGAAATTGTGCGCGGCGTGTTTCTGAAAGGCGTGGGCGTGGCGGTGCTGTGGCCGCAGATTCTGGCTTTGCTGATTTACGGCGTGCTGATTTTGAGCTTGAGCGCGCTGCGGTTCCATAAGAGTTTGGATTAGGGGCCGGATACTGTGCGCCGGGCGCGTTTCTACTCAGTTGGCAGTAGGAACGGCGCTTTCCAACGCCGCATCTATCAGATAGAGGCTTAGAAAGGTATGAAGCGGTCATGGAAAGCGTTTGGTGGCTTCTTCCTGGCTGCGCTCTTATTCAGCCCTGCGTGGGGCTCGGTAACCCCGCAACCCGGAACGGTCAACTACATCGAAGGACAGGCGGCGATCGGCTCGCAAACCCTCGCGGAAACATCCCTGGGTTCCGCCAAATTGGCGGCCGGCCAATCGCTCTCAACGGCTAACGGCAGAGCGGAGATCCTGCTGACGCCGGGAGTCTTCTTGAGGATTGACGATCAAAGTTCCGTCCGGATGGTTACTCCGGGCTTGGCGGACACGATTATGACCCTGGAAAAGGGGCGCGCGATGATCGACGTTGCGGAGATCCGGCCTGAAAACAACATTCGAATCAATGTAAACGGCGCAAGCGCGCGGCTGCTCAAGCCGGGCTTGTACGACTTCAATGCGAACCTTGGCCAGATTCGCGTGTTCGACGGAAAGGCCTTGGTTCAAACCGCCAGCAAGCACACCGACGTGGGCCGCGGGCACGAGATCGTTCTCCAGGCCGGCGGAAAATTGAAGGACAAGGATTTCAATCGGAAGAAGTCCGCCGACGATTTCTACCGGTGGGCCAGCCTGCGTTCCTCCTATTTGGCGGAGGCCAACGTGAATGCCGCCCAGGCATATGCAGGCGACCCGGCCGGCTGGAATCCGGGCAGTTGGTACGGCGAGGGATGGTACTGGGATCCGTCGTTTGACGCTTACACGTTCCTCCCGGGCGACGGGATCTTCTTCGACCCCTTTGGCTGGGGCTTCTACTCCCCATGGTTCGCCCCGTACGGCGGGTTCGGCTACGGCGGATACGGCGGGTACGGCGGGGGAGGGCTCCCCTATCACCGGAGTTTCGGGCCGAACTATCACCCCCCATCGACTGTGGCTAATGCCCGCTCTTACGGGTCGGTTGGGCACGCGTACAGCGTTCGCGGCGCCAGCGCTGCCGGTATGAGCCGCGGCGGAGGGTTCAGCGGCGGCGGCGTCCGGGGCGGCGGATTCGCTGGCGGCGGCGGTTTCCGTGGTGGTGGGTTCGGTGGCGGACACGGTGGTGGCGGCGGTCACGGCCGTTAACCGCTCCACTCAGCTCTCCGCGGCCCTCCGGGCGTTCCGGAAAACGTCAAGCAGCATCTTTTCGGTCAGCTTGCCGGTGGACGTATTTTGCTGGCTCGGGTGGTAGGAGCCGATCAGCGCCGGGAGTCCGGGCGCCGTCGTGAATTGGCGGTTGTGCCCGAAGGGGAACGGCGCGCGGCTGCGGACGGCGCCTTGGGATTTCAGCACGTCCAGGTAGGTATCGAAAGCGATCCTGCCCAACGCCACCACCACCTTGACGTTGGCCAGCAGTTCCAGTTCGCGCTCCAGATACGGGCGGCAGTTGCGCAGTTCCTGAGGCGCCGGCTTGTTGCCGGGTGGCGCACAGCGGGCGGAGGCGGTAATGTAGACATCCCGCAGCGTCAGCCCGTCCTCACGCGAAACCGCGTGTGGTTGCGAGGCGTAACCGGTCTTGTAGAGCGCTCCGTACAGCATGTCGCCGGAGCGGTCGCCGGTGAACATGCGGCCGGTTCGGTTGGAACCGTGGGCCCCCGGGGCCAAGCCCAGGATCAGGATGCGGGCGAGGGGGTCGCCGAAGCCCGGCACCGGTTTGCCCCAGTAGTCCCAGTCGCGGTATGCGCGCCGCTTGACGGAAGCCACGGTGGCGCAATGTTCACGGAGCCGCGGGCAGAGGCGGCAGTTCACAATCTCGTTTTGGAGAACCTGGAGCAATTCCATGAACGTTTCTTCATATTGTGCCGATAAGTAATACGTGCCTTGATGTTAGAATACAAGAAAGGGCTTGACGAATTGCAAGCCTGAAGGCACAATCGAATAGTCTGGCAGCTCCGGCCGGACGTTATCGACGGTCGCTCTGGCGCAAACCACGTTGGGTTGCAATGTACCGCTCCGCATGACGGACTTATGAAGCGCCGCACCATAGCACCGCTCCATCGAATTGTTGCACTCGGGTTTTTCCTTTTTCTGGTTTCCGGTCTCTGCTTTGGCGTGACCACTCATCCGAAAAAGGTGCACCGCCGCGCCGTGACACACGCGGCCGTGGCGCTCAAAGTGTTGGCCAAGCCTGCCGCGGCAGTCAAGCCCACGCTAGCAGTCATCCGCACCGGGCTCGCGCAAGCGTCCGTCGCGGGCGGACCCTGGACGGAACCGACTTTCGCCGATTCCACCAATGGCGATAATGTGGACGGCGAAGATCTGGTGGTCCGGCGGGCGGCCGTGGAGGCGCTGGGCGATTATAACGGTTCGGTGGTCGCGGTGGATCCCAGTAACGGGCGTATCCTCAGCATGGTCAACCAGAAACTGGCGCTCGGCAGCGGCTTCCAGCCGTGCTCCACCGTCAAGGTCTCGGTGGCCTTGGCGGGCCTGAGCGAGGATGCCCTGAGCGCGGAGACCAAGTTCCGGCTGCCTGGATTTGGCAAAATGGACCTGACCTACGCACTAGCCCACTCCAATAACTACTTTTTTGCGACGCTCGGGGAAAGGCTGGGGTTCGAGAAGGTCGCCTACTACGCGCACTTGCTCGGTTACGGCGAGAAGGCCGGCCTGAATATTCAGGGTGAGCAGCCTGGCCGCTATCCTACGGCGCCGCCGCGCAATGGCGGAGTTGGCATGCTGTGCAGTTTCGGCGAGGAGATCTCCCAGACTCCGCTGCAACTGGCGGCGTTGATGTCCGCCATCGCCAACGGTGGCACGCTCTACTATCTGCAATATCCCAAGACCCTGATTGACGTAAGGTCGTTCATTCCGCGGGTCAAGCGCCGGTTGGATATCGGACGGTTGATTCCGATCGTGGAACCGGGCATGCGCGCCGCGGTGGAGTCCGGCACGGCGAGACGCGCCAAGGACGATGGCCCCATCGCGGGCAAGACCGGCACGTGCAGCCAGGATCACACACACCTGGGATGGTTCGGCTCCTTTAATGGCGTTGGCGCCCGCAAACTGGTGGTGGTGGTCCTGCTGACCGGCGGACGTCCGGATACCGGACCGATGGCCGCGGGCATCGCCGGCGACGTGTACCGTATTCTGGGGGAGCAGAACTACTTCGTTGCGTCCCAGCCGATTACGCCGGATACGCTGGTTGCGAGCCGGATCTGCTGTTCAAACTGAGGTCGGACGAGACCCTGATCGAGCGCAAGGCCGGTTGGCAACCGGCCGCAGGTTGACAACCTGCCCCACTGACTTGATCGTCCTCGTCGGTTTCCAGGTAGAGGTGGCAGTAATAGGTTGCCAGGCCGCAGGCTAGCAACAACGCCAGCAGGACGCCGCACCATTTCCGCGTCCGGCGGTTCCACGCCTGCTTCTCGGAAACGGCGGCGGCCGTGGCTTTCACCGTGGCGAACGCCGCGCCGGCGCCGAGTATGGCCTTGGCGTACCACGGCATCAAGTCCAGGTGATTCTGGCCGCCGACCTCGCTCCACAGCGTGAAAACCGCGATCAATGCGATCAGGAATTGGGTCGCGTAGGCAAGGCGCAGGATAGGCATTCGCGGGCCGTCCCTTCATCTTAAGCTATCCTGAAAGTAGATGCCCCAGACACGCCCGGAGCGGCTCCGCAACCGGGATCAGTTTCAGAATTCCTTTCGTATGGCGATGGACTCCATCGGCTCTCACAAGCTGAGGAGTTTCCTCACGTTGCTCGGCGTGATCATCGGGGTGGCCAGCGTGATCCTGGTAGGCGCGGCCATCGCCGGGCTGGGAGTCTACGCGGAGCAGAGCACCTCCAAGGCGTTCGGCTCGGAATCGTTCATGGTGGCTCAGATTGTCGCTCAAGGCCGCATGAACCGGCGCGAATACTTCGACAAGGTCAAGCGCAACAAGCCAATCCGTAACGACGATGCGCGCTTTCTGGAGGCCGTCAACGGCGACACCGTGCTCTACAGCCCCTACCGGCAGCACACTTCCGACG
>OBLW0100003079.1_pt1 | contig 13129 bp, 13 predicted proteins | sample 1520161 | NCBI WGS metagenome assembly OBLW01 (sample SAMEA3539309, study PRJEB22396) | soil metagenome | biome: tundra; feature: field; material: soil | place: USA | collected 2010-05 | depth 0.15 m
ATTCCTCGCCCGTAAGATAGCCCAGCTTCAACGCCGCCTCGCGCAGGCTGCTGTGGTCCACGTGCGCGGTGTGGGCGATTTGCGCGGCCTTGTCGTATCCCACCTTCGGGGCAAGAGCGGTCACCAGCATCAGCGAGTTTTTTACGTACCAGTCCACCTTCGCGCGATCAACCTCGATGCCCTTGATCATGTACTCAACATAGCCACGGCAGGCGTCTGTGATCAGCGTGACTGAGTGCAGGAAGTTGTAAATCATCACCGGTTTGTAGACGTTGAGTTCAAAGTTGCCTTGTGAGCCGCCGAATCCAACCGCGGCGGTCGCGCCGTGAACCTGCACGCAGACCATAGTCATGGCTTCGCACTGTGTGGGATTCACTTTGCCCGGCATGATCGAAGATCCTGGTTCGTTCTCTGGAATCGAAAGCTCGCCCAGTCCGCACCGCGGCCCGGAAGCCAGCCAGCGGATGTCGTTGGAAATTTTCATCAGCGATGCAGCCAGCGTTTCCATGGCCCCTTGCGCGAAGACGATTTCGTCGTGGGCTGATAGCGCCGCGAATTTGTTGCCATGAGAACGGAAGGGAAGTCCGGTGAGGTCCGCAATCTTTTTCGCGGCGCGCTCGGCGAATTCGGGATGCGTGTTCAGTCCCGTTCCGACTGCGGTTCCGCCGATGGCCAAGTCATAAAGCCCGTCCAGCGCCTGCTCCAGACGCTTGATGTCGCGCTCCAGCAGACTGGCCCAGCCCCCGAACTCCTGGCCAAAAGTCAGCGGCACGGCATCCTGCAAATGCGTGCGCCCAATTTTCACCACGTCATGGAATTCCTTCGCCTTGGCAGCGATTGCATCGTGTACGTTCTTGATCGCCGGAATCAGCGCGTTTTTCACTCGATCCGCGGCCGCAATGTGCATCGCGGTAGGAAACGTGTCATTCGACGACTGAGACATATTTACGTCATCGTTGGGGTGGATAGGTTTCTTCGATCCCTTCTCGCCGCCCGCGATTTCAATGGCGCGATTCGAGATCACCTCGTTGACGTTCATATTGGTCTGCGTGCCGCTGCCGGTCTGCCAGATGCGCAGCGGAAACTGATCGTCCAACTTGCCCGCGATGACCTCGTCTGCAGCCTGTGCGATCAGCTTTGCCTTGTCCGGCGGCAACTTTCCGAGATCCTGGTTCACCAGCGCGCACGCCTTCTTCAACCTGCCAAACGCGCGAATCAGTTCCGGCGGCATGGTGTCCCGGCCAATGTTGAAGTGGAGCAATGAGCGCTGCGTCTGCGCTCCCCAGTAAACATTTTCCGGGACCTCGATTTTTCCCATGCTGTCGGATTCAATACGCATTCGAATTGTGGGATCTGTAGATGACGGCATTGTGTGTCCTGACTGGAGCGCTGGAGATGAATGAAGTAACCGGAGATTATAGCGCGGAGCGCACATCGAGCCGAGCACCGGCTCACGCTGAGTTGTCAGCGAAGAGAATCGGCAACGACGCATGCTAGAATCATCGCTCTCTGATCTACGTTTGCCCCGCCGTAAAGGGCGCGGCACTCAAGGAATCGATGCCCGATTTTCTCACTGCCGAAGACATTGAAACTCTGCCCAGGGCCAAAGTTCACCCGCATCCCGAGCAGAGCACGGATGTGCTCGTAATCGGAGCCGGGCCTACCGGCCTCGCCTGCGCCATCGAAGCGCAGAAGATTGGACTTCAGGTCATCGTCCTCGACAAGGGCTGCCTGGTGAATTCGCTCTATCACTATCCGCCCAACATGTTGTTTTTTACCACTCCCGAACTGCTTGAAATTGGTGAAATCCCTTTCACTACGGCACGGCAAAAACCTACCCGCGAAGAAGCGCTAGAGTATTACCGCAAAGTATCGGAGCATTACGATCTCGATATTCACCAGTACGAATGGGTCAAGACAGTCAATGGCGAAGACGGAAACTTCAGCATCACAGCCACCGACCGTGCCGGCCGTCCTCACGATTACCGCACGCGAAAAGTGATCGTCTCTACCGGCTACTACGATTTGGCCAATCAACTCTGCATCCCCGGGGAAGATCTGCCCAAGGTCTCGCACTACTACGGGGACGCTCATCCTTACTACGATACTGACGTGCTCGTCATCGGCGGCAAGAACTCCGCTGCAATTGCGACTCTGGATTTATGGCGCCATGGCGCGCGCGTCACGCTGGTTTATCGTGGCACGCAACTGCACCACCACGTCAAATACTGGATCAAGCCTGATCTCGAAAACCGCATTAAGAACAAGGAAATCGAAGCGTACTTCAACAGCACGGTTCAGGAAATTGGCATTGACCACGTGGTGATCAATAAACCGGCCGGACCCCTCCGCCTGAAGAACGATTTTGTGCTCGCCCTCATCGGCTATCATCCTGACTACGATTTCCTGCGCAGCATGGGGATTGAACTTTCGGCGGACCAGCATCGCCCGGTTTGCGATCCGGTCTCGCTGGAGAGCAATGTGGCGGGAATCTACGTTGCCGGTGTGATCGTGGCGGGATCGCGCACTAACGAAATTTTTATCGAGAACGGCCGCTTCCACGGCAAGCAAATTGCGGCAGACCTGAAGATTAAGCTCCCCCCGCAATCTTAGGAACCGGCCGCATCACTTCAGCAAATACTGCTTCACAAATACGACCGTGGCGTAAAACTGATAATCCCTATTCTTCTTTTTGCCGAACCCGTGCCCTTCATCTTTGGCCAGCAGCCACCACACCGGAGTGCCATTCGTGCGCACGACTTGGACCATCTGCGCCGATTCGCTGGCCGGCACTCGCGGATCGTTCTGCCCCGCAATCACGAACAGTGGCTTCGTGATATTTCTTGCGTTGTTCGCGGGCGCGATCCGTTCCAGGAATTCGCGCATCTTCGGATCGCGTTCGTCCCCGTACTCCACCCGCCGCAAATCCTGCCGGTAACCGGAAGTATGTTCCAGAAACGTCACCAGGTTCGACGGTCCCACCACATCCACGGAACAGCAGATGCGGTCGTTGTAGTTGGTCGCGACGGCGAGGGTCATGAATCCGCCATAGCTCCCGCCGGTAATCATAACCTTCCCCGCATCGAGGTCCGGTTGGGCCTGAATCCAGTTCAGCAGGGAATTGATGTCCTTGTACGATCCCTCGCGGAGAAAACCGTTGTCGAGTTTTTGGAAGGTCTTTCCGTAGCCAGTCGAACCTCGCACGTTCGGGTAGATCATTGCGATGCCCAGCTCATTGAGGTAATAGTCGTCGCGTCCCAGAAAGTCAGGACGCACCTGACCTTCCGGTCCGCCATGTATAGAAATGATTACGGGGCGTTTGCCGGGGAACTTCGTCCCCGGCTTGTAAAGGAAGGCTGAAATCGATTGTTGGTCCCATGATTTCCAATGGATCAATTGTGGTTGAGCAAAGCCGGAGGTGTTGAGGCCACCAGTCTCGCTGAAAGTCCAACGCTCGATCTTGCCTGAAGCCATGTCCACGGAATACGCATCGAAGGGCTGGCTCGCGGTGCTGAGTGAGAATGCAATCTCGCGACTGTTATTCCGCCATTCGATGCCTTCAATGACCCCGACGGGCAACTTTGGCGCCGGCACTTCTTTGTTCGTCTTTGTATCGAGCACATGCAATATGCTAATCCCGTCTTCATTCGCATCGAACGCAATCCAGCGTCCGTCTTGGGAAAGGTCGAACTCGTCCACATCCCAGTTGAGCGCGGCAGTGAGAACAGTAATTTTGCGACTTCCCAGTTCCATAACGACCAGGCGTTTAAATTCTGAATCCCGATCGCTCGTCAAATAAACCTCTTTGCCATCCTTTGCAAAGCGAGCGTTGCTATACGCCACGGTCTCCGATCCAGTCTTTGGAGTCAGCAACTCCTTCTTGCCCGAAGCTGCCTCCATCAGCCAGACATAGCTCTCGGCGGCCGAAACGTAGTTCGTTACGAGCAACTGTTTGCCGTCCGGCGACCAGTCAGAAACGCCCCATCCGCCTCCATACAGTTGCGCAATCATGCGTGCGCTGCCGGGATCGTTCGCATTCACCACCCAGATATCGACATCGTTGCCATCACGCCGCGTGGATCCGAACGCGATACGGTCGCCCTGATACGACCAGTGCGGGTCGGTGTTGCGCGACTTTCCATCCGTGAGTAGCGTGACGTCGCCGTTGGCAAGGTCATAACGATAGAGCTGGAAGAACTCACCACCGCCCACATCCTTCATGAACACGAAGGAGTTGCCGTTCACCGGCGGGTAGATTGCGTTGGCAACCCGGTCGGGAAAGAACGTCAGTTGCGTGCGCGCGCCTCCCGGAGTCTTCACCTGATGAACCTGAGCGGTGTCGGCGAAGCGGGTCGCGATCAGCATCTCGCGACGCTCCGGGTGCCAGCTCGTAAAACTGGCCGCTCGAAACTCGCTATAACGCATTACGGTGTCGGCCAATGCGGCGGGAATTTTCGGTATCCCCTCCACGACCAGATTCTCATTGGGAACAACTTCGTCGCTCTGCGCGAATGCAAGACTGACGAGGAGAATGACAGAGAACACATGCAAAGGTAAAGACAAAGACAAAAATAGAAATAAAGACCGTTTCATCGATCAACTCCCTCTATCGCTCGGACGACCGCGGACCGATTCCGTTAGCGGAATCGCAGCGTGCATCTTAGGCTGGCGACGAAACCCTAGTCAACGGAAGAAATTTCCAATATCCCAATTCCAAAGTCTTGGCCCGAAGTCCGAAAGCCGAACTCCGAACTTTGTTACCCTAACCCTCGCATGGAACCACAACCAGAGCATGCGGCTCCGTCGATCTCGCTCGCCTCGTATTCGAGTCTGATAGGCGGCAACCGCAATTTCCGGCGGCTCTGGTTGGCACAGATTGTTAGCGAGATTGGCGACTGGTTCTACACCCTCTCTATCTACACCCTGCTATTGCAGTTGACCGGACACGCCAGCTCGGTGGCGCTGGCCCTGGTTTTACAAGTCCTGCCACAGACCTTAGTAGGTCCTGCCGCAGGCGTTATAAACGACCGTTTACGTCGCAAGCACGTGATGATTGCCGCCGACCTGGTCCGCTTCGGAGTGGTGCTCGCCATGCTATTCGTACGTTCGCGCTCCATGGTATGGCTTGTCTATCCGTTGCTGCTGGCGGAGACCATCATGGCCGCATTCTTCGAACCAGCCCGCAGTGCGGTGATCCCCAACATAACTGCCAAGGGGGAAGTCTTGATTGCCAACACGCTCTCTTCGGCTACCTGGTCAGTGAATTTGTTGATCGGTGCTTCAGTTGGCGGAGTGGTCGCGGCCTTCTTTGGACGGGATGCTGTGTTTATCCTCAATGCGCTGTCGTTCCTGGCTTCGGCCGTGCTCATTGGCGGGATGCGGTTTGTCGAGCCGCATGCCGAATCTGCAGCTCCGTTGCATCCGCGAGATCTGGCGGACTTTTCCCCCGTGCTCGAAGGCATCCGCTATGTTCGCAATCACCGAACGCTGCTGCCCACAGTGTTTGCAAAGGCTGGCGAACTTATGATTGGCCCGAGTTGGGTCATCTTCACTGTGATGGGCGCTCATGAGTTTGCGGTGCACTGGCACAATGCCGATCCCGCCCGCGGATCGATGCTGGGCATGAGCATCTTGCTCGGCGGACGTGGCTTGGGAGCGCTCGTCGGTCCGCTGTTCTCGGCGCGTTGGGCAGGCCGCAGCGACCGAAGGCTGCAGCTTGGCATTCTCTTCGGCTATCTCATCGTCGCTGTTGGGTACGGAACTCTTGGGAGTTGCCGCACGGTATGGATGGCAAGTGCGTGCGCGATGCTTGCACACATGGGAGGATCGACGGTGTGGGTGTTCTCCACCACGCTGCTGCAATTGCATACCGAAGACCGTTTCCGGGGTCGCGTATTCTCCGCGGACCTGGGATTCTCAATGCTGACCATCGCAGCCGGTGCTTACCTCTGTGGACGATTGCTCGATACCGGAGTGGCGGCTCGCACGCTCGCCACCTGGACGGGATTGGTCATGCTGATTCCGGCAGCGCTCTGGGCGTTCGCAATGCGGGCGCGAAAGGAAACCTAAGGTGCATCACGGCGTTGAAAATCGACGCCGGTATCCGCTACGCCCCTAGAATCCGGTCAATCTTGGCCGCCATGATGAAGTCGCTTTCGGTGAGGCCGTCGATCTTGTGAGTCCATAGGGTGATTCCGGCTTTGCCCCATGCCAGCAGAATGTCTGGATGGTGCCCTTGCTCCTCGGCCAGCGCTCCCACGCGATTAACGAACTCGAGAGCCTGGGCGAAATCGGGAAACTTGTACTCGCGCGTGAGGTGATGCTCTTTGACCACGGTCCACTGCGGAACGATTTTATGCAGCGCATCTACTTCTTTTCCCTTGAGCGGTGGAACCCCGCCGCGGCAGGGAACGCATTTCTTATCGGCTAGTTGTTCGGCCATGGATGTTTCTCCGCCAACCATCATAGACGAAGTTAAACTGACCGTTGCTTAGATCCTCGCAAATCAAGACCATCTAATGAAAACAGGTTGAAACCTCAGAGCTTGCCAGCGCATCTTTAAGGCTCATTCGGACCTGAGCCTTGGGCCAGAAAGACCAATGACGCCACAACCGGCACGCAGCGGTTCCGCTCCAGGCGGAGGCAATCCCTGGCTGATTGCGATCGCAGTCATGCTGGCGACGTTCATGGAAGTGCTGGACACCTCCATCGCCGCCGTCGCCCTGCCTTACATCGCTGGCAGTTTGTCGGCCACGAACGACGAAGCTACCTGGGTGCTTACGAGTTATCTAGTGGCGAACGCCATCGTTCTGCCAGCCAGTTCCTGGTTTTCACTACGCTTTGGGCGGAAGAGATTTCTCATCATCTGTATCACAATCTTCACGATCTCGTCGTTCGCTTGCGGATCGGCCACGAGCCTGGCTTGGATTCTGATTGCGCGCGCGGTGCAAGGCGCGGGAGGCGGAGCGCTGCAACCACTGTCGCAATCGATTCTGCTGGAGACTTTCCCTCCGCAAAAGCGTGGGCTGGCCATGGCTGTATTCGCCTTAGGAGTTGTGGTCGCGCCCGTGTTAGGGCCAACGCTGGGAGGATGGCTTACCGACTCTTACTCCTGGCGATGGGCGTTTTACATCAACATTCCAGTCGGTGTCTTCGCCGTATTCATGATCTCCCGCTACGTGGTAGATCCTCCGTATATCAAAGAAGCGCATCCCGGCAAGTTTGATGGCATCGGGTTAGGGCTGTTGGCCGTCTGGCTTGGGGCCCTGCAAATCATTCTCGACAAGGGACAAGAAGATGACTGGTTTGGCGCCACCTGGATTCGCTGGGCAGCTGCCATCTTGGCCACCAGCTTCGTCTCGTTTCTCATTCGAGAGTTTCGCCATGAGCGGCCCTTGGTGGATCTTCGCGTCTTCCGGCACCGCAACTTTGCCATCGGATGTGTGCTCATTGGGTTGTTCGGCGCGCTGATCTATGGCCTGGTGACCTTGTTGCCACTCTTCTATCAGGAACTGATGGGATATACGGCACTCGCGGCGGGATGGGCGGTGAGTCCGCGCGGCATTGGGGCGATTGTGGCCATGCCGATCATCGGATACCTGACCGCAAAAATGGACAACCGCTGGCTCATCGCCTTCGGCTTTTCTCTGTTCGGTGTAGCCAGCCTGTGGTTCGGAGAGGTGAATCTTTCCATCGGGCAGTGGACGTTCTTGTGGGCCATTCTGATCAGCGGATTCGGTTCGGGCTGCATTTTTGTTCCCCTGGCGACGACATCAATGGCGTTCCTGAAGAACGAAGAGATCGGCAATGCCAGCGGCCTCTATAATCTGCTGCGCAATATCGGAGGCAGCATCGGAATCTCCGTGGTGAACACGATTGTCTCGCGGCACGAACAAGTTCATCGCAACGAACTGGTCGCTTCGCTCGCTCCGGGACGTATCACGGTCCAAGGAACCATCCAAGGCATGCAAGCATATTTGAGCTCCCAAGGAGCCTCGTCGACGACAGCCTTGCAGCGCTCCTATGGACTTATCAATCAGGCTCTGAGTGGACAGGCGCGTCTGTGGTCCTACGTGGATGACTTCCGCTACATGGCATTGGCTTGCTTCGCTTGCGTTCCAATAGTGTTCGCGTTGAAGAGGGCGATAGCGACGAAAGGTGCTGCGCCGACGGCGCATTAGTATCGAGCACACCGTTGAAAGTCGGAACCCCTGAGCTGCTTTCGAACTTAGAACGGAATGTCCTCATCCGTGATCGGCCCTGACGCTGCGCCCCCGTGCTCTGGTTCTGGCGTGCGCTGGTCGAAGTTATTGCCGCCGCCGGCTGATGCGCCGCGCGAGCTTTCTTTGAAGTCTCCTCCTCCGCCGCCTTCACCGCGTCCACCGAGCAGGATCAAATCACTGCCCACCACTTCAGTCATGTACTTCTTCTGACCGCTGGTTTTATCGTCCCAGGATCGGGTTTGCAGGCGGCCTTCGATGTAGACTTTGCCGCCTTTCTTCAGATATTCTCCGGCGATTTCGGCGAGGCGCTGCCAGAGCACGACGTTATGCCACTCGGTGCGGTCCTGCCATTCGCCGGCTTTGTCCTTGAATCGTTCGTTGGTAGCGATGGTCAGCTTGGCCACGGGCGTACCCTGCGGCGTGTACTTGACTTCGGGATCCTTCCCCAGATTGCCGATCAGTTGAACTCGATTGAGACTTTTTCCTGCCATCGTGTGCTCCTTTGCAGGGGTTCACTATAGCAGAATTAGCCGAGTGGAAATGGTGCAGACGGGCACAAACATAAAGCTCGTAGTATCATTTTGGGCGGTCTCGGAGGGGCAAGAGCCTCGACGTCAGCCGACTGCGCAATGCGCCGACAACTTCGCAATGCCAACCTCGGATAACAAGATCCGACCGAGGCAGATCAGAAGGGAGATCACCATGGCCGGTTTTCGTGACCCAGGGCCCATATGCGTGACTACAGCCCCCGCGAGTGACTCGGGGACACAATGCCGCGGGCGCACGCCCGCCCCTGGAACTCTGAGATATGGCACGAAGGGCGCGGACTTACACGTGAGCAAGACGACCAGCTCGGCGGCTCAGGCAGTAAGTTCCGGGGGCGGAGGAGGAGGCGGAGGATTTTTCACTGCTGTGAGCATGGTGAACAAAATGGTGTTGGCTCGCACTCCGGCGCCCAACCTTGAAGAGAAGTTGAAGGAGTTCCTCAACTCCGACAAGGTGAGCAGCATCGACTTCGTGCTTCCTAACAAGGAAGATAAGACTTTCCCGCACGACATTTATATCGACGATGAATTTTACGTCCGCATCGCCGGGAGGTTGGGGTCGTATGTGACGATATTCGTGGCGGCCGACAGCGAGATCAGCGCCGACACGGCGGCGGAGACCAAGCTCGGCGGTAGCATTTATCGGCGTCAAATCAATGTTCGGAGCGGGGTTCTCGATAAGATTGAGACTCAGGAGACGCTTGTGCATGAGATGACCCATGCAGGCTTGGTTTACGATCTCCCGAAGCTGTGCCATGAGCCGGTACCGGAATCGGCAGAGGATCTGTATTGGGCACTGGGAGAAGTCATTTGTTACGTCGCCGGGGCATCATTCCTGCTGACCAATGGGGCCTCCTATGGCCCGGGCGATCCCGTATGCACCAAGGCGTACGAGATGGCGAAGAAAGCCCAGAGCGAGAAGGATCACGTCCTCCATCCAAAGGACATACGGGAATTGGTCGCGATACTCAGAAAAGATCCCGTGTACAAGAAGAATCTCGGTGTTCGCAACCAGTACTGGGATACCTCCCCGAAGGCAGCGGAGAAGAGCAAACACCACTAAGGTCGGGAAATGCCGCAAACGGCATCATTCGCGTTATAATCTCGCCATGCCTGCCGCACCCGGAGCGACCAGAGCCGTCGGGATGGTTCCCGACGAGCTCAAGTGGGAACCGAAGTCCAAGGGCCTGACTACGCCGCGCAAGAAGAAGCCGAAGGAACTCGCCGTCATTACCGAATGCTGCACCGGCTGCGCCGGATCACCGGCCTGCGTGGAATATTGCCCGGTGGAAGACTGCATGTTCTGGGTACCAGACGAAGACGCCACGCCGTTCGGCCGCATCGCAATCGATCCTATCCTCTGCATCGGCTGCAAGAAATGCCTCAGCAAAGGACCCGACGGCTGCTTCCTTGACGGTTGTCCGTGGGATGCCATCGCCATGGTGGAAACCACAGAAGTGGAAAAGGAAGTCGGGGCTATGGCGATTTAGCGGTCGTTTTCAGTTCCAGCAGATCCCACTTATTGCCGTAGAGATCTTCGAACACAGCGACCGTCCCGTAGGTTTCCTCGCGTGGCGTTTCTCTAAACTTTACTCCCCGCCCCTTCATGGCGCGGTAGTCGCGCCAGAAATCATCCGTGTGCAGAAACAGAAATACGCGGCCACCTGTCTGGTTTCCGATACGGCTCTCCTCCTCCGGCGTCGACGCGCGCGCCAACAGCAGGTCGGTGCCGCGGGAGCCGGGTGGACGGACGAGCACCCAACGCTTGTCTTGATCGTTCCGGTCTTTGGCCACGCTATCCTCGACCACAGTAAAGCCAAGCGATTGCGTGAAGAACGACAGCGCCTCATCATAGTCCCTGACGACCAGCGCCACGTATCCGAGTGTCTGCGCCATGCTTGTGAAGCCATTGCGAGTTCAAAATCTGAGTCCGACAGCGGGAGTGCGGAAATGCTATTTCACCCTTTCCCGTATTGCCCGATCCGCTTCCGCCGCCTGCTGCCGCACGTCATTCGAAATATCCGGCAGATCGCGTTCGTAGGGAAGAATCGCCGGAAGGTCGACAGTTTGTCCGATGAGATACAGGGCGCGCAGCGCTTCCCACACTTGTTCGGTTGATGGATCAATCACCGCGATCTGCGCTCCAGCCACTATGTTCGCGCCGGTTCCTGCCACCGAGCGGATACGTCCAGGAATAGGAGAACGGATTTCCGCGGTGTGCTCATGGCCGTATTGCAGCTTCGCAATCAATCCGCCCTGATGGATCGCGGTGCCGGGGCGGTCTGCATCGACAATTCGTCCCGATTCTGGAGCAGTGATTTCCGCAGGTTGCAGCAGCGTCACAATCTGCGGACGGCCACTGGCATCTCCGAAGCGCACCAGCGAGAGTGCCGCATTGCCACGAACCATCGGCGATGGATCGTTGAGCATCTTCAACAGGGCATCGTGAAAACCTGCGCCGGTTGTGTCTTGCCCCATGACCCAAGCGTCCGTGTTTCGCACCTCCTCGACGGGATTAGCGGCGAGATGCACTAAGTCGGGATACCAATGCTTGGCGGTTGCATCGCGCCGCGTGATGCGCTCTCCAACCTGTACCAGCGCCTGCTGAATGTGACGCGGCTTCTTGGCATCGTGCAGATATTCGTTCAACTGCTGGTCGGAAAGCTTCCGCCCAAACCATGTATTCCACCAGAACAAAAATGGCATCAGACAGATCAGCCATGCCGTCAGGAAAAAGAGAAGCTTCTGGGTGCGGGATGTGCCGCGCTTCGCGGGAGAGGAAAGGGGAGCTTCGGTTTCCATTATCTACCTCCCACCGCATGTGAAACTGGCGCCGTTGTTGTCCCCTGCGGCCGCAGACGTCCAGAACCGATAGTGTTAACGGCCACGATTATTCCTCCACGTCCGCATCCATCACGCGATCCTGCTCCAGATAATGCGAAATTGCGTACTGCGCCAGAAGCGGCGTCTGGAGCCGAATTTCGGCGCCGATCCATTCCCCCTTGGCATGAGGCGCGTCCGGAGCGTGGTTACAGCGCCCGCCGCTGCCAAACTGCGGACCGAAGTCCGCACTTTGGATCTGATCAAACTGCTTGATCTGGCGCCAGGCTTCGTCGCCGACTGTTCCGGCGACATCGATTTTCAATCGCACGATCGCCATAAATCGAAATAGATTCGCCTCGGGGTTCTCGCTTTCTCTGTGGCCACCTTCCTAGCTATGCGGGAACCATTGATACAGCATGAAGTATACGAGCACTCCGGTGACGCTGACATACATCCACAGTGGCCATGTCCAGCGCGCGATCGCACGATGGCGATCGTAGCGCCCTCTCAACCCGCGACTCAGGGTGATGATCACAATCGGCACAATCACGATGGCGAGCGTGACGTGTGGAATCAGAACCACCAGATAAATCACATGCCACAGGCCTTGACGCAAGAAGCGAATGTCGCCAACATGCCAATGAAAATATACATAGCATGCCAGAAACAGCGCCGACGCTACGACGGCGGCGATCATGCAGGCGCGGTACGCGGCAATTTTCCCGCGCATAATCAAGCTGCGGCCCACGAGCAGCAGCACCGCGCTGGTTCTTCAAAGTTGCGATAAGGGCAGGAAAGTAGGCGTACTGTTCCGCGATCATGCGGCCGGTCTCGTCGTGCGGCGGTTCGCCATCAAGAACGCAAGTGCAAACATCACCAGCGAAAACAGAAGTAGTGTCGCCATGGCCGATGGCAGGGGGAACGTCGCACTCATGCCGGGATAAAGCAGAGCCCTCAGCGCCTCGACGCCGTAGGTAAGCGGGTTGATATACATGAGGGCCCGAATCCACGTCGACGCGCCTGCCATAGGAAACAACGCGCCCGATAACAGCCACAGTGGAATGAGAAAAAGGTTGATGATGCCGTGAAATGCCTGTGTCGAGTCCATCGGCCACGCGATGGCAAATCCTAGCGCGGTGAGCGCGAATGAAACCAGAAAGACCACAATGCCCACCATCAAAACCTGCAGCAGACTGAGATGTACACCAGCGAACGGCGCGAACACCAGGAAGATCATCCCTTGAATCGCGGAAAGCGTAGTCCCGCCCAGAACCTTGCCCAGCACGATTGCGGAGCGTGGGACCGGGGCCACCAGCGATGTGCTGGAGTGGCTGAAGGCGAAAGGCCCGGGACATCTGACCCGAATCAACGATATTCTGACGAGCCTCATGGAGGCGGAGGGGCGAGTTAAGAGAAGCGCGTAGCGGCGTGGAAATCTGCCGATTAGCGCGCCGCTGCCCCCGCCTTGTCCACTTTCGCCTTCACCGTGCGCCGGTCCAATTGCAAGCGCCGCGCCGTCTCTTCATAGCTCCCTGTTTC
>OBLW0100003081.1_pt1 | contig 13126 bp, 11 predicted proteins | sample 1520161 | NCBI WGS metagenome assembly OBLW01 (sample SAMEA3539309, study PRJEB22396) | soil metagenome | biome: tundra; feature: field; material: soil | place: USA | collected 2010-05 | depth 0.15 m
GCACGGAAAGCATCCTCAGCGGTGTGCGTCCCGACACGGCCCAGTCCATGGTGCACCTGGGAATCGAGCTGGGTGAGCTGCGCAGCCGCACCAGCCTGAAGGACGCGCTTCAGCTCGCGATGGGGCTCGTCAGCTCGCGGGCCGAATCCAGGGATCGCGCTGGCCTCGGTGCCTGACGAGATTCCCGTCATGCGGATGGGCCGAGATCTCCTGGTCACCCTCCGGGGTGACCTCGATGACCGGGCTGTGCAGTCGATCGAACGGTACGTCACCAGCGAGGTGGTCCGCACCGGGGCGCGCGGAACCCTGATCGATGTCAGCGGCCTGGACGTGGTCGACTCGTTCGTGGCGCGAGTGCTGGCCCGCCTGGTGCGGATGGTCCGCCTGCTCGGAGCCGACGCGGCCATCGTCGGCATCCGCCCCGCGGTAGCGATCACCCTGGTCCAGATGGGCGTGAACATGACGGACGTGATCACCGCACTCAACGCCGAACAGGGCATGGCCCGACTGCGCCGCATGCGCGCTGACAGTGGCCACTGGGCGCATGATGACGATCACCGTTGAGGACCCCCGGGTTGACTCGTCGGCCACCACCACCGTGATGATCGGAGGCGAAGCCGATCTGCTGCGAGTGCGGTCCATGGTGCGGGACTACGCCAACCGGGCCGGGCTTGGCCTGACGGCCACGACCAAGGTGGTCACCGCGGGCAGTGAACTGGCCCGCAACATCCTCCGGTATGCCACCGGCGGCCAGGGTGTCGCCACGATCGAGGAGACCATCAGCGGGCAGAAGAGGGGCGTGCGGGCCGTGTTCACCGACCGCGGCCCGGGAATCGCCGACCTCGACCTGGCGCTGCGCTCCGGGTACAGCACGGCCGGCGGCCTCGGGCTCGGGCTTCCAGGCAGTCGGCGGCTCGTCGACGAGTTCGCTATCGACTCGGCGCCGGGGCGCGGCACCCGGGTGGAGATCTGCCAGTGGAATCGCTGAGAGCGGACTCGTTCCGCCAGTCCAGTCACCGACAGTTCACGGTGACCCAGAGTGCCGACGTGGGAGCGGTCCGGCGGGCCGTCACTCGCTGCGCCGACCGGCTGCGAGCAGGTCCGGGGCTCGCGGACCAGGCCGGGCAGGCCGCGACCGAACTGGCCACTAACCTGCTGCATCACGCGCTCCCGGGCGGGCGGATCCTGGTCCGTCCGCTGCCGCCGGCCGCCGTGGAGATTCTCGCCGTCGATCACGGCCCGGGCATCGACGACGTGGCGGCCGCGCTCAGCGGCCGGTCAGCCCGGCCGTACGGCCTGGGATGCGGCTTGTCGGCGGTCGCCCGCGCCTCGTCGCACTTCGACATCGACACCGGCCCGGGCCGGGGCACGACGGTTCTCGCGGTCATGGCGTCCGGTGATCTGAGCAGCGCCACCGGGCTGCCGCCGCTGCGTTGCTGGGCAGGCGTCTCCGTGGGCATAGACGAAGCGTGCGGCGACGGCTGGGCGGTCGCCGAGGTCGGCGGCGGCATCACCGTCACCGTGGTCGACGGGCTCGGGCACGGGGTTTACGCCTCCCTGGCCGCCGACGCGGCCATGGGCGCCCTCGCGGAGAACCCGACCGATCTGGACGGGTACCTCGCCCGCGCTAACGCAGCCATGCGCGGGACGCGCGGCGGAGTGCTGGCGGTCTGCCGGCTGGAACCTCACCGCGGCGAAATGCGCTGCCTGTCGGTCGGCAACATCAGCGGAGCCATCCTCGGCGCCGGCGCACAACGCACGCTCATCCCGTTCCGAGGCGTTGTCGGCACGGCGGACACGCCGCCGGTGGGCAAGATCACGTCTTATCCGTGGCTTCCCGGCGCGACGCTCGTGCTGTGGACAGACGGGCTGCATAGTCAGATCGACCTGGCCGGATGCGCCGGGCTCTTTACCCACGCCCCAGCGGTCGCGGCCGCGGCGCTGCACCGTGACCACGGCACCGACCATGACGACGCCACGGTCGTGGTGGTCAGGAACGAGGTGACGCCGTGACGGGCACCACCTCACCGGTAGTCCTCGGCACGCTCACGCTCGCCGCGGGCGACGACCCGGAAACGGCATGGTCGGACGTCCGGGACCTGGGCCGCTCCGGCGGCCTCGCGCCGCTGCCCGCGGCCCGGCTCGCGGTCGCGGTCGCCACCCTGGCCGGGCGGCGCGACCCGACCGTGGTCGAGATCGCCCAGGTGGACGAGGCCTCCGGCCGGAGCGTCATGGCCACGATCCATGGCGGCAACGCGAGTTCCATCTCGGCCCCACCTGGCCTGGTCGATACCAGCCGCCGGTGCATCTCCGCCGGGACGGTCACCTGGGAGCTGACGAGCAAGGTCACTGACGACGCGATGACCAGCGCCCCGGCATGGGCCGCACTCAACGTCGCCGCGGCCCATAGCCAGGACAGCCAGGAACTGCTGATCGCCGTGCTCGCCGCGGTGGCGCGGCAGGCGAGCCGGGCCGAGGACCTCGACAGCGAGGTGCAAGCGCTGCGCCGCGAACTCCATGAGAGCAGTCAAGGCCTACTTGCGCTGCACGCCGAACTGTCCGATCAGCACGACGAGGTTGAGCGGGCCCGCGTCACCGCCGAGCAGGCCACTCGCGATAAAGCGGATTTCCTGGCCAATATGAGCCACGAGATACGCTCCCCGCTGAACGCCGTGACCGGCTTCACCGGGCTGCTCCGGGCGACCGAGCTGACCTCTGAGCAGGCCGGGTACGCCGAGGCGGTCGAAGCGGCAGGCCAGCACCTGCTCGGCGTCATCGACGACATCCTGGACCTGTCCAAGATCGAATCCGGGTTCCTGGAACTGGAGGCTGTACCGTTCGACCTGTTCGCCTGCGTCGAGGATGCGATCGACATGCTGGCGGGGAGGGCCACCGAGAAGAACCTGATCCTGGCCGCGCTGTTCGCGGCCGACATTCCGGCCCGCATCGTCGGCGACTCACTGCGGCTCCGCCAGATCCTGGTCAACCTGCTTTCCAACGCGGTCAAATTCACCACCGAAGGACATGTCGTCGTGGAGGTGACCCAGCAGTCGGTCGCCGGGAATCCTCACGAGCTGGCCTTCCACGTCCGGGACACCGGCAGCGGCATTCCTGCTGACCGCGTCGAGCGGCTCTTCGCCCCCTACACCCAGGCCGACGCTTCCACCGCGCGTTCCCACGGCGGCACCGGACTCGGCCTGACCATCTGCCGCCAGCTAGCCGAGCAGATGGGCGGTGAGATCGTTGTTGATTCGACCGTCGGTGCTGGTTCCACCTTTACCTGCACCATCCGCGCGCGGGCGGGTCTCGCCCCAGAGTCCGGCGGCGCCGACCCGGCCCTCCACGGCGCCCAGGTCCTGGTGGTCAACGAGCAGGCACTCTATGCCGAGTCCATCGGCCGCCATCTCACTAGCTGGGGCGCCGAGCTGGTCACGGCGTCGTCTGTCGATGCCGCGGTCAGCCGGCCTGGCGACTGGCCACGGGTAGCGCTGGCGATTGTCGACGCCAGCCGTCCGGCTACCCTCGGCCACGACATCGCGCGCCTCACCACCGCCGCCGCGACCACGGCCCTGCCCATCATCTGCGTGGCCTCCATGGCGTCGCGCGCGGCCCTCGCCCGGCTCGGCGAACCCGGCCCGTTCGTCCGGACACCGATCCGCCGGGACCATCTCCGCCAGGCCGTGCTGGCCGCCCTCGGCCAGGGCACCGAACCGCCGCGGGCGGCCCAGGCCACCGACGTCATCCTGGCGGCGGCGCCCCCATCCACCCGGCGGGTGCTCTACGTGGACGACAATCCGATGCTGACCACGCTCGTCGAACGTATCTTCGCCGCCGATCCCGCGGTCACCGTGCACACCGCGCCGGATGGCAGGACCGGCCTTGAACTGGCCACCCAGCTGCAACCGGATATCGTCCTGCTCGACCTGAACCTCACCGACATGAGCGGCGAAGCTCTGCTGCGGCAGCTCCGCGCCGACTCCCGCACCCGATCGATACCCGTCGTCATCGTGAGCGGCGACATCGCGCCGGGGACCATCGGGCGGCTCGCCGACCTCGGCGTGGCCGGCTACCTGACCAAGCCGTTCGCGGCAGCACAGCTCAGCGAACTCGTCAGCAGCATCGCTGGCCCGGGGGCCTAACCCGCACGTCGACTCCGCATACCCTCGCAGAGTGGGCGCATCAACACGGAGTTCCCGCGCAGGCTTCCCCGATCCAGCGCTGCGCTCGCGGCCCAGGTCGGGCCGGGCGCCATACCGGAAACGGGCTGTGGCGCTGCTTGTCGTGGTGGCCGCCGTGGCCGCCTGGCTGGTGGTCCGGGCCGAGCGGTCTTCCGTGCCGGCCTGGCGGCAGCGGATCGCCGCGGCCGCCCTGTCACAGGTGGGCTACCAGACCGACCCTCGCGGCACGTACTGCAACCAGTACAGCGCCTACTGGGGATACGGGGCCGCCGACTGCGGGGACCATAACCTCGACGAAGAGTGGTGCGCGGACTTCGCGGCGTGGGCGTGGAACCAGGCCGGCGTGCCGTTCCAGTACGGCCAGCAAGCTGGGCAGATCAGTTCGGCCGCGATCAGCTTCTACTTCTGGGGCGTGGGCCATGGCGCCTGGCGCCCGGCGAGCTCCGGATACCGTCCCAGTCCCGGCGACGTGGCCGTTTACGGGCTGGATCTCCGCGGCGGCAGCGCCGCGCATGTGGCCGTCGTCACCGGCTACCAGGCCGGCGACCGCGGCCCGGACGTCGTCAACGGCGATGGCGACCGGACCGGCTTCAGCGTGGTGGAGACGGGCACCGACCAATACCAGGCCGACACCGGGAGCAGTACCACGGGGCCCCTGGCCGGCTATGTCGCCCCGCTCCCGCCGGCCAGCGGGCACGGCTAGCCGCCGCCCGCCGGCAGGCGGGTCTCACCATTCCACGAGGGTCCAGATCTCCGGCCTGGGCGGCCCACCGGTGTCCACGGCGGCGAACCCGCGGGCTGCCTCCTTCAAGTGCTGTAGCGCCGCCTCGCCCTGTCCGCTGGCATGCAGCAGGTCCGCGAGGTTGGTGTGCAGCGCGGCCAGCCGGTGCTGGTCACCGAGTTCGCTGCCCAGGGCGAGTGCCTCGGTGGCGAAGCCGAGCGCCTCACTGGTGCGTCCAGCGTCGGCCAGCAGCCGGGACAGGTTGTTGAGCGCCGCGACTGCGGGGCTGCGGTCGGGCAGCCGCCGGGCCTGATCCAGGCTTTCGCTGAGGCGTTCCTCGGCGGCGCGGTCGTCGCCGGACCGGGCGGCCAGCATGCCGAGCACGTTGAGCGCCTGGGCAGTGGCCGCCGGATCCCCGGCGCGCCGGGCGGTGTCCAGTGCGTCGCGGCCGAGCTGGCCCGCCGTGTCGCCGGTGCCGCGGCGGTAGGCGAGGACGGCCCGGTCCGCCTGCACGCTGGCCCGCCGGCCGAGGTCGTCGGCGGCCAGCAGATCCAGGGCCACACCGAGGTGGGCATCGGCGAGTGTCCAGTCACCGAGCCGGTGGTGTACCTCGGCGAGTTTGTGCTCGACGGTGGCCAGGGTGGCGTCGTCGTCGCTGCCCGCGGCGGCCGTCTCGAACTCGGCGAGGGCCTCACGGTAGCGGCCGAGCACGGTGAGCACCTCACCGAGCGCGATGGAACCAGGTACCGCGGGATGGCCCAGTGCCACTGCCTTGCGCAGGTGCGGGAGGGCCTCGGCGTGCGCGTACAGCTCGCGGGCGCGCCCGGCGGCCAGCCACCACCAGTGCGCGGCCTCGGCGTCGCGCCCGGCCCGCTGCAGATGCTCGGCGATGGTGGCCGCTCGCGTGGTCACCGGATCCCGCTCGTACCTGCGGGCGAGCGCGTCAGCGGCGCGCCCGTGCAGCAGCCTGCGGCGGGCCAGGGTCGAGGACTCGTAGACGACGTCGCGGAGCGCCTCGTAGGGAAAGTCGTAGGACGGCGCGCCGCGGTCCCCGGCCGGCGGGACCTCGATGATCAGGAACCGCTGCACCGCCTCGTCAAGCGCTTCCACGGTCTCCGCTTCGCCCCGGCCGCTCACCGCCCGCAGCAGGTCCGCGTCGCAGCCGCTGCCCAGCACGGCTGCCGTTGACAGCATCTGCAAGGTCGGCGCACTGGCCGCCTCCAGCCGCCCGCGCAGCAGCTCACGGACGGACGTCGGCGGCCACCAGCTGTCGCCGCCGGGGCCGGCCTCCGAGCGCGGGGCCTCCGAGCGCGGGGCCTCTGAGCGCGGGGCCGTCGAGCGCAGGGCCGTCGAGCGCAGGGCCTCGACGTACTCGCGGACCAGCATGGGCAGCCCCCGGGTCTGCGCCAGCAGCCTGGTCACATCCGCGCCGGCCACGCCGGAGTGCTTGAGCAAGGCGTCAACCTGCGCCACGTCAAGCGGCGCTGGCTTGATCATCCCGCTCCCGGCCGTGGCGGACGCCTCGCTGAGGGCTGACCGGAGCCCGCGGAGCCGCTCCGCGTGCTCGGAGGCCCAGGTCACCACCAGCAGCAGCGGCCAGGACGCCAGCCGGCGTACCAGGTAGGCCAGCAGATCCAGCGACGGGCCGTCGGCCCAGTGCAGGTCCTCGATCACCACCACCCCTGGTGGCGCTCCAGGCCCGGCCGGCGGCTGGCTGGTGGCGGCGTGCAGTGCCTCCCCGACCGCCCCGTACAGCCGGGTCAGCGCCGCGGGACTGTCGAGCGGCGGCGCGGGCGTGTCCCGGTGGGCGACGGCGAGTTCCGGGGCCAGCCGGCCGGCCATCGCGGCCGCATGAGCCGGGAGCCGCGCGGGCAGCTCAGGGCAGACCGACAGCGCGGAGTGGAGCAGGTCGGCGGCGACCACGAACGGCAGCGCGCTCTCGCCGTCGTGACACCGGCTGGCCAGCACCACGCCGCCCGCCGCCTGGATGTCGGAGCGGAACTCCTCGACCAGGCGGCTCTTCCCGCAGCCCGTCTCGCCGACAACGGCCACGGCCCGCCCGGCCTGGCCGACCTCGCGCCACGCGGCATGCAGCGCGCGCAGCTCGGCGTCCCGGCCGACCAGCGGCCAGATGGCGGCGCCAGCCGAGCCCGCCGGCGGCGCGCTGGCCGGCCGGGCGGTCTCCACGGGGGGCGCGAGCCGGTCGGCCCGCACGTCGTCGTAGAGCCGCGTGGTCTCCGGCAGCGGCCGCACCGCCAGTTCGCTGTCCAGGATCCGGACGAGTGCCCGGTACTGGCGCAGCGCGGCGGATCGCTGCCCGGTCCGCGCCTGCAGCCTGATCAGGGCCTGATGGGCTGGCTCGTGCAGGGGGTCGAGGCTCAGCCAGCGCCGGGCGTGGTCAACCGCGTGGGCCAGGTCCCCGGCCGCGGCGCAGGCCATGACCAGCCGCTCAAGCGCCCCGGCCAGATCCTGGCGGAGCCGGTCAGCGGTGGTCGCCTGCCAGTCGTCGAACTCCGGGCAGCCGCGCAGCGCGAAACCGGCCAGGAAGTCGTCGCGGTAGAGCCGGGCCGCGCGGTCGAGCGGGCCGGCCTCGGGAATGGCGGCCAGCGCCTGGAACTCGGTGACATCCACCCGCACCCGGCTGGGTTCGAGGGCCACCACTGTCCTGGTCACTTTCAGGCCGCCGCCTACGGCCGCCGCGGTCACCGAGAGAGTCCGGCGCAGCGAGGCCCGGGCCCGGCTGGTGTCCGCCTCGGGCCAGAGCAGCACGGCGAGCCGTTCCCGGCTGAACTCACGGCCTTCGACCGCGAGCAGCGCCAGCACGGCGGTCGCCTTCCTGGTGTCAAAACTGACCGGCGTGCCGCGCCGGGTGACCACCGGCGGGCCGAGCAGGGCCAAGCTGAGTTCCGCCGCTGCCACCTCCGCTGCCGCTGCCACCTCCGCTGCCACCCCTGCTTCTGGCCGCCTTGGCGGGCCTTGGGCCACCTTGTCCGGCCGTCGAGCCTCACCGTAACGCACAAACGTGAAATTCCTCCCGAGGGGTGGACATGCCGTAACGATCTCGTATCGTCAGCACCATATGGTGGCGTTATGCCTGGTGAGGTAGCGGGGGGATGCGGAGATGGACATGGCTCAACAGGTAGACAGGGCCACCGCCGGCGGTAACGGGGCCGCCGCCGACGCCGTCCCGGCCGCTGCCAATGGGCACCGGGGCTGGCGGCGGCGCCGGGCGGCCAGCCCGGCCGTGCCCGCCATCGCGCCGGCCGGCCGGGTGGACCAGGCCCCCGAGCTCGACCTGGCGTCCAACGACCCGCTGGTCGGCTACCTGCTCAGCGAGGCCAGCACGGTGGACATCACCACGCTCGAACTGGACTCGCCGGCGCTGGACAAGCTGAAGGCCGCGGGGGTGTCGCTCGTCGTCCCGCTGATCTCCTCAGGCGACCTGATCGGCCTGGTCAACCTGGGGCCCCGGCTGTCGGAGCGCGACTACTCCTCAGAAGACCGGCGGCTGCTCAACGCCCTGGCCGGGTATGCGGGTCCGGCGATGCGCGTCGGCCAGCTGGTCAGGCAGCAGCAGGCCGAGGCCCGCACCCGGGAGCGCATCGAGCAGGAACTCAAGATCGCGCAGATCATCCAGCAGCAGTTCCTGCCCAAGTCGGTGCCTGACCTGCCGAGCTGGCATGTGGCCGCGTTCTACCGGCCGGCCCGGACCGTCGGCGGTGACTTCTACGACTTCATCGAGCTGCCGGACGGGCGGGTCATGTTCGTGGTCGGCGATGTCACCGACAAGGGCATCCCCGCGGCGCTGGTCATGGCCAGCACGCACGCCTTGCTGCGCAGCGCGGCACCACGGCTGATCTCGCCGGGTGCGGTGCTCACCCACGTCAACGACCTGCTGTGCGCCGACATCCCGGCGCACATGTTCGTCACCTGCCTAGCCTTGGCCCTGGATCCGGTCAGCGGGCAGGTCGAGTTCGCCAACGCCGGGCACGACGTGCCCTACGTCCGCACCGCCGGCGGCGTGGCCGAGTTGCGGGCCAGGGGGATGCCGCTCGGGCTGATGCCGGGCATGGAGTACGAGGAGAAGAGCTTCCGGTTCCAGCCGGGCGACTGCGCGCTGCTGCACAGCGACGGGCTGGCCGAGGCGCACGCACCCGACCGGGAGATGTTCGGCTTCCCGCGGGTGGCCGAGCTGGCCGGCCGGGGTGCGTCCGGTGAGGCGCTCATCGACCTGTGCCTCACCGAGCTCAGCGCGTTCACCGGCCCGGACGCCGAGCAGGAGGACGACATCACGCTGGTCAGCCTGGAACGGACCATGTCGGCGGTATATGCGGGAGGCGGCACATGACATCGGTGGCTCATCCGGCCGGACGCCGGCTCGACGCGTTCGCCGTGGCCAGCGAACCTGGCAACGAGCGGATGGCGCTGGCCCGGGTCGCGGAGGCGGTGGCCGGCCACGGGTTGCCCGCGGCCCGGCTGGAGCGGCTCAAGACGGCCGTGGCCGAAGCCACCATGAATGCCATCGAGCACGGCAACCAGGGCCGCGCGGAGATCCCGGTGGACGTCGAGGTGATCGAGGACGGCGACGACATCGTCGTCACCATCAGCGACCTCGGCGGTGAGCACGCCGCCGCCGGACCGGTCGAAGAACCGGACCTGCTGGCGAAGCTCGAGGGCGAGCAGCGGCCGCGCGGCTGGGGGCTGTTCCTCATCCGCAACATGGTCGACGGCATGGACGTGATGACCGACGGACCGCGCCATACGGTCCGGCTCACCATGCGGACGGGCCGCGCGGGCGCGCCCGCAGCTGAAGGAGGCGGCCATGAAGAAGGCCTGTGAGGCGAGTGTCCGTGCGCTGCCCGGCGCGGCGGTCATCGAGCTGACCGGTGAGGTGGACGGCGGTGCCGCGGGAGTGCTCACCGCCGCCTATGAACGCGCCATCGCCGACGGCGAGCCGGGCACGGTGGTGCTCGATTTCGCCCACGTCGACTACATCAACTCCACCGGGATCGCGCTGATCGTCAGCGTGCTCGCCCGGGCCAGGTCGCAGCGCCGCAAGGTGGTCGCGAGCGGCCTGTCGGAGCACTACCGGGAGATCTTCGATATCACCAGGCTGTCGGACTTCATCGAGCTCTTCGGAGACGTCGACGCGGCCGTGAGCCAGCTACAGGGTCAGTAACAACAGGGTTCAGTAACACAGGGTCACTAGCAACAGGGTCACTAGCAACAGGGTCACTAGCAACAGGGTCACTAGCAACAGGGTCAGTAACAAGGGGGGAACTGAGATGGACGGTCCGCTGGTCACGATGGACGTCCGGCATGTCGGCGACGCGGTGGCGGTGGTGGATATCAAGGGCGAGGTCACCTCGGCCTGCGAGCCCATCCTGATGTCGGCGTATGAGGAAGCCGGCGGCCCGGCGACGCATCGGCTGGTGCTCAACTTCGCCGGCCTGGAGTACATGAACAGCGGCGGGATCGGCATGCTCGTGACGCTGCTGGTCCGCGCCAACCGGCAGCGGCAGAAGCTTGCTGCCTACGGCCTCAGCGACCACTACCGCGAGATCTTCGAGCTCACCCGTCTCGATGAGGCGATCACCATCTACGACAACGAAGCATCGGCGCTGGTCGGTGTAGCGACCTGAGGAGGCCGTCATGGCAGAGCCAGCAAGACCAGAGCCAGCAAGACCAGAGCCAGCAAGACCAGAGCCAGCAAGACCGGAGCCAGCAAGACCGGAGCCAGCAGGGCCGGAACGGGTCACCCCGGCCGAGCAGATCGAGGTGAGCGTCCTGGAGGCGCAATCGGGCGTCCTGCCCACCGGCCGCGTCGTGCCGAAAGATGTCGTGCCCAAAGATACTGGGCGCTGGGCGGCCAAGGTGGACCGCCTGGCGGTCGAGCAGCGCGACGGCGTGCGCGGCACGAACGTGGCGGGGCGGCGGCTGACCGGGCCGGTCCAGGGTTTCGGCAAGATGTGGCAGAAGACATACCGGATGACGGTCGGCGACACGGTCTCGCCGGAGCAGGCTATCGGGACCTGGAAGGCGCACTTCCCCGAGCTGTGGCCGAAAGGCAACCGGTTCGCCGGTGCGCTGACCGGCATCAGCCCCGGCGACGTGGCCCTCCTCGATCTGGCCATCGGTGGCGGTGTCAAGCTGTCCACCGGCGTGTTCGTGCTGTACGCCGATGATGAGTCGTTCACGCTGATGACCCCGCAAGGGCACATGTTCGCGGGCTGGATCACCTTTTCCGCGGAACGGACCGCCGCCGTGACGGCCGTCCAGGCGCAGGTGCTCATGCGGGCGAACGACCCGCTGTACGAGCTCGCGATGACCTTCGGCGGGCATGGCAAGGAAGACAAGTTCTGGGCGCAGACGCTCACGGCGCTGGGCGAGAAGCTCGGCGTGCCTGCCGCGGCGGTGCAGACGCGCACCGTCTGCGTGGACTCCAAGCGCCAGTGGCGTAACGCCCGCAACATCTGGCACAACTCCATGGTGCGCAGCGTGCTGCAGACCGCGGCGGCGCCGTTTACCGCACGCCGGCGGCGCGCATCGCGCGCCGGTTAGAGGGCGCTGGCCCAGGGGGGAGGGATCATGTCTCGCGACGCTGACGCGGTGATCGTGGGCAGCGGGCCTAACGGCCTGGCCGCCGCGGTAACGCTGAGCGCTGCGGGGCTGCGGGTGCACGTGATCGAGGGGGCGGCCACCGCCGGCGGCGGCTGCCAGACCAGGGAGCTGACTCTGCCGGGCTTCCAGCACGACGTGTGCGCGGCCGGGCATCCGCTGGCGCTCGCCTCACCGTTCTTCCGGCGGTTCGATCTCGCGGCGCGCGGGGTCGAGTTCGGCCACCCGGAGGTGGTGTTCGCGCACCCCCTGGACGGTGGCCGGGCCGCGGTGGTGACCCGCTCGGTCCAGCAGACAGCGGCCCGCCTGGGCCCTGACGCGGCCACCTACCGGCGGCTATTCGGCCCGCTCACGGCGCACGCCGAGGCGCTCAGCGACGGGCTGCTGTCGTCGATGCGCTGGCCGCCCCGCCATCCCGGCGTGCTGGCCGCCTTCGCGCGCAACGGGGTACGTGGCGCGTCCGCCGTCGCGCGGCGGTTCCGCACCCCAGAGGCGCGCGGGCTGATCGCCGGGATCTCCGCGCACGCGATGATGCCGCTCACCTGCCCGCCGACCGCCGGGGTGGGGCTGATGTTCGGCGCGCTCGCGCACGCGGTCGGCTGGCCGGTGGTGGCGGGCGGCAGCGGCCGGATCGCCGACGCCATGATCGAGGCCATCGTCGCGGCCGGGGGACAGGTCGAGACCGGCCGGTGGGTGCGCTCTCTCGATGAACTGCCTGCGGCCGGGGCCGTGCTGCTCGACGTCACGCCGCGCGGGCTCCTGTCGCTCGCCGGGCCGCGGCTGCCGAGCGGATACCGGGATGCGCTGCACAGGTTCCGTTACGGGGCGGGGGTGTGCAAGGTCGACTTCGCCCTCTCCGGGGGAGTTCCGTGGGCGAATGCCGCCTGCCGCCGGGCCGGCACACTGCACCTCGGCGGCACGTTCGCGGAGGTGGCCGCCAGCGAGGAGCAGGTAGCGGCCGGGGGGCACCCGGACGCACCGTATGTCCTGGTCGTCCAGCCGGGCGTGGCCGACGCCACCCGTGCGCCGAATGGCCAGCAGACGCTGTGGGCGTACTGCCACGTGCCGCCGGGGTCGGCGGTGGACATGACCGCCCGGATCGAGGCGCAGATCGAGCGGTTCGCCCCCGGATTCCGGGATCTCGTGCTGGCCCGGGCCACCCGGACCGCCGCGGACGAGGAGGCGGACAACCCCAACTACGTCGGCGGGGATGTCGGGTCCGGCCTGCAGACGCTGCGGCAGACCCTGGCCCGCCCGGTGGCCCGCTGGAATCCGTACCGCATCCCCATCCGCGGTGTGTACCTGTGCTCGGCGTCCACCCCACCCGGGCCCGGCGTGCACGGGCGGTGCGGCGAACTCGCGGCCCTGACCGCCCTGCGCGACATCTTCGGCGTGCGGCAGGTGCCCGACCTGGGGTTCGCTCAGCCGCGTTGCGCCCTTTCGAGAAGCTCCGGCGGCACCTCGACGGTGATCTTGCGCGCTGTTTCCATGACGCCTCAATATACCATACCAGACACCAGCATTGAATATGGCCTTGCCGAGTTCAGGATTTTAGCAGGGCAGGCGCGGACCCACCGTCATAGAACTTTCGGGTGGGACTGCCGGCCTG
>OBLW0100003084.1_pt1 | contig 13120 bp, 11 predicted proteins | sample 1520161 | NCBI WGS metagenome assembly OBLW01 (sample SAMEA3539309, study PRJEB22396) | soil metagenome | biome: tundra; feature: field; material: soil | place: USA | collected 2010-05 | depth 0.15 m
GCTCGCCGTGCTCGGCGTACGGACGTACGCCTGCGCGCGGCGCCCGCCGATCCGGACCTGTTCGGCTTAGCCAGCGCTGGCTCGACCCCGCGCGGTATTTTACATCCGGCGGTAGACGCCGACGACGACGCCGAGGAGCATGGTCGGCTTGAAATCGGCTGCGCGCACGTAAATGGGCGCCATGCCCTTGTTCGCAGGCTGGAAGCGCACGTGGTCCTTTTCCGGGAAGTAGTATTTCACGGTGGCCTCGTCGCCGATGAGCGCGACGACCACGTCGCCGCGGCTCGCCGTGAGCTGCTTCTTCACAAAGATGTAGTCGCCGCTCAGGATGCCGGCGTCGATCATCGAGTCGCCGTGCACCTTGAGGCCGAAGACCTCGCGCCCGCCTTTGACGAGCGTACGGTCGATGCGCACCGTGTCGACGACGTGCTCTTCGGCGAGGAGCGGCAAGCCTGCGGCCACACGGCCAAGGATCCGGATCTCGACGAGATCGACGTCGTTCGCAGGCTCGTTCGGAACCCCGTCTTCGACGGGCGCATGCGTGGCCAGGCTGGTGGGCCTGAGGGCGCGTGACTTCATGTCCTCTCGCGTGAGGTAGCCCTTGCGCTCCAGGGCGCGAAGGTGATCGTTGACCCCATTGGTCGACCGGATGCCCATTCTGGCGCCAATCTCTCGCAGCGTGGGGGGGTACCCACGGTCGTGAATCGACTGCTGAATGAAGTCGAGGACCATCTGCTGCCGCTGGGTCAAGCCTTGCATCGTGCAGACGACGCTACCTGAACACGTGTTCTATCGTCAACAATCAGAGGGAGGGGCGTGATCGCGGTCAAGGGGAGCCGGGGCTCCCTTCGAGCTCCCCATCGAAGAGACTGCCTCTCCACAGCCCGGAGAGGGCCTCCTCAACGGACGTTCACGGCCCCGAATTGCCGCTCCCGCTCCATTTGGCCAGGAAGTGCATGTCCATGTCGACGTGGCAGGTCTCGCACTCGACCGACTTGCCGGTCTTGCCGTCGCGCCGATCGAGCCTGGCGACGAAGTTGTCGTCCATCCACTTGCTCAGCGCCTTCTTGTCCCGGCGGTCGAGCAGCTGAACACGCCCCTGGTGGCAGGAGTCGCAAAAGATCGGCGCCTCGCCGTTCCCCGAGCCAGTCAGCGAGAGTTTGGCGGCGAACTCGTCCCACATGTGCGCGGCGATCTTCTTTCGGCGCGTGGGCGCCGCGAAGTCGCCCTCCTGGTGGCAGTCGCTGCATTTGACGCCGAGCGACCTGGCCATGAGCTTCATCACGCTGCGGAGCGTCCGCGGCTCGAGCTTCTCGATGGGCGGCAGGCTCTGCGCGTCGAGGCCGAGCGCCCACAGATCGTCGACCATGGCGCTGGCCATCACCGGCTTCATCTCGACGGGCGACGTCGACGGCAACGGCCCGGAGGGCGTCGTGGCGCTTCCGCTCGGAGTCGCGCCGGGCAGCGTGCTCGAAGGGGCGACTCCCGGCGTCACGCCAGGCTGCACCAGGCCTTCGGAGCCCGCGGGCGCGGGCCCGAGCTGCGAAGGCGGCGCCCCTCCCGCTCCCCCGCCGCACGCGGCGAAGGCCATCAGCACGAGCTGGGCGGCGAGGGCACCGTGCGCACCGTGCGCACCGTGCCCACCGTGCCCACCGTGCCCACCCGGCGCCCGAAACGTGGAGAGTCTCTTCGCGGGGTCGCTCATCGTCGTGGGGTCGGGATGCTCGAGCCTCGCGCGGCCGGAGTAAAGACCGAAGCCGAGCGCATGACCGCATGACCTGGGGAAGGCGTCAGAACTTTCCGCTCGTCGTCAGGAACGTCAATTTCTCGTTCGTCTCGCGAAGGCGCGTCGAGAGGATCCGCACGCAGTTCCATAGGACCTCGAAGGCGAGATCCTTGTGCAAGAAGAGCAGGTCGTCGAACGCCTCTTTCGTGATGACGAGCAGCCGGCAACGTTCGTGCACGCGCGCGTCGGCCGAGCGCGGCGATTCGTCGAGGAGGGACATCTCGCCGAACACTTCGCCCGCGCCGAGCACCGCGAGGGCCTCTTCGCCCATGCCCGCGACCTCGCGCGAGATGCGCACCTTGCCTTCGAGCAAGATGAAGAGCTTGTCGCCCGGATCGCCGAACTGGAAGATCTTCGTGCCGGTCGCGTGCCACTCTTCGGCAGTGGCGCGGGCGATGAGCCCGAGCGCCTCGCGCGTCAGCCCGTTGAAGAACGGCACACGCGACAGTTGCTCCTCGCGCTCGGTCAGCGGCGCGTCCGGGGGGGCGAGGTGCATGCGACGCGACTTCTACTAGTGAGGGTCGTGGAGCGCCATCCAGCGCTCGGCGTCGAGTGCCGCCATGCAACCGCTGCCCGCAGCCGTGACGGCCTGACGGTACGTGAAGTCCTGGACGTCGCCGCAGGCGAAGACGCCGGGAACGTTCGTGTGCGTCGTGCCCGGGCGCGTGCGGATGTACCCGTTGTCGTGCAAGTCGAGCTGGCCCACGAAGAGATCCGTGTTCGGCGTGTGCCCGATCGCGACGAAGAGGCCGGTCGCCGAGACCACCGTCACCTCTTCCGTCTTGATGTTGCGAAGGCGCGCGCCCACGACCTCGCCCTTGTCGACCCCGAGCACTTCTTCGACGACCGAGTCATAGGCGAGCTTGATCTTCGGGTTCTTGACCACGCGCTCCTGCATCGTCTTGCTCGCGCGAAACTCGCTACGTCGGTGCACGAGGGTGATGTGCCGGCAGATGCCGGACAGGTACGTCGCCTCTTCCATGGCGGTATCGCCGCCGCCCACGACGACCACGTCTTGGTTGCGGAAGAACGCCCCGTCGCAAACGGCGCAGGCGCTGACGCCGCGGCCTTGCAGGGCGGCTTCGCTCTCGAGGCCCAGCCACTTGGCCTGGGCGCCCGTCGCGATGATCAGCGTGCGCGATCGGTGGTGCTCGCCGTCGCCCGTCCAGACCGAGAACGGGCGCTCGCTCAGATCGACCCGGTGCACGTCGTCGGTGATGATGTCGACGCCCTGGGCGACCGACTGGTCGCGGAAGGCCTTCATCAGGTCGGGGCCGGCGATCTTCTCGGGGAAGCCGGGGTAGTTCTCGACGTCGTTCGTGATCATCAGCTGGCCGCCCGGAATGCCTCCGCGCGCGAGCCCCTCGATGAGCAAGGGCTTGAGATTGGCGCGAGCCGCGTAGATCGATGCCGTGTGGCCGGCGGGACCCGAACCGACGATGATGACATTGCGCACGAGGCTTTTACTCCCGGACGGGGGTCGCCTTCAGCGACGCACGGCCTTCCTTCACATAGACGCTGAACTTCACGCGCTTGCATCCGTGCTTGCTGATCAGCGCGTCACGGTTCTTCTTTAGCGTGTGTGCGAACTTGTCGAAAGTGAGCCCGTCGGTCGGCTCGCCGCACTGCTTCTTGGTACGGAGGAAATCTTCATAGACGCTGAGCCAGTCGGCCGCCTCTTCCGAGGCCGCGCGGCTCTCACCGGTCGCCTGCGCGAGGAGCTCGGCCGGAACGGCGCCGACCATGGTCGCGTCTTCGTCGCCGTCGTCGTCGAGGTTCGGCGCGGCGACGGGCGGCGGCAGCCTGACGGGAGGCCCCACCACCGGCGGACGTGCGCCGCCCGGCGGCGGCACGTGACGGGCGGGCGGAGGCGCGCGGCCCGCGTTGGACGCCATCGTGGGGACGATGACCGGGGGCGTCTCCTTCGCGATCGACGACGGGGCGGGGCGCGGGACCGCCGGGCCCATTCCCGGGCCCGAGCCCGCCGCCGGCATTCCGGCGGCCGGGATCATCGGCGAAGGCGCGTTGAGGGGAACCTGGGGCACGACCACGGCGCCGTCAGCGCCTGGGGCCATGGGGAACGAGAACGCGCTCATCGACGGTTGGGCGGGGGCTGGGCCGAGGATCGACTCGAGATCGGCGGGCTTTCGCGTGACCCCGCCCGCCTTCTCGATGGCCCTCTCCATTCCCTGGTTCAGGCTCTGCGCCGCGAGGCGATAGGAGCCGCGGAAGCGCGCGACCTGAAGGCCATCCATGGCGCCCGACTGGAGGCGCTCGGCTTGCATGACGAGCTCTTTCAGCGGGCCGGTGTGCTCGAGCAACGTGAACAGGATGCCAATGGCCGCCGCGGCGAGCACGACGGCGACCAGCAGCAGCCAGGGTACGTTCGCCTTGTCCTTGTCGTCGGCCGTGCTGAGAAAGCTCATCGGGCCGGCGAGCGACGTCTTGCCGCGCACGACGGCGAAGCCGCCTCCGAGCGTCCACACGTCGCCCGGCAAGCGGTCGTAGATCGCGCCGAGATCCTCGGAGAACATCCGGACGTCAGAGCGACCCGCGTCGCCGTAGGTCTTGTCGGCGACGTTCTTCAGATCAGCACCCACTGCGTCGAGCTTCTCGGCGTCGAATCCGTCGACGCCGACTCCGCCCGCCATCTTCTGCCCCGACGCGTAGAACGCGACGTTCGTGCGGGCGCGCTTCGCGAGATCAGTGGCGAACTTGTTGTTCACCTCCTTGAGCCCCACGATCGCGCCGGCAGGGCGCTGCGTCGCGTCGTATTCGACGGGCCGCGCGCTGACCACGTACATTTTGCTGCCGAGGACCCACACGTCGTCGCGGACCCAGCCGTGCAAGGCGTCGTTCACGGCCGGGTAGCCGCCGAGCTCGAAGTCGTCGTTCCCGGCGATGGTGTCGTATCCGGTCTGGGCCACGACGTGCCCGTCGCGGTCGACCGCGAAGATGGCGTCGGGTCGCAAGTCGGCCGAAATGGCGTCGTTGACCGTGGAGAGCGCTTTCTTGGCGTCGGCTCGCGACTTGTCGGGCACCTTGCCGTCCTTCGCGGCGTCGGCGGCGACCAGGGCTTGCTGCAGGGTCGCGTCGACGCTGCCTGCGAGAAGCCCGTCGAGCCGGCGGCGTCCGTCGATCTTGAGCGCCCACTCGACCGTCTGGCTGTCGGATGCCAGGCCCTCCTTAAGAGAGAGCGTCGTCTGCCGGTTGTACTGGCCGACCGCGACGAAGACGACGTAGAGCGCGACGGCCACGGCCGCGCCAAGGATGACGTACCAGACCCTGGAGAGAATCATCACTTCGACTCGCCGCCTGCGCCGCCAGTGAGCGCGAACGCGTTGAGGTCGAGCCCGCCTGGCCCGACGTGAACTGCGTCCGCGGACTTGCCGACCTGCTTGCCTTCGAAGAAGACCTTCACTGTGTAGTCTCCCGGCGTCACCGCCATCGAGAAAGCGCCGTCGCGATCGGGCATCGCGAACTCGACCGCGCCCGCGTCGACCGTGATGTACATCACGATGCTCGGAAAGAGCTGGTCCCGGATGACATGAAGGCCAGGCGCCGCGGCCGCCCACTCACGGTTCGACCCGCCCGCCGTGGTGTTGGCGGCCCACTTGTCGTTGCCGACTTCGTAGAGCGCGTGAGAGAACGGATCGGCGTTCTTGAAGCTCAGACGCGAGCCCGGCGACAGGATGATGGTCGACGGAGTGAGCCGCCCTCCGGTCAACTTCACGGCCAGCGGTTCGTGGGCCTGGGCCGCAACCGAGCTCGTGGCGACGACGCACACGTCGCGCGAGACGTTGGCCGTGAGCTTGCGAAACTCTTGCTTCACGGTCGGAGACGGTTCGCGCCAGGTGTAGCGATGGGGATCGGCCGCCGTGTCGGCGTACGTCTGCGGGATCAGCCGCTCCCACCCGGTGAGCTTTCCCCGGATGGCGACAGCGGCCGGCGAGGTACCCGCGAATATCGTTCCGCTCGCCAGGGCCGAGCCCAGGAGGAGGAGAGCAGCGACGATGTACGTCTTACCGCGAACCGACGATGTGTGCCTTGAGTCGTACATTTAGCAGTCCGGCTCAAACGGTAGCTGACGGCGAAAGGGAGTGTAAACGCCTTTCCTTGGTCGGGCCCAACCCGGGCGCTCACGGTGACGGTTAAATTCCGGCTCGAATTCGCGCGAGGGCGACGCTCGAGAGCGACTACGGATGGATCGCTTCGGCGGGCGTCACGGCGACATCGATCACCTGGGCACCCCGGACGACACGCAAGCCGAGAGCTGCCGTCAAAGGCCACTTGAGCCGCGTGAGCGCGCGATGGATGTCGTCGACGCTCGCGACGGGCTTGTCGTCGATTTCCACGACGAGATCGCCGGCGCGCAGGCCCGACGTGGCGGCCGGACCCCGCGCGTCGAACCCCGTGACCTCGACCCCGCTCGAGTGCCCGATGCCGAGCTTCCGCGCCAGATCGCGCGGGATGGGCCGATTCTGCCCGGCGATGCCGAGCCACCCGCGCCGAACGTGCCCAGTCGTCAGGAGCTCGCCGATGACCCAGGTGGCCGTGTCGATCGGCACGCTGAAGCTGATGCCTTGCGCGCCGAGGATGATGGCGGTGTTGATGCCGATGACGCGTCCCCGCGAATCTACGAGCGGACCGCCCGAGTTCCCGGGGTTGAGCGCGACGTCGCTCTGGATGATGCCCTCCATCGCGTGCCCGTCGCGCGCGCGCATCGTTCGGCCGAGGGCGCTGACGACGCCCGCCGACACGGTCGAACTGAAGCCGAGGGGGTTCCCGATGGCGACGACGACCTGCCCGACGCGGAGGGCCGCGGACCGACCGAACGCGGCGTGGGAGAGGATGCTGCCCGTCGCGCGGACGACCGCGAGATCGGTGGCGTGGTCGACGCCCACCAGGTGGGCCGCGCACGTCGAGCCGTCGGTGAACCCGAGCTCGAGCTGGTGCGCGCCGGCGGCGACGTGCGCGTTCGTGAGAACGTAGCCATCGGGCGTGAAGACGACGCCCGACCCGGCGCCGGCCGGGCCGCGTCGCGACGAGCGACCGATGCTGACCACGGCGGGTCCGACGCGCTCGACGACGCCCACGACGGCCTCGGAGTAGGCGTCGAGAAGCTCGGCATCATGCGGCGCGCCGGAAGAGGTGGCGTCGTTTGCGGGGGCGTCGGAGAGTGCGGGGTCGATGCGGGGCCCCTCTGCCGCGAGCTCCGAACGATGCTCGGATCCCTCGAGCACGAGCGAGAATTGAGGCATGGACCGATCAGAGTGTGCACGCCTTCACCCCCGTCAAGCAGTGTCGGAACGGAGACAGGATCTGCGCCCAGCCACTTCCCGCCCTATCCTTGGCGCCTTGCGCCTTTGCGGTTCTCCCGCTCTAAATCGACGAGCGTGATCTTCGATCACGCTCGCCCGATTTAGCGACGCGCGTGGCGGTCGGCGTCAGCGCTTTTCGGGGAGATCGATGACGAAGCGGGTGCCGCGTCCGAGCTCGCTCTCGACGCGGATGTCGCCGTCGTGCGCGCCGATGATGCTCTTGACGATCGAGAGACCGAGACCCGTGCCGTTCTTCTCGCCCTTCGTCGTGAAGAACGGCGCGAAGACGTGCGGTACGTGCTCGGGGGCGATGCCGGTGCCGTTGTCTTCGATGATGACGACGATCGAGCGCTGCTCGAGCGCGCTCGCGGTGACCGACGTCGCGACCAGGATGACCCCCTCGGACGGCGGAGCGGCCTGGCACGCGTTGGTGATCAGGTTCACGAACACCTGCACGAGCTGCTCGCTCGCGGCGCTTACGGTGAGCACCTCGGCGCCGTAAGCGCGCTCGACCCGCATGCCGGCGGCGACGAGCACGTGCTCGCAGAAGGCGATCGCGCGGTCGATGACCGAGTGCAGAACGACGGGCCCCGCGGCCCCGCCCGACGGGCGGGCGTAGCTCACGAGCTCGCGGGTGAAGCGGAGCATCCGGTTGGCGGACTCGCTGATGCGACGCAGGCGCTCGACGTCGTCGAGGTGCTGGCCTCCGCTCTCGATCGCCCGGCGGATCAGGTAGTCGGAATACGCCACGATCGAGGTGAGCGGGTTGTTGAGCTCGTGCACGACCCCCGCGGCGACCTGTCCGAACGTCGCCAGCTTGTCGGCGTGGACCATCCGTTGCTCGAGCGCCGCTGCCTCTTGCCGGACCCGCTCCATCGCGGCGCCGATCGCACCCGCGCTCGGCAAGGCTCGGCCGAGCGCGGACGCGGCTCGCTCGACGAGGTTCACCGCGGGCGAGCCGTCGGGATCGAGCTCGTGGTCGTCGGACGCGACGTGCAGCGTGGAGCCGGTGGCGCTTCCGGGGATGGTCGCGACATGCTCGTAGGCCAGCCCGGGAAAGATGCGCGTGGGATCGGTGCCCGCCGGAGGCTCGACCATGCCCTCGGGCAAGCGCTTGATCTCGCGCGGCCCGCCCACCGGCGCGCCGGGTTCGGCAACGAAGCAGGCACCGACGGCGTACGTCGGGAGGATGGCCGCGAGCGAGTGGACCATCGCCTCGACGACGGCCGGCTCTCCCTTCGACAGCGGCAAATCGGCCACCGCGAGGAGCAAGAGGTCGAGCCACGCAATCGGGACGACGTCGAGGAGCCGGGCTCGGGAGGAAGACCCCTCGTAGTCGCCGATCCGATCGCCGCTCGGAGCGGGGGTGGACGCGCTCGCAATCGCCGCCCCCTGCTCTCGCCTGCCGCTCATCGGACCCTTGCGCATCGTCTTGACCTATTCGCCTCGACCGCTCACGACGCTCGTCGGAACGGGGCTGGGCTTGTCTTCGGTCTTGGGGGCCAGGGGCTCTTCGGGGTGAGGCGACGACGAGGGCGCCGAGCGATCCAGATCGAGGATGCGCGCGCGGCCGACGTACGACTTCGTCTCGTACTTGGTGATACGTCCGATCTTGCGGACGATCTCGGCCATTCGCTCGGCCTCGTTGAAGATCACTTCGGCGGCCGAGTACGCGCCCGTCTCGGGCTGGAGCCGGCGCTTGAGGAGCTCGGCGTAGCCCATCACGCTCGTCAGCGGCTGGTTGAGCTCGTGGGCCGCGGCGCCGGCGAGCTCGGCCACGATCGCCTGCCGCTCCTGGGCGAGGATCTGTTCTTGCGCCTGGGCGAGGCGCTGCTCCATGCGCACCTTCTCGCGGAGATCGGTGAAGATCCCGACGCTGCCGACGGGGTCTTCGCCTTCGTAGAGGAGCGCGGCCGAGAGCGACACGGGCACGCGCTCGCCGTTGACGTCGAGCAGCTCGGTGCGGAGCCCCTCGACGCGGCCGCCGCCGGCTCGAATGAGGCGCATCACGTCGTAAGCGACGCCGTCGGGGTAGCGGAGCCGCACGTCGCGCCCGAGGAGCTCGGCCACGGGGATGCCGTAGACGCGCTCGGCCGCGGGGTTGGCGAGCAAGATCCGGCCGTTCAGGTCGGCGCTCACGATGGCGTCGACCGACGCGTCGATGATTCGCTGCAAGAAATCCTTCGTCTTGAGGAGCTCGTGCTCGACGGCGCGCTCGGCGGTCACGTCGCGGAAGGTGCACAGCACGACCCCTTCTTCGCGGAGCACCGAGTTGAAGTTCATGCTGAGGATGGCGACTTCGCCGGTCTTGCGCTGGACCTGCACGTCGACGTTCTGCGGATACCGGCCGCGGCTGAAGCCGACGCGGAGCTCATGGGCGAGAGTGGCGTGCTCGTTGGCGAAGAGGTCGCCCACGCGGCGGCCCGCGAGATCGCTCTCGGTGTAGCCGGTGATCGTGCGGGCGCGAGGGTTCGAGAAGAGAAGGTGCCCTTCGGCGTCGATGACGACGATGCCATCGGCCGCACTCTCGAAGAAATCGGCGTAGCGCTGCAGGGTCCTCAGGCGACGCTCGGCCTCGAACCGCGCGACCGTGACCTGCTGCGTCTGGTCCTTCAGCGTCTGCATGACGCGCGCGTTGCGGAGGGCGATCGCCATTGCGCTCGAGACGGTGCGACAGAGCGCGAGCTCGCGATCGCCGAACGTGAACGCGTGCCGTGCGCGCAAGAAGAGGACGCCCATCGGCCGCCCCTCGTAGAGGATGGGCAGGATGGCGAGGGAGCTGAAAGCGCTCTTGATCCCCTCGTGACGAACGATCTCGAGCAGCGGGTGGGTGGCCACGTCGGGGATGACGAGCGCCTCGCGGCTCGTCAGCACCTGCTTGATCTCGGGGTACTTCGACAGATCGATCGGAAGATCGCGGAGGGTCTCGTCGTCGCTGGCGGCGACGACGTATCCCACGTCGCCCGCCTCGCGAACGAGGACGATGCTCACCCGGTCGACCCGCGCGACGTCGGCGATGCGCTGAACGACCGTGAAGAGGATCCCGCGGAAGTCGAGGTTCGACGCCAGCGCCTGCGTGAGCTCGAGGACGAGCCGTCCGTCTTGCTCCTTCTTCGCGAGGGCCTCGACGAACCCGCGAATGCGCAGCTGACCGCGGATCCGCGCGACGAGCTCGACCGGCTTGAACGGCTTGCGCACGAAGTCGTCGGCACCGGCCTCGAACACCCGAGCGATCTCTTCGTCGGCTTCGAGGGCGGTGAGGACCACGACCGGCAGATCGCGCGTCTCAGCGCGAGCGCGCAAAATGCGGAGGATCTGGTAGCCGTCAGGGGGCGGCATCACAAGATCCAGGAGCACGATTGACGGCTGGACCCTCTCGATCTGCTCGAGCGCCTCGGTGCCCGACCCGACCGCCACGTGCGGCAGATCGGCGTTCGCGAGCGCCTGGATCAGGACATGTCGACTGACGGTGTCGTCGTCGACCACGAGGACGGGGCCGCCGGGCACACACAAAAGTGTACGCGTCGACCGCTACCGTGGCCAATCGATCCTTGCTTTTTCTTCCCGCAGCCACCCGCGCACCGCCGATTGGCCCCGATTGGCCCCGATTCGCCCCGATTCGCCCCCCCCAATCCCTCGCATCCCTCGCGCGGGAGGCTCGAGAGGAGCGCGAGGTGCGGGACAGGGCGGCGTCGCTGGCCGCGGATGCCGCAAATCGAGCCCAATGAGTCATGTCGATGCAACGCGAACGCGATGGCGGGTGCGGAGAATCACTACCCCTGCTCTGAAAACGTCGTTCAGGTTGGCGCGACGGCGGTGGGCGCGAGCTGTACGTCGAAGCCGAGTGCCTTGAGCTGATGTACGAGTTTCTTCGCGCGGCGCTCGGGCTGGTCGGTGGGCACGTGGTCGGCGCCGAGTTCGCGATACGGGGTCCGGTTCTTGAGCACGTGGTAGAGCGCCACGAGCATCTTGCGGGCGATGGCGATGAGCGCCTGCTTGGGTCCGAGCCGCGCGCGCAACCGCTCGAACGTGTCGGTGCCGATCTCGGCGAGCACTCCGGCCACGGTCGTCGCGTTGATGCCCGGGATCTCGGTCACCAGCGCGCACGCGTCGGACATCGGCCGGAGCCACTCGGCGATGCGCGCATCGAGCCGTTCGATCGTCGCGTCCACTGGATCGATGTGCGCGAGCATCGGACGTAGCAGGAACCGCGTCGCGTCGCCGAGCACGCCCTCGACGGCGCGCGCGATGTCGCGCTTGGACGCGCGCAAGCAGCTGGCCTGCGTCGCTACGATGCCCGGCATCGATCTCTTCGCAGGTCAGGTAGGAGCATGCGATGGCGGGAACCCGGTGGGTCTGACCGCGACTTCCAGGCTTCGGTGATCGGAGATCGCGTCGGCGATCGGCAGGGCATCGAGCCTGGCAGGCAGGTCAGGTCGCCGTCCTCTCCGATCGGGGCGACTTCCTGGCTCGGAGCCGGGATGGGGGGCGCTTCCTGCTCTTCGCGGGGCGCCCCGTGGGCGAGCCGGTGGCGCGCTCAGGTCCGTTCGTGATGAACACGGACGACGAGCTGCAGCAGGCGTGGGACGACTATCGTTCCGGCAGGCTCGTCGACGGGGCGTGACCGCCGGCCGGGTGCAGCATGAGCGGGCCGCGAAAAGGATGCACGGCATCGTGCTACAGTTTGTTTGTCGTGTCGGGCACTCCCTCGTCGTCTCGGCTGGATGTTCGCAGCCCTCGCCCCGGAGCGCGGGGACGAGAAGACCTACCCTACGAGGAGCGGCTTCGACGCGAACCACAGTGGGCTATGGCCGAGTCAGATCGATTCTTCCAAGGCAACAGCAGCCTTCACGAGACGCTTCGCAACCTCAACGCGAAGCTCGACGAGCATGGCATCCCGTACGTCGTCATCGGGGGGATGGCGCTCACCGCCCACGGCTTCGCGCGGATGACGGAAGACATCGACGTGCTCGTCACGAAGGCCGACCTCAAGAAGATCCACACGAAGCTCGTGGGTCTCGGGTACACGCGCGTGTTCGAGGGCAGCAAGAACATCCGCGACACAAACACGAACGTGAAGATCGAGTTCGTGCTCACGGGCGACTACCCTGGCAGCGGCAAGCCGCAGCCGGTCAGCTTTCCCGATCCGGCCGACGTCGAGTCGGTCATGCTGGAAGGCGTGAAGTTCGTCGGCCTGCACCGCCTCATCGAGTTGAAGCTTGCCTCGGGCATGACGGGCGGCCCCCACCGCGCCAAGGACATCGTTGACGTTCAACAACTCATCAAGCTCCTTCAGCTACCTCGTTCTGTTGACAACAGTCTGCACGAGTATGTGCGCAGCAAGTACGACCAGCTATGGGATGAACTGCAGGCAGTGAAGAAGAAGTACGTCCTCCTGTGGCGCAACAAGTTCTTGACCATCGACTCGAAGAGCATCGACGACATGATCGAGACCTCGAGCGGCGCCGCCGATGAGCTGCGCCGGATGAAGGCCGATGGCATCACGCTTGATCCCGAGGGCGGTGCGGGGGACGGCTACGCCTACCTCACGACCACCGACGCCGACGTTGCGAAGAAGTACGACATGCACGACGAGTCCGAATTCTTCGGCGACGACGACGACGAAGTCGAAGAGAACGCCGACAAGTAGTCGAGCGCGACATGGGATCGACCACGGCAGTTATCCCGCCTCCCGGCGCCGCTGCTGGGCCGTGAGCCGGCCGAAGAAGTCATGCTTCTCTACGTGTTACCTCCGGTCTGGGTGCCGGTGGCCCTGTTGGCCTACCTTAGGGGCGATCGTGTTTCACATCGCCGAGCGATATGCGGGCTTGCTGCCGGATGATGCCAGCGCCCGGGCGCGCGCGATCACATGGATGTTCGCCGCGCTCAGCACGGTGGAGCCGCCGATCCTCGAGCTCGGAGTCGCCAGGTTCCTCGAGGGCGACAAGCCCTGGTCCGCGATTGTCGACGCCAAACGCCAGCGAGGAGCGCGCACGGTAGCGATGCGAGGAGA
>OBLW0100003085.1_pt1 | contig 13120 bp, 10 predicted proteins | sample 1520161 | NCBI WGS metagenome assembly OBLW01 (sample SAMEA3539309, study PRJEB22396) | soil metagenome | biome: tundra; feature: field; material: soil | place: USA | collected 2010-05 | depth 0.15 m
CGCATGCTGCCCTTTATCCGCGGAAGCGACACCGTTTTCAGCTCCGACCAAATTTACATGAAGATGCTCCCAAATGGAGAACCCAAGCGCCTCACAGACGATAGCCGGCCGAAGTACGGCCTGGCATTCTCGCCGGATGACTCTGAGATTGCCTACACCGTGATGGACGCTCCGGTTTTTTCGACTTACACCGTCTCCGTATTGGGTGGCGAGTCTCATCTTCTGATGAAGAACGCCGCCGGACTTGTCTGGCTGGACCAACAGCAGCTTCTCTATTCTCAATTTCGATCGGGAATCCATCTGGGGGTTGTTACCTCGACCGATACGCGCGCGGATCTTCGCGAGATCTATTTCCCCTCGCACGAGCGCGGCATGGCGCATTACTCGTATCCCTCTCCCGATCACCACTGGGCATTAGTGGTGGAGATGGACGGGAACGGCGACTGGGCACCGTGCCGGCTGATTTCTCTGGGCGGCCAGAGCCCGTCGAGATCCATTGGACCAAACGGTGCCTGCACATCCGCCGGCTGGTCGCCTGATGGCTTCTGGATGTATTTCGCCGCAACAGTGGAAGGAAGCAGTCACCTGTGGCGGCAGCGTTTTCCAGATGGGGCGTCAGAGCAAATCACCTTTGGGCCAACCGAAGAAGATGGAATCGCAGTGGAACCAACCGGGCGGTCACTCATCACTTCAGTCGGTGTGCATGAGAGCGCCATTTGGATTCACGACGCTCACGGTGAGCGGCCACTGTCTTCAGAGGGCGAAGTGGTGGGCTGGTCTCCCTCTTTCAGCCCGGACGACACGACGATCTATTACCTTCTGCGGCGTGAGCAGGAAGGTTCGGGCGCGGAACTGTGGCGCACGTTTGTGAATTCTGGGAAAAGCGAAGCGGTCTTTCCCGGAATTTCAATGGTCGCCTACGATGTATCGCCAGATGGCAAACAGGTGGTCTATGCGACTGAGGCCTCCGGCCCAACTTCGCAGATATGGCTGGCGCCTGTCGACAAGAGTTCACCCGCAAGCAGAGTGGGCAATAGCGGTGGAACGTTGCCACATTTTGGGGCGCAGGGGCGGATTCTATTCCAACAGACTGAAGGGAACTCGAATTACCTGGAGCAGATGAATCAGGACGGCTCAGGAGTTTCGAAAGTGGTTCCGTATCCCATCGTGGAGATCCAAGGCGTCTCCCCTGGCCGCCGGTGGGTGACGACGGTGGTTCCCAAGGCGCCGGAAGACAACGGCCCGGCTGTGATGGCAATCCCTTTGGATGGCGGAGTTCCGCGGCGCATGTGCGTGAGCTATTGCTTTCCGACCTGGTCCACAAGCGGAAGGTTCCTGTTCATTCCGGTGGAGCAGTCATCACGGACCAGTCCAGGCCGGAGTTTGGCGATTCCCGTCGGTCCCGGGGAGAGCCTTCCGGATCTTCCACCGGGAGGGATCGCACCGCTGGCCGAGCCGAGCGTTGTCAAAGGATCTCGATCGGTGCCGCGCGCGAATCTCGTGCCGGGGAAGGACCCAGAACACTTTGCCTACGTGAACACGACCGTGCACAGGAACTTGTACCGGATTTCACTACCGTGAGACGGTTCTTCGAGCCACGGCAACTCAAGGTGATTTGCAGGGTTGAGGACGGAGCGACTGGCGCACTGAGCGAAAGAAAAAATGAAGCTTACGGTGGGGCAAGGCTGAGGGAAGAACTGCTTGGCGGCTGCGAGGCCGCCCCCAGGCCTTCAATATCCCATTACATTGTGAGTGACATTTCATTGAATAGGCAGCACTAAGGAGGATCCCATGCAGTTTTGCTATTCCCAGGAACAAGAGGAAGGGCAGAACGGTGCCAGACCGGCAAGATGGTCCTCGGGGTTCCGTTGGGCCCGCGCTTTCGTTTGCCTGACGTCGTTAGCAACCCTCACGGGGATTGCTCTGAACAGCGCGCAATCGTCCGCGCCACGCCCCATAACGCCAACTCTTCCCCCGGCAATCAATTCTGCTCCCGATCCAAAAGACCAGTTGGACATGCGCCAGGCGCATAACAGGCAGCAGAATTTCGCGGCAGCCAACGCCGAGCGGAAGAAACAGATCGGTGACGACAGCGCGAAATTGCTCAAACTGGCCGTCGATCTGAAGGCCGAAGTGGACAAGACCGCCAAGGACACGCTCTCGCTCAGCGTGATTCGCAAGGCCGACGAGATTGAAAAGTTGGCCCACGATGTGAAGGAAAAGATGAAACTCACTGTGGGAAACTGACGGGTTATGCGCGTTGAGCCCCGGCGCTGAGTTTGGCAGCGACGGACGCACCCTACATGATCGGTACGGCCGTATTCGCACCAGCAGCACCGACCACTGTCCACTGATCGCTTATCACGGACTTCTGCGCCCCCAACCTTACATGTCCGTAGGCCAATGCGAATCCTGCGAACCTTCAGAACGCGGCCCATCCCGGGTTTGGGCCAGAGAACGTCTCGCTGGAATTCCCTTTCGTCCGCCATCCACGCTCGGTTTAGACTCTAATCGTTTATTACACAGGAACAGGTTTCACGAACTATGAGGCGATCTTGCCTGAGACGGCAGATTCCGAATGGGGGAGGAAACAGTATGCTTCGCGCGCTTTGTTTCACGACGACTTCCGTCTTTTTGAGCCTCGCTTTTGCCTCAGCGCAAGTGCAGACTGTGGGTGATGTGTCTTTCGCCGTCCCCGATGGCTGGCAATACCAGCGAGGGCCTGACTTCGGTGCCATGACACTGAAAACCGACAATCGTTTCTGGCTGGCGGCCGTTTACAGTGCAATGCCGTCCAGTGGGGACCCCAATGCCGATTTCAAAACTGCCTGGAAACGCGTGGTCTTCTCTTTGCCTGACTATCGCAAAATGCCAGGATATGATCCGTACAACACCAGTAAGATGATCGGTTATTCAGGAAAATACTACGACGCCTCCAGCGCCACCAATACGTCGTACACCCGCTTGTATGTGCTTGAGGCCGGCAAAGCCTTCGTTCCCGTTTCGTTCACCAGCCCCAATCGCAATGTCCTTGACAGTATGAGCCACAACGAGCGTGCCATTGTCGGCAGTGTTCGCGTGGTGCCCCGTAAAGCCTCACCAATCAAGTTTTCCCTCACAGTCTCCGATCTCGAGGGATACTGGACCGGCGGCATTGTCACCAGCACCGATTACTACAACAGTTCTGGCCAATACCAGAGCAACTCCCTCACGGCCGTCAACTACGGATACTCGATTGCCTCCAACGGCACCTTCACATACAAATTCGGAGGACTAATGAATAACCGTCCTACCAGCGACGATGACTCCGGCGTTGTCGAATTGGAGGGCGGGTTCGTCACTTTCAAAGGACATCGACACGTTCATCGCTACCGCTTTGTAAATCTTCAAGAGGCACTCGACGGTTCCACCGTCCTCGCCCTCTGGCCGTCCATCGACCTCTCCCAGATCGACTCGAATCGTGACACCGAATACTTCACCCGCCCTGCAAAGAAATAGTTAAAAAGGGCGCTGGCTTCCCAGCTTCCCGGAAAGCGCCGGAAACGCCTCCGGCGACACAAGCCTCGAAAGCCTCAGAATCATCTCCTGACAGAAAGCCCGGGCCCTAAGTCCGCAACTTACATTCAATTCTCCCTGAAAACCGTGTAATTATCTGCACACTTGCTGTCGTTTGCACTCAACTTTCTTGTCTTCCTGTTGGCCTTCCGGGTCCAATCCCCGCCCCATCCAGCGAGAACCGTTCCGCGGCGCGCTGCGCCTGCGGTAAACTTGCAGCCGATGCGGGTTTTCGGAATTGATTGCGGGACTGAGATCACCGGCTTTGGCGTGGTAGAGTCGGACGACTCGGGACGGCAGCCTCGGCTGGTCTGCAAGGCGCGCGGAGCCATCCGGCTGCCGAAGACGAAGCCGCTCCCCGAACGGCTGGCCCAGGTTTTTCGTGAACTGGTCTCCGAAATGGAGCGTTGGAAGCCTGAAATGGTGGCAATTGAAGAGGTCTTCTACTCCGTGAATGCCAAGTCTGCATTGAAGCTGGGACAGGTGCGCGGAGTGGCCCTGCTGGCGGCAGCCCTGCAAGGCGTGCCGGTTGCTGAATATGCCCCTTTGAAGATCAAATCAAGCGTAGTAGGATATGGACTGGCAAAAAAGGAGCAGGTTCAGTTCATGGTAGCAAGATTGCTGCAAATGAACGAGTTACCAGAACCTCCCGACGCCGCAGATGCATTGGCTGTCGCCATTTGCCACATACATACCGCGCAGACGCTGCTGATGCAGGGGGCTGTTCAATGAGGATGTTGATGAGGCCGCTTCTCGTGGTCCTTTCTGCGGCGGTACTCTTCTTGCCGATCCATGCTGAACCCGGACCCGTCCTGCAAGTCGATTTCTCCAACCCCGGGCTCACCCCATCGAACTGGACCCTTGTGCTTCACCCGGACGGAAGCGGGCATTTTCACGCCGATCGCGGCAACGCACCCGACGTAGCTGTGCAATCGATGGAGCCGATCGCCGTGGATCGGGACATCCAGCTCAGCCAGGACTTCGCCGATCATGTCTTCGAAACCGTGCACCACCACAACAATTTGAAGGAAGACTGCGAAAGCCACATGAAGGTGGCGTTTCAGGGATGGAAGAAGATCAGCTACACCGGCCCCGACGGCCAGGGAATCTGCGCCTTCAATTACTCCAAAGACAAAGACATTCAGGCCCTCGGCGACTCCTTTGTATCTGTAGCTTCAACCCTTATCGAAGGCGCCCGCCTTCAGCTCCTCCTCCAACACGATCCGCTTGGCCTCGATAAGGAAATGCAATTTCTGGCCGAGGGCTCGGGGGACGGGAGATTGCAGCAGGTGTGCGCCATCCGCGGAATTCTCGAGCGTCTGGAGGAAGATCCGGATGTAATGGAGCGAGTGAGAAAGCGCGCCCGGATGCTTTTGGCCAAGTCGGAGAAATAAATGCCCGTTGCTGGTTGAATTGGCGCGACTTTCCGGGCCCTGCGGGTGTCCAATGTATGTTGATCTCCTCTAGGCGCGGATTCACATAGAGGGTGATTTGGTGAAAGGGTGGGCGCCATGAAAATCGTGGGGAATTGGTTCGGTCCGGTGGTGGGGGTACTCGGATTCGGGTTGGCGGCGGCGATGCTCACTTCAGGGCCGGGATTGATGGCCCAGAACGCAGGACCTGCGGCGCGTGCGGTGAGGTTGAGCAACGTGGAAGGCCAGGTTCAACTTTCCCAGGGCAACACGGTGCTGGCCGCACAGGCGTTGGTCAATACGCCCCTTTTCGAAGGCACTGAAATCAAAACCTCCGAAGACGGGCGGGCGGAGATTCAATTCGAAGATGGGAGCATTGCGCGTGTTTCGCCAAGCAGCTCGCTCATACTTGGCGAACTGCGTCAGCAAGGGGACTCGAGCGATACGCTGCTGGTGCTGAACAGCGGTCTGGGTTACTTTGAGTTGCAAGGCGATACATCTACCGACCACATCCGTGTTCAATTCGATGGCAACACGGTGACGACCAGCGGTTTTTCAGTTCTGCGTGTCAATCTCGACAATCCTCCCGGCGAAGTCGCTGTTTTCTCGGGAAACGCTCACCTGGAGGGTGGCAATACTATTGCGCTTGACCTCCATGGAGGGGAGAGCGTGAAGTTGAACGGGGCTGATCCCGGCAATTACGCGTTGAGTGAGGCGATTGAGCCGGATTCCTGGGATGCCTGGAATTCGGATCGCGACCAGGCGTTGACCTCTCAGGAGGCCGACCGGACAGCAGCGACCAACAGCGTTCCGAATAGCAATAATCCCGCATGGAGCGACCTGGACGCCAATGGCAATTGGTATAACGTTCCGGGGCAGGGCAATGTCTGGTCACCCTATGAAGCGCAAAATTCCGGGTGGGACCCCTATGGTTGCGGCAGCTGGGTGTCGACCCCCGCTTACGGGTACGCTTGGGCTTCCTGCGAGCCGTGGGGCTTTATGCCATATGCGTCCGGCATTTGGAATTATTACGACGGCTTCGGCTGGGGCTGGGCGCCCGGCCTCGGCGTTCCCTGGTGGGGTGGAGGCGGCTGGGGGTTCAACGTGGGCAATGCGCCGTTCAAGTATCACCCCCCAAATCGTCCGCGGGGAGTACCGATTAGGCCTGGAGACGGAGGACCAATTCGGGCTGGCGGCAGATACGAGCCGAATCCGGTGATCGCGGTGAACCGTCTGCATGACACAGCCGTTGGACCGCCGATACGGGTGAGAGGTGCGCCGGTAACGGTAGCCGGAAACACAGTGCAACCCCTTCGCCCGATTGCTTCGCGGCCAACGTATGCCGGAGAGTTCTCTGGCGGGACTCGCCCTGTGACAAATCCGGGAACCGGGGGAAGCGTCCGTTACGGGTATATCCAAAGCCCGAATGCGGGCGTTTACGGCCGCCCCGCAAATGGGAATACAGCGGGCGGAGCCCCACGGTACCCTGCGTATTACGGCGGCTATAGCGCTCGCCCCTCTGCGCCGCCGAGTCGTGGCGGCAGCGGCGGCGGAGCTTCGGCCAGCCGTTCATACGGCGGTAGTGGAGGCGGCTCTAACAGCGGTGCCTCGCATTCTTCGGGAGGCGGATTTAGTGGGGGTGCTGCTCCGAGTGCTGGTGGCGGCGGTGGCGCTTCGCACAGTGGCGGTGGTGGTGGGGGCGGCGGTGGCGGCGGTGGTGGTCACCACTAACCTTCGCTGGAGTTGATTATCGGGGCTACTTCGCTTGGCGGAGCAGCCCCTTCTAATTTCAGACTGCGCCACAGCATTGCAAATGCGTCGAATGCCAGGGTCTCAGCGCGCGCTCTAGGATCGATGCGTGCCGATGAAAGCCCGGTAGCGATCACTTCTGGAGTGAATCCGGCGGCACGAAGATTGTTAGCCAGTGTTTTTCGCTTTTGGGCGAAGGCCTGCCGCAAAAACGGAAGAAAGCCTGTTTCGTCCACTCCCAACTCAGTAATGCGGGGCGCAAACCGCCAGCGAAAGACGGTGGAGTGCACCTCCGGCGGAGGTGAAAACGCCTCGGGAGGGAGGGTGAACAGGTTTTCAATTGGCCCGTAAAGCTGGGCGGTTACTGACAGCAGACCGTAATCGCGGCACCCTGGCGTCGCGGCGACGCGATCGGCGACCTCGCGCTGCACCATCAGCACTGCGCGGTCGAGCACAGCGTGGTTGGCAGCGAGCTTGAGCAGGATTGGCGAAGTGATGTAGTAGGGCAGGTTGCCGAGGACGAGCAGACGCTCACCGGCCGCGGCCGAGGCGGCAGCAAAGTCGAATTGCAGCACATCTTCGTTGACGACGGTGACTTTCTCTGACGGAAAGCCGGCGCGCAGACCGGAAGCCAGCTCAGTGTCCAGTTCGATGGCCAGCAAACGCCCGGCACGGGCCGCGAGTGTGCGCGTAATTGCGCCGCGGCCGGGACCGATTTCGACAACTGTGCGGCCGGAGTAGTCGCCCAACGCCGCGACGATGCGGTCGGCGGCCTGCGTGTCGTTGAGGAAGTTCTGGCCGAGCCTGGGCTTTTTGGGCATGGACTCTCTCGATGGTAGACGAACGCGATGAAGGGTGGATTGCTCTCGTTCCTATTTTGGGAGCGTTCGATTCCCGTTACGTTTGGATAGGATTTTTTAGATGTTGTGATTTAAATCACAGGAAGTGTTCTAAACCGGGGATAAGGTGGTCGGCATAGATCGTTATTAGAAATGAGGTAGCCCATGCGGAGAAAGCCTGGAACGAATCGACAGATCGTTTATGAAATAGGAACGGCCTCAGAGCACGTACACCTGGACCTCAAGGTTTACTACGAGCCGGCAGAGATGCCAGATCTGATTGACGGAAACCCCGATCTCGATCTCTTCTTCAACCTAGATCTCTTCCCCGATCTCGATCTCAATCGTCCCAATCCCCAACCAGAGGCGCCGGGCCCCCCTGAGATTTCAGCAGCAGAGGCGAACCGCAAGCCAACTGTTCACGCCGGGAACAAGGTTCAAACAAGTATGGTCATGAGCGGACCGAATACGTTCACAGTCATGAGCGTCGTTAAAGAGATCCATATCTACAAGGCAGACACCACAGCCTAAAGAGTTGCCAGGTTTTCGGAGACGGGTGTTCTTTCGGCGTCCAGTTGAAACGATGGAGTGCCTGACCCGGCCAACCATGCAATGGCGCCGACTTTCAGGCTTCGTTCTTCAGCACGGCCAAATGCAGGGTCCGCCGCAATGTGAACCCCAGGCCTTCGTAGACTCGGATGGCCGGCTGATTATCGGCAAAGGTGTGCAGGATGGGCGTCTTGCCGCGCTGCTGCATCTCCTGAATGACCTGAGCCATTAATGCGCGAGCGTAGCCGCGACCGCGCGCGTCAGGGTGGGTGCAAACTGCGCTCACTTCGACGAATTCCGGCAGATGCAGCCGCTGACCGGCCATGGCGACGAGGCGGGCGGAATCGAAGATGCCGTAGAAGACTCCCAGTTCAATGGTGCGATTTCGAAATGGTCCGGGCTCGGTGAGCTCGGCGAGTGCGACCATCTCCGGCACGTCAGCAGGGATGAGCAGTCTGCAGGTTGCATTTGGCGGCATCGGTGCCGTAGACAAGCTCTCCGGATTCATGCAGATCATCTGGTCCAGTTCACCGCCGCGAATCAATGTCCATCCGGGGCGGAGAACGGGCGGTTCGGTAAGGAAAAGGCCCACCATGCCGTCGAGGCCGGCAAGCTCGCGGAGAGCTTCGTAACTCGCATCGGACTGGTCGGCGAGACCGCTCAACGGGCCGATGTCGGCAGGGTAGCGCCGTGCGCTTCCATCGCCGAGAGCGAGTGTACTGTGCTCTGTATTAAGAGCGTTCCAGATGGGGTTATCGAGCGGCTTGAGGTCCGGCATTGCTGATGAGATGAAGTACGGACGTTGGTAGATGCGGAATTCCTGTGCCTCCAACAGGATAGGAAGCGCAGGAGCAAAAGGCCTATCGGCCCGCTTCGAGCACTATCAGAGGAAATACTCGAAGTCTGTCTCGACCTTCATCCTGCGATGAATTTTGAGGATGTGGCCGGATCGGATGGACGGATTCAACTCCACGTAGTTGCGCGGTCCATTCCACAAGTATCTCTCGCCGCTCAACAGATCTTCGGCTTCGAAGGGCCGGTCTTGCGGAATCTCGAGGTCGTTTAGAGGCAGGGTCACGAAGCCGGCCTGAGTGTAATGCGGATCGAGATTCACGATCATCACTAACAGGTTGGAACGGTCTTCTGACTCCTTGCTGTAGCAGAGAAGCTGCTCGTTGTCGATGGAATGGAATTTGAGTGACCAGTCGAATTGCAGAGCCGGGTTGGTGTTTCGGATCGCGTTGACACGCGTAATCAGGGGCCGCAGGCTGTCGGGCCGGTCAAGGTCCCATTGGCGGATTTCATACTTTTCCGAGTTCAAATATTCTTCGCTGCCGTGACGCACTGGGCGATTCTCAAGCAACTCGAAAGCAGGGCCGTAGATGCCATAGTTTGCGCCGAGCGTTGCCGCCAGCAGGATGCGTATGTTGAATGCTGCGCGACCGCCGATCTGGAGAAATTCGGTGAGAATGTCAGGCGTGTTGGTCCATTGGTTGGGCCGGAAGAATTCGCGGACCTGGGTCTGGGTCAGCTCGGTGAGATAGGCAATGATTTCGGCCTTTCCGTTGCGCCACGGGAAGTACGTGTAGGACTGGCTAAATCCCAGTTTGGCGAGCCGGTACATGATTTTGGGCCGCGTGAAGGCCTCCGCAAGAAAGAGGACTTCAGGATGATCGCGCTTGATTTCGGTGATGACCCATTCCCAGAAAGGAAAAGCCTTGGTGTGCGGATTGTCGACGCGGAAGATAGTGATGCCCAGGCCGATCCAGTGGAGGAATACGCTCTTGAACTCCTGCCACATGCCGAACCAGTCTTCACTCTCAAAGTCGAAGGGATAAATGTCCTGATATTTCTTGGGTGGATTTTCGGCGTACTGTATGGTTCCATCGGGGCGCTTGTGGAACCACGATTCGTGCTCGCGAACATAGGGGTGATCGGGCGCGGCCTGGAAGGCGATATCGAGCGCGACGGAGAGGTCGAGTTTCTCGGCCTCCGCGATGAAGTGGCGGAAATCTGCGGCAGTTCCTAACTCGCTGAGAATCTCTTTGTGCCCGCCCTCTTCGGATCCAATAGCCCAGGGGCTTCCGTGGTCGCACGCTTCAGCCTCAGGCGAATTGTTGCGGCCCTTGCGGAAGGTATGGCCGATGGGATGAATCGGCGGGAGATACACAACGTTGAAACCCATTTCGGCAATGTAGGGCAAGCGCTTTTCAGTGTCGGCGAAGGTGCCGTGCAGGCCGGCCTGCCCTGCCGTGGAGCGGGGAAAAAGCTCATACCAGGAACTGAATCGCGCCCGCACCGGATCGACAACGATGGCGTATTCGTGATCCGATTCGGTTGCGAAGCGCTTGTCAGGGTAGCGCAGGACCAGCTCGTGCAACAGCGGGTCGGTGGCATGAATGCGGAGGGCGGCCGGCTCTTTGCTGGTGCGCAGAATGGAGGCGCGTTCGCGAAGCAAGACCGCGTCGGCGCCCGGGGCTCGGTCGGCGGCCTGCGCGATCAGCTCGGCGCCGATCAGGTAATCCACCAGGGCGTCGCTCTCAGCCTTGATGCGCTTGAGCAGATCGCGGTGCCAGGTCTCAAAGTGATCGACCCAGCCCTGCAGCTTGAATCCATAACGGCCCAGTTCTGCAACCCGGAACGAGGCAGTCCAGCGGTCATTGACCAGCGGGTGCATGGGGATTTCAGTCCAGCCCTCAAAGCCTTCGCGATGAGCGAGCAGCGAAGCGGCAATGGCGTCGTGGCCGTCGGTGAAAATGTCGGCTTCAACGCGTACTTGATCACCCACGGTGCGTTTTGCGGGGAAGCGCCCGCAGTCGACCGCGGGGCTGATGCCTTCGATAACGACGCGTCTGAGTCCATCCGGATTTCTCGCCGGCTCCGAATTCTTCGCTGTCGCCGGTTCTGATTTCTTCCCCGGCATCGTAGCAACAGGTTTTTCAACTTGAGCCATTGTTGATCCTCTTTATTTGGTTGAGCTCGATTTCCTTTGTTCGATGAGGTGCTCATACAAGGCGATTGTCTGATGGGCGATCGCGGTCCAACTGAACATTTCTTCTACACGGTGGCGTCCCGCATCTCCGAAGCGCCGGCACTTTTCAGGATCTTTGAGTAGGTGATGGAGACGAACGGCAAAGTCTCTTGCGAATCTCTCGGGATCGAGCGGAAAACCGGTGACGGGATCCTGATCGAAGGGCACCAGGTAGCCTGTCTCTCCGTCGACTACAACCTCTTTGATGCCTCCAGTGGCGCTGGCAACTACCGGGGCGCGGCAGGCCATGGCCTCAAGATTGATGATGCCGAAAGGCTCGTACACCGAGGGGCAACAGAAAACGCGGGCGTGGCTGTAAAACTGAATCGTCTCCTGGCGGGTGACCATCTTCTCGATCCAGATAATGCGCGGATGATTGCGGCGCGCACGCTCAACCTTCTCACGCAACTCGGTAGCGATCTCGGGCGTGTCGGGCGCGCCGGCGCAGAGGACAACCTGGGTTTCGGGCGGCAGATAGTTGATGGCGTCCACCAGATGCGTGACGCCCTTCTGGCGCGTGATGCGACCGACGAATAAAACATAAGGAACGGCGGGATCCACACCGTATTCGATGAGGGCTGTTGTGTCGGTCGTCTTCCGGTATTCGTTCAGATCGATTCCGTTGTAGATGACGTGGATTCGGGCGGGATCGACGTCGGGGTAAGCGCGAATGATATCCGCTTTCGTGCCGGCTGAAACGGCGATGATCGCATCGGCATCCAGGATCGCCGTGCGCTCCATCCACGAGCTCATGGCGTAGCCCGAGCCTAGTTGCTCGGCCTTCCAGGCGCGCAGCGGTTCCAGCGAATGTGTGGTCATCACAAACGGCATGCCATAGAGCTTTTTGGCGAGGTACCCGGCCATCGAGACGTACCAGGTGTGGGTGTGCACGACGTCGATTCCCTGGAGATCCTTGACCTGTGTCAGGTTGAGGCTGAGGGCCTCGAGAGCTCCTTTGAACTTGCCGGTGGTTCCGTTGGATATTTCGGCCCAGGGTTCTGCGCCTCGCACGTGCAGGCGGCCTTGGTCAAGGTGCTGAGGGCCCCAGCAATGCACCTCGACATCGATCTGTTTCGCCAGTTCACGGCTCAGATAGTCGACGTGAACTCCGGCGCCACCGTACACCTGCGGGGGGTATTCGCGTGTGAATAAGCCGACTCGCAACCTTCTCGCCTCCTGCCCATCTTAAGCGACCGTCAAGTATATCTGACTGGTGCATGAAGGCAGCGTTATCCTGCGTGTTTCGGGTGCTTCGTCATGCTCGATGGCTCTCTTCTGTGGGTACCGAAGCCCCGTAGCGCTTTCGCACGAACCAAAGCACCGGCAGGCCAAGCAGGATGAGGAACGTGCCGAGCAGCGAACCTTTGAGATTGCCCGCATAGCTCCAGATGAGCACGGCGGCGGCGCACACAACGAAGATGGCCGGCAGCACCGGGTATCCCCAGACACGATAGGGGCGCGGTGTATCGGGTTGTCTGCGGCGGTAGACGAAGACGGTTGTGGCCGTGAGCATGTAAAAGAGCCACTCAGCGAAGATGGCCAGCTCAAAGTGTTGCTGAAACTGGCTAAGAAAGAGCAGTAAAACGGTCGAAAGCAAGCCTTGCACAACCAGCGAAGTCGAAGGTGACTGAAAACGGGGGCTGATTTGGGCGAACTGGCGGAAAAAGAGCCGGTCGCGCGCCGCGGCGAAGGGGATGCGTGCGCCGGACATTACCGTTCCGTTGAGGGTGACGAAGATGCTGAGAGCCATTGCGGCGGCTACGAATCCGGCTCCGCCGGGTCCGGCGACGACGGTGAGGGCAGCAACCGCGGGCCGCTCGCTGCCCGCGATCTGCGAGGCAGGGAGGATGTATTGGATAGCGGCGTTGGTGGCCATAAAGAGCACGCCCACGATGAACAGGCCGCCGATGAGCGCGATCGGCAGGCTGCGTTCGGGGTGGCGCACTTCGCCGGCCACCATGGTCAGGTCGTTCCAGCCGTCGTAG
>OBLW0100003087.1_pt1 | contig 13117 bp, 13 predicted proteins | sample 1520161 | NCBI WGS metagenome assembly OBLW01 (sample SAMEA3539309, study PRJEB22396) | soil metagenome | biome: tundra; feature: field; material: soil | place: USA | collected 2010-05 | depth 0.15 m
TGGTGCCGCCCATTCACGGGCACGCCATGCCCACTTTGCCCATGCCATGGGTGCTGTTGGCGCTGGCCGCCACCCTGGTGCTCTGTTTCGCATTCGGCGCTCGCACCTTTCGCGCGCGCGTCGTCAGTTGACCTCATCCTGCATGGACCCTGCCACGGCAGTCCACAGTACGGCGCGGCCTGGGATCGAACATTTGGCCAAGTGCAATATACTGAGATCCGTGGTATCCAGGTTGGCGCGCCTGTAGCGGCTCAACCGGCTGAACACGGCACCGCAACGTTTCCGGGTTCAGTACGGCTATCTGAAGACCTTGCCCCACGATTACGCCGGACGACGGCACATTGTCACGGTGAAACAGCTACCGTCGCGGTCGGCCGGCGAAGATTGCTTTGAGTTGGAGGAACGCCCTGGACCTGAGCCGGCCTCGAACGCTACCGGCCCCAACGACGAGGCCCTCATCCAGGTCTGCTACGTGGAAAAAAACGCAGGCCTGAATCCGCGTGCTCGCCGACCGCATACAGCTACCGGTGTGAACTCATAATATAATGCCGTCGTTCTCCGAACTCCATGGCAGCGCCCGGAAGGGCACCTTGCTCGACAACGTGCCGCCGGGTGCTACCACCCCGGCCGTGCCGGTGTCGCGCCACCGCGTACGGTGCTGGTGTTTTCGGAAGCTGAAACCACGGTGCAGACTCCCGCAGTGCCGTTAGAGCCGGCGCCGGTCGGATCGGTCCCCAGAATCTTGACGGTCTTTCCCACATTGCCGGAGGTTCCTCAGAACGGGCTCTTAGTTCCAACTTTGGCGCAGATACCATCCACAAGCTCTCGATTATCCAGATATCCGTCGAGCCTGTGTAGCCGAAACCAGGATTCCTGATCTAGCATTGCGCCCTCCCCTTTGTTGGAGCCACGCATGTTTCTCCACATGCTGGCCGCCGTGATAGGATCATGGCGGTGCCAATAGTTGCTGACCGATATATAAGGGTTGCCAGGGTCTATAGGCCAACTCGGCGCTGGAGAAGCTATAGCGAATACATGGATAAGCTGATGGTCGAGCTTATACTTTTTCACCATCTTCGAGTAAAGCATCAGGGCGTTTGATGTGATGAGATTCCCTTGACTATGCGCCACGATGCAGAGGTGCGTGGTGCCGTTGGGCCAGCGTGGCCCCTCATATAGCAACAGATCAAAGAGGCTCGACGCGCAGCCGTTGGCCAAAAAGTTCGGGCCAAGCCCGAGGGCACGAATGCCCACCCCGATCCAGTCGGTGATGGCTTGGCCGGCGTCGAACAGTCCTGCGGTCAGAGGTCCCCAAGGAACCCCAGCGCCCATCTGATTGTACACGCCGAGCACTTCGCATCCTGTTAGTCGGCACAAGTTCCTGCAGGAGGCCGCGTGGTCTTCGGGGGTATTCCAAACCCCGTTCACGAACACCAGCCGTTTACTGGCATTCGTGAAAGAACTGGAATACAACACGAGTTCTCCACCGGTATGTGGCTCGCGATTACGATAGATAGTGACGCCGGACATAAGGTCTCCCTACGCTACAATTAAGCCCCTCAAGTATACATCGCGTCTCCGGTGCGGCGAGCACGCAGCCTTTGGTGGCCGCCATCAGCAATGCGGGGGTTCGGGGAGAATCGCCGGTGGCCGAGCGGCCACGCCGGCTGAGTACCAACTCACCGCCCGGACGGGAAGCCGCAGGGGATCGTTTCCGCACGGTTCTGAGCCGGCTGGACCGGACGGGCGTGAATTGGCCCAAGATAAAGGGAACGAAAGTGATCCTTTCGCACTATAATAGTTCGACCAAGGCACTAAACTAAGTGTCGGCGACTCGCACAGTGCCAATCTTAAGGAGGGCCCACATGGACAGCGTTGGAAGATCTTCCCTCGGGTATTTCAGACTTGGACTGATCGGTATCCTTGTTGGGGCGGGGAGTACTGCACTTGCGCAGAAGCCGGCAACCCCGCCCCTTTCGGCCAACGACGTGTCATGGTTGTTTCCGGCGCCGGCGCGAGCCGCGGATTTTGACCAATTGATCTCGATGCGCGACCTCACTACGGGGAAGTCACCGGGTCCGGCGAAGCGCGATCCTGTTTGGCCTGATGCGGTGTTCCAGCGATTCCTCGCGATCGCCGCTAGCCCTGCGGCCCAAGTCGAGGGCAAGCAGATTGGGCTGCCCGCCGAGGCTCAGACCATTGATGCTTGGTTCGTCGCGGGCATCCGTATCGACGCCGGTGCACCGGGACTCTCGAACGAGATTAGTGGGCAATTCGGGCGGTCGCCGGAGATTCGCCTGATTGTCCAGCCGGTGACGCGGAGCCCGGATGGCACGCCCAAAGTGCTCGACATCGCGGCACATCTCATTTTTAATTTCGTGGTTGGACAAGACGACCCCGCCCAGACCGGCTGTTTTCCGCGGCCAAAACCCGATCTCGTCGCCTTCAGGGCCATCGTGGCGGAACTCGCAGCCTTACGAACCAGGTTGAACAAAGGGCACCTTGGGAACAAAGTCACGACCTCCGGCGTTCCTCTGGGTGTCCACCCCGGACTTGTGGACGCTACCACTGCAAAGAATGTCCGCAAGGAGATGTTGTCGTTCCTCGAAAGGCATATTTCCGGTCAGCGATTGGACGCCATGGCAATCGCGGGGCTTCCTGCGGGAGCGCACGCGCCCTGGATATTCTTGTCGATGCTGAAAGTGCCTCCCGGTGTCGTAGCGGCATTGCCGAATGGCGGTTTCGTTCCCGTACCCGGTCCCACACTCGACGGTACTCAGTTCGCGCAGATGCTGGCGCCAGTCGGCACAGTTCCGCCGGTTGTTCCAGCGCCCACCACAAACAATCTCGACCCGATTACGTGCGAAAACGCTGCAGTATCGCCTGCTAGCCTACCTGTTGCTAAACGGAACGGATCTTCGACAACTGAGCTCTTCGCCAGCCCGCCACCGGCCGACCAGACCAAGCAAATCCTCGATCTGATCGCCGATCCCGCGAAGAGCCACTTTTTCAATACGGATTGTGTAAGCTGCCACACTGAAACGCGGCGCGCCATGGATCTTCTGCCGCTGAACGCGATCAAGGTTGTTTCCGGCATCGATCCGGCCGTCCTGCCGGGTGGTGACTGGAACGTCCGCAATTTCGGCTGGTCACCGTTAGCCGGGGGGCAGGCTCAGGCCACCGTGACCCGGCGCACGGCCGCCGAGACGGCTGCGGTGGTTGCGTTCATTAACTCGGAACTGCACACCAAGTAGCGCTATACTACATATCGATCACAGCCTGCGTTAAACAGACTTTACCCTGTTTTCAGCCACTTACAAAAAGAGCGTCCGTATCCCCCAAATCCTCCCCTGTAATATGAGATTGAGGAAGGGCCAACACGCGCCCGAAAATAACCACCATGAAAGAAACGGATACTCCCGACACGGCCACAGCGGCCCAAGTCAACGCCAACCGCGAGAATGCCCAAAATCTACCGGTCCCCGTACCGCAGCCGGGAAGCAGGCATCCAGCAAACACGGCCTATGCGCCAACAAGCACATCCTCCCCGGCGAAGACCCCGAAGACTTCCTCGCCCTCGTCCAGAACCTCCTCGATACCTTCCACCCTGTCGGCGAAGGCGAAGAAAAACTGGTCCTCCGCATCGCCGCCGATCAATGGCGTCTCGACCGCGTCTTCCCCATGGAAGCCGGCATCCTCCGCGACCGCTTCTACGATGTCGCCCACAAGGACAAGTACCGCCAGGAACGCTATACCGACGAAAAACAGGAGGCCGAAGAGAACGGCGACCCGATCCCGCCTCCGCCCACACCGCCCGACGAAGGCGACCTCCTGGCCCGCGCCTTCATCGCCGATTGCGTCGGCTCCAACGCTCTCGCCAAACTCGCCCGCTACGAAAGAGCCATCGAGCGCTCCATCGACCGCTGCCTCCGCCAATTGAAAGCCTTCCAGGCAGCGCGCACCACCCCCGCCCCTACCCCCTCAACCCCTTCAAAAACAGAGGATTACGAAACGAACCCAAAAAACGACCCGGATGCACAATCCAGCATAAGCGCGCACAACTCGCCACCCGCAACCCATCACCCGCAACCCGTCCCCGGGCAACCATCACCCACGACCCAGCGCACCCAGGACCCGGCACCCAGCACCCGCCCCAGTGACACAACGAACCAATGTTTAACTCATTGCCCTTCAATCTCCTGGCGTTCTGCTCCAGTCTTTCCCTTCCACCCCGGGGCTAACATCGAATGTGAAGGAACAACCTGCCTCCGCAACCCGGCGTCTGGAGTCGTTCGTCGGCGAGCTTGACCGCCTCAGCAGCCTCACCCTGGCTGCCGGCAAAGACTATAACGACGAACTCACTTTCATCCTGAATCACGCGGAAGTCTCGCTCGACCTGCTCGGCCCGGAGCACCCTGCCAGCGGCGGCATCGTCGAGCTCACGCACGCTGCCATGCGCTGCGCCGCGACTACCCGCAGCCTGTTGCTGTTGACGCTGCGCGCCCGCGACTCCGTCCGCTACGCTAAATTGGGAGCAGACCATGCGAATCCTGGGGATCGAGACATCCTGTGATGAAACCGCCGCCGCGGTAGTCGAAGACGGTGTCGCGATTCTTTCATCTGTGGTGGCCTCGCAATTGGATACTCACAGCCGCTACGGCGGCGTGGTGCCGGAGTTAGCCTCGCGCGAGCACCTGCGCGCCATCGTGCCCGTTACCCGCGAAGCACTCGGGCGCGCCCGGACTACGCTGGCGGACCTTTCCGCCATCGCGGTCACCGCCGGGCCTGGACTGGTCGGCTCGCTCCTGGTGGGTATCACCTACGCCAAAGCGCTGTCGTTCTCGAGCGGCATTCCGCTGATCGGCGTCAACCACATTGAAGGACATATTCATGCGGTGGTGCTCGAATCCGCGCGCGACGGGCGCCCGGTCGAGTATCCGGCGCTGGCCCTGGTGGTCAGCGGCGGCCATACCCACCTGTTTGAGGTGCGCGAGGGCTTCTCCTACCGCCTGCTCGGTAAGACCCGCGACGATGCCGCTGGCGAGGCCTTTGACAAGGTCGGCAAGTTGCTCGGCTTCGGTTACCCGGGCGGGCCGGTGATCGACCGCCTGGCGCCCTACGGCAATCCGCGCGCGGTGCGTTTCACGCTGGCCCGCATGAAGGGCAACGCGCTCGATTTCAGCTTCAGCGGCCTCAAGACCGCCGTGCTCCGCTGGGTCGAAAGCCACGATCTCACCGCCGGGATCGCGGCGCGCCGCGACGTGTTGCGCGCGGCTCCCCATGCTTCGCTCGACGAGTGGCTCGCCGTCACTCCGCAAACTACGCGGGACCTGCTGGCGTCTTTCCAGCGCACCGTGATCGAGGAGTTGTTGCGCCGGGCAGCCGCTTCCGCCGAAAGCATCGGCGCCCGCACCCTGATCGTTTCCGGCGGTGTGGCTTGTAACTCAGGCTTGCGCGCCGCCGCCCGCGACGCCCGCCTTCCCTGCCCCGCCCTGTTTCCTTCCCCCGGCCTCTCCACCGACAACGCCGCCATGATCGCCGCCGCCGCCTTCCCGCGCCTCGCGCGAAAACAATTCGACGATCTCACCCTCCCCGCGCGCGCCAATCTGGCCCTCGCCTAACTAAGACGGCAGACCACAAAGTACGATGGTCTGCCCCACTCACCCCTCGCTAATCCTACGCGCCCCCTCATCCCAGTAAACCGTCTTCTTCCGGAAGTACGACTCGTTAGCCATATGACAAGCAATCGCGGCGTGATTGCCGAAGACCGCATCCTCCGCCACCGGTTTGCGGCTCTTAACCGCCTGGAAGAAGTTCCACAAATGAGGCCGCACGTCGTCCCAGTCGTTGCCCTTATAGACCGTATCGTCCATCAGCGGTTCGCGTCCGGGCGTGACCGGATGCTCGGCATCCCACTGCTTGACGTACTCCTCGCGCATCTTCGCTGGAAAGCCGCTGGAGTAATAGCTGGGCGCGGTATCCACACCCCGTTGCGGCGAGTGCCGCAGTTCGCTCCCTGTAGCGTCCAGAATGCCCTTCGGCCCCATGAAGCGTGCCAGTTCGGGCGTCTCGGTGCCCAAGCCCAGACGAACATACACCGGCGTGCGGTGATAGTCGAATAGCACCGCGTGCAGGTCCGGCATGTTGCGGCCGTCCGGCCAGCGGAGGATGCCGCCCAGCGCCGAAGCCGAGCGCGGCGCTTCGTTCCACCCCAGCGTGTGCAGCATGCCACTGATCAGGTGAACCATTAAATCGCCGCCCACGCCCGTGCCGTACTCCTTCCAGCAACGCCACCGCGCGAAACGGAATCGGTCGAAAGGAATTTTGGGAGCATCGTTCAGCCACGTGTCCCAATCCAGGTTTCCCGGCGAAAGGTCCAGCGGCGGCGGATACTCCCAAGCGCCCGTCGGGTCGTTGCGCCCGAGTGTCAGTTCCACCATCTCAACTACGCCAATAGCGCCGGATTTGTACAGTTCCCTGGCCTTGGCGCATAGCACCGAACTCACCCGCTGCGAGCCGATCTGCACAATGCGGCTGTTCTTCTGGGCCGCCTCCACCATCTCGAATCCCTCCGCCGCAGCGTGCGACATCGGCTTCTCGCAATAGATGTCCTTGCCCGCGTTGCAGGCGTCCACCACCACCCGCTTGTGCCAATGGTCCGGCACCGCCGCCACGATGCAGTCGATATCCTTGCGGTCCAGTAACTCCTGGTAGCGGCGCGTAGTTGGAAGCTTGGGATTCCTCGTGATCTCCCTGGCCAGCGTGTGGCGGCCATCGTAGAGGTCGGCGGCCGCCACGCACTCCACACCGGGCAGTGTAATCGCGGTGCCCAGCAGGCCGGAGCCCTGCATGCCGATGCCGATCATGCCGAACCGCACACGGTCGCCGGCGGGCGCCGGCCGGGACGCCGCGCCCAGCGCCTGCGGAGCAAGCAGAACGGTGCGGGCGGCGAGCAGGCTCCCACTGCCGCTCAAAAACGTACGGCGAGAAAGAGGTATATTCATAGCTATGCCTCCAGAATACCGTGCCGCACGCAATCGCGCCTGTGCATTAGCCGCTATCCTGAGTCTCACTCTTATGCCAACCCTGTCAGCCGCGGATCTTCCGGCTAAGAAGACCTTGAACCTCGCGGCCATCAAGACCATGGTGGCTGCCGCCGAGGCGGAAGCCCAGAAGCGCAACGTCCAGGTGACCATCTGCGTCGTGGATGAGAGCGGCAACCTCCTCTTCCTGCAGAAGGCCGACGGCGCGGGATTGAACACCATCCAATTCGCGCAGAAGAAGGCGCGGCACTCCGCGTTTTACAAGCAACCCTCCAAGGCCGCCGCCGACCAACTCAAGAGCGGCGATCTCTCGGTGCTGGCGTTCCCCGACGCCTTCCCCAATCAGGGCGGCCTGCCCATTCAGGTCGATGGACAGACCATCGGAGGCCTCGGTGTGAGCGGCGCGCCATCTGAAGTGGACGAAGCCATCGGACGAGTGGCCCTAGAAGCCCTACGCTAGAGGACAGCCATTTGCTGTATCCATCAGTAGATCTGTCAATGTAAGGTGGGGCGGGCGTCCACGCTTGGAGCGGGTCGCCAGACCCGCCGCCGATTCTTATCGGGCAGGTCACATCGAAATCGAACATCCGGTCCCAAAAACGGACACCGGCCCGCGCGCAAACTCTGCCCTCTCTCCAAATACCAGTGGAAGGGGAATTGCCCATGACATACCTATACAATGTGTTCATTCCGAAATCTCTTAGCCCTGCTGTGGGTTGCCTCGACTTCAATCCTCCTCGCTCAATCGTCTGAGGTTTCCATTGAGTCACCCAAGGCGCCGCCGGTGGTCGGCCACATCCTGGCGCCATTTCACCTGGAGAAGCGCAAAGTGGCCCCGGCCACTTTGAGCAACACCCCCCGTTTGGAATCCCTGGTTCGGGCGGGCAACCTCTACTTGTCCGTACAAGACGTGATTGCCCTGGTGTTGGAGAACAACCTGGACATCGCGGTGCAACGCTATAGTCCCTTTCTCGCGCGGGAAGTATTGCGCCGGACCGAGGGTGGCGGGTTTCTCCGCTCGGTGGACACGCCCATCGCCGCCGGACCTACAAGCGTCAGCACGGCCGGAGTCAGCGTCAACGCCAACGGGCTTGCCGGAGGCGCCGGCCTCGGTTCGGGCGGCGGCATTGTCAGTCAGATCGGTCCGGTGCCTCCCAACCTGGATCCCAGCCTCTACGCCAGCTTTTCGACCGGACACCTCACCACGCCGCTCACCAACGAGTCCTTCGACCAGACCAGCGTTCTGACCAACAGCTACCGGCAATACATCTTCCAGTATGCGCAACAGTTCATCACCGGCACCAGCGCGCAACTTACCTTTTACGACTACCGCAGCCTGCTCAATAGCGCGGTACCCCTTTTCAATCCGTCAATCACCGGTTTCCTGGATCTGCAGATCTCCCAGAATCTTCTGCAAGGATTTAATATTGGCGTCAATAACCGCGATATCCGGATTGCGAAGAACAATATGAAAGTGAGCAACCTGCAGCTTAAGCTGCAAGTGGCCACCACGGTTTCCGCGGCGCTCAACCTCTATTGGGACCTGGTGAGTTTCGTGGACGCCGTGCGCATCAAGGAACAAGCCCTGGCGACCTCCCAGAAACTCTATGACGACGACCAGAAGATGGTCAAGATCGGATCGCTGCCGGCGGTGGAAGTGACCCGCGCCGCCGCCCAGGTCTCGGTCGGCAAACAGGATCTCCTGTTCGCCCAAACCAATGTTCAGCAACAGGAGATTGTCCTGAAAAACGCCCTGAGCCGCAATGCCATGGCCAACACCTGGTTGGACGACGTGCATATAGTGCCGCTGAATCCGATTGAAGTTCCTAAAACGGATGAGTTGAAACCGCTGCCCGAACTGATCCCCGAAGCCATGGCGAACCGCGTCGAAGCCCAGCAAAGCAAGGTCAACATCGACAGCCAGAAGATAGCGATCAGGGGCTCCCGGAACGGACTGCTGCCCACTTTGCAGGCGTTTCTTGAGCTGACCAACAACGGCCTGAGTGGCCCGGTGAACCCGATTTACAATGGCCAATCCGGCGCGCCGGACCTCTATTTCGCCGGCGGGACCGGAAACGCGCTGGGCCAGATATTCCGCCGCGATTTCCCGAACTACTCCGCCGGGGTCTCTCTCACAATCCCGTTCCGGAACCGTGCCGCCCAAGCGGACTATGTGACCGATCAGCTCCAACTCCGGCAAGGCGAGCTTCGGTTCCAGCGCATTGCCAACCAGATCACGGTCGACGTGAAGACCGCGTTGATTGGGCTGCAGCAGGCCCGCGCGCGTTATGAGACGGCAGTCGACACCAGAAAGCTGGGCGAACAGAGCCTCAAAGACGAGCAGAACCGGTTTCAGCACGGCGTGTCCAGCGTCACTCTGGTGATTCAGGCGCAAAGAGACCTGGCCACTGACGAAGACGCCGAAGTGCAGGCCATGGCCAACTATACGCACGCCAAAATAGCATTCGACATGGCCATGGGCCGAACGCTCGAGGTGAACAATATCTCCATGCAAGAAGCTGTTGCCGGACGCGTCGCCAGAGAGTCGCTTATACCGCAGTCGCTGCCGGACGACAAGAAGCAGGAGCTACCCAGATGAGATCCCGGAATCTGTTAACTGGCATCTTAGTGGCTGCAGTTTGTACCGCGCAGGATCAGCCATTTACGATCGATAAACCCCACCTGCCCCTTCCTATCCGGTCTTACGCGGCTCCGTCAGTGCCCACCAGCCGCCCGAGCAACTCCAAGCGGCTGCACGATCTGCTGCGGGCCGGCAAGCTATACCTGACGGTGCAAGATGCGCTGGCCCTGGCGATCGAGAACAATATGAACCTGGAAGTGGACCGCTATGGGCTGCTGCTTGCGCAGTCGGCGTTGGAGCGAGTCAAAGCCGGCGGCCCGCTGCGCGGCGTGCCCAGCGCCAGCGCGCAGGTGGCCAGCGTGGACGCCGGCCTGGGCGTGAGCGGCAGTCAGCAGAGCGCCGGCCTTGGCGGCGGCGGAGGGGGAACCAGCAACGGCAGTGCCGGGGGCGCGGTGATTCAACAGGTCGGCGCTATCACGCCGAATCTCGATCCCGTTCTGCAAAACACCACAACTTTTGGACACTTGACCTATCCCCAGGCGAATACCATCGCGAGTCAAACGACCGCCGTGATCCAGTCCGTCCACACTTATAACACCGTGCTCCAGGAAGGACTGCTGAGTGGCGGCTATATACAGTACCGGGACTACGAACAGTATCTGAACGAAAACGTTCCTACCGACACCCTGGACCCCGCGGTGGCCCCTTACATGAGCCTGGCCATGCGGCACAATTTCTTACAGGGCTTCGGCGTCAAGCTCAACGACCGCTTCATCCGCATCGCGCAGATCAACATCTCCGCGTCGCGGGAAACCTTCCGCTCGCAGTTGCTCGACCTGACCGCCAGCGTGCTCAACCTTTATTGGGACTTGGTAAGCGCCAACGACGAACTGAAGGTGAGACAAAGCGCCCTGCAGGCGTCGCAAAAGTTTCTACGGGACACCCAGACGGAGATCGCGGCGGGCGCCATGCCGCAAGTCCAACTTCCGCGCGCCAAAGCCGAGGCCGCCAGCAGCCTGCAGGATGTCGTGGTTGCGCAATACAATGTGCGCCAGCGCGAGAACATGCTCAAGGACGCCTTGACCCGCATGCGGGACCCCGAGATAGAGTCCGCCGAAATCGTGACGCTCGACAGCATCCAGGTCCCGGACACCGACGATTTGCAGCCTTTGCGCCAGTTGGTCTCGACGGCCATGGAGAAGAGGCCCGATGTGGCGATCTCGAAGTTCCGGGACAAGACCTCCGAGATCTCCCTGGTCGGAACCGAGAATCCGCTGTTGCCGACGCTGCAGGTGCAACTGCAAACGTATAACCGCGGCGCGGCGGGGGCGCCCCAGTACCAACCGAATCCGTATTTTATCGGCGGTTATGGCACGGCGCTGCAGCAGATCTTTCGCCGGGATTTCCCCAGTGAACAGGGCTCTCTGAGTCTGTCGATTGCCCTGCGAAACCGGCAGGCGCAAGGCGACTACGGCATCGACCAGTTGCAATACCGCCAGTCGCAGGTCGGCAGCCAGAGAGACACCAACCAGATCGTCGTCGATATCTCCAACCAACTTAGCGCGCTCCGGCAGTCTCGCGCCAAATACTCGGCGGCCAAACAGACCCGGGTATTGCAGGAGGAGTTACTCGCCGCCGAGCGCAAGAAGTTCTCGTATGGCATTTCCACATTCAACGACATCATTATCGATCAGCGCGTGCTGGTCACCGCGCAGATAGCCGAAGTGAATGCGGCAATCGCTTACGCGCGCGCCCGCGTGTCTCTCGACCAGGTGCTGGGCGAGACTCTGGAGAAAAACAACATTTCGCTCGACGAGGGACTGACCGGCAAAGTCCCTCGGTGAGCACCTGCGGCAGCGTCTCAGGCCGCCCGGCCCCAAATCTTGTAAACTCGGATCAGGAGGCAACGCCGTCATGCTCTCTCCTATGGTGAGACCGCCGGGACTGGTAACCGGCGAGCGGTTGACCGTGGAGGAATTCCTGCGCCGTTGGGAAGAACTCCCGGACTTGAAGAACGCTGAACTCATCGATGGAGTGGTCTATGTGTCCTCACCCGTCAGCCTCAACCACGGAAGCCTCGATATTCTGATCCACTGGTGGCTTGATTATTACGCCCAGGCAACGGCCGGATGCAAGGGCGGTAGCAACAGCACCTGGCTGATGTCGGGCAGCTCCCCGCAGCCCGATGCCTAACTGCGCGTCTTGCCCTCGCACGGCGGCCAGTCCGGAAACGAAGGGCCATTGGGCGCCGGCGCGCCTGAGTTGGCAGTCGAAATCTGCGTGACATCCACAGAGATCGATTTCGGGCCCAAACTGGCGCTCTACCAACGGGCCGGCGTGCGGGAATACATCACCGTGGAACAATTTGGGCGGCGTATGACCTGGCGCGTCCTCGAAAATGGCGCGTATGTTGCCCAAACACTCCCCGCGGACGGCATCGTCCGCTCCCAAGTCTTTCCAGGGTTGTGGCTCGACCTGGCCGCCTTCTGGGCCGACGACGGCGCGAAGATGCTGGCGGTGCTGAACGCCGGCCTCGCTTCCCAGGATCACCGGGATTTCGTCGCACAACTCACATCGCGGGCGGCTTTGTGCAATTGACCTTTCATAACAATAGAGTTATATTCATATAAGATGGAGGGCGCTAGGAAGCCGGTCCGTTTGGGTTAGATCGTCGCGCCGGGATTTGAAATCCTTTCCACGCCAGGTAAGGCGCGATATTGGCGAGGCGCTCTACGCGGCGCAGGAAAGCGACATGGACCCGGCGGCCAAGCCGCTCAAGGGGTCCGCTGGCAGCACGGTGCTGGAGATCGCCGTCTATGTCCTGCATGCTTTCCAGAAGAAATCGAAAAGGGGCATCGCCACGCCCAAAAGGGAGATCGATCTGATCCGGCAGCGGTTGGCCGAAGCGGAGCGCGACTACCGGAAAAGGCAGAACTGATGACAATGAGAACTGGGAAACCGGAAAGAAGAATAAGCGTTACGGAAGGTACTGGAAACGTATTCGCGGACCTGGGGCTTCCCAATCCCGAACAGGAGTTGCTGAAGGCGCGCCTGACATTGCAAATCCACTCCATCATCAAGGCGCGCCGCCTTACCCAGGCAGAGGCGGCCTCACTGCTAGGCATTAAACAGCCGCAGGTATCCCTGCTGATCCGTAACAGAGCCGGCAGCTTCTCGGTTGGGCGCCTGATGGAGCTACTGACCGCGCTCGGACAGGATGTTGAAATTGCCGTGCGGCCCACGCGCAAGAGGCACGGGCAGATGTATGTGGTAGCGAGCTAAGCGCAAAGCGATTTCTACTTCTTCTTGCCCTGTGCGGCGACCGCTTCCATGGCCGCCTTCACCTTCTCCGGATCGCCCAAATAGTAACTGCGCAACGGCTTCAGATCCTCGTCGAGCTCGTAAACCAACGGCATCCCGGTGGGTATGTTCAACCCTACGATAGCCTCTTCGGAAACATCGTCGAGATACTTCACCAGCGCGCGCAGGCTGT
>OBLW0100003088.1_pt1 | contig 13111 bp, 11 predicted proteins | sample 1520161 | NCBI WGS metagenome assembly OBLW01 (sample SAMEA3539309, study PRJEB22396) | soil metagenome | biome: tundra; feature: field; material: soil | place: USA | collected 2010-05 | depth 0.15 m
TGTTATTCCTGGGAGGAATAACAGACGAACATGGTGTCGCGACCAAGTAGATCGCTCCGCGCGGCGCGACACTTCGTGTAAAGAACTTTTCTTCAGAGGTCGATTGGCCAGGGAAGGCGACGCGATTACGGCTACACGGAGGGCGTCTTATTTAGACGGCCCTGAGATGCCGTTGTAGTGGCGGACGCGTATTAATTTTTCCCCAGATTGGCGTCCAAGTGCCTGCTGACGAGGCAGATGAGTGTGTCAGGGTCTACTTGACTCAATTCTTCTGAAAAAGGCGCTCCGCATCCGCGAAGTGATGTACTCAAGGAAATGTGAGGTGACAAATCGGTTTGCTGTTGCCTGATAGTCCCGGCAGGAATATCACGCGGACGAGAAGTTGTTGGACATGGCGACATGAATGAATCAAATCTGTCCCAAAGCGCCAGTAGCGCATAACGTGCTGCGCAGAGGCAGGGCTTCTGACGCGACCTCTCTTTCTCCGTTTGGTACTCGGTCGCAAACATGGGGGCAATTCCAAGACCGATCAGACCTGCAAATGATTGGCATGAAAACGATCCGCTGCCTAGGGCTCCAGCCGTTGAGCAGTACGCCACGTTTCCCAGAAGCCCGTTTCTGGATAGTCGGGATCTGGAGGCCTAAGATTTACCGGGAGGACTTCAGATGCACCATCGGGTTAGGTGCCTTGTATAATTATTCCCTCGTCCGCACGAAGCGACGCGCTCGCGCCCACATCCTCTCCAGCACGGTCAAGGCCTGTGGATAGCAGCAATCTCCCGGACGGGAGCGATACACGCGCCCGTTCATGAGCCAGATTGAGGGCAATAACGAGTCGTTGATCTCCTTGCCGTCTTTCGTACCTCAAAATGTTTCCCTGAACGGTCACCGCATCGATGGATCCATGTGTAAGGACCGGCTTGTCTCGTCGCAAATTAATCAGCCGCCGGTACAGATTCAAAATCGATCGGCGAGACTCGTGCAAACCCTCCACATTCACGCGCGCGTGGTCGGCGCCCAAAGGCAGCCATGGCTCTCCGGAAGTAAAGCCTGCAAGAAGCGAGCCATCCCACGGCATCGGAGTTCGCTCAGGATCGCGCCCCAATCCCAGCCCCGGCTCATTTTTCTCAGCCGGGTCCTGAACCTGCTCGGGGGCAATGGGAACATCCTTCATCCCAATTTCCTCCCCGTAATAAATGGTCGGCGTGCCGCGCAAAGTAAGCAGCAGCATTGCCGCAACCCGTGCCTGGGCCGAACCAATTTTCGACGCTATCCGCTCCTTGTCGTGATTTCCAAGGACCCAGTTCGGCCAAGCCCCGTGCGGCAAGGCCGCTTCGTACCCTTGTAAGATCTGAGCGATACTCGCCGCATTCCAAGCAGTCTGAAGAAGCTGAAAGTTGAACGGTAAATGTGCGCCCTTGAGATCGTGCCCGTAATAAGTGACCAACTGTTCAATCGGCAGATAAATCTCACCGATCAAAACGCGATCCGGATACGTATCCGTTACACTCAGCATCTCGGCAACAATCGCGTGAACCTCGGGCCGATTGGCGGTGTAGAGCGGCAACAGCCGGTGGTGCGACGATTCACCCGGAACGTAGCCAGGATTTACGGGATTGTCTCGAAACTGATCGTCCTTGATCAGCAGCCAGAGTACATCCACCCGAAACCCATCCACGCCGCGATCGAGCCAGAACCGTAGCACATCGTACATTGCTTGCTTCACCGCGGATTTCGCCAATTGACGTCCGGCTGTTCCTTCAAAAAGGAGTGGTAGTAATATTGATTCGTCCTTCCATCCCATTCCCATGCAGACCCGCCGAAACGGCTGAGCCAATTGTTAGGGAGAGCGCCCTCCGCCCCAGCATCTCTCCAGATGTACCAGTCTCTTTTCGGATTGGCGCGTGAGCTTCGACTTTCAATAAACGAGGGATGCTCGTTGGAAGTGTGGTTGGGAACGAAATCCAGAATGAGTCTGAGCCCATCGCCGATGCGCCTCGGCGACCAATCGGTCGAAATCCGCAAGATTCCCGAAGACCCTCGCCACATTGCAATAATCTGTGACGTCATATCCAAAATCGGCCATGGGCGAAGGATAAATCGGAGAAATCCAGATAGCGTCGATGCCAAGGGTTAAAACATGATCCAGGCGCCGAATAATCCCCGGAAGATCGCCGATTCCATCCCCATTGCTATCCTGAAATGAGCGGGGGTAAATTTGATAGATAACACCACGCTGCCACCACTTTAAATCCTGCATGCGCTCAGGCCCCTAGATTCCCAAACCAATATCGCTCAAGCTAAAATCGATCCGCAAGTTATAAGCCGTAACCTGAGGACTCCTCGTGATCAACGACCTCTGGTACAAAAATGCAATCGTCTATTGCCTGTCCGTCGGAACCTACCTCGACACGAACGCTGATGGGATCGGCGATTTTCGAGGCCTCCTCCTCCGCCTCGATTACCTGCAGGGCCTGGGGGTAACGGCAATCTGGCTGCTTCCGTTCCAGCCCTCGCCGGGTCGCGACGATGGCTACGACGTTTCCGATTATTACGGAGTCGATCCCCGCTACGGCTCGCTGGGAGACTTTGTCGAGTTCACCCAGGGATGTAGACAGCGAGGCCTTCGTGTCCTGATCGATCTTGTCGTGAATCACACGTCAAACCAGCATCCGTGGTTTCAGGAGGCGCGCAAAGATCCGAAGTCCAAATACCGCGATTGGTACGTCTGGTCAAAGAAGAAGCCGCGAAAAACGCGAACAAAGGTATGGTCTTCCCTGGCGTCCAGAAATCCACATGGGATTACGAACCAGCTTGGATCGGGTTGGGTCGGAATTCAGAAGAGGAGAAATCAAGCGGAAACAAATGCAAATCAGCTCGCGGCGATTACTTCGTAAGGCCGCATCATCTCGTTATCCTCGTGTTCCAGGATGTGGCAATGCCACACGTAACGTCCGGTAAATCCTTCGAAGGGCACAATAATTCGCGTCACCATTTTGGAGTGGGCTCGTACCGTATCCTTCCAGCCGGCCTCATTCGGATCCGGAGGTTCCGGAGGTCCGATAAAGCGTAGTTCCCGCCTGGTTTGGAACAGCCAGGGCACATAGGGCTGACGGTCGAGAATCTGGAAGCGCACCAGGTGCAGGTGAATGGGATGCGAGTCGTTCGTGGGATTGATCAACGACCAGATTTCGGTCGTGCCCAGCACTGGCTTTTCTGTAATGGGCATTTTCCAGTGAGCCGCGTTCAAAAGCAACATAACGGGATTGCCGGCCTTGTTGACGTATTCATTGAGCGTCAACAAGCGGGTTTGGACGGCCCGTGATTCCTGGATCTTTGGCACTGCCCGCAAAGCTGAGGGCAGCGCGCTTGTGTCGTCCACTTTCTGTGATGAAACGCGGAATTGCATCACAACCAAAGCATCGCTCTTAAGCACGACTTGCCTGCTCCGATGTTGGCTGAAGTCGATGACGAGATCGGCCCGCTCCGCCGGCGCGATTTCAAGATTGGTGAGCGGGACCGGGGCGGACAACAATCCTTGATCGGTCCCGATCTGGTGAAAAGGCACTTCGTTCTTATTGGCTGATGCATTTTCGACGAACGATAAATTGTAAAACCGGGCATTGGATCCATTCAGCAATCGGAAGCGGTATTTTCTCGGCTCGACCTCGAGATAGGGAAACAATTTTCCATTGACTAGGATGGCATTGCCAAATATCTCGGGAACCCAAGGAGATTGCGGATCGGGCGAAACTGGATAAAGCAACTGCCCCTGGTGCGTCAATAGTCGGTCGTAGAGGATGAGCGGCAATTCGTATTTGCCTTTGGGCAAATTAAGCGCATCGTCCAGGCTGTCTCGAATGAGAAAGGTTCCCAACAATCCGGCATAGACATTCAGCCGATTAATCCCCAGCGCATGATCGTGGTACCAGAGCATGGCCGCATCCTGCTGGTTGGGGTAGTAGTAAAGAGAGGATTTTCCGGGCACGATCCAGTCTTCCGGATAGCCATCGCTTTCTGGTCCGGTTTTCGCTCCATGCAGGTGCACCACGGTGCGGACGGCAGGTTTGTCCGCTTCGGCGCCGTGAATTGTGCGGTCCATCGGCAAGAAATGCTCGTTGGGTAGAGCATTCACCCATTCCACCAGCAGGGGTTCACCGGAGCGCGTCTCGAATGTTGGACCCGGAGTAGAAGAGCCGAAGCTCCAGAACTTCGTAGGTGGCAGATCGCGATGAACTTTGCTGGTGATGGCTTGCGCCTGGATTCGATAAAACGGAACCTTTAGCTTCGCATCAGCGGGACTAGCACGCAGTCCCTGAGGCTTCGCGATTTCAGGAATGGGAAGAGGATCTACGAATTGTGCAAGAGTGTTGACATCAAGCGCCGGGGGCATGGTAGCCACCGACTGCGACATCGCATTGAGTAACCCGCTCTTGCCAGCCGCCAGCGTCGTAGCCAGCAGGCTCGATCTTTGCAGAAAATCTCGACGTGTAATCACCACATACCTTTCGCGCAAGCATACAACAACGGCAAGGCACAGGAATGGCGCTCCGCGTGCCTTGCCGTTCGGTATTTAGATTGGTGACAAACGCACCCGCCAGGATGCGCGCTAATAGAGTGAGCCAGTGCTGACAGGCTCGCCTGTAGTTGGGTTCAGAATGAACAAGTCGTCAGTCACGACCTGATGGAAGTCGAACAGAGAGCTGATGGAATCTGCGATGCCATCAAAAGATCCATGTCCGATGCGCTGGCCGTTGAGCCAATTATCTTCGACGAAGCGAATCACCGAGGTTTGATCGGTGGCCGAATGATCCACGAAGTTGTGCTTCGCCCACGGAGAAATAACAAGCAGCGGTTGCCGTGGACCGTATCCGCACCGCCCCTGAGCGTGCGCAGTAGCGGGATTGAGGCCGGGCAGCGCTGTAGCACCGCTTCCGCAGCTTCCGGGACCAGTGAGAGCATCAGCCGGGCTCTTCGACCCATTCACGATCTGGCCGAGCTGGTGATCGTACCATCCGTCGGAATCGTCATAGAGCACGACTAGCGCTGTGTTGGCCCACTCCGGTTGGCCCTGCAGGAAGTTTGCTACCTTCACCACAAATTCCTGTTCATCCAGCGGATCCGAGTTTCCCGGATGAGCATCTTGAATTGCGATTGCCTTGAGGAAACTCACGGCCGGGAAGTTGCCCGCCTGCACCGCGGCAAAGAAGTCGTCAATGTCATAGTCGTGATTGGCAGGGTCGCCCGAGAAACCAATCGCTGCTACAGACTTTGGGCGAGCATGCGTTGGATTCGCGGTTGAAGCATGGTACTGAAACAGGGCGTGATGGGGAACATAATCCGTCTGCGTACCAACAATCGTCGAGGTGGACTGCCGGTTGCACCCGGTGCTGCCGTCCGGATTTACCTTAGTCAGGTCGAAGCCTCCAGCGAACCAACCCCAGGTGACATTGGCTGCATTGAGCAGGTCGCCGATGTTCTTGCCACCCATCTGCACCTGTTCGCTACCGGAGCACACATCGCCGAATGGATCAGGGTCGCCGATCACTGTAAACCCGCCGTTCCCATCCGCCACCAGTTCGCCAGTGCCACCGATGTGTTTCGCAACGCCATTGGTCTGGCCTGAAACCAGATTAATCGCGCCTACCGTGGAAGGACCGAAGTTGGTGCTGTAGGAGTTGTCACTCATCGCATAGTGCTGGGCATAGTTCCACAATCCAGTTACAGTGTTTCCGTCGAAGTAGCCCATCACCAGGCCGGTTGTGAGCACGGTTTCCGGCGGAGCGTTGGGCGGAGGACCTGCGGTGCCGGTGTTAGCCGGAAACAGGTCCATCGCGCCGCCGTCGAAGGCCAGTTGTTCGGGCGTGTAATCGTGATCCTGGTCTTGCGTGTTTGCCTGCGAGCGATCTAAGCGGAATGGATTGGCTGCGCCGCTGCCGTTGAGCGGATTTAGATTTGGATTGTTGTTCAGAAGCGCGTTGCTCAGGCCGTTTACGGTAGGTGTGTTCGAAAGCGCGTGAAATTGCGGCTCGCCCTTTGGGTTCAGCGCGGCGGGATACGTGCCGAAGTAGTGGTCGAACGATCGGTTTTCTCCGAAAATAATCACAATGTGTTTGATTGGCGTGGCTGTTTTAACGGTCGCGGCACTTGCTACCGGTGTCCACACTGGCCCGGTAATCATGGCCGCGATAAGGCATACAGACAGAAATTCGCGCATAAGCTTTTTATCCTTTCCCAATGGAAGGTGAGGGATGCCGTAGTCCTGGCGATGCTAGAGCACGAATGTTACGGTGAGGTTAAAAAAATGTTAAAAGGCCGACCGAATAAGAAACAAGTTGGGCCGAGTTTCAGGGTTTTCGATTTTCTGGAGTGCAGGGCGCCCGCGAATATCGTTCAGCTACTAGGACCTTCGCGCTCGAGGTTCGGCACGTAGCGACCGCGGACTTCGTCATCTACAGTGCGATCCTCGGGCAGGATCCGCCACCGAGTGTCACCGTGGACGGGGCGGCAAACGGACCCGACAACGTGCGGACGAAACAACAGATTCTTCAATACCTCAAAGACTCTTTCGCGCTGGGTCACAAAGCCATAGCGACGCTCAACAATGGCAACGCGCTCGCACCGCTGGACAAGTTGCCGATCGCGATCCCATCTCTCAATACGCGCTTGGCTCTGGCCATTTTCAGCTTTTCGCACGCCTCCGACCAGTACGGACAGATGGTGGAGTACCTGCGCATGAACGGCATTGTTCCGCCCGCCAGCGTGGGTCAGCCACCGGCGAATCCTCCGGCGAAATAGGCCGGAATGAGCCGGAGTCCGATCCACTTTGAAGTGTCTACAAAACTTCAGCTAGCAGGCGAATCCCTTCCTGAATCTCAGCTTCGCTCAATGTTGTGTAGCCAAGCATGAAGCCTGTGCGGGATGCCTTTTTCAAATAGTATTGAGAAATACGATAAAGTCCCACGCTTCGTGAAGCTGCCTTAGTGATCACCTCGTCCTCCGCAACGCGTTTCTTTAGCCAGAGAATTACATGCGTCCCGGAGCCGTCCCCGCTCACTTCCACGCGATCTCCTAAATATTCGTGAATTGCAATGAGTAATGCCTCGCGGCGATCCGCGTTCCTGCGGCGCAGACGGCGTAAATGACGCTCGTAGAGGCCAGAGGTGATGAATTCTGCCAGCGTTTGTTGCTCCAGAATGGCCGAATGCTGGTCTGCAAGCCATTTGGCCGTTGTAAACGCCATTGCGAGTGATTTGGGCACGGCCATGAAGCCAATGCGAAGAGCGGGAAAGATTGTGCGCGAGAACGTTCCGATGTAGACAGTCCGGCCTTCCGCGTCGAGTCCCTGAAGCGATTCCAATGGCCTTCCCTCGTAGTGAAATTCTCCGTCATAGTCGTTTTCGATGATTACCGCATTCTTGCGGCGTGCCCATTCGATAAGCTCGAGACGTCGGTTGAGTGGAAGGATCGCACCGGTTGGAAACTGATGCGATGGCGTGACAAAGATGGCTTTGGCTCGGTCGGGGAGTTTAGTTGGATCCAAACCACTCCGATCGACCGGCACTGGTAAGAGACGTGCTCCAGCGGCGCGCAGTACCTCTCTGGTCCCCTGGTACTGAGGATCTTCGATCGCTACGGAAGCACCCCGTTCAACGAGGACTCGGACTACCAGGTCGAGGGCCTGTTGAGCCCCACTGACGATAATCACTTCGGATGAGTCGCACACCACGGCTCTGGAGCGCCGCAAATGAAGACAGATGGCATCGCGTAATGCCGGCAGCCCCGCAGGCGGGCCGTAATCCACTTCGCGAATAGATGTTTTCGATGCGTGTCGCATCAAGATGCGCCTCCAGGCTTCGAATGGAAAGACAGACTTTGTCGCTGCGGCCAAACGCGAAGTTATATCGAAGCCGGGAGGGTGGCCGATTGGGGAAGTCGAGTTTGTTCGCTGCGCCGGCCACAGCCCTACCAAAACGTGAAAGCGACAAACTCAGGGACTTTTTGAATGATCCAGTTGTATTTCGGTTCAGGCTGGAAGAGACGTACGTTCCCGATCCGCGGCGCCCTTCGACGAATCCTTCCGCAAGCAAATGATCGTAAGCCAAAAGAACGACGGTGCGGGAAATGCCAAGTTGTTCGGCCAAATCGCGCGTTGAGGGTAGCCGTGCTCCCGCGGGCAGACTTCCGGTCAAGATGGCCTTCCGCAGGCCAACGTAGACCTGTCGAAAGAGAGGTTCGCCAGTCTCGGAAAGTGGTATCGCGAGTTCCATCGCAAAGTGGCTCTTTGAAAATACCACGCTGTGCTTGATCTTCTCGTAAGTGGGGTGAGTAATTGTTCACCGGCAAGCTGCGATCGATGCAGCCCCAACTCACGCGGACCGAGGGATCATGGTTGTGAAGAAGACGCTGAATCCGGGCCGGAAGGTCAGAAGAGTTTTTCTTTCGGGCTTGCTCGTTAGCTGGTTGATCTTAGCTGGCGTCCATGCCCAACCGGTGGCAGGAGCGCAGCAGCTGCGACCATCCAGCGAACTCCGGGATGGAAAGCACGATTTCGATTTCAACATAGGTACATGGAAGACCCATATTCGGCGCCTCCTGCATCCACTTACGGTCTCCAACGACTGGGTGGATCTGAATGGGACGGTGCGCGTCCGGAAAGTTTGGAATGGCCGCGCGCAGTTGGAGGAGATCGAAGCCGATGGTTCGACCGGGCATTTCGAAGGCCTCACATTGTTTCTTTATGATCCGCGGGCGCATCAGTGGGGTCAATACTTTGTGGACAGCGCAGTGGGTGTTCTGAATCAACCCGCGATCGGCGAGTTCAAGAACGGCCGTGGAGAACTCTTCAATCAGGAATCGTTCAACGGGCGGACCATCTTTGTTCGATTCGTCTGGTCGGACATTACTCCAGATTCCCACCACGTTGAACAATCGTTTTCCGATGACGGCGGCAAAACCTGGGAGCCGAATTTCGTCGCCACACTGACGCGCGAGGAAGGAACATCGAATGGCGGTGAAATCGCCTCACCTCCCGACTCGGAAGCAGAAGATGGTGCGCGCGATTTCGACTTTAATTTTGGCGTGTGGAAGACCCATATCCGGCGCCTGCAAAATCCTCTCACGGGTTCACACACATGGGCTGACTACGACGGCACTTCTGTAGTCACCAAAGTCTGGGGAGGACGAGCGAGCCTTTGGGAGCTCGAAGCTACCGGTCCGGCAGGGCACATCGAAGGCGTTGGATTGCGGCTCTTCAACCCACGATCGCATCAATGGAGCCTGAACGGGGCAAACAGCGCAGACCCCATCATGACAACTCCCATGGTTGGCAGGTTTGTCCATGGACAGGGGCAGTTCTACGACCAGGAAGAATTCGAAGGCAGAGTCATCATGACCCGCAATGGCTTTCCGCCATTACCGCAAACTCGAGCCACTTTGAACAGGCGTTCTCCGAGGACGCTGGCAAGACCTGGGAAACAAACTGGATCATGACTTTCACCCGATAGATATTACTCGTCTGCAATCTGATGCTCACGATACCCGACGCCATCTCGGAAGATACTGCTCTGATTCGAACATTGATTCAGGAGCTTGCAGAGTATGACGCAGAAGCAGATCACGTACGAACAACGGAGGCAGACATAGCTCGCGACGACTTCGGAGCCAATGCAAAGTTTCGAACACTCATTGCGGAATGGGGTTCGCAGGCGATCGGATTCGCCGTCTTCTTTCCCTACTACTCCACCTGGCGAGGATCGGGACTCTATCTAGAGGAGCTCTATGTTCGAGCTGGGTTTCGGAGACGCGGAATCGGCACGGCGCTGCTGGCAAAAGTCGCACGCACGGCCCAGGAGGAGACTTGCACATTTGTGCGATGGGCAGTTCTGGATTGGAATGAACCGGCTTTGAGTATGTATGCGTCACTCGGCGCAGTCATACTCAACAACTGGCGATGTGTAGTTCTCGATCACGATCGGCTGGAGAAAGCGTATGCGCTTAGAACGGGAATTCGGGAACTTCCTGCCCGTCGATCGACAGAATTTTGCTGGCAGATTCCTTTGCCATAAGACAAGGCTACCACCGATAATCATTATCTTAGGCGACGCAAATCTCTGGCCATGAATCAATCATCTTTCAGTCCCACAATCGACGAATATCTTCGCAAGCGCCTGATGCCGGTCGAGGGCGTGATCCCGCAATTGGCGGGCATCGATATGTATGGCAACTCCATTCCCGCGGGGACGGTTGGCGGCGACCTCTTCGAGTACATGAACTTTCAGCAGCGCTACAACATCGACGGCCGCATCGCCCGGGCGCTCAAACTTGCGAAGCTCTATCTCGACCCTTTGCCGGCTGGGCAACCGGCGCGCAATATGGTGGATGACCATGTGTGCTGGCTGGAAACTCGGCTGAACAACGAGCCCTCAACGCCTCTCGAATACAGAAAAGCGAAAAGCTCCGAGCAGTTGCGTATCGCGGAGGATCTTCCAGAGTTGAAGACCACGGCCGGCGTGCTGCTGGTCGATGCTCAGGGGCACGGCCTTATCTCGGCCAAAATTGCATCGACCGTCCACGATACATTTCATGCATTAATGCTGGTGGAGCTTGACCGCTATGGAAAAACTACGCCGGGATTTTTTGAAAAAATCAATCTGCGGCTGGCGCAATCGGTCACCGCGCGCAATGCGCTCGGACGCAATCCCAAAGACAGTGCGCGCGAAATCGCAACAATGCTCTATGGCGAAATGCGTCCCGAAGGACTTTTTCGTTTCGTTAATTTTGGCCATCCACCGCCGCTGGTTTTCTCAAACGAGTTCGGCAAGTTTATGGAGATCGGCCAGGCGCGAATGGTGCAGTTTCCGCCACTAGGCCTGGAAATTCCCGAAGATCATCCAGACCGGAACAAATATTTCTCGATCAGTCTGCGAAAACGGCAGGTGAACTCCTCCGATGTGGCGGAGATCACGCTGATGAGTCCCGGCGACATACTCTTCCTCTATACCGACGGAGTCTACGACGGCAATGATGACGAGGAACGATCCCAGCTCGAGCGCGTGATGCGCAATCACAAAGACCAGCCAGCCCGCGAAATTTGTAACGCGTTGCTTGACTATGCCGTCAAGCGCGATGAACGCTTACAGCAAATCGGTGAAGCCGATATCATTGACGACAAAACGGTATTCATCATCAAGCGCAGGTAGCGAACCGCCGCGATTTTGTCGCGCGAGCGGCCTCGGTGCCGTCCTTGATATCCAACAATGTCCCGAACCACGCGATAAGGCCTGCCCCTGAGCGAGCTGAAGGGTGGGTGCCGCGTTACCTTGAGACTGACTACTTTGCCGTCTGCCCAATCACCTCGGGCAGCACCGGCGTGCCTTCCGCTTGCACCGCGTCCAGCGCCGCCGGATCCAGCCCCAATGCCTGAACAATTGTCGGAGCGACCTGCCTGGTTGTGACTGTCGGCAAAACCGTCGCTGGTTTAAAGCTCGGATTCGCCACCAGCAGCATCACGTTGGTATCGTCGTGGGCGAAGCCGCCGTGATCGCCGATCATTGACGTGCTGTTCGAGTAAGTCACGCCCACGTTCGGAGTGACGATAATGTCCGGCGAACGCGGATCTTGTCCCGGATCAAGACCGCCCACGTTGTAGTTGATCGCCAGTGTCGGCCCGTAGTAAATTTCCCCTATCCCGATCGCTGTTGCATTGTTCTGCAATATATCTACCGCAGTTTGGACGTTCACGCCCTTTTTCAGCCACAGCACCGAAACGTCGTCTTCGGTCGCGCCGATCCCCGTGGTGTTGAGGGGCGATTCCGAGAAGGGGATGAGATCCCCCAGCAGTGTCGCCGGAGTGTTCGTGCCGTCTGCCACATAACGTGTCGGGTCGATCGGCGAATCCCCATGCTTCGCGGTGATGATCACAAGCGTGTCGTTATAGATTCCGGCCCGCTGAAGCCCGTTGACGATCTCGCCGATGCAGGTGTCTACGTACTCGATCTCGTTCTGCAATTGGGCGCTGGGAACAGCCGCCGCGTTCTTGTAACCCCCGGCAGCCACGCCTGCCTCGTTTACCGATTCTCCGACGTACACGGACTGGAAGTTCATGCCGAAGACCGCTGGAATGGATGCGCGAGCACCCGAGTGGGTTTTGCCCGCGATCTGGTTCAGCAACGCATAGACCTTGATCGCGTCATAACATTGAATATTGGCGAAGCTACTGTTCCAGCCGCTCGTACTGACCGTATCGCGGATGGGGTCGCAGGGCACGCCGTCCAAAGTCTTTACGCCGGGTAGTGGCACCACAGTCGAGTTGACTTCTGGCGAGTAATAGTCATCCAGGCCGTGACCGCCAGGCCCACCCACAAACGAGTAGGAGGGGTGCTTGTCGATCCAGGCCGTGTATCCGCCGGCCGAATGGATCACGCCGAAGATCGTGTTGGTGCGGATGAAATTCCATGGATACACAGGAGCGCAACCGGCCTGCGGATCCCGTGACAGCTTCAGCGGATCGAGCGATGCGATACCGCCTTCGGTCAATGCTGCGCCGGGCGCGCCACCGTTCAGCTTGGTATCGTCAAGGTCGACGCCCTGGTCGTTATCGGTGCTTGTTCCGGTCGGTAGCTGATAAGGCGCGCACGGCCCGGCAGCTAAGCCAGTACCGGTCGTCTTCGCAGGCGCATCGAGCGAACGATCATACGCGACGTCGTAATAGAGGCCAGTCGTCTTCGGTGTGCCACCAGACGCCAGCGCGGCCATTCCGGGGAAAGAGTCCGAAGGTTTTGAGGACTCTGTGTTCACATAATTGATCCCAGTCTGGCTGAGCAATGCCATATTCGGACAGTACGGATACCCACCGTTCACCCCTGCAACTCCATTGGCGCAGTTGTAGAAATCCACCGCGTGCATGCCGTCGATGCTCAACAGCAGCACATGTTTGATCTTCCCGGAACCGACAGTGTTTTTTTCCGGCGCAACTGAATGCATTGACGCAGCCAGAGCGAGCAGTCCTGCGAATCCAGCTAGTAACAAACTCTTTGCCTTCATGTGAACCTCCTCAAGAGTACGAGTATTAGGCGCCAGTGCTTACCAGGTGTTACACGGGCGTTAATTC
>OBLW0100003089.1_pt1 | contig 13108 bp, 11 predicted proteins | sample 1520161 | NCBI WGS metagenome assembly OBLW01 (sample SAMEA3539309, study PRJEB22396) | soil metagenome | biome: tundra; feature: field; material: soil | place: USA | collected 2010-05 | depth 0.15 m
CCTCATGCGCGGCCGTTGGCTGCCTTTCCTCCGCGACAATTGCCCCTTCGGCGTCGCCGAGGGCCGCCATGAAGTTGGTGCCGCCAAGGTCGATCCCGGCGAAAAGCGATCGGGCGCGTGTCGTCACGGCGGCAGCAGGGGGCGCAGGAACGCGCCGCTCCGGCGCAGGCCTTCCTGGCGCAGGGTCAGGGAGCCCTCAAAGGCGCGGTCCTCGAGCTCTATGCAGACGGCTCCGCGGTAGCCGGCCTCGGTCAGCGCGATCAGGAAGCGCTTCCAGTCAATGTCGCCGCCTCCCGGGAGCTTCGGCTCGTGATATTCGAGGGGTGTCGCAAGGATGCCGACGTCATCGAGTTTCCTGCGGTCCACCTTTGCGTCCTTGGCGTGGACATGGAAGAGCCTGTCCTTGAATTCTTTCAGGGGCTCCACGTAATTCATCTGCTGCCAGACGAGGTGCGAGGGATCGAAGTTCAACCCCAGCGCGCGGCTGGGCAGGCGCCGGAACAGCTCGCGCCAGAGCTTTGGCGAGACGGCGAGGTTCTTGCCGCCCGGCCATTCGTCCTGCGTGAAGTACATCGGGCAGTTCTCGATGCCTATCCGTACGTTGGCCTCCTCCGCGTGCCTGACGATTGCCGGCCATCGCTCGTCGACGAGCTTCCAGTTGTCGGCCACGTTGCGCGCGGGGTCGCGGCCGATGAACGTGTTGACCTGCCAGACGCCGAGCAGTGCGGAGGCAGTGATCACCTTTTTCAGGTGATCGATGTACACGGCGGCCTCGTTCTCGTCGGCGGCCAGGGGGTTTGGGTAGTAGCCGAGCCCGGAGATGGCCACGCCGTATCGGGTGCAGAGGGCGCGCACGCGCAGGGCCTCGGCGGGACGAAGCGCCGAGGCGTCGATGTGGGTGACTCCGGCGTACCGCCGCTCGGCCTTGCCCACGGGCCAGCTCATGAGCTCAACCGTCGCGAAGCCGGCGTCGCGGGCGAAGCCAAGCACGGCCTCGAGGTCGAGGTCGGGCAGGATGGCGGAGACGAATCCCAGTTTCATAGTTCTTGAGGTCAGCCTTTGACGGGGACCCAGCCGCCGAGCCTGTGGCTCTCGGCAATCGCCTCGCAAAGGAGCAGCTCACGGTGCCCGTCCGCAAACGTGGCGTAAAGCGCCTCGGGGGAGCGGCGGCCGGCCCGGACATCCTCGTAGATTGCGCGGTACAGTTGTTTGAAGGTGTCGGGGAACCCCTCGTTGTGGCCGCCCGGATAGCTCGCGAAGCGCGCGGCGGTCGGATCCAAGAGGGAAGGGTCGCTTAGCAGCAGGCGGCTCGCCTCGCCGCGCTCCCCGATCCAGAGCTGCTGCGCAAGCTCGCTGTCCCAGGCCACCGCGCGGCGCGAACCGGCTATCTCGAAGCGGATGCAGTTTCTCCGGCCGGCCGTGACCTGCGAAATGGTCATCGCGCCGCGCGCTCCCCCCTTGAAACGCAGCAGAACGGAGCCGCAATCCTCGGTCGCTATGGGGACGGACTCGAGCCCGCCCGCGGGGTCGGTGCCCTTGCCCTTGAAGGTTTCAACCGAGCCGGCCCGCGGCCGGCGGCGGACGGGATGCACGGTGCGCAGGTCGGCGACAACGGATTCCACCTCCAGGCCCGTGATGAAAAGCATCAGGTCGAGCCAGTGCGTGCCGATGTCGCCAACGGCGCGAAGACTGCCGCCTTCCTCGGCCAGCACGCGCCAGTTGAAGTCCGTCGCGTAAAGCAGCCAGTCCTGCGCGTAGCCGCCGTGAAAGTGGAAGATTTCACCAAGGTCCCCGCGGCGGACCATGGCACGCGCGTGCAGGGCGAGCGGGTAAAAACGCACGTTGTAGTTGACCGCGCAGACAAGCCCGGGGTGTCGCGCCTCGGCCGCGACAAGCTCGGCGGTCTCGCCCGAGGTCATGCCCAGCGGCTTTTCGCAGACGACATGCTTGCCGGCCCCGAGCGCGGCAAGGACCTGCGAGCGGTGCAGCCGGTTCGGCGAGGCGAGGTGCACGACGGACACCTCCTTGTCCGCCAATAGCTCGGCATAATCCGAATAGCCCTTTTCCAGGCCAAGCGCCGCGGCCGCCGACCGCGACTTGTCCGCCGTGGAGCCGAGAATCCCCTTCACCCGGACGGCGATGCGGTGAAGCGCCTCGACATGGACGGGGCCGATAAACCCGGTGCCGACAACGGCTGCGACAGGAGATGAGATCACGGGTAGGGGGGAAGCGGCGACCAAGGTAGCAAATGGGCGGCCGGATTGGCCATGCCTCTGGCCGCACATGCATATCGTTTTGAGCACTTGCATTGGCGCGCCTCTTTCGCTCTGATGCTGGCCCGGCCATGATCGTAATTAAGCAGCGCTTCCGGCGGCCCAACCAGGCGGAGGGCGGCGCGCGGCTTCGCCCAGTTTTCGAGGATTTCCACCTCCTCAGGATGAAGGGCGAGTTCGAATATCCAAGGCACCAGCACACGAATTATGAGCTCATCCTCGTCGAGCGCGGCCCCTATCGCTGCGAGTTGAACGGCACGGAGCTGACCGTGGCCAACGGGCAGGTTCTCGTCATCAAGCCCGGCGACTGGCACCAGGATCACCTGCGCCACGGCCAGCGCCATTATGTCCTCCATTTCCGCCTGCCGGACCTGGAGAGCGTGGGGCTCTTCAAGGGTGAGGGTCCGCCCGAGTTGCAGATCGGGCGGGGCAACCACTACCACGACGCGCTGTTCCTGCGGGAGCTGCGCCGCGAGGCCGAGCAGGCCGCGACCTACGCCCCTGCCGTGCAGGACAGCCTTCTGGAGGCGCTTTTCTGGCGCGTCGTGCGGGACCTTCCGAGCGAGGGGCTCAGCGAGACCGTGCGCCGCCTGCCGCACCGCGAGGCGCTGCGCGAGCAGATTGTCGCCGCCCTGTACCGGCACCTGCGCGACAATCCCACCGTGCGCGCGCTTGCCACGGAGACTAGGATGAGCCCGCGGCACCTTACCAACCTATGCCGGCGGATTTTCAGCGAGCCGCCCGCCCGCCTCCTCCTGCAACTCAAGCTGCGACACGCCGAGGAGATGCTTCGCTACCGCGGCCTGCGCGTTAAGGAGGTGAGTGAGGCGCTTGGCTTCGCCAATCCCTATCACTTCTCCCGAGTGTTCCGGAGGCACAACGGCCGGGCGCCGTCCTTTGTGCAAAAGGCGGCTTTTCGCGTGCAACCGGATGCGTCGCCAACCCGCCCGAGGCCGCGGGAGGTTTCCCAGTAGTCCTAAGGGATATCCCAAAAACGACGCCTATTCAAGACGCCGTGGCGACGGCCTAGGGGTTAGAAGCGTCGGGCGGGAGGTGGGCGGCGGAGTTGGCGGAACGGAAGAGCAAGTAGGAGTAGAGGTAGGACCACGCAAAGGATGCCGCGATGAAGGCAAGGAAACATACTCCCAGATGCTCAGGTGTGAGAAAAAACTGGAGCCCAAGGAATATTAGCGATCCGAAGACGAGAATGCGTCCGCTGTTCCGGTGGGTCGCCCGCCAGACATCGTCGTTTTCCAGGGTCCAGGGTGTCCTGATGCCGATGAAGTAACTCGGGCGGAATGTCCCAAGGTAGTTGCCCAGCACCAGGAAGATTAGGAGCATTGCGTTGATCGAGAGCACAGGGATGTTGAAATGGTGGCCGAGCGCTTCGGCCGCGATCAGGATCGACCCGGACGAAACAAGCGCCGTGCTGGCCAGACGAATGATTCCCACCGTTCGTTCGCTCCACTCCGGATGCCGGCGGAGCTTGGGATCCAGCCGGGGAATCCAGCCAAAGACTATTGCCAAAGCGACGCTGACCAGGGGACAGACCAGAAGCCCCGGGAACTTGTCCGCCCATTTGCTGGGTCCGGAATCATTCCATTGGACGACAACCCTGTTAGGAAACCTACCCCAGAATGCCGCGACTACGATAAAGGGGGTGGCCAGGATAACGGCCTGAAGCCAATTTTTTTTCAGCCAGCAGAGCGTTTGCATTTGGTTTTCGTTTTTCGATCAGGTCGATGATCCAGCCGATCGACTCGTCGAGGACTGTCGTTTCAAGGGAATAGACGATATACTGGCCGTCCCTCCGGGAAGAGACCAGGTTCGCCTGCTTGAGAAGGTCAAGGTGGTAGGAGATGCTCGGTTTTCTCATCTTGAACGCCTCGGCGATCTCGCCCGCATTTAGGTCGCGTTTCTTGAGCATCTCCAGGATGTGGCGGCGGCTTGGATCCTGCAGCGCTTTGAAGAGAAGGTCCATCGGATGATTAGGTAGTTAGGTAATCATCTAATTAAAGTCAACCGAGATCAGGAGCGTGCTTTAAAATTGCCTTGCTGTACCACCTGTACAGGTACAGCTGTTACTTCATGCTGCCGTTCTCGATCGGGTTGAAACTAGGTCTGCCGGTCGCGGAGCAGATCGTATTTGCCGTCAAGAGGGCGGTCGTCGGGGGCCAGCTGAGGCCTGGAGACAAGTTTCCGTCGGTGCGGGTACTCAGCCAAGAACTGCGGATAAGTCCGAACACGGCGCACAAGGTCGTCGCCGCGCTCGTCGAGGAGGGGATCCTCGTCACGACGCCGGCCATCGGGAGCGTCGTTGCCGAACACGAGGCGGGTGATCGCAAGGAGTGCGCGCAGCTGCTTGGCGCCGAGGTGGAGCGCCTTGTGGTGGAAGCGAAGAAACTCGGGCTCGATCAGGACGACGTGCACACGGCAGTCGCGGCACATTGGGAAAAGCTCGAAACGGCTGACCGGCAATATTCTCACAAATGAACGCCATTGAGATTCATAACCTCGCGCGTCGCTTCGGCCGCACGGAGGCCATCCATGACCTTAGCCTGACTGTGCCCAAGGGAAGCGTATTCGCCCTTCTCGGGCCGAACGGAGCCGGCAAGACGACCACGATCAAGATCCTGATGAATCTCATCCCGCCAACCTCGGGCCGGGCGACGGTGCTGGGGGTCGACTCGACGAGGATAGGTCCCAAGGAACGAGCCCAGATTGGCTATGTCTCCGAAAATCAAACCCTTCCCCTCTGGATGTCTGTCCGCCAGCTGCTCGATTATTGCCGACCGTTCTATCCGACTTGGGATCGCGGTTTCGAGCGAACGCTATTGGCGCAATTCGACCTACCCGAGGATCGCAAGTTGAAAGATCTCTCCCGCGGCATGCTCATGAAGGTCGCCCTGCTGTCCGCTCTCTCCTACCGGCCGAAGCTCCTTGTTCTTGACGAGCCCTTCAGCGGGCTCGATCCGCTGGTGCGCGACGAGTTCGTCCAGGGAATCCTGGAAGCCTCCGAACTGGGCAATTGGACGGTATTCATTTCTTCGCATGACATCGACGAGGTTGAACGCCTGGCAGATTATGTCGGCGTGATCGACAGCGGCCGGAGCAAACTCAATGAGTCCGCGGAATCGCTCCTTATGCGCTTCCGTCGAATCGAGGTAAATCTCCAAGGCCACACCCCGTTTATGGAGGGAATGCCCGCAGAATGGCTGGCCCCCGACCGAGTGGGCGAGCGGGTGACGTTTGTCGACAGCCGCTATTCCGACGGGACCGCTGAGGTGCTCTATCAGAAGCATTTTCCCGAGGCCATGGTGTCTTCACTTCCAATGACGCTCCGTGAAATCTTTCTCACGCTTGCCCGCACCAGTCGCAAGACCGCCAAGGGAATCACGCTATGAAGCTAATCTGGCACATCGTCAAAAAAGACATCCGACGGTTTTGGATCGGCATCGTTCTCCTCGTCGGGCTCACCGGGCTAAAGCTCTTGCTTATTGGCGGCGTCTTTCGCGTAGGAATGCCCAAGGAATGGAGCACCAGGATGATGCAATATCAAATAATGCTTCTGGTCGCCGAATTGATTCTCTCCTTCTTTGTGGCTGCCGCGATAGTCCAAGAAGATCCGGTCTCTGAATCCGGTGCTTTCTGGCAAAATCTTCCGATTACGCGTCTTCAGCTTCTTGCAGCAAAATTCTCGGGCGTGATTCTCGTCTGCGCGTTGCCAGCGGTTTTAACACTTGCAGTCGGATTGCTCGTTTATCACATGCCTGTAAGTGCCATGGGTTGGCCATTGATTGTTATCGCCGAGGTTCAGGTTGCCACGTGCCTTTTGGCATTCGCGTTTGGAAGTCTCGCAAGAAATACCGCACAACTCCTCTATTGGATCATTGGCGTAGTTCTCGCCGTCTTCATTCTCGAGGTAATAATTGGACCCCTTCTTCCCAATCGATTTCCAGTGACTCCCGGAACTCATCTTACGCATATATTTCTTCTGAACTCTATTTGGGTGATCGCATGTCTGGCCGTGACTCTCAACCAATACCTCGCTGTATCGAGAAATCGTTCCATAGTGTTTCTTGCTTCCGGGATGCTGCTTTCTCTCTACACAATGTGGACTGAACGCAGTCCCCTCTCTCTCGACTTCCTTTCAACTCTGGAGCCCGCGCAGAATAATCTGGACCATGAGATTGCACTTCTGAAGGCAAACGTGGTCCAAGCCGAGCTCGCGAGGCAGAAACCCGATTCGGATGCTACTGAGTTACTTCGTATTTCGGTCCAAGGAGCTAGCCAAGGCCTGATTATTAGCCCCCGCAACTATTTCGGGAAATGGATGCAATCGGGAATCGTTCAGGACTGGGCCAAGATCTACAGAGCAAGGGATAATTCATTTAAACGCGCCGTTGTTCAGGCGTTTGGATTCCCGTCGTCCTCGGAAAAGAACGATCTAGATTTCGGCGCCGAATCCGCAATATCGGTAGGGGACGCCAACCTCCTTTGCGGTCGATCGTCATCCTATATGGGCCAGCTCGAGCTGAATGTCCAACAGGCCCTGATCGATGGACAAATGGACTTGGCAAAAGGGGCATCGCTTCGCTCGAACTACGGCACGTCCACGATCAGGGACGTAAGTTCCGATGGATCTATCATCCAAGTGGACTTGGAGAACCAAGAAACAACGCTCACGGCAGAAGGGGGTTGGTTTGTCGGCATCAACGGCATTGCTTTTCCGACATCTCACTTTGGTTACGCAATCGTAAACAGAAAGGCCCAGACCGTAGTAACGCAGGCACGGACCTCGACAGGAATAGGCTCTTACGCATACGGCATCTTTGTCGGGCGGGGCAAACTTCAATTCGTTTTGCCGCGATCTGAAGCCAACTCATCATCCTTGGCGAATTGGATCATGGTCGAGGTCAGAATCGGCGACGTTCACCGCGCAATAAAATCGTTTAAGGAAGACGTGTTACTCAAGGAGGTTCCGGCGATCGAACGTGATGCCGCGTGGACAGAATAGACTCCTTCCCCGTTCACATGCCTACTTTCCAATATCGACACGGATCGCAGGTTTCTGCCCAGTAGTAGATATCCCTAAGAAATTTCGCTTCATTGTTTTCCGGTAATAGGCGTTCATTGCTAGACCGCCCGCGATAGCACTGGCTATTTCACGGGCGTCAGCGTGGCGCCTCCCAGGTTGGCGGCGAGGAACGCCTCGACCCTGTGATAAAACGCCACCCGGTTTACATAATTGTAGAATCCGTGCCCCTCGACGGAGCGGTAGAATGTCTCGCAGGGAACGCCCCTCCTCCTGAGCTCGCTTGCAAGCTTCTTGGACTGCGCGACATCGACTACACCATCCTCGGTGCCATGCGCGATCAGGACGGGAACATGAATCCTGTCCGTGTGCCTGAGAGGCGAGATCTCCTCAAGATGCTTTCGGTCTTGCCCTGTTTTTCCTAGCTCGTCCGTCATTATTTGGTATTCGCCTGGCCGGCCGACATCGCTCTTGGACTTGATCTGGCGCTCCCAGTCGAAGACCCCGCATTCCGAGACCGCGCAGCGGTAGAGCCCTTCCTCGAAGGCCACGCCGCTCACAGCGAGGTAGCCCCCGAAGCTGGCCCCCATGATGGCGATCCGCTTCGGGTCGATAATGCCCGTGCTCAGAATCGCCATCGTTGCGTCCGTCACGTCGTTGTGCATCCGCATGAAGTCAAATTCCCCCTCGTGGCTGATCCCGGGAGCATACCCGGTCGACCCGCGGTAGTTCGGCTGGAAGACGGAGTAGCCCCGGCTAACCAGGAACTGGACAACGGGATCATACCAACCGACGTCGCGAACCCACGGTCCGCCGTGGACGTAGACGACGAGCGGCACGGGATGCCCCGCACTCGCCCCCTCCGGGAGCGCCTGGTAGCCTTCGAGCCGAACGCCGTCTCGTGTCACGAAGCTCACAGACTGCACCGGGCGCAGCGGCCGGTTCCGTAGCCAAGGGGCTGCGTCGGCGACGTTCCTGAGCGTCCTCGCGTCTAGGTCCAGGAGCTCGTAGCTGGCGGGGTGCTCGGGACCGTTCGGCTGGAAAAGGAATTTCCTTTCGGCCAGGTCGTGATCGATGAGCACGTTATCTGTGCCGGGCCTGAGTCGGTCAATCGCGGCCTGGGCGGAGGCGTAGTTGGCGGAAAACCAGACCGACGCCGCCCTTCGTTTCGAGTAGGTGACGCCGGCCACGCGGCGGGAAACACCGGAGAAATAGAGATGGCCTGCGCCGATGTCATACTCGGTTTCGGTGAGGAGCGGCTTGTCGAAGGCTCCGGTTTCTAGGTTCATCCGGCAGAGCTCGTAGGTCTTCATCTCCAAAATCCGGACGACCCAGAGAAACCGGTCGTCGTAGTCGACGCCCATTGGACGGGTGAGGGCCGCAAGAGGCACGCTGGCCCAAGTTCTCGAGGCAGGCATGTAGCGGTGGAGGTGGTACTGCCCACCGGACCACGTCGTGCAAAGCGCCAGCTCGCCAATCCTGTTGCATTCCCAGCCGACCACAGGCCCGTCCTCAGGAGGCGAGTAGGAACGGACTACGGAGGTGCTCCCGGCGCCCGGCCTGTCAAATGCGCCAGGCACGCGGTCGGCATCGAGCTCAAGGAGCTCCCCGGGCCTGCCGTTGTCCCGGGACGACTGGGTTACCCAGACAAGTATTCTGCCAGGGCGACCGCGCGGGAGCCCGACGACCTGCGTCACGTCAAAGTTGTCGATCGGCGCAAACCGATCCAAGGTTTCGAGCCGAGCCGAATATAGCCCCCAAGAGTAGACTTTGTTCCTCGAGACATTGAACACGACCCGGGCGTCGCCCAGCCAGTGGAAGTTGGATATCTCGAAGGAGCCGCTCGCCCGAAGGCCGGTCGGCTTATAGTCCTTCAGGTCGTAAACGAGGAGATTTTTCAGATCCTTGTCGTCTGTTACGATGGCGCCGAGATGCCGGCCGTCAGGCGAAATCCTGGCCTCGCCAAGCTCCGCGGCGCGGAACAGTTCCTCGGCAGTCAATGGCCCGGACAGCGATGGGGAAGCGGCATGCAGGATGGATGCGCACGCGAGAGCGCAAGCGGCGAGTAATCGGAACATCAGCGTGTCGTTGGAGCACCTAGCATTGCGTTTTTGAAACGCCTCAATCGAGAGAATTTGCTGTCTTTGGATGGTACCGGATGCCGTAAAGGTGCTGGGGACGGCCTAGCTTGCAATGACATCCATTGCATCGCGCGAGAGAATGACCGTCTCCAAGGATAGTGGGAGCCGCTGACAACCGGGCCATCCATGAACCGAGCGGTTCGAAAATCCACCGATTTAGGTACGCCTCGATGATATCTGGTTGCGATCGATTTCCATTCGGCTCAGCAACGAGTAATCCCTCCCAATATCATGTCCCCAGTCACCTCAATGCTCCGCATCCTTATGCTGCCCGCGGCCTGTATCCTCGCTGTGTCAGGGGCCCGCGTTTCCGCCGCCCCGCTTCCAACATCCGGGACTTATGGCGTGTCGGAGACGCTACATGTCGGGGGCCAAGGTGGATGGGATTACCTGACAGTCGACCCTGACCACAAGCTGCTGTTCGTTCCTCGCTCGTCGCACACGATGGTGCTCGATGCCGCAAATGGGAAAGTTATCGCCGACATCACGGGTCAGAAGCGCAACCACGGTGTCGCTCTCGCCCCAAACGCCCAACGTGGCTTTATTTCCGATGGCGAGGACGCATCGGTGGTAATATTTGACCTAAAATCTTACGCTGTGCTTGGCAAGGTTAAGGTCGAACCCGATGCCGACGGGATAATTTTCGACGCCTCGAGCAACAAGGTCCTCCTTGTGTGTGGAGACGCAGGGGTCTTGATCCCGATTTCCCCAGACGTCGACGCCGCGACCGGCAGCGCCGGGCCCGCGGTCGACCTCGGAGGAAAGCCTGAATTCCTTGTGGCCGATGGGCAAGGAAGGGTGTTCATCAATCTGGTCGACAAGAACCAGGTTGCCGTCGTGGACACAAAGACGATGAAAGTGCTCGACCATTGGTCCACGTCCCCGGGCGGGTCTCCCGTGGGAATGTCAATGGACCGCGAACACAGGAGGCTATTCATCGGCTGCCGGAATCCACGGACGCTTATCGTCATGAACGCCGATAACGGCCAAATTCTTGCCGGCCTTCCGATAGGCGCAGGCGTCGACGCTACCCAGTTCGATGATGATGCCTTCGCCAGTTGCCGCGATGGCACACTTGCGGTCGCACGCGAAACGTCACCTGGCAAATTTGAGATTGTCCAGACGGTCAAGACGCCAATGGGGGCGAAAACAATGGGTATCGATCCGAAGACACATACATTGTACCTCCCCACGGCGGAGTTCATGCCGCCCGCAGGCGCGAATTCCCGGCCCATTCCTGCGCCAGATTCCTTTATGGTTGTGGTCGTGAAGCCCACTGGCCCGAAATGAGGGGCGGCTGGGATGGCGGCCGCCGGCGACGGGCTATACAAACACCTATTGCGCTGTGCGGTGTCCCAAAAGGGACCCATTGCGAAACACTAAGAAACGTAATGAAGGCCGTCGGTTAGCTGCCCGCGTCTAAAATGACGAGCGGCCCTGATAGAAATCGTCGAACAATGCGAAAGTGTCCGGATCATAGTCGCGAAGGCCGCCCCTTCCAAACTTTGGCTTAGCGCCTTTCATTCCGAGGTCCCCGTGAGTTCCAAAATACCACATACTAATTTCCGCGAAGAACTCGTCCGGATTTGTGCTCGAATACGCATCGACCCAAAGGCCCTTTTTAAGTGATTGCTGGTACCGCTCGTCAAATTGTTTGCGTACTTCAGGGCTGATTCCGAAGTTGCGTATGCAATGCGCAAATTCGTGAACGAAAATGTCGCGACCTCGATATCGATCCTCTGGAAGCCTTAGAAGGTTTTCTTCTCCACAAGACATCAGACGGCCACCCATTCCTCGCGTTCGTTCATCCCTGGTAAGACCATCGTATTCCGGTAGCGGTCGACCTTTGTCTTCGCGCCACTCCGGCAAATCTGTGGTCACTTGATCCTTCCCGATAATGTGCACTTCAACTCCGGCTTGAACCAATCTCCCGATGACAATCTCTCGGTAAGGGCCCATTTTTTCAAACATCTGAAATAGTCGAGCGTAGGCTTCAACCAGGGCTCCGTCCGAGACGACTTTGCTGGCTTTTATTGGGATTCCTTGGAAATCCAATTCCTTCGAAAAAAAGCCGGCTTCCGGTGGATAAATTCGATGTGGACTCAGGGCGGGCCCTCGTGGCTCATCAGCGCGAACAGCACAGACGTAGCCCAGAACGCACGCCAGGAGCAGGTATCGCATGGTTTGGCTTCGACCATATGGGACGAAATCCTCAACGCGGTTTGAATACTGCCGAAGCGGGTCGAGATCTGATTTATCAGGGTCCGTGACGATTACCTATCGTCTCGGAATACATGCGATCGCTGCAACCTCGGAGTATCGATCATCGACATCCATCCACCCGTCCCTACCTACCCACTTTCGAACAGCAAGTGCGCACACTGGAATTGCCGTCGGCGATACATGTAGTATCTTCAGCCGAATAGGCATAATTTTCGGGCCGTCGAAACACTGCACGAGACCCATACTTACGCCGCTGCCTGGAGGGAATGTCTCGTAGGCCCGCTTCGCTGATGGCCTGACGACGCAACTCCGGAGGTGCCGCTCGCCCTCTTTTCTGTTGGAAAGCGGGTGACCGCAGGCAGAATTAGAGAAGCTCGGGCCTGCTTTCGGCCCTCGCTCGCCCATCCCCTTCCCCAAATGACGCAAGAGCTGCGCTTCATCCTGCGATCTCTCCTCAGGCGAAAGGGATTCGCGCTCGTGACGATCCTGACCCTCGGCCTGGGCATCGGCTCGGCGACCTCAATCTATTCGGTCGTCGTCTGGCACCTCTTTCGGGGGCCTCCAGCGCCGCAAGGCGTCTACATGCTGGGCATGCGCTCCCGAAACAATGGGGACACGCCGTTCCTGCCCCCGGTCTACGCCAAAGCCTGCACAGCCAGGACTGACGTGTTCGCGGACACGGCCCTCGCCGTCACCAAGTCAAAGAATATCGTCGTCGACAAGGAAAACGTCAGCTTCTCCGCCGTCGCCGTGGCTTCAAGCTTCTTCGGCCTGCTGGACGCACGGCCGGCAATGGGCCGCGCGTTTTCGGCCGAGGAATGCGTCGAGGGAAGGGATGGGGTCGCCGTCGTCAGCTACCGCTTCTGGAAGGCCCATCTCGGAGGAAGGCCTGACGCGCTGGGGCGCCGAATTCGGGTGGGCGGAGATGCCTGCACCGTAGTCGGTATCCTGGGTAAGGGGCAGCGCCTCCCCGTTTATTGCGAAGCGGACGTCTATCAACCGTTTGTCTTTCAAGTCAACCCGAAGGAGCCCTTCTCCATGTGGCTTCTGGCCTTTGCGCGGCTGCGGCCCGGCGTCAACCGCCAACAGGCAGACGCGGCCATCGGGGGCGTGAAGCCCGACCTGCCCGAGGCCATGCGAGACTACGCCACGATTATGAAGCCGACCGTCATCGCCATAGCGGACACCGAGGGGTTCCTCGCACCCCAACTTTACTGGACCCTGGTCGGTGCAGTCGGGTTTCTGTACGCAATCGCGTGCCTAAATACCACAAACCTCATGCTCGTGCACCTGCTTGGCAGGCGCCGGGAAATCAGCGTCCGTTCGGCGCTTGGCGGGAGCCGATGGGGAATCATCCGGCTGGTGTTCATCGAGACGGTATCGCTAACGATCCTGGGAACCCTCTTGGGCGCCCTTCTGGCCAACTGGCTGACACC
>OBLW0100003093.1_pt1 | contig 13097 bp, 10 predicted proteins | sample 1520161 | NCBI WGS metagenome assembly OBLW01 (sample SAMEA3539309, study PRJEB22396) | soil metagenome | biome: tundra; feature: field; material: soil | place: USA | collected 2010-05 | depth 0.15 m
AGACCAAGATCCAGATGATCGGGCTGCCGGGACCCGACGACGAGGTGGTGGTGGTCGGGGGATCGGTCGAGGAGGGCAGGCTGGTGGCGCTCTACCGGCGCGCGGACCGGCTGCGTGCCGTCCTCGCCTTCAGCCAACCCCGCCAGCTGATGTCCTACCGGCCGCTACTGGCTGCCGGTGCCTCGTTCGACGAGGCGCTGGAACTGGCGCGCTCCTGATCGGCATCGCGTCGCGCCCCCCTCCCTCGCCGCTGCGAACGGAAGCGGCGGGTGAAGGAGAGTGCGCGGGCGATCTGGTCGGCCGACGGCTCGATGCCGCCGTAGGTGGAGCGCTCGACCAATCGGGTCGCCCCGGTCAACCCTTCGGCATTCGGCGGATCGGCGCCCGCCAACCGGTCCCCGTAGGCGGTGAGGGTCTCAGCCGTTCGCCGCGGCCGGCCCAGTCGGCGCCCGCCCCGTTCCAGGTCGTCGGCGATCTGCCGGGCCCACGTCGGTGGCCGTAGCCGGCGCCGGCGCCGGATCTGCCAGATGGCGATCCCCGCGGCGGCGGCGATGGCGACGGGGATCCAGGGGAGGTGGCGCAGCGTGGCCCCGGCCCGGTTGGCGATGACCGAGCCGGGTGTCGGGTTGGCCAATGGCACCACGGCGGTGGGGTCGAAGTTCTGCCAGCCGTACCCCGGGAACCAGACCTGGACCCAGGCGTGGGCGTCCTTGGCCTGGACGTCGTAGAGGTCGGTGATCGGATTGTAGGACCCCGGCACGTACCCCACCGTCTCCCGCGCCGGAATGCCGAGGGAGCGCAGCATGACCACGGTGGCCGTGGAGATCTGCTCGCAGTAGCCCAACCGGGTGCCGAAGAGGAAGGTGTCCACCGCGTCGGCGCCGGGGGCCAGCGGTGGGATGTCGGTCGTGTACCGGATGTGCGACGACATCCAGGCCTCGATGGCCTCGACCTTGTCGTAGGTCCGAGGATCGCCATCACCGGGGGACCCGACGCCCGAGACGATCCGCTCCGCCAGGGCGGACACCCGGGGATAGGCGTGGGGAAGCTGGAGGTAGCGAAGCTGCTCGGCGGAGCTGAGCTGTGCGTTGGTGCCCGGATCGTTGGGGGGCAGCGGGACGGTTGCATCCCGCAGCTGTTGAGCGGTCGCCGTGTTGTCGCTGGAGACGACGGTGTAGATCGTTCCGGCTCCCATCGTGGTGGACGAGACGATGGTGCCGTCGCCGGTCAGGAAGAGGGAGCGGGACTCGAGGTACACCCGCTGGACCGTGTCGGCATGGAAGACCAGGTTGGGTCCCGACTGGGCCAGGTAGAAGGTCTGGACGTCGGTGGTCCCGGCAAGCTGGGTCGCCAGTTGGTCGGCCGCCGGGGGAATGGTGAAGGGGGAACCTGTGTCCAATTTGGTCACGTGCCCGTTGTTGCCGCTGGCCGGATCGGCCGACTGCAGCCAGCTCTGCCCGTCCCACTTGTCGTAGGTCTGGCCGATCCAGAAGTTCGGCCGGCTGGCCCGTACCCGCATCACCACCTGGTTCCCCAGCGATGCCCGGACGCCGGTGTCGAGGGACTTGGCGAAGCCGAGGAAGCCGCCGACCCCGGTGCGACCCTGGGGGTTGGCGGCGTGGGCCGGCAGGGAGCCGGAACCGTCGGTGAGATTGGTGGGGCTGTCGACCGACGAGGAGTTGGGCGAGCTGGACGGGAAGATGAGCGATGTCGAGACCCGGGGCGCGGGCAGGACGGCCACCAGGAGAGCGGCCATCACGAGGACGGTCGGCCCGGCAATCGACACGGTGCGCCACGGGAAGCCGCGGACCCCGGCCATCGACTGCCACATGGAAACCAGCCCCCAGATGCCGCAGGCAATCCAGGCCACGACGTAGACCGCGAGCGAGAGATCCACCGACTGCGAGGCGGCCACCGCCATGAGGGCGGCCGATCCGGCGAGCGAGTAGGCCACATCCCGGCGGGCGGGAACGTCGAAGGCGTGGGTACTCAGTACCCAAGCGAACAGCACGGCCAGCGGTCCTTCCACCGTCGAGATGTCACCGGGTGTGGCGGTGTGGGTGACCGTGGCGATGAACCACACGAAGCCGCCGACGGCGCACGCCGCCAACACGAGCTTGACCGCCGGCCACGGGTCCGCACGACGGTGGTAGGACAGGACATTGCCGACCACGGTGGCCACCATGGTGAACACGGTGACGGGCACGCTTAGCTCCCCCTGGCTCCAGCAGGCGGCAACAGCGATCATCACTGCCGCTGCCGATGCAACACGGAACGGGACGGAGTGTTCGGGCGGCCCGGGTCGATTGGCGTCGACGACCCGTTGCCAGACGGTCACCGACGCCCCCACCGGGGGACAGGGCGGGGCGAGCCGTCGGGTGGCGCCACACCCGGCGGGGGCACGGCGCGGGCCAACCGCCTTCCGAGGTCGATCCGGTCCCGCAACGGCCGTAGGGCGTGACCTTCCGGCTCGTCGGTACCGAGCACCACTGGCCGGCCCCGCGCCAGGAAGTCGGTCGCCGCGTCCATGACCCGCTCGGTCTCGGCCTCTGCCAGCGTCGGGTCGTCCGGCAGGACGACGTCGATGACGATCGGATCGTCCCGTTGCCGTTCGGTCTCCCGCACCATGAGCACGCCTACGTGCGCCGTTGCCGGCCAGTGAACCGACCGCCGCGTATCACCGGACCGGTAGGGGCGCACACCCCGGGGCTCGCCCATGCCCGCAGGCGTCCGGAGCGGCGCCTCGCCGAGCGCGTCGTCGGTGACGGTCGACAGCGCCCCCGGCTCGCCGGTCCGGGGTGCAATGTGCAGTGGGCGGGGCAGCTCGACCGTCACGTCCTTGGCCCACCACAGGATACCGAAGGGCGCACTCGTGGCCACCTCGACGACCAGCCTCTCCAGCACACCGCGCCGGTCCGGGGTGACGGTCACCTCGACCGGGCGCCGTCCGCGGACCGTCCCTTCGGCCAGGGAGGGCGGGCCGACCGGATAGCGCGGCCGCAGCCTGACTGGGGCATCGGCCACGAGGGTGATCGCCAGCGGACGCCCGGCCTGCCCGTCCGACGGGCACTCGGTGCAGGCGACGACGGCCCGTCGGGCCGGCACGGCAGGGGCCACCATGCCGGTGAGCAGCACGGCGGCCAACAGAGCCCCCACGGCCTGGACCCATCCTGACCCACTGGAGTGGGCCACACCGGCCCAGGCGAACATGGCCACCGCACTGCCCGCAACGGGTCCGAACCACCCCACCGGGCGCACTCGTCGGCGCATCCACTGGCCACCGGGCAGTGCAGCGGCGGTCCGTCGCCGTCGACGGGTCACCGAGAAGGTCCAGGACAGTGTCGAACCGGCCACCAGGCACGCCGCGCCGATGGAGGCCCCGGCCACCACCATCTCGGGCCCGAAGAGCGCTCGTGCCAGCACCACGCCGCACGCGCCGGCGAGCAGCCCGGTGAACGCCGCGTTGGCCGTGCGCCAGAAGGGCTGCCGGCCGTCGGGCGTCGAGGGGTTCACGTGGGCGGGACAGGTGCTGCGGCGAGGATGCGGCCCACCATGGTGGGACCGTCTCCGCCACTGCCCTCGGCGATCAGGCGGTGGGAGAGGCAGGCGACGGCCACGGCCTGGACGTCCTGGGGGGTGACGTAGGCCCGCCCGGCGAGTACCGCGTAGGCCTGGGCGCTGCGGAGGAGGGAGATGGCCGCTCGCGGGCTTGCCCCCAGGCGCACGGTGCCGGCCGACCGGGTGGCCCGCACCAGCGACACGGCGTACTCGGCGACCGTGGTCACCACGTGCACCGAGGCCGTGGCGCTGATCGCCCGGTGCCACTGTGCGGGGTCGGAGACAGGGACCAGCATGTCGAGGGCGTAGCGGCCGCCGTTGTGGAGGACGAGGCGGGTCTCGATGTCAGCGTCGGGGTAGCCGATGGAGGTGGACAGGCCGAACCGGTCGAGCTGGCTCTCGACGAGCGGGTAGGTGCCAAGCTGGCCGATCGGGTTCTGGGTGCCGATCACCAGGTGTGGCTGCGGCAGGGGCCACGATTCGCCGTCCACCGTGACCTGTTGCTCTTCCATGGCCTCCAGCAGCGCGGACTGGGTCCGGGGCGGGGTGCGGTTCATTTCGTCGAGGAGGACCACGTGGGCGAAGACCGGGCCGGGCCGGAACTCCCAGGTCCCGGTCTCCGGCGAAAACACCGTCACGCCCGTGATGTCGGAGGGAAGGAGGTCGGGGTGTCCCTGGACCCGCGAGAGCTTGACCCCGAGTGCGGTGGCCAGTGCCCGGGCCAGCACCGTCTTGCCCACGCCGGGCACGTCCTCGATGAGCAGGTGGCTCCCCGACAGAGCCGCGATCACCGCAGTGGTGACTGCCGCCGGTGTGCCCAGCAGGACCTCCGAGAGGGCGGCGTGGAGGGCCCGGGCCAGTCCGACCGCCTCGTCGATCGACGGCACTGGTTGCGTGGTGCGGACCGACGACTCGACCCCCACCGTCTCGATGCCCCTGGTCATGGGTCCTCCTGCTCCCCTGGGTCTACCCCTGCGTTCACCGGACCCTTCGGCCCCGTCGGCCGCATCGGCCCCATCGCCGAGCGTGGTGCCTCCCCCACCCTACGGGTTTTCCGTGCCCATGTTCAATGCACGGTGCCGGGGCGGCGCCTGTCGCGTCGGGCCGGAGCCGGCACCGCCGGCCACAGGCCCGACCTGCGCCACGTCTGGGTGGCCTTGGTCAGAAATCAAGGGCGGACAGCTCGGGGATGGTGCCCTCGGAACGCTTCCGGGCCTCGAGCCAGCGTGTGCGGGCAGTCGTGCGCTCGCCGCTGGTCGTCGTGGGCTCCACCACCTGGCGCGGCGCCCAGGCGGCGGCCACGTCCTGCTCGTCGGCCCAGGTGCCCACGGCCATCCCGGCCAGGAAGGCGGCACCGAGGGTGGTGGCCTCCACGAACGGGGCGATCTCGACCGGTCGTCCGCAGGCGTTGGCGAGGGCCCGGGTGAAGACCTCGTTGGCCGACATGCCTCCGTCGATGCGCAGGTTGCCGACCGTCATCCCCGAGTCGGCCTCGGCTGCCTCGAGGAGGTCGGCGCCCCGGTGGGCCACCCCCTCCAGCACAGCCCGCACCAGCTCGGGGCGCCCGCTGCCACGGGTGAGGCCGAGGACGGTGCCCCGGGCCCCGAAGTCCCACACCGGCGTGCCCAGCCCAAGGAGCGCGGGCACGAACCACACGTCGCCGGTGTCGCCGCAGCGTGCGGCCACCTGGGCCGAGTCGGCGGCCGAGTCGATGATGGCAAGGTCGTCGCGCAGCCACTCCACACACGTGCCGGCCGAGAGCATGATGGCCTCGACGCCCCAGGTGATCCTTCCCTGTCGCCGCCAGGCGATGATCGGGATGGTGCCGGCCGGGCCGCGCGCGATCTGGCGGGGGCGGTCGGTGCCGGTGCACTGGTCGAGCATCCCCCCGGTGCCGAAGGTGGCCTTGGCCTGGCCCGGCTGGGTGCAGCCCTGGCCGATCAACGACGCCTGCTGGTCACCGGCCATGCCGGCGATCACCGGCCGTCCGGCCAGGGCGTCGGCCATCCCCACCACGCCGGTGGAGTCCACGATGGTGGGCAGCAGCGGCTCGGGGATGCGGAGAGCGGCCAGAAGGTCCTGGCTCCAGCCCGTCCCGTCGCCGTGGATCAGTCCGGTGACCCCGGCATTGGATGCGTCCGTCACGTGGAGGCGCCCGCCGGAGAGGGTCCACGCCACCCAGGTGTCGACGGTGCCGAATGCCAACTCGCCACGTTCGGAGCGGGAGCGGTCCGGGTCGGCCGTGTCGAGCAGGGACGCCAGCTTGGTCGCCGACGCGTTGGGTGCCACCCGGATCCCCTGGCTCTGGAGCTCGAGGCAGGTGCCCACCGTCCGGAGGTCCTGCCAGCCGAGGCCGGGCCCCACCGGCACGCCGGTGGCACGGTCCCACAGGATGGTGGAGGCCCGCTGGTTGGCGATCCCCACCGCGTCGACCGGACCTCCGTCGGCCAGGGAGCGCGCCGCCACGTCGAGTACGGCGTCGGCCATGGCGGCCGGGTCGAACTCGACCAACCCGGGGAACGGGGTATCGGGGAGCACGGCCACATGGTGGATGTGCTCCACCGAGGCGTCCGGCCGCACAACGGCCCCCCGCACGCCCGAGGTGCCCACGTCGACGACGAGGATGCTCATGGCCAGATGACCTTGCCGTAGGGAGTGGCCAGGCCGAGCTTTCCGGGGTTGAGGATGCCCCTCGGGTCGAGGGCCTGCTTGACCGAGGTGAGCACATCGAACCCGGCACCCAGCGCCTCGGGGAGGAAACGCGCCCGGTTGATGCCGATGCCGTGATGGTGGCTGATGGCCCCGCCGGCGGCCAGGGTGGCCCGGGTGACCTCGTCCCATGCCTGCTCGTAGTAGCGCTCGGTCCACGACCGGAGGTCGGAAGGGGGCTGGTCCACCGGGGGCCGCCCGGCGAAGGTGAAGTAGAGGCAGGCGCCGTCGGTGTAGGCGTGGGACTGATGGGACGAGGCGGCCACGGTCCCGTCGACCCCGTGCAGCGCCTCGAGCACCGACCGGTAGAGGCCGGGCAGGGTGCTCCACCGCGCCGAGACCTCCACGGTGTCCACCACGATGCCCGATCGCCACAGGGGGGCGAGGGCGGACACGTCGTTGCGGTGGGTCAGCCAGCGGTCCACGATCCCGGCGTCGAGCCGGTCGGCAGGTCCGCACTCGTCGTCCACCACGGCGAGGGTGGCCTCGACCAGGCCGGGGTCGGCCTCGTCCAGGACGATGAGGACGTTGGTCGCGGGGAGGTCGAACGACCTCCCCGACTCCGTCTGGTCGTAGAGGCGGAGGACAGCGGGAGTGGCGCCCCGGCGGAGGATCCGGCGGCACGCGTCGAGCCCGTCGGCGAACGAGGCGAACCCGAAGGCGCGCCGGCCCTCGCCCCCGGGGATCGCGTGCACCCGGAACCGCCCCTCGGTGATGATGCCGAGGGTGCCCTCGCTGCCCACGAACAGCTGGGTGAGGTCGGGGCCGGTGGCCGACCTCGGCCCGTTCCCACCGGTCCGGACCACGGTGCCGTCGGCCAGGACGACCTCGAGGCCGAGCACCATGTCCTCGATCTTCCCGTAGCGGTTCGAGTACTGGCCGGCCCCCCGGCAGGCCAGCCATCCGCCCACGGTGGAGAGGTCCATCGACTGGGGCCAGTGCCCGAGCGTGACGCCGAAGCCGTCCCGGAGACCGGTCTCGACCTCGGGGCCGAAGGTGCCGGCCCGCAGGTCGGCGACCAACGACTCGGAGTCGACCTCGCCGATCCCGGCGAGCCCGCAGAGGTCGAGGGCGACCCCCCCGAACAGGGGGATGGACCCGCCGCACACCCCGCTCCGCCCGCCTGCTGCGGTGACCGGCACACTGAAGTCGTTGCACAGGGCCAGCACGGTGGCCACCTGATGGGTGTCGGTGGGGCGGACCACCACTGCGGGCCTGGCCGGGACCTGCCCGTCGACGGCCCATCCGATGGCAAGGGGCCACCAGTCCCGCGCCGCATCGGCACGGGCGTCGTCGCTGTCGGTGACCTCGTCGCACACGTCGGCCAGCCGCCGACGGAGGGCATCGTCGACCGGTACCCGGACACCGCCGAAGTGGTCTTCCACCGCGTCCGCGGCGGCGTCGACCGGGGTCACCGGTGTGGGCCGTGTCACCCGCGTTCCGATCCCTGACCGGCGGCGAAGGCCTCACCACCGGCCCCCGGGGCCTCACCACCGGCCCCCGGGGCCTCACCACCGGCCCCCGGGGCATCACCACCGGCCCCGCCGGCCTGCTCGGCTGCGGTGGCTTCGTCGAGACCGGCGCGCGCCAGCTCCGCTCGCAACCGCTCGGCGTAGGCCGCGGCCTCCCGGTGGATCCGTTCGCCGTCCCACCCGAGTTCGGGCCCGATCAGGGACGCCACCCGCAGAGCGGCGTCGGCCGAGCCGCGGGCATCCCGCAGCGAGGCACGTGTCCGCCGGTCGAGGACGTCGGCCACCGACAAGGCCATCTCCTCCCGGACCGCGTAGAGGGCCTCCGCCTCGAGGTAGTGGAGCCCCGGGACGAGGGGTTCGAGCAGTTCCGGGTCGTCGTCGGCAACCGACAGCACCGCGGGGGTCTCGGTCCCGTAACGCCGGGCCAGGTGGGCGGCCACCGCCACCGCCTCGTCGTCCGGCGGCGCACCGTGGTCCGGCGCGACCCCCCCCGGCCGGGCCGGCGTGTGGCCGCCGGGGGTCGCCCCTCGCAGCCGCAAGTCCTTGGTCACACACCGGAGCGACCGGCGGCCCAGGACCTTCACCGCGGCGTCGACGGTGTCCTCGGCCATCTTCCGGTAGGTGGTGAGCTTGCCTCCGGTGACGGTGACGACCCCCCCCGGCGACGTCCGAACGGTGTGGCGGCGGGACAGGTCGGCGGTGCGCTCGCTCGGTGCGCTCTTGCCCTCGACCGGTGCCAGCAGTGGCCGCAGGCCGCTCCACAGCCCGGTGATGTCGGACCGTCTGAGCGGTCGGGTGGTGACGGCGTTGGCCGCATCGAGAAGGTAGTCGACGTCCTCGGGCGTGCAGTCGGGGTCGTCGAGCGGCCCGTCCCACGCGGTGTCGGTGGTGCCGAGGTAGACCTGTTCCCCCCACGACACGACGAAGATCGACCGGTGGTCGTGCTTGACGGGGATGACGGCGGCGATGTCGCAGGGGAATGCCTCGGACGGCATGGTGATGTGGATGCCCTTGGCGGGCCGGATGGAGTGCGGATTGTGGCCTTCGTCGAGCGCGCGGACCTCGTCGGCCCACACACCGGCGGCATTGACCACGACCGAGGCGCGGACGTCGAACGGCTCGGACCCCAGTGGTGCCACCGTTGCTCCGACCACCCGGCCGGTGGGGTCGGAGTTGAGGGCGACGACCGGCGTGTGGTTGGCCGCCACGGCACCATGGTCGAGCACGGCGGTGCGGATCACGGCAAGGGTGAGCCGGGCGTCGTCGGCGCTGGCGTCCCAGTAGAGGAAGCCGGCCACCAGGTGGTCGGCGCGGAGGGTCGGTATGTGGGCCAGTGCCTGGGCCCGTGACACCTTCTCGTGGCGCCTGCCGATCCGTATACCGCCGGTCAGGTCGTAGAGCCACAGTGCCGTCAGGTAGACGCGGGCCACACTGCGATTGACCACGCCGTCCTTCCCGAAGAGCGGGATGAGAAAGGGGAGGGGCGTGACCAGGTGGGGGGCATTGTCCAGCAGTCGCTGGCGCTCGGCCAGGTTCTCGTAGACCAGCCGGTACTCTCCCTGTTGGAGGTAGCGCAGACCGCCGTGGACCATCTTGGACGACTTCGACGACGTGCCGGAGGCGAAGTCGTCCTTCTCCACCAGGGCGGTCCTGAGGCCACGGCTGGCGGCATCCAGCGCCACCCCGGCCCCGGTGATGCCGCCACCGATGACCAGTAGGTCGAACTGCTCGGAGGCGAGTCGGCGGAGAGCATCCCCCCGCTGGAATCGGCCGGCGTGCGGCTCGGCGACGCGGACGCGATCGGGCATGCCCAAAGCCTGCCACAGGTGGCCGGGCCCACCGTCTGGGGGCGGCGCCACCGGTCACCGGCCAGCGCCCCGATCCTTATCGCCAACGATTGTTGAAAAACAATCGTTGGTGATACACTGGCAGCCATGCGGACCCCTGAGGAGCTGACCGAGCTGTTCCGGTCCTCCGGGCGCAAGGTGACCGCCCAGAGGCAGTGCATCTTCCGGGTCCTCCAGGGCGACGAGACCCATCCCTCGGCTGAGGCGGTCCATGCAGTGGTCAGTCGGGAGATGGAGACCATCTCGCTCAAGACCGTGTACCAGACCCTCCACGACCTGGCCGAGTTGGGGGAGATCGCCTCGCTCGACGTCGGCACCGGCATGACACGATTCGATCCGAATGTGACCGATCTCCACCACCACCTGGTCTGCCGCCAGTGCGGCAGCGTGCGCGACCTGGTGGCTGTCTTCCCCGAACTGCGAATTCCGGAGGGGGCGGACCTCGGATTCGACGTGGGTTCGGCGGAGATCGTCTTCCGGGGCCTGTGCCCCGAGTGCCGGGCGCCTGCCGGCCGCGGTCGGGCCCGGGCGCGGTCCTCGACCTAGATGCCCGACCCAGGAGCCAGTCCGAACAGCAACCATCTACCACCGCCGATCCGTGGAAGTCTCCACGACGGGTACAGCCAGGAAAGGAACACCGTGCCAGCACTGAAGGACAGCAAAACCGAGGAAAACCTGAAGGAGGCGTTCGCCGGCGAGAGCCAGGCCAATCGCCGGTACCTCTACTTCGCGCAGAAGGCGGACGTCGAGGGCTACCCCGACGTGGCCGCGCTCTTCCGCTCCGTCGCCGAGGGGGAGACCGGGCATGCGTTCGGCCACTTCGACTTCCTCCGCGAGGTGGGCGACCCGGTCACCGGCGCCCCGGTCGGCCCGACCGAGGACAATCTGAAGTCCGCCGTCGAAGGCGAGACGTACGAGTACTCGGAGATGTATCCGGGGTTCGCCCGGACGGCCCGTGACGAGGGCTTCGACGAGATCGCCGAGTGGTTCGAGACACTGGCCCGGGCGGAGAAGAGCCACGCCGGCCGGTTCACCGAAGGGCTGGCCTCGGTCTCCTAGGCACGTCGTGGGGCGTGCCACCCCGGTGGGGCAGGGGACCGGCCCGGGAGGAGTCCCCGGGCCCGGTCTTCTCGCCACCACGGGTGTGGAGCCGGTCTGCGGACCCCGACCCACGGCAACGACCCTTCGACCCACGGCACCGACCGTTCGAGATGACGACCACCTACGATCCCGCGCATCCGGAGTACCTCGACGAGCCCGACCTGCGCGTCGAGCTCGAGCGCGTCTACGACCTGTGCCACGGGTGCCGGCTCTGCTTCAACCTGTGCCCGTCGTTCCCGACGCTCTTCGATTTCATCGATGCCAGGGACGGGGACGTGGCCGGTATGACGCCGGCCGAACAGGACCAGGTGGTCGACGAGTGCTACCAGTGCAAGCTCTGCTACGTGAAATGCCCCTATGTGCCCCCCCACGTTTGGGAGCTCGACTTCCCCCGGCTGATGATGCGGGCCCACGCGGTGCGCCACGCGGCCGGGGTGCCGCTGAGGGAGCGCCTGACCGATCAGTTCCTGGGCCGCACCGACCTCCTGGGCAGGGTGTCGACGGCGGCGGCGCCGGTGGTCAATGCCCTGACCGGCCGCCCGGGCTCGGTTCCGCGGCGGCTGATGGAGAAGACGGTCGGGATGGCCTCGGAGCGGCTGCTCCCGCCGTATGCCCGGCAGCGGTTCACCACCTGGTTCAGGCAGCGGCGTCACCGGATGGCAGCCGACCTCCCTGGAGCGGGGACGGCCGGCCCGCCCCAGGGCTCGGTGTCGGTGTTCCCGACCTGCTTCGTGGAGTACATGGAACCGGCCATCGGCCAGGACCTGGTCAAGGTGTACGAGCGGAACCGGGTCTCGTGCTCGGTGCCCGAGGGAGCGCAGTGCTGCGGCGCCCCCTGGCTCCACCAGGGCAACATCAAGCAGTTCACCCGGGCGGCCACCCGCAATGTCGAGGTGCTGGCCGCCGAGGTGCGGGCCGGAAGGGAGGTGGTCGTGGCCCAGCCGACCTGCGCGTACGTGCTGCGCAAGGACTACCCGATCTACCTGGCCCGGACCTCGTCGGCCGCCGACGCCGAACTGGTGGCGGCCCACACCGTCGACCCGGCCGAGTACCTGGTCGCCCTGCACCGCGGCGAGGACACCGAGCTCGACACCGAGTTCCCCGGACGCGAGTCGGGGGCGGTGCCCGATGTGGTCACCTACCACGTCGCCTGCCATCTGCAGGCCGAGCAGATCGGGCTGAAGAGCCGTGACCTGCTGAAGGTGGCCGGGGTCAAGGCGACCCTGGTCCAGCGCTGCTCCGGCATCGACGGCACCTGGGGCTACCGCGCCGAGAACTACGCGCTGGCACGCAAGGTGGCCGGCCCGCTCGGACGCGAGGTGCAAGAGGCCGGCCACGACGTGGTGTGCGGCGACTGCCACCTGGCCAATGGGTCGATCGAGCAGGAGACGGGTCGCCGGCCGGTCCATCCGATGCAGTTGATGGCCCGGGCCTACGGCCTCCCCGAGGAGGGCCGGCGATGACCGCCGTGCGACCGCTCACCCTCGACGACATCGCCGAACAGCGGGTGTACGAACGCGAGCGGGAGGAGTTCCGCCGGCGGGTGATCGCCGTGAAGAAGCTCCGACGGGTCACCGTCGGCCCGGTGGTGACGCTGACCTTCGAGAGCAGGATGACCATGCGCTTCCAGGTGCAGGAGATGGCCAGGGCCGAGCGGATGACCACCGACCGGCAGATCCAGCACGAACTGGATGTCTACAACCGCCTGCTCCCGGCACCGGGCGAGCTGTCGGCCACCTTGTTCCTCGAACTGGTGAGCGAGGAGGAGCTGCGGACGTGGCTGCACCGCCTGGTCGGCATCGAGCGCTCCTGCGAGGTGCGGATCGGCACCGGTGACGCGGTGGAGACCATCGTCTCCAGCCCGGAGGAGGAGCATGAGTCCCACCTGACCCGCCGGGAGACCACCTCGGCGGTGCACTACGTGCGGTTCCGGCTCGACGAGGACCAGGTGGCCACCTTCGGCCACAGGCCGGTGACCCTGGCGGTCAACCACCCTGCGTACCCGGATGGTCTGCCGGGGGTGGTGCTGGGCGAGGCGACCCGGGCCGAGCTGGTCGGCGACCTGGCGGGGGAGTAGCCCCCCGCCAGGTCGCCGGGCTCCCCGGCCGTCAGTTCCCGGAGAAGCGCGGCTCCCGGCGCTCCAGCGAGGCGGCGATGCCCTCACCGAAGTCGTCGGTCCCCATCAGCCGCTGTTGCTCGAGCCGCTCGTGCTCGACTGCGGCGGCGAACCCGGCGGTCAGCCCGGAGCGTTGGGTCCTCCTGATGGACCGCACCGCCAGCGGCGCCGACGCGGCGACCTCCGCGGCGAGGCCGTGCGCGCCGGCCCTGGGGTCCTCGGCCAGCCGGTCGCACAACCCGATCCGCCTCTCTCGCGCGACGATGGCCAACATTCGCCAGAACCTCTTCTTCG
>OBLW0100003094.1_pt1 | contig 13095 bp, 8 predicted proteins | sample 1520161 | NCBI WGS metagenome assembly OBLW01 (sample SAMEA3539309, study PRJEB22396) | soil metagenome | biome: tundra; feature: field; material: soil | place: USA | collected 2010-05 | depth 0.15 m
CGACCTTCCGTGTAACGGCCGGCCTGCCCCGGGGCCTGCGCCCGCCGGAGGCGGGCTCAGTGGCACGGGGGGCGGCGGTGGCACGGGGGGCGGCGGTGGCACGGGGGGCGGCGGTGGCACGAGCCTCGGCCGCGATGACGGCGCCGAGGCGCGCGGTAAGTTCGGCGGGCATCGGCGCAGCGGTGGTCAGGGCGAGCAGCGCAGGCAGCGCGGCGAGCCCCGTGTCGAGCTCCGCGCAGCGGGGGCAGCGGGAGACATGCGCCTGGATCCGCGCGGTCCTGCGCTTGCCGAGCAGGCCCTCCCGGCCCAAGGCCAGCGTCTCCGCGTTCACGTGGTGGCCTCTCATGCCTGGCTGTCACCCCCTCCCTCAGCAGCTGAGACGCGCGGGCCGGCCTGCTGGTTCCGGTCTGGGGAACCATGCAGGTCGCGGTCCGGGGAACGTTGCTGGTTCCGGCGCAGGTGAGCCAGCTGCGGGAGCAGCCTCGCGCGTCCCCGGGCGCACCTGCTCTTCACCGTGCCAGGAGAGATTCCAAGCAACTCCGCCGCGTCCGCGACCGAGTAGCCGAGCATGTCGATGAGGACCAGCGCGGCCCGCTGCTCGTGGGGCAGCGTCCGGAGCGCCGCGAGCACGTCCAGCGAGGTCTCGGTGTCCGCGGCGTGGTCCGGGTGGCCCGGCCTGCGGGCGAGGGCGTCAAGCGCACGCTCGTCCATCCCGTTGGTGGCCGGGCGCGCCGCTTTGCGCCTCAGCCGGTCCAGGCAGGCGTTGACGACGATGCGGTGCAGCCAGGTGGTCACCGCGGATTCGCCGCGGAAATCGGCCGCCCGCCGGAAGGCCGAGATCATCGCGTCCTGGAGGGCGTCCGCTGCCTCGTCCGCGTCCGCGAGCGTGCGCAGCGCCACGGCCCAGAGCCGGTCGCGGTGCCGCAAGAACAGCAAGCCGAACGCTTCCGCATCACCGTCGACATGACGGCGGAGCAGGTCGCCGTCGGTGGGCCGCTCGTCGGGCGCCCCGCGCGAATCAGGCCCGCGTGAATCAGGCCCGGCCTGTCCGGGCCGACCGGACACGGGTCAGCCCGATCCCCGGACGACGATGTTGAAAATCTCCGCCTCGAACTTGTTACCCGAACCGGCCAGCGGCGGCAGCTTGGTGATCCAGAGCAGTACGTAACGTCCCGTGGCAGAACTGCTCGCGTGGAAGGTGTACGTCCCGCCGATGCCCGTCGCCTTGGCCACGGTGGTGAAGCTGGACAGGGTCGACGTCGCACGCGCGTTGCTGTTGCCGACCTCGATCGCGACGTCGGCGCCGGGGGTTGAGCCGAAGGTGACCTGCACCGAGCTCAGCTTCACCGCCTTGCCCATGTCCAGGATCAGGCCCGTGCCGGGCTTGAGGCCGCCGAAGACGGGGTTGTTGAAGTAAAACTCCGTCGTCCAGTCGGTGGCCGGATTCCCGTCGATGGCCAACGGGGCTAGCTGATCGTTCTCGCTATCCGTGCCGTAGATGTTGAATGAGTGCGCGCTGACCGGCGTGAGCAGCGCGGCCGCCGCCCCTCCCGATGGCCGGGCGGATTGGCTGCTCTGGCCGGCCGAGCCATGCGTGGCCGGGCGCCGGCTGAGGCTCCACGCGCCGACCGCTATCGCCGCCAGGACGACGAGGGCCACAGCCGCGATCACAGCCCGGTTGGCGGGTGGCCGGTTGCCCTGTGACCTGCTGCGCGGCGGCCGGCTGGGCGCTGGCTCCGGGCGCGGGCCGCCGTCCCGGGGAAACGTATCTCCCTGATTCCAGTACTGCCGCCCGGTGTCCTGCCCGGATGACATCTCATTGGTGGCATACCCAGTGTTGGCGTAGCCACCGTCGCGCGGCGCCGGCGGCGCGGCGGGCGGCGGGGCGAGCGGAGCCGGAATCACCTCCGCGAGGGCATCGGCGAGCAGCGCTGGAGTGGTCAGCGGCGGCCCGCGGCGTCGATCACGCTGGAAAAGGGCCTGGCAGGCGACCTCGTCGATCGACGCGGGCACCCCGGCGCAGACCTGGCGGGGGCTTCGCGGCCGTCCTTCGGCCATCGGCGCCGGCGGCAGCGTCGGGCTGTCCGGCCCAGGCCAGTGAGCGGTCAGCGCCGCGTACAGGAGCATGGCGAGTCCGCGGGTGTCGGCCAGTGCCGGGTCATCCGCGGTCACTCCGGACAGGGCAGCGTCGATCCCGAGACCGAGGACCTTCACGCCACCACCAGGTGTCCAGCGGAGCGAATCCGTCGTCAGGCAGAGGTGGGCCAGCCCGGCCGCGTGGGCCACGGCGAGAGCTTCCGCTCCCTCAGCGACGATCTCAGCACCGTGCGCCGGCTCGAGGGGGCCGTCGGCGAGCAGGTCGTCAAGCGAATCGCCCGCCACCCACTCCATGACGATGTAGGCGTGGTCCCAGTCTTCCTCCACATCGAAGACCTGCGCCAGGCGCGCGTCGGTGAGCCTGCTCGCCGAGCGTGCGGCGGTCACGACCTCATGGATGCGCGGGAAGCCCGGTGCGAACGTCAGCACCGTGACCGGGCGTGCGAGCGTCTCGTCGATGGCCATCCAGGCCGCCCAGCCGTCGCTCGCGTTGATCCGATCCTCAAGCCGGTAACGACCACCCAGCCGGGTACCAGGTTCAGAAATGAAGGTGCTCATACGTCTTCCGTCAAGAGCGGGGCAGGCCCTCGACCCTCCTTCCGAGCCCCCGTAGCCATCAGCGATGGGGAGTACCGAACCATCGTGCTGAACACCATGCTAAGCCGCGCATGCCGCCGCGACGCTGCCGAGCACCCCGCCGGCGGGAACCGTTACCCGCGAGTGACCGTGCTCGGACTGACGATAACCCGGTTCGCGGCCTTGCGGGGAGATCTCCTGCCGCGCGCCGCCGAAGGTTAACCTCACCGTCCCAGCCGTGCCTTGACGGTCGCGCCGAGGCCGGTGACCTCGGTGATACCGATGGCCCGGGCAAACAGGACGTAAAGCAGGAGGCCGCCGCTGCCGCCGATCGCGGTGGTGATCAGCCCGTAGAGCGGCCCGGCGGTGAGGATCACGCCCACCATGAACGTCGTGGCCCAGGCGAAGATCAAGGCGGGGATGCCAGCGCCGTGCATCCGGATCAGGCTGCCGGCGATCCAGTGACCCTCGAGCCCGCCCAGGCGCCGGCTCAGCAGGCGCCAGGACACCACCGCGCCGACCACGTTCGCCAGCCCGAACGAGACCCCGAGACCCTGCACCACGTGCCCGCTCGGCAGCAGCGCCAGGGAGAGAAGGCTGGCCGCGATGTTAACGGCCATCACCGCGATCCCGATGAACATCGGGGTCCGGCTGTCATGCAGCGAGTAGAAGACCCGCAGCAGCAACTGGAACATCATGTACGGCACCAGGCCGAGCGAGAAAATACCGAACACCTCGCCGATGTACCGCGCTTGCGCGACCGTGGTGCTGCCGTGCCCGATGCTGAACAGGAACTCGGTCAGCGGTGCGCCCAGCACGGCCAGCAGCAGGGCAGCGGGCACGACGACGACCGATGACAGCCGGACTCCGGTCGAGAAGTCGTTCCGGACCAGGTTGTACTGCCGGTCCGCCGCGTGCGCGCTCATCCGCGGCAGCAGCGCGGTGATCACCGAGATGCCGATGATCGCGTAGGGCATCTGGAAGAGCTGCCAGGCGTAGCTGTACGTGGAGAACGAGTCGGCGGGGGCGTTGACGGATGCCTTGTTCGCCACGTTCTGGACCACCAGGAAGGAGGCCTGGGTCGTGACGATGTAGCCGAAGAGCGGGGCGGCCATCCGGCGGATCTCAGCGACCTCGGCCTTCCGGAAGTCGAACCGGGGCCGCCAGCGGAATCCTGCCCGGCGTAGTGCCGGAATCAGCGCCACGGTCTGCGCGACGATGCCCAGCGTGGTGCCGAAGCCCAGGAGCTGCACCTGGCCCGCGCCGATGGAACCCGGCCTGACGCCGATCCCGCCGGTGGCGATGAACATCAGCAGGACTCCGGTGACGACGAGGTTGTTGATCACTGGCGTCCACATGGGGGCCGCGAAGTGCCCTCGCGCGTTCAGCACCGCACCGGCCAGGGAGCTCACCCCGTAGAAGAAGATCTGCGGAATGAAGAAGTAGGCGAAGATCACCATCAGGTGACGCTCCGGCCCGGTGATGGCGTGCGCGTACAAGTCCACCAGCAGGCTGGCCGCCAGCGTGGCCAGCACCGTCAGGGCGAGCAGGGCGACCGTGCCGAGGGTGAACATGCGCTGGTCATAGGCCTCGCCGCGGTCTCGGTCCCGCTTGGCCGCAGTGACGAGCAGCGGGACCACGACGCTGGTCAGGATCCCGCCGAGCATCAGGTCGTAGACGGTGTTGGGCAGCGTGTTGGCGTTGTTGTAGGCGTTGGCTACCCCGATGACGCCGAGCGCGTACACCAGCACCAGCGTGCGCAGGAAGCCGGTGCCCCGCGAGGCCAGGGTGCCAATGGCCATGACTCCGCTGGAGCGCGCCAGGCTGACGCCGGCCGGGCCGGCGGCGCCCGCCTCGGCGCCCGGGGCCGCCGGGGCGCGGATCATGCCATCCTCAGGGACGGTCTGCCCAGCCTCGGATGCTGGCGTACTCATCCGGCTCCTCCGGTGTGTCGTCGTGCTCGGCAGGCCCCCGCACGACGTTATCTGCTTCGCTGGGCCCGCCGGCCGTATCCGGGCTGTTCGCGCCGCCGGCCGGGCCGCCGTCCCCGCCACCGTAAGCCGCCGCCCCGCCCCATGGTCCGCCGCCGCGCCGGAAGGCCCGGCCGACCGCCGTGAGGACGAACACGCCGACCGCGATCCCGATGATCACCAGAGCGAGGGTGCCGAAATGCGTCGCGTCCACGGTGAGCGTCGTCGCTCCAGGCAGCGGGGCCCCACCGGGGGTGAGCAGGCTGAGCCTGAGCGTGCTCGTACCTGCCGCCGCGGCCTTGACGCGAACCGGGATGGTCCGCTGCTCGTGCGCGGCGATGGTCACCCTCGAGATGTAGGGCAGGATCGTGATCTGCCCGTCACTGGGGGCTTGCACATTGAGACGTACGGTGACGGGCTGGTCCAGCTTATTGCTGATAGATACCGGCACCGAGCCGTTCTGGCCGCCGAGAGTGACCTGGGACGCGTCGATGATCTGCACGAGCTGCTCGCGGGAGGCGAGATACCCCGAAACCCGCTGGAGTAGCTGGCTCGCCGCCGCGGCGCCGCGAGCGCCACGCCACGCCGACGACTCCACGGCGGAGACCGCGGTCGTGAGGTAAGCGTTGTTGGGCGGGTTGAGGATGCTGCCCAGTACCCGGAGCCCCTGGTTGACCTGCTGTACCTGGCCGAGCAGGGACTTCCCCAGTTCGCTGCGCTGGAGCAACTGCTGGGCCGGCTGCTGGCGGGGGACCTGCCCGGCGGGCGAATCCGCCGTCACCAGGTTCGCCAGGCTGACTGGGCTCAGCCACGGTGCGGTGGCTGTCTCGGAGAGCAGAGCGCTGGCCACTCCCGGCGCCGGGTCCCACTGCCGTGGCGGGGCAACGACAATGGACCGCCGCAGCGCCGGCCGCTCAGCCGCGATCATGGCCGTCTCGGCGAGGAAGCGCTGCTCTGTGCTGAATGAGGTTCCCGGGGATCCCAGGATCTGGGTGAGCGTGTCGTCGGCCAGGGCGACGTTCAGTTCAGCGCCGACCCCGTCCGGGGTCTTGGTCACCGCGCTGGGCGTGTAACTCACCTGGGTGACGGGCGGCATCATGGTGCTGTCGAGGAGGACGGTCCCGACCCCGTTGACCGCGAGGTTGCCAAGCACCCCGTAGTCGGCGGTCCCGTCCGCTGGCCATGCGATCCCGCCGATTCCGTCCGGCGGGCTGGCGTGACCGAGATCCTGGTCCGTCGCGGCCGTCGCCGGCCGCTGGGCGCTGCCCAGGATCGTGCGGGCCACTGAGCGGCCGTCGTTGAACGCATGGGTCAGGTCCGAATCCATGCCCTGGTGCGTGAGGGCCGCCACGTCCACGTCGTTGTACGGGGTCACGAAGAAATCCGACTTCGCGGTCACCGAGCGGAGGCCGCCGAGCCAGGCCCGCGCGGCCGTGGAAGCCGGTTCCCCGGTGGTGCCGGCACACGTCGCGGTGCCTCCCACGCGATAGGGCTTGGTCATCGCCGACACGCTGGCGAGCAGGCCAGGGTCGATGGCCCAGGTGAGGTCGGCGCTGCTGGCCGCTGGGGTTACCCCCGCAGCGAGCAGGCCAGCCAGCCGGCCGCCGGGGGCCACACTGGCGGCGAGGCTGTCGTTGAGCAGCGCCTGGCAGGCAGCCTGGTGCGGCGAGTCGATGACCGGCCAGACCCAGGCGATCTGCAGTGGACCGGCCAGGGGGGATTTGGCCGGCCAGAACGGCAGGAAGCTGCGGTCGGTGTCCAGCGTCACGCCCGTGTTGTCGTCCACCTCGGCGGCGAGGGGATAGACGCCGAAAGCTGTCATTCCGAGCTGGTGGGCCGGAATCGACACGGCCCACTTCTCAGTGGCTCCCGGACTGAGCGTGCCGGGCAACTGCCCCACGGCACCGGTCACCGGCGAATCAACCGGCAGGTTCCCGGCGGCATAGTTCGTCAGGTCGCCCCGGCTGGTCAGAGCAGATCCGGACGACCGGAGCTGCACGGCCAGGCCGGACACGGCATCTGCGGTCCCGTTGCTGACCGTCCCGGAGACGGTCACCGGCTTGCCGGGCGTGGCGACATCGGGGTTGACCGAAGTGATCGCGACAGACACCTGCGCGGCGCCGGCCACGGGGGCCGCCATCGCGGGCGCGCCGGCGGCGAGTGGAGCGGCCGCGAGCGCGACAGCGGCACACGTCACGGCGAGCCGGGTGCCCGCGGACCGGTTCACCGTGGCACCAGGCATGCCCCGGGCCGTCGGCGGGTCACCCGACGGTGGCCGGAGGCGGGACACTGAGGCGGCATGCCGGAAATGTTATTGCCGTTCCCTGAGTGCGTCTTTCAAGATGTCTGCGGGCTCCCAAGATTTCCCCCGAGTATTGGGTACCCCCTACCCTCGATGCCCGTGCCCGATTCCCACACCGACCAGCCAGGAGCGCACAGCAGTGAGGCAAGCACAGGCATGAGCGAGCAGCAGCCATGAGCGAGCAGAATGCCGCAGCCCCGCTGCTGCGCGCGGCGGCCGCACCGGCGCAGGAACTGGGCCGGATTTTCGCCCGGCATGGCCATGAACTCGCGCTGGTGGGCGGTTTGGTTCGGGACGTATTCCTCGGCCGGGAGCGCGCCGATCTGGACCTCGCGACCGACGCCACGCCTGAGCAGGTGCTTGAAATCGCCAAGAGCTGGGCGGACAAGGTATGGGAGGTCGGGATCGAGTTCGGCACCGTTGGGCTGCGCAAGGGCAGCACGGTATTCGAGATCACCACCTACCGCAGCGAGACCTACCTACCCGATTCACGCAAGCCTGACGTGCGGTACGGGACGTCGCTGCACGCCGACCTGGCGCGCCGGGATTTCACCGTGAACGCGATGGCGGTGCGGCTTCCCTCGCTGGAGTTCGTGGACCCGTTCGGCGGCCTGCGTGACCTGAGGGACCGGGTGCTGCGCACCCCGGGCAGGCCGGAGGACTCATTTACGGACGATCCGTTGCGGATGCTTCGCGCTGCGCGGTTCGTGGCGCAACTGGGTTTCTCGGTCGCGCCGGGGGTCCCGGAGGCAATGATGGCGCTAGCTCCCCGGCTGGCTGTCGTATCGGCCGAACGGATCAAGGACGAACTCGAAAAGATCATGCTGGCGTCCGGGCCCAGCGGGCCGCGGCGGGGGATATCACTCCTCGTGGATACGGGGGTGGCGGACGTGGTCCTGCCGGAGGTGCCGAAACTCCGCCTGGAGCTTGATGAGCACCTCCGGCACAAGGACGTCTACCAGCATTCGCTCACCGTCCTGGAGCAGGCCATCGGGCTGGAGGACCGGTACGGCCTGCATGGTGACCTCGTGGTCCGGCTCGCCGCGTTGCTGCACGACATCGGCAAGCCGAAGACCCGTGCGCTGCTGCCGGATGGCCGGGTGGCCTTCCACCACCACGAGGTCGTCGGCGAGAAGATGGCCCGCACCCGGCTGAAGGCGCTGCGCTTCCCCTCCGGGGTGGTGGCCGACGTGTCCACCCTGATCGGGCTGCACCTGCGGTTCCATGGATACGGGCCCGGCGAGTGGACAGATGCGGCGGTCCGCCGCTACGTACGGGACGCGGGGCCTCTGCTGACCCGGCTGCACGTGCTGACCAGGGCGGACTGCACCACACGGAACAGGGCGAAGGCGGCGCGCCTGGCGCGGGCCCAGGATGACCTGGAGAAGCGCATTGCCCGGCTGAGCGAACAGGAGGAACTGGCGAGGATCCGGCCTGACCTTGACGGCAACGAGATCATGCAGATCCTCGGCGTGCCGCCCGGCCGCGTCGTCGGCCGGGCCTCCCAGCACCTGCTCGAACTGCGCATGGAGCACGGCCCGCTGGGCACCGAGCGGGCCACTCAGGAACTGCTCGCCTGGGCCGTGGCTGAGGGGCTTTCCGGGCTGGAAGGCTCTGATCCGGGGCGCCAGCCGCCCGGTGCCTGATGGCCGAGCAGGAGGTATCCGCCCGCGGCCACCAGGTAGCCGGCGGCCACAAAGGCGATCAGCGGATAGGACCGGCCGTCCAGTGGCATGAACAGCGCCGATCCGGCCGCCCCGATGACGAACGGCACGTTGAAGAGCATGTCGTACAGCGAGAACACCCGCCCGCGATAACTGTCTTCCATCATCTCCTGGATGATCGTCGTCGCACAGATCGCGACACCCTGGGCGACCACCCCGAGCCCGAACCCGATCACCACGAAAGGGATCTGGCTGAACGTCGAGCCGAGCAGCCCGGTCACAATTCCGCCCGCGGCGAGCAGGACGGCGATCCAGGTGGGCTTGGCCAGGCGCCTGGTGGCTATGGGCGTGATGATGGCCGCGGCGCCATAACCGACCGCTGACGCGATGATTACCAGCGTGAACCCGGCCAGGGACTTGTTGGCGCTGGTGGGGTAGAAGTAGTTCCGGTACAGCAGGATCGACATAAGCAGCAGGATGCCGTAGAGCAGCCGGTGGCAGCAGGTGGCAGTGAGAGCGGCTGCCACCGGTCGCCGACGCCACACGTGGCGGGCCCCGCTGATCAGGCTTCCGGCCACCATGGACAGCTCGCTGAGCAGCCCAGCGCGTGCTACGCCCCCGGTCAGCGGGGGCGGGCCGAGCAAGTCGCGGCGCATCGTGGCGCCGACCCCCGCGGCGAGCAGGTAGCAGGCGCCCGCGGCCAGCAAGGTGACCGCCGAGCCGACGCGCCCGCCGCCGGTCGCAAAGTGCACGCCCAGGCCCGCGAGACCGCCCATGAACGTGACCACCGTGCCTAGCGTGGGCGACACGGCGTTCGCCATCACCAGTTTGTCCTCGGCCACCACATGCGGCAGTGCCGCGGACAGCGAGGACAAGAAGAACCTGTTGACTCCCAGCACGGCGAGCACGCTGATGTAGAGCGGCAGCCCTAGGCCGCCGGAGGCCACCAGGGAGGCCGTGACCACGACGAAGATGGCCCGGATGAAGGCGGACCTGACCAGGATCTGCCGCCGGGACCAGCGGTCGATGAACACGCCCGCGAACGGCCCGATCAGCGAGTACGGCAGGTACAGGACGGCGAAGGCGGCGGCTGCGGCGCCTGGGTTGGGGAACGTCGTCTTGTTGAAGAAGACGTACGCGCCGACCCCGGCCGTGAATGCCCCGTCCCCGGCCTGGGAGATCAGCCGGGTCGCAAACAGGCGGCGGAAACCCCGTTCCTGCAGGACGCTTTGCAGCTCGGCGAGGAACGACGGGCCCGTTCCTCGCCCGCGCAGCTTCCGTCTGAACGCAGCCAGCACCGTCACCCATTTAGCCTACGGCGGCCCGGCTGTCCAGCCGGCCCGGCCGTTAGCGAAGGTCAGCGGGCGGGCCAGCGGCTCCGTCAGCGCTCGACCTCGCCGCGGATGAACTTCTCCACCAGATCGCGGGCGACGTCGTCACCGTGCTGCTCAGGGGGAGACTTCATGAAGTAGGAGGCGGCCGACAGGATGGGCCCGCCGATGCCGCGATCCTTGGCGATCTTCGCGGCCCGGATGGCGTCGATGATCACTCCAGCGGAGTTCGGGGAGTCCCAGACCTCCAGCTTGTACTCCAGGCTGAGCGGCACGTCGCCGAAGGCCCGCCCCTCGAGCCTGACGTAGGCCCACTTCCGGTCGTCCAGCCAGGGCACGTGGTCAGAAGGGCCGATGTGCACGGCTGCCCGCTCCATTTCGTGCGGGATCTGGGAGGTGACCGACTGCGTCTTGGAGATCTTCTTCGACATCAGCCGCTTGCGCTCCAGCATGTTCATGAAGTCCATGTTGCCGCCGAAGTTGAGCTGGTACGTGCGGAGCAGTTCAACGCCGCGGTCCTCGAACAGCTTGGCCAGCACGCGGTGCGTGATGGTGGCGCCCACCTGCGACTTGATGTCGTCACCGATGATCGGCACGCCCGCGTCGGTGAACTTCTGGGCCCACACCGGGTCGGAGGCGATGAACACGGGCAGCGCGTTGACGAATGCCACGCCCGCGTCGATGGCGCACTGCGCGTAGTGCCGGTCAGCCTGCTCGGAACCGACCGGCAGGTACGACACCAGCACGTCGGCGCGGGAGTCGCGGAGAATCTGGGTGACATCCACCACCGGATCGTCGGACTCGGTGATCATCTCCTGGTAGTACTCGCCCAGGCCGTCCATGGTCGGGCCGCGCTGCACGGTGATGCCGGTCGGCGGCACGTCGCAGATCTTGATGGTGTTGTTCTCGCTCGCCCCGATGGCGTCGGCGAGATCCTGCCCGACCTTCTTCGCGTCAACGTCGAACGCGGCGACGAACTCGACGTCGCGCACGTGGTACGGACCGAACTCGACATGCATCAGGCCTGGTACCCGAGCCTCCGGGTCGGCGTCCTTGTAGTACTCCACACCTTGTACAAGGGAGCTGGCGCAGTTGCCCGCGCCCACGATGGCTACCCGAACCGAACCCATGGAGATGCTCCTTATCTCGCCCCACGCTGGTGGCGCCAAGACGTTTCCGTCAGCTGGCCGGGCCTGCTGACGGGCCGTTATCTGAATGCGGTGTTACTGAAAGCGGTGCTGAACTTCCCGGATGCGCGGCCGGGTCCGGCCCTGGCACGGTGTCGTTCGCTGGCACGGTGTCGTTCGCTGGCACGGTGTCCGCCTCCCGTTCTGAAGCGATCAGCTCATTGAGCCAGCGGACTTCCCGCTCGACGGACTCCAGGCCGTGCCTGTGCAGTTCGAGGGTGTAGCTGTCCAGGCGCTCCCGGGTCCGGGCCAGCGCGGCACGGAACCCGTCGAGGCGTTCCTCGAGCCGGGTGCGGCGCCCTTCGAGGATCCGCAGCCGGATGTCGGCGCTGGTCTGGCCGAAAAACGCGAAGTGCACGCCGAACCCGTCGTCCTCCCAGGCCGCCGGGCCGGACTCGGTCAGCAGTTCCTGGAGCCGTTCCTTGCCGTCCGCGGTCAACCGGTACACGATCTTCGACCGGCGCCCCACCGGCTTGGCGGTGCCCGGCGGGGGCTCCTCGGCGATCAGCCCCTGAACCAGCAACTGCTTCAGGCACGGGTACAGCGACCCGTAGCCGAACGCACGGAACGCGCCGAGGACGGCGTTGAGCCGTTTCCGCAGCTCGTAGCCGTGCATTGGGTTCTCGTGCAGCAGCCCGAGCACCGCGAGCTCGAGCACGCCAGACCGTTGCCCGCTCATGCCCGCACCTCCTGCCCGGCCTGGGTTTAGCCCTGTCCCGATTTGCGGGGACCTGTAAGCATGTATACCAGATCGATGTATCGGTTCGATACATCGACAAGATATGCGCTCTGCTGCCGCCCCGCAACCGCCCGTTCATCGGCTGTTAGCCAACGGCCGCCGGCGGAGTCCGGGTCTCGGCGGCTACGCACTTCCGTCGTACCCTGTCGGAGATGGGACGACGGCGATCGGTTGTCGACTACGGGCTTGCCCGGCGGGCAACGCTCGCATCGGTGCTTGCCGGTCGCACGACGCTCTCCGATGTCTGTGACGCCCATCCATACCTGCTCCGGGCCGCGAAATTTCACGGCGAGGCGACCGGCACAGCCTGCCCCATCTGCAGAAAAGTCAACCTCACTCACGTCACCTACGTGTATGGGGACGAACTCGGGCAATACGAGGGCCGCGTGAAGCAGGCCCCGGAACTAGCGGAGATGGCGTCGGAATACGGAGAGTTCCGGGTGTACGTCGTCGAGGTCTGCCAGAGTTGTGCCTGGAACCACCTTGCGTCGTCCTATGTTCTCGGCACGGGCGAGCCACGCACTCGGCGCAGTCGGCGTGCCCGCGCTGGGGAGTGACCGCAGGGCGCAATGACAAAGGCGTCCGCCCGGGACGGCAGTGTTGCAGGTCACGGTTAGCAGGTCACGGTCAGTAAGTCAGACAGACGACGCAGGTGTTATGGATAGATAACACGCGCCGGGGCGTGAGGTACTGCCGGGTACTGTGTCAGCCCGGCGGTGCCTTCCCCGCTCCGCCACGACTGCCTCACCCCACCAGCGAGGACGCGTGAGTAACCCAGATTTCCCCGATCCGCCCCCGGATCGACGGAGGCCAGGCCGCTCCAGCGGTTCCCCCGGCGGCCTTCCTGGCGTCCCGTACGGGCGCACCAGTGGCCGTGGCGACGGCGTTGGCTCGAACGGCGTTGGCTCGAACGGCGCTGGTTCCAGCGGCAATGGCTCAGGTGGCAGCCACGCGAACGGCAGCAGCCGTGGCTCCAGCGGGAATGGCGGTTATCCGAGCGGCGGTTACCCGAGAAATGGCGGTTACGGCCGGTCGGCCGACGGGAGCGGCTACGGGCGGGGCAATGATGCGGGCCGCGCCAACGGGCGGGGCAATGATGCCGGGCGGGGCAATGATGCTGGCCGCGCCAATGAGACTGGCCGCGCGAACGGGCGCGGGGGGGACTTCGTCCCCGGCCGGCCGGCCGGCCGGCCGGATCGTGGGACCGGGCGTGGCCGCCGCGAGGCCCC
>OBLW0100003095.1_pt1 | contig 13093 bp, 8 predicted proteins | sample 1520161 | NCBI WGS metagenome assembly OBLW01 (sample SAMEA3539309, study PRJEB22396) | soil metagenome | biome: tundra; feature: field; material: soil | place: USA | collected 2010-05 | depth 0.15 m
GATCTGCAGCGCGAAGTTGTCTCCGTAGCCAGTCGATCCGCGATAGTTTGGCTCGAACACCAGCCAGCCCGCGGTTGCCGCGAGGCGGTCCCACTGATACCAGTCGGCCTCGAAGTGGTTGCCATCGGCATCCTGCGGGCCACCGTGGATGAACACAAACATGGGTAGATTCTTCGTCTCAAACTTTCCTGGCGGATACATCAACATGCCTTCCACGGGCGTGCCGTCGTCGGATGTCCAGCGATAGGGCTTGGACAGGGGTAGATCGCGCTCGGTGAACAATTTATTGAAGGAGGTGACGGGCCGCGCCTGCCCCAGTCTATCGAGGCCGTCGGCGAGGTAAACTTCCGTGGGCCGTACGGTTGCCGAATACGCGAATGCAGTGCGCGAGCTCTGTAATGCGGAAGCGGGATGCTCATAGGCCCCGGCCCATCCCTCGCGTTTCACGATGGCGGATTTCGGATTCGCCTCCGAAACAAATTGCACCTCGGTTCCGATGCGGCAGGCGCAGAGCACGGAGCCGTCGGGCAGAAGGGTATAGCTCAGGACTTCGCCACCAAAGTCGGCGAACCAGCGCTGGACTTGTCTTTTCTCCGGCGCGATGTCCGATGTGTCGCCGGCGTCCACCCAGTAGAGGCGCGGCTGGGGATCTTCGTACTTTCGTTCCGGCGATCCCAGGTTGACTTGAAAGAAGAGATGGCGATTGTCCGGAGCCCATTCCAGATTCAGCTCGACAGCCTCATTGTGGGTCAAGCGGATGGGTGTGGCTTCCGCTGTGTTGTTGATTAAGGTGTCGCTCTTCAAGTTCAGCAGGAAGAGTTCGATATCTTCGACCTTCTCCTGACGCTGGGACACGGAGGAAGTCAAGAAAGCCAAACGTTGGCCATCGCGCGCGATACTGATTTGATCGATGCGCAAAGGAGCGTGCGCAATTGCGGCTGCTGTGGGCGTGGCGTGCGAATCTTTTTCCGCGTCGCTGAGCTCTTCCGAACCAAGCGCGGCATGGCGGGCCAAGGCTTCCGCGAGAGTAATCCGGAAAATCACGTCGCCGCGCTCATCGCCGCGGTAACGGATCACGTCCTTCCAATCTTTCTTGTGATCGTCGGTCTGCTGCTTGGTCCAAGGCTCACGGGTAGCGAAAACGATTGCCTTCGAGTCGCCGGACCAGGCAAAGGAGTGGACTTCGTCCTCGCCTGAGGTGATGGCGAGGGCCTCGCCGCCGTTGGGCGCGATGAGAAAGAGTTGGGCGACGTCTTTGTCTTTGTCTTTGTCTTTATCCTTACTTGCGCCATGGCCGTCTTTTTTCCTGCCGTCATCGGTGTCCACATCTTTAGTTTCGGCGGCTTTGCGTTCCGAGAGAAAGGCGATCCATTGGCCGTCGGGCGACCATTGCGGCGCGTGGTCATGCGCGAATTGCGTTAATTGCATCAGACTTCCCGTGCCTGCGCGATATAGCCAAAGTTCTTTGCGGAAGATCTGCTGCTCCCAGTCGGCCCTTTCGGTTGCGATGACGACGGAGTTGCCATCGGGCGAAATTTTGACGGCGGTGAAGCTCACCGCGTTGAAGAATTCATCGAGCGTGAGCTTAGGCTTTGCGGTTTGAGCCTGGGCAGAGATCGCAGCGCAGACAATGGAGACAAGTGAGACAAGCAGGATTGACGGTTGCATAGATTCGTTGAGTCCTTACTAGTAGACCTCAAATTTGCCATTGAGACGGCTTGCCCTCGGCGGCTTTTTAGTTGTCTATTGCGCGACACTTAAGGCACGGCTGAGGCCGGGCCCCTTCAAAGCAAAAGCAAAATCAGAGTTTTCCGCCGCCTGTTTTTCTTTTACGGTGTGGTCGGTTGCGCGTTGCGTAGTGCGTCATCCAGCGACTGGTTGCTGGGTATGTTTTGTTCCACTATGCGCCAGCCGTCGTCATAGCTGCGGAAACCGACTGTCGAACGGTAATGCACTCCACCGTCGTAAAGGGCGGCGCCCACCTGGTTGGTAGGTACCCAGCGCCAGGTGAATTCGACATCGGCGAAGTTGCCGGCCTTGCTGATTCCGGTAATGTTTACGAGTTCACGGCGCGCGACCTGGATGCCTATGGGGCCATTTTGGGGAAGGGCGCTCGAAATCAGCGGGCGAACAGTCTCCACTCCGAACGGGGTGAGCAACACGTCCCAGCAGGGCGGAGGCTCGATTCCGTCAGGACATTTTTTTTGTTCTGTGCCGATGATCCATCCGCGGCGCTGCAAGACCATCGAATCGGGAGAGCTGAAATCTTTGTTAGAAACGATGCCAGTTCGGAGCCAGAATAGTTGCGGCGCTTTGAATGCGTCGGAGGCTGAGATCAAATCGCCGGCAAGCCGCCGCTTCAGAAAATCGCGCGGAGAGCATCCCAAGCCTAAGCCCAACAAGACTGCCAGCAGCAATGTTTTCGTCGCGCGCATGAATGCTAATTGTGGTTGAGAGTGGATTTTAACAGCCCGCGGCAGAATCTCATTCCCCGACCGCAGCGGCTAAAGCGCTGCGCCACCCAAAATCAAGTGCGGCTGCGGGGCAGAAAAGGCGAGGCCGCAATCTGGCGGTCAAATTTCTTCGACCAGCGGCCGGGAACCGGCGCATGACAGGCCGGACAATCGCCTTGTGCGGTCAACTTATATTTCTCGACCAGATATCCATGGCGCTGGATCAGCAATTCGCCACACTGATGGCAGTGAGTATCTTCCAAACCCTTTAACTGCCCGGGAAGGTTGCCGGCGTAGATGTAGCGCAAGCCAGCTTCCCGTCCGATGGTGGCGGCACGCAGCAGATCTTCGGGACGCGTATCGGCGGGCGAAGTCATTTTGTAATCCTGATGAAAGGCGGTCACGTGCCAGGGGATGTCGGGCGAAACGCCAGCCAGAAATGCGGTCAGGTTCCGCAGTTCGTCGTCGCTATCGTTGAAGCCGGGAATGAGTAAGGTGACGACCTCCAGCCACACGCCCATGCGGTGCAAACTGCGGATGGTGTCGAGGATCGGCTGCAGGCGTCCGCCGAGTTCGCGATAGCGGCGATCGTCGAAGCTCTTGAGGTCCACTTTGTAGAGATCGATCCAAGGGTGGAGATACTCGAGCACCTGCGGAGTTCCGTTGCCGTTCGAAACATACGCGGTGAGCAGGCCCGCCCGGCGGGCGTGGTGGAAAACTGCAACCGCCCACTCGCTTGTGATCAGCGGCTCGTTATAGGTGCTGACCACTACTTTTGCACCTTGGGCTAGTGCGTCTTTGACCAGCAGCTCGGGATCGGCATCGAGCGGCGGTGAGACGGCATTCGGATCGCGCAGCGCTTGCGACGTGACCCAGTTCTGACAATACGAGCAGTGCAGATCGCAACCTAGCATTCCGAAACTGTAGGCTAGGGCTCCGGGGTGGGCGTGGAAAAACGGCTTCTTCTCGATTGGGTCGCATTGCACTCCGGCAACATAGCCCCAGGGAACATAGAGAGTGCCACCGAGGTTGAAGCGAACTTTGCAGACTCCCGGTTGACCCTCGGGAATCGGGCAGCAGTGGCCGCAGGCATAGCAGCGCACGCGATTGCGATCCAGCTTTTCCCAAAGAGCGGGGTCACCCTCGCGGACGCGCTCGCTGGTAGTCAGAATGTCGCGCAAGGTAGCCACAACCATATTCTACGGCTGCGGGATGGAGTCCGTCTGCCGTGCTATAAGCATGCGGCGGGTAGAGCAAAGCGGACGCGCAGGGACAGCCGTCCGCGCCCTCGGCTATCCGCAGGGCAAAGCCCCACCCACGCTGTTGCAGGGAAGTTAGCTGCTTCAGTTCGCCCCGAATTGCGCTCGCAGGTTATGAGTACGGATCCAGACTTCAGCCTGCTGTCTTGCAGCGGAGACTTGCGCCGGAGCCAGTTGGGAAGACAGCCCTTCGATTCGCGATTTGCTCATCTCGTCACCCTGGGCCATCGCGATAGTCGACCAGAAGTAGGCTTTCGATAAGTCTGCAGGAACTCCGCGACCTCTCCAATAGTAGGCGCCGAGCGCACCCTGGGCGGCAACATTGCCTTGCTCGGCGGAACGGTGGAACCACTGCACCGCCTGAGCATCATCGTGCGGAACACTCTCTCCGTCGTGGTAGCGTACGCCCATCTGCCATTGTGCGTCCGCGTCACCCGCATCGGCGAGCTTTTGCAACTCCGGCAGCGACTTCGGTTGCGGGCTGCGATTGGCCGAGCCGCCAACAACCAAATTAAAATCGACCGAACTAGAATCAACTGGGCGGAGATCAGTTGTTTGCCCGGGCGCCGTCGAGGCCGCCTCGGCCATGTTAACGGCTTTGACCGCTGTCGACGACTGCGCCCCCCGCGGAGATTCGGCCCAATTCTTCACTGCAGGACCGGCGACATAGCCGAGGGCTGTCACTGCCACTGCCATCGACAGCCCGATCAGTGAACGATAAAGCAAGCGAGCGGGAGAAGCGGGCGCAGTCTCCGGGTTCTCTCCAGGAACCGGCTGCGAGACCGGCTCGGGGACTTCGTCCTCCTGTTCCCTCTTCTGCTGGCGCTTCTGTTCGCTGAGGGCCTCGCGGATTGCATGTATCGAAGTCGAGTCGATTAGACCTGGCTGGATCGAATATGACTGCGAAGCCGAAGGCGGCGCCACCACCGACCCGTCCTCTGGTTTGATCGGAGTTTCGGATTGGGCACGGTCAGGCTGGGTGCTCTGGTTATGGATTTTGGGAATCATTTCGACGAGCTGATCCAAAGCCCTCTCATGGGCCTTCGTAAAACCGCGCGGATGCCATGAGAGAACCTCGAGCACACCAACCACTCGGAAATCCGACACAATGGGAGCGGCCATGAGCGCGCCTATGCCCAAGGTGCGACAGACTTCGGGATCGACCCGCGGATCCTTTTCCGTATCCTCGCACGAGAGCAGACGGCCGCTGCGAACGCATTCTCCCGATATTCCTTGTCTATCGTCCAAGGTAGCTCCCAGGGGCGGAGCAGGGTCACCAGTTCGCGCCCGGCAGAGCATCTTGTCATCCGAGAGAAACGCCAGGGCCGCGCCGCTGGATGCTGTGAGACTCAAGGCGCGCTCGGCGATAAGCTGCAAAACCGCGTCGACGTCGTCACCCATCGCCAGGACCTTGGCGCGCACAGTCTCCAGAGAGGGCAGCGTTGCGCTTCCATCGGCGATGGAGACGACGGTGCTGGATTCACGCAGCGGCACCGGCTCGGTCGATTTTTCGTCCTCGTTCTCTTCCTCGTTCTCGCGACGCTCCAGTTGGCCGGTTCGGGCAGCGAAATTAGAACAAGCGATCAGCAAGTTGGCAAAAAGCCATTCCTTCAGGGTTTTCCGGGAACTATCTGAAAGCGCGGAGAACCGGATACCTCCACGGCCAGCGTCATCGCTCCACATCACCTGGCCACTGCCATGAACGTAACCCCTGGTTTCAGGCAGATCGAGGCAGAGCGTAACCGCCCGGTTCATTTCCAGGGGTTCACTGGTTTGGATGGCGAACCCGTCTTCGTGCAGGTCCAGCAATTCGCTCAGATCCACAACCATGCCGGCTTGCGGGCCGTTGAAACTGGCGTAAACCGGAGTGTGAAGTTTCTGACGAACGGCACTGCGCCGCTCTCCGTGGGCAGATACGGAAACTGGATCCGGCAATTTGCGGATGCTCCGATCCATAGTGGCCTCATTTTAACTCAGGGATGGAGAGCAAGGTGCAAGATAAAACCGGTGAAGCCACCCGCCGCCGCGCGTCAGAGGTTGGCGGCCAGGATCGAGGTGTCGGCCTGCGCCGCCGGCACCAGAACCTCAGGCATAGTCAGCACTCGTTCGAGGCAGTCGGCCAGAATAACGGGAAATTCATAGATGAGGAGATTGACATCCAGTTGAAGATCGCGACGGCTATAGATGCGGTAGACGACGAGTGAGCCGCGGCGCTGTTTCGCAGTTGTCACCAGGTCCAGGGACAGCCTCCACGAAGGCTGGCTGGAAATTGCCGCCATGTGAGGGAACTTGCTCCAGTGAAAGTGGCGGTTGTTTTCGCCGGGCTGGGCTTGATCTCCGGGAAGCGACTTAAGCTGTAACTCGAAAGCGTCGAAATCGTTGCTTTCGAACGCGGCGATCAGGACACTGCGCACCTGAGTGAAATCGCGGGCCACTTTGAGTTCTTCGGCCGCGCGGCGCACCGAGAGATTGTTGATGACGATCTGCCGCTGATCGATGGTGCGCTGCGCCACACGGCGGAGTTCGCCAAACTCCAGGTAGTTCAGGTGCTGAACCCCCAGCCAGACGCCGGTTCCCACGACTGCGAGCACCAATCCCAGCGTGCTGCCCGTCGGCCAAAGCAGGAAGAGGCTGAGCATGGCAAACACAGCGGAGACGGCGTAGAGAACGATCACGACCTGACGATGCGAAAAACCCATCTGCAATAACTTGTGGTGGATGTGTTCGCGATCGGCGGAAAAAATCGGACGCCCACCGATGAGGCGTCGCAGAATGGAGAGCAACGTTTCCAAAATCGGCAATCCGAACGAGACCACAGGAATGGCGACCGCCACGAACGTCGGGGTTTTCTGCTGTTCGGCAAGTGCCAGCGCGCTCAGCATGAAACCAATGAACAGGCTGCCTGAATCCCCGAGAAAAATGGTGGCCGGATTGAAGTTGAAGCGAAGAAATCCCAGGATGGCGCCGGCGAGGGTGACGCTCATCAGAGAACCCAGCCAGGAATGATTGACCAGCGCGCAAACAAAAAACACCATCGTCGAAAACAAAGCCGATCCGGCGGCCAAACCATCCAGACCATCGATAAGATTGAAGGCATTGGTAACCGCAACCACCCACAAGACGGTTAGGGGCAAGCCTAGGAACCAGGGCACCGAGTAGGATCTGAAGATCAGCGGCAGATCGAGAACGCGCATTCCGCCGGCAAACAGCATGATGGCGGCGATGGCCTGCACGGAAAACTTCAAATACGCGCCTGCGCCGTGGAGGTCGTCGTAAATGCCCAAAGCAAAAATCAGGCAGGCCGGAACGTAGATACGGAGCAGAGTGGCGGGAGCGAGTCCTTGGACCAGTTGGGGAAATTTGACGGAGAGGCCGAGCCAGACAATCAAGCTGACCGAGAACGCCAGGAAAATTGCGACGCCCCCTAAGCGAGGAAGCGGGGTCTGGTGGACCTGCCGTCCGTCTTGCGGCAGGGAAACCCAGCCTCTGCGAGTTGCCAGGTCCCGCACTTGGCGCGTCGCCACAAACGACACACCCAGCGAGAACGCGAATAAACCAAAGAACAAGAGCGTCAAAATCAGAGTTCCTTCCGGCGAAACATCCGGCATTCTTGGACTACGTGCGCTGCGCTGAGGTTTCAGCCTAGTCGTTCAGACGGGGATTCCCCATTTAGTGGCGCGTGTGACGAATCCAAATTTGTTTGATGAAACTATACAACTGGTGGTTGCCGTTGAGCAACTGATTTGCCGCATTTCTCGGCTAATTTTTGGTTAACTGTTCAAGCGTTCCAGGCTGCGAAACAGTGCGCTCTGCGCCGACTCTACTGGGTTGGGTGTGTTAAACTCGACGCACGCGTAAATCCAGGAGTCTTGGTATGTCCGGGCGGAATCGTCGCTTCTTTTTGCGAAGCTTATACGTGTTCTTTGCCGGTGCGTGCTGCCTGCCGCTTCTGGCCCAGACACCGGCCGCCGCCGGGACGCCGCCGCCCGCAACCGCGAACGAAAGCCTTTCGTCTGCTCGTCTACTGGCTAATTCCAACGTGAAACTGGGAGTCGGCGATCTGATCGAGGTCGCTGTTTTCGGAGTGCCCGATCTCGCGACCAAGACGCGTATCAGTGGTTCTGGGGACGTCTATCTTCCCCTGATTGACTATGTGCACGTTGCCGACCTGAGCACCGATGAAGCGCAGGAGTTGATCCAAAAGCGGTTGGAGGCCGGAGGCTTTGTCCGCGGACCGCATGTTTCCATTTTTGTGGATGAATCCACCTCTCAAGCCATCACTTTGCTGGGAGAAGTGGGTCACCCCGGGCCTTACTCTGCGATTGGCGAGCGCCGGCTTTTCGAGTTGATCTCGGCGGCGGGCGGATTGACCGACAAGGCAGGCCGCGTGGTGACCATTGAACGTCGTGGAAACCCCGATCAGAGGGTAGAGCTTGAGCTGTCTTCGAATCTCGCCGAAGATACTAAGAACAACGTGGACGTTTATCCGGGAGACACGATCATTGTTTCGCGCGCCGGGATTGTTTACGTCGTGGGTGATGTGAACCATCCCAGCGGGTTCCTGATCGAAGACGACGGCCTCTCGGTTCTCAAAGCGTTGGCGTTGGCGGGCGGCAGCACCCGCACCTCCGCCCTAAGTAAAACCAGGATCCTGCGGCGCACGCCGAACGGAATTCAGGAAATTCCCATCAACCTTAAGAAGGTGCTTTATGCCAAAGCGCCAGATATGGCTCTGGTGAAAGGCGACGTTTTGTTCATCCCCGGAAGTGGAGCCAAGGCCGCGGCCTATCGCACGGCCGATGCAGCCATGTCGATGTCCACCGCCCTGGCGGTGATTGCGATTCATCCCTAAGGCCGCTTGGCACAGACGCTCCTCTACGCGGCCGTTGCATTTCGCTGACAGAACAAGCCCCGCTATACTCCAAGTCCTTCCAGCACACCGATGTATTCCCGCGCCGTTGTTTCACGGGAAAATTTGTCAACGATGTATTGCCGCCCACTGGCTCCCATTTGTCGTCTGCGCTCCGGTTCCTCCGACAATTCAAGGATCGCCTTCACCAGGGCCTTACTGTTCTCGGGCTCGACAAAAACACCGGCGCCGGCTTCTTCGACAATCTGGCGAGCCTGCCCGTCGACAGCAACGATCGTCGGCCGCTCGCACGCCATGTATTCCAGGAGTTTGGTGGGAATCACGGTCTTGAACAACTCGCTTTTTCTTAGCATAACCAGACAGACATCGGCAGCTGAAACATACACGGGAATCCGTTCCCGCGGCTGCTGACCAAGGAACCTAATATTGTTAAGTCCGCGCCCGGCGGCGATTTTCACGATCCGCTCCTTTTCGGCCCCTTCACCAATCAGCAAAAACATCGCCCTGGGCAAAGCGGTTTGCAGTTCTTCGGCGGCGGCAATCAACGTCTCCAGGCCATGCGCATTGCCCATGGTGCCGATATAGCAAATGAGAAAACGCTCTTCCAGCTTCAGTTGCTTTCGCACATCCGTTGCTGCCGGTTCCAGCCGGAAAAGATCGGTCTCCACTCCATTCTCGACCACGGAAATCTTTGCCGCGGGAACGTTCCAATACCGCACTAGATGGTCCTGGAAAGCTGGCGCGACGACAACGATGCGGTCGGCACGGCGGTAGAGAAATCCGGCAAGGGCGCCCAGCATGCGATGAAGCAAGGTTCCTTCGCTTGACGCGCCGACGGCCGCCAGCGATTCCGGCCATAGATCGCGCACCTCGAAGACGAATGGAACGCGCTTCCACCACGCCAGCCACCATCCCGAAAGCGCGCACAGCAATTGCGGAGACGTGGCGATGACGACCTCGGGCCGGCGCAGAGCCAACCCGCTGAGCGCGGCCGAAACGCAGAAAGACGTGTAATTGAGAATTCTTTCATGAGTTTTTCGATTCGGAAGCGGCCACAGCCAAGTGCGAACCACCCGTACTCCATCAATAATTTCCGTGTCGTGAAGCCGATGCAACCGCGACCGCCATTCCTCGGGCACGATTCCGGTGGGATGGTTCGGAAATCCGGTAAGCACAGTTACTTCATGTCCCATCCGCGCCCAATGCCGCGACAACTCCACGGCACGCGCCGCCGGCGCTCCCATTTCAGGCGGAAAATATTGTGAGACGTAGAGAATGTTCACGATGAGTATTTAGAAGCTCAGTAGTGGAGCAATTTGAAGGCGCTTTTCTCAACCAGGGCGCGGGTACGATGACTGCGACGCCGGGCGTAACCTTCCCACCGTTCGGCAATCGCCTCAAAGCGAGCGTCGCCGGTCAGCCTCGACATCACGCGCAACTGTACGATATGCAACCGGTGATAAAAGGGACTCGCCAGCATTTTCAGCCGCGTTCCAGACTGTTCATAAAGCGACCAGTATCCGGTATCGAATCGAGACAGGTTGCGAACCAAAGTTTCGACTCCGCGATCAAAAATTGCTTTCGCCGAATTGTCCGCGCGAGCCCGCCAGAAATCGAACACTCCCCAGAGCGCCCACATGAATCCGTTTAAAATATGCGTCGGCGGATCGACCAGATACTCTTCGATCCACAAACCGTTATTCTCATCTTCAAAGAGGACACCGCCTTCAGCGATGGGCCGCGTCAGTGAGATAAACGCCTTTTCGGCTGCGCGTTGATACTTGTCGTCTTCCGTGTGAACATGGGCATACGCCCGCAATAGAAGCGAAACGCCCTGTCCCTGCGCCAGTCCGGAATACCATGGCGACTTGAGCGTCTCACGATAGTCCCAGTCAAAATGATGGTTCCAGACCCACAGCCCATGAGCATTCTGTTCCAGATTTGCGGCAAGCCAATCGGCAGCCTTGAGAGTTTTTTGCCAGCTCGCTTCGTCACTGGTCTCGCAGAAACGGTTGTAATTCGCGAGCCCCCACTGCGCGATCGCAATCGGGTTGTACTGCAGGCCGATCACTCCGTGGTAATCGAGCATGGGAATGCCAGCGCCGTCGTAGTGCCCGGCGTAGTCCGCCTTCTCGCGAAACAACATGTAATATTGGCCAAGCCGACTGGCAGTAGCGCGCGGATTGATCTCGGGCATCTCGTGCCAGAATGTCAACTGGCTTCGTCCGGAACCGAGATAGGCACTGAAGATACGCCGATAGTAATGGCAACGCGTGGCCAGGCTCATGGCGATTCGACTTCCCAGAGCGTGGTGACCAGATCGTCCGCCTCGACGGCGATGGTCGTCGCAGCCAGATAACGAGTGGCGTTCTCGCCGTCGGGGAGAAAAGCGTTGCCGTACTGGAAATAACGCATGGGCAAGTTGTCCTTCTTCCAGTTCGTCAGCACCTGCCAGTTCGTTCCGTCCCTCGATCCGTAGATTTGCACTTCGCGGCTCGTGTTCACGGGGCTGGGCTCAATCATCGTCGAAAAAATCATCGCTTTTCCTACACTGCAACCGTAGATCGAAGAGCTGGCAAGGTCGCCGACCTTCTCGGCATTCCCTGCCCGATCGAGTCGATACACGTGGTTCTTCTCGGAGGGCGTGTCGGTCGAAAGGTACAACTCGTTTTGCGTTGGAATCGCCGCCACCGCCCGCGCTTGCTGGTTCCCTGCCAAAACCACTTCGACCGTTCGCAAATCACAGGAAGCGCGCAGCACCTTGCACTCGGCGCCTTCATCTCCGGTCAGTATCCAAAGGCAATCGCCCCAATGATCGTAAACGATGTTGTGGACGTGCCGTATGCTTCCCGCGGGAAACGTATAGGCAATCTGCCAGGTGCGTCCTCGATCGCTCGAAACATAAATGTGAACTTCGGCACGTTCGCGATTGTCGAAATACTCGCCCCAATAAATGTTCCCCGATGGAACCGCAGTGATGTGCAGCGGCCGTGTGCCGCGCTGCACCTGATGAGTCACATGAAACTCATCGCTGTCCGGAGGGCTCATTACCAACGCGCCCGGAACCGCTCCGACCATCGTCAGGTCGTCGAGAATAGCCAGCGCATGAAAGCCCTCGCGCATCAGGCGATAGATTAGCGCGCTGCGGGACGTGAGATTCCTCCACCAGACTGGACGAAAGCGCGCGACCACTGTCCAATCACCGCCCTTGCCGACTTGCAGGCCAACAATCTGATAACCGCGACACCCGTACAGGATGTCGCCCTCCCACGCCAGCACTCGGATGCCGCGATAGGCAGCGAATCGCCGAAGCTTTAGAGCGGGCGATGGAGCCACCGCAACTGGGGTTTCAGTCATCGCGGGTTATGCCGGTTCGCATTTGCAGGCAAAAAACGGCCCGATGGCCAGCACGTCCATCTTGGTTCGCTGGAAGCAATCGATCGCTTCTTGTGGCGTACACACAATCGGCTCATTCTCGTTGAAGCTCGTGTTCAGGATCACCGGAATGCCGGTCTTCTGGCCAAACGTCTTGATCAAATCGTAGTAGAGTGGATTCTCATCGCGAGTCACGGTCTGCAATCGTCCCGTATCGTCTACGTGATTGACCGCGCACAGGCTTTTCCGCTTCTCCGGACGAATCTTGTACACATGCAGCATGTAGGGCGAGGGATGATCGTGCTCAAAATAGTCGTGCTGCGCTTCGGCCAGTATCGACGGCGCAAACGGACGAAACCACTCGCGATGTTTAATGCGAGCGTTCAATACGTCTTTCATGTTGGGCAAGCCCGGATGCGCGACGATGGAACGATTGCCGAGTGCGCGCGGTCCCCACTCCATACGGCCCTGAAACCATCCCACCACATTGCCCTTCACCATCCGATCGGAAACCGCGTCCAGCAGCGGCGCGCGCTCCAATCGCCGATGCTTCACACCCGCGCTATTCAACGCGGATGCAATCTGCGCTTCGGAAAACTCTGGCCCCAGGTAGGCATGATTCATCTGTGCTTCATCCCTGCGCGGATGTTTCAACACCGAGTGATACGTGTGCAGCGCGGCCCCAATCGCCAGGCCTTCGTCGCCGGCCGCCGGCTGAATCCAGGTGCGCCGGAACGGCGTTCGGGAAAATATTTTTCCGTTGGCCACGCTGTTAAGCGCACAGCCTCCCGCCATCGCAAGATTCTCCTCGGAAACGTATTGGTGTAACCCGTTCGCAAGATGAAAGAACACTTCTTCAAAGCAGTGTTGCATGGCGTACGCCAGATCCATATCCCGCTGTGTTATCTCAGCGTATGGCTCGCGGGGCGCGCCGAAAAGCTTTTCCATCTTGTCGGCGAAATGCCGTGCCAGACGCACCGTTCCGTCAGGGAGAACCTGCATCCCCTGACTGCTCCCCAGCGGCTTGAAGTAACTCATGTTGAGTTGAAAGTTGCCATTCTTGAGCCCAACAATCTTTCGAATTTCATCGACGTAGGTGTCTTTCCCGTAGGGCGCGAGACCCATGACTTTGCCTT
>OBLW0100003096.1_pt1 | contig 13093 bp, 10 predicted proteins | sample 1520161 | NCBI WGS metagenome assembly OBLW01 (sample SAMEA3539309, study PRJEB22396) | soil metagenome | biome: tundra; feature: field; material: soil | place: USA | collected 2010-05 | depth 0.15 m
CGGCCCGTGCGAGCGCGCGCGAAAGAAGCGCGCGAAAACCGGTGTTACCCATGAGCGTCGCCAGATGCGGACGCAACTTCTCACAGACGGGAAACGCCGCCGGAGTTTTTGTCCCGGAAGATTTATTTCCTCTGGTCTCAAAAGCAATGAGACGCTCGGCGAAATCCAACATCTGTGGAGTACTCTGGTTCATTTTGAAATCCGTACTGCACACCCTCCGGTGTGCCCAGCGCGGGGTCGTGTCGCGCGATGTCCGCGGGGATGCGTGTCGCGGAGGCTTCGCGATCCAGCTGCAGCGAAGTGATCGGCAGCACTGAGACGCCGCACTGGCGCAGACGAGCGTGGGCCGCCCCGCGGGCAGGCCGCCACGGGTGTTATTTCATCGAGTTCCTGGATGCCGGTGGGAGATTTGGGCAGGCTTTGCTCGACGGAAGTGCCGGTTGTGTTCATCCTCGTTGCCTCCGTGGTCTACGACTCTTGATGCAGCCGCCCGCGGGTCCATCACTAGTCGCCTCCATCGAATCGAAACTCGGCTATCAGCAGGGCGCCGGAATCCGATTTGCGCGGACGACAGTGATTCATCACTCGTAGATGTTCCGCACGCGCACGTTTGTGCGACGCGGGACAACTATTCACTGTAGCACTTACGGGGATCTATGGTGCGCAAGAATTCGCGTCCCGTGTGGGTGGCGAATTCGCGGTTGGGTTTCTCGTCATCTACGATCAGGGCGGATTGAGCGGCAGACCGAGATGCCCGCGCTGGCTGTCGAGTCGGGCGCCGTTTCGGTCCAGTGTTACCCCGACCTGTCTGCCGAGCGCGAGTGGGCTCCGAAGAAATCATGTGCGACGTTTATGTTGAAATCTTGCAGCGCGTCCGGACTTATGATGCTCGGCGTGGAAGCATCAAATCACATCGCCACGGATTTCACGCTGTACCAAGATTTTCGGCCGCAAACTCCCAGTTGATGAGCTTGTCGATGACCTCTCTCACGTAATCCGCCCGCCGGTTCTGGAAATCAAGATAGTATGCGTGCTCCCATACGTCGATCACGAGTAACGGCTTCATATGCGCGGTGAGAGGATTCTCCGCATTGTCCGTCTTCACGACTCGTAACTTGGCGCCATCGAGTACCAGCCACGCCCAGCCGGATCCGAACTGCGTCGTCGCTGCGGTGCCGAGTTCCTCCTTGAGCGCTTCGAGGTTGCCAAATGTCGAATCGACGCGCGTTTTCAGCGCGTGCGGTGGGAAGCCGCCGCCTTTTGGACTCAAACTGCACCAATAGAACGCGTGGTTCCAGGCCTGTGCTGCATTGTGGAAGATCGCGGCATGCTCGGGTTCGCTCGCCGTGGAGAGAATGATCTGCTCGAGCGACATGTCAGCGAACGGCGTGCCGGCGATAAGTTGGTTCAGGGTGTCGACATATCCCTTGTAGTGCTTGCCGTAATGGAATTGAAGCGTCTTCGCAGAGATGAATGGCTCAAGCGCGTCCTCGGCGTAAGGCAGCGGTGACAGTCCGAAAACGGTCGCAGCGGCTTTCACCTTTGGGGAAGCACCGACTGTCGAGCCCGGGACTTGAGTTTGCGTGTCCATATGTTGCCTCAGCGTTTATAAATACTTGGATTGCGGAATACGGTAGGAAGATTTACTCGACAAACCGACCCCTCGTTCTTGAGCACTTCGCCTCACGTCGCAGCAACCATAGGCGGCCGCTCGTCCGTCAGCGGCGGTCTCGAGGTTCCCGTGGTGATGGTCGTCGCGACCGGCATCGGACCCGGCAGGAAAGCGGTGTTGAACGACGTTGACGGATGGCCGTAATACCTCGAGCTTCGAATCTCACCGGGGATCCTTTCGATAGAGGTGCGCACGTTGGGTTGGCGTTGAGTGTTCATGGTGACCTCCGGATTCTAGAGACCCGCAGTACTGCGGGGGCATCGGTGGAATAAGTTAAAAAACATTAGCAATTCAACCGCACGATGTCCGTACGTTGCCGCACGTTCGTGAAAATGCGGTGCGCTATGAAAAGCGAGCCGGCGTGGCATCGCAACAATCGACCCATGCCGCGCGAATTTCAGATCGACAAGCTACGTGACGAGTTCGGTCAATAGCATCCATCGACCGAATAAGGCGGCCCTGCCATTTCCGCCCCCAGGCCTCGCTGAACGGCATTACCTGGCGCAAAATCTGACTGGACGTCAGGGGTGATTCACAGCGTCCGTACCTCCGGTAAAGCGACAAAACCCTTCGCGGAAGAGAATCAAATGAAAAATGGAATCACGGGCGCTTTGAGGTTGAGCGTCATACTCGCGAGCGTTTTTGCGCCCTTTACTTGTGCTGCTCGCTGCACTGCTCATTCTTCCGAGTGGAATTTATACAGGCAACGCCGCAGATTCCCTGGATTGGATGTGGCTTATACGATTTGGCGCGATGATGCTCGGCATCTACGCTCTGACGGTGTACGTGGCTTTCCATGCGTTCGCACACGCAAAGCCCGCTCGCCAGTTGCAGCGGCCCGCAAACATAAATCGCAGGACCCGATAACGTCCGTCGCATCGACGCGCTTCCTGTCGAATGACCCATCCACAATTTGACACGCGGCTACTAGCGCAAGCGTGAAGCGGCCCATCGTGACCAGGCTTCGATAAGCTTCTCGGGCACCTCGTGCGGATCAGTTGAGGGCCTTCCGCCGGGCCCATGCCTGCGACTCCCGGCCGGAGCCGTATTGCGCACCATATCGCAGAGTGTGGGCGACCGCACGTGCTCCGTAGCCAGATCGGTTGCGCCGAGATCGATGAAATGGTCTTCGGTGGACATGTAGCGCTCCCACTGCCGGTCACGGCGCGGATTGACAACCTCAGCGACAGTTGCCGCTTATCATACTGGCGGGTCGAGGCCGGTACCAATCACGTCTGCGTATATCCTTAGCGACTTTTATGATTGCCGCGTCGGTAGGCAAGAACACCCCGGGATTCTTTTTTGCGCGGTGAGCCGCGGACCCTCATGGTGTTGCGTTGCACTCCCGTGAAACCGGTCGAGCGCGAGACAGCTACGCAGGCGGCGATCTCAGCTGCCGTTTGGAACCGTCGGTGCCGATGTGGCCTAGAAATTGGCTGATAGAGTAGTCCCGCTCCAGAGGGATTCGACCTTCTCTGAGCCTGACGCAGTGTCCAAATTTCTCGTAATCGACGCGGCTTGCAAATGCAGGAACGTGGTGCTCAGGCAGACAATCTCCTCGAACGCGTTGCAATTTCATGGGTCGTGGACTGTCAGGCAGCGCACCTTGAACGCGTAATCAAGGTGTCCGCTGCTCCTGGCCATCGGGCGCAATCTTCGCAAGACCTGGTCCTCTTCTCCCGCCTGGGCCTGTGCCGTCGGCTTCCTATCGTGCTGACTGGTTCCCCGATTTCGCAGGCGCCGCCTGCGAGAAAGCCTAGAATGACGCGGTATTCCGTACGTGGTCGGGAACATTGCTGCTGCGGTCGGCCGCTTTGCGTTCAGGCTCAGGCAAGGGACACGACACCCGATCATCGTCCTCGCTATAATTTGCTATCCGCTACTTCGGAGATGTCTATGCAACTGCGCACTGTAGGCCGCTCCAATCTGCGGGTTGCACCGCTCTGTCTCGGCGGTAATGTTTTTGGGTGGACCGCGACCGAGGCCGCGTCTTTTGCGGTCCTCGATGCCTTGGTCAGCGCGGGACTCAACTTCATCGACACCGCAGATGTCTATTCCCGGTGGGCGCCCGGGCATCGAGGCGGGGAATCGGAAACGGTCATTGGCAACTGGTTGAAGCGCGGCGCGAAACGAAAAGACCTTGTGATCGCGACCAAGGTCGGCATGGAGATGGCTCCCGATCGCAAGGGCCTCTCTGCCGCCCACATCGTGCGCTCGGTCGAGGAATCACTGAAAAGATTGCAGACCGAATATATTGATCTCTATTTTTCACATTGCGACGATGCCAGCGTGCCATTGGAGGAGACCCTCGGCGCTTATCAGAAGCTCATTGCCCAGGGCAAGGTGCGCGCAATAGGCGCTTCGAACTACACGGCAACGCGTCTGGCCGAAGCACTCGAGATTAGTCGCAAGACCGGCCTGCCCCGATATGAAGTGCTGCAAACACAATACAATCTGTATACGCGTTCAGACTACGAATCGGCGCTCGAGCCGCTGTGCCTGAAGGAGCAGATCGGCGTCGTATCCTACTACGCGCTCGCGTCCGGATTTCTCAGCGGCAAATACCGCACGGCCGCGGACGCGTCGAAAAGCGTGCGGGGGAGCGGTATCGTCGAGAAATATCTCAATGAGCGTGGCTTGAGAATTCTTACGGCACTCGATGACGTGGGACGGCGCCACAACGCTTCGGCTGCCAGTGTGGCGCTGGCATGGCAAATCGCGCGGCCTAGCATCACCGCCCCAATCGCCAGCGCAACAACTGTCAATCAACTCGGTGAATTGGTCGCCGCCACGCAATTGGAATTGGACCAGGCAGCAATCGAACAATTAAATACTGCCAGTGGATGAGGACCTCGATTCGATCTTCGTGCCGCGAGCTCTCGCGGCTATTAGCGCGTCAGTATCCACGACAAATCGACGCGACGACCGGAACCTGCATGGACGGCAACCCGCATCGTATGCATCGAATTCGAGCAATTTTGCACGCTGCCCGTGCGTTGAGCGGTTCGCGGGGTCTGCACGGCACTATGCGAAGCTCCGCTGCAATGGTTTCGCTCGTGGGCCCTGCACTATTCGCGGCGATATTCGGGGCGTCGGCCGCCGCATCGGCCGCGGCGCCCGCGAGCTTCGACCTCGAGCCCGAGCGGCAGGTGCTGGCACGCCTGTTGGGCAGGCGGGCCTCGCAGTTCGAGTTGGGCAGCATCGAAAGCAGCGATGGCCACGAGCAGTTTCGCCTTTCAGCGGCCCGTGGCCATATCAGAGTCGATGGCAGCACGCCGAGCGCCGTGCTGTTCGGCGTGAACTGGTACCTCAAGTACATCGCGCGCGTACAGATCTCAACTAACGGAATTCGACTTGGGGTTGCACGCGCTTGGCCGCTGCCGGCCGCGATCGTCGAGAAGGAAACGCGGTACGCCTACCGCTATGCGCTGAATCAAAACGCCGACGGCTACACGGCCCCCTATTGGCGATGGGCGCGCTGGGAACATGAGATCGATGTGCTGGCGTTGTCGGGGATCAACGCGATGATCGTCGAGCGCGGCATGGATACCGTGCTCTATCGCACCTTCAGGGATGTCGGATATTCGGACGATGAGATCCGCCGCTGGATCACTCAACCTGCGCATCAGAATTGGCAGCTCATGGGGAATCTGTGCTGCTTCAACGGACCGATCAGCAGCGCACTGTTGCGCAAGCGCGTGGCATCGGCACAGCGAATCATCGCGCGCCTGCGCGAGCTTGGCATCACGCCGGTGCTTCCCGGCTTCTATGGCATCGTGCCGGCCGATTTTCAGCGGAAATTCCCGCAAGCCCATGTGATACCGCAAGGCGAGTGGGCCGGCTTCACCCGGCCGGGCTGGCTCGATCCACGCGATCCGATGTTTGCAAAACTCGCGGCCGGCTTCTACCGCCACCAGCGTGAGCTATTCGGCGATAGCAGCATTTATGACATGGAGGTGTTCCAGGAAGGCGGCGCCTCCGGCGACGTTCCAGTGCCCGAAGCCGCCCGCGATGTGCAAGATGCGCTCTGGGCGGCGCACCCCGGTGCGAGTTGGATGATGCTCGCGTGGCAGGGGAACCCACGCCAGGACCTGCTCGAAGGCGTCGACCGGCGGCACCTGCTCATCATCGACATCGACCATGACCGCGTGCCGCGCGACGATCGCAACACGGATTTTCAAGGCGCGCCGTTTTTGTTCGGCGGCATCTGGGAATTCGGCGGCCGCACGACCCTGGGCGCGAACATCGGCAATATCACCGAGCGACTGCAGCGCCTGGGCCGCACCAACGGCAACATGACCGGCACCGCGGTCTTTACCGAGGGCTTGGACACTAATCCGTTTGCGTTCGACCTGTTTACCGAGATGGCCTGGCGCGGCGAGCCGGTCGATGCCGCGCAATGGACGGCCGACTATGTGCGGCGCCGGTATGGCGGCGCCGATTCGCACGCGCTGGCGGCGTGGAGACTTCTGTTGAACACCGCATACGATATCCGCGTGGATCAGGTGAATTTCAACAGCGAACGCGATGCCGCACACGAATCTCTGTTCGATGCGCAACCCGGGCTTGACGTGCACAGCGCGTCGCATTGGTCGCCGCAGGCCATGCGCTACGATGCCGAAGGCTTCAAGCGCGTGCTTCCTGAAGTTTTGCAGGTCGCGCCGGCGCTGCGTGCGAGCGAGACTTATCAATACGATTTGGTGGATGTCGCGCGTCAGACGGTGGCCAACGAGAGTCGCCTGCTGCTGCCGCAGATCAACACGGCGTATGAAGCCATGGATCGGCTGGGCTTCGAGATGCTGACGCGCCGTTGGCTGCAATTGATGGACTTGCAGGATCAATTGCTCGCCGCCAACCGTTTCTTTCTGGTCGGCACCTGGCTTGCGAATGTTGGGGCCTGGGCGTCCAGCCCCGAGGAAGACGCGATTCTCAGGCTCGATGCCCGTTCCATCCTGACAACCTGGGGCGACCGAAAAGCCAGCGAGGGAGCCGACCTGCATGATTACGGCAACAAGGATTGGGCCGGCTTGACGCGCGATTACTACCGAGCGCGATGGCAGGCCTATTTCGAATCGCTCGATGCCGAACTGCGCTTGGGGCCCCATGGCGGCTCGATCGACTGGTTCGCGCTGGGCGACGCATGGAATCACGGTACCGAAACCTATTCCGATCGGCCGCACGGTGACGCGTACGCGATCGCCAGGCGCATCGCCAGCGTACTGAAACTGGAAACGCGACACTAAAGGGCCTGGGCATACAATGAACCTCAATACGTCGGCGCCCGCATGCCCACGGATGCACCGGAACCGATTGCTTCGTGTTGCAACGGCTCGCAGTTGATGGCCTGGCCGCGTTACGCCTTTTGCTCAGGAATCGGCTGGCGCTTGTGCCACTCGGTGGCTTGCTCGTAAGCACGGGCTAAACGGAGAACCGTTCCTTCATCGCCCAGAGCGCCAGTGATTTGCATGCCAATCGGAAGGCCGGATCTCGTGAACCCACAGGGCACGGAGATCGTTGGCGCCCCAAACATGTCGAACGGCCGGGTGTTGTGAAGCATGCGTACTTCCTTCGGTCGCATCGTAGTGGGGTCCGATAGCAGATCGGCGATCTCAAATGGGGGTATGGGAGTGGTCGGGGTAATCAACAAATCTACACCATCAAATCCCCGTGACACGGTGCGGCGAATCTGTTCCATTTGGCGCCGGCTCTGAACATAGGTTGAAGTCGTGATCTTAGTTCCGGCCAGAATTCTCTCGAGGGTCGGCTTCTGATAAAGCTCTGGACTCTTGGCAACGTAGTCCTGATGGTGCGCGTAGGCTTCTGCTTGCAGGATGGCAATGCACGGATCCATAACTGCGGCGTAGGTGCCGTTCGTCGCCAGTGGTGCAATATCGAGCTGTACGCGGGTCAGGGTCTTTAATTCAGACAGAGCCGCCTCCATGGCGGCTTGTATATCGGGATCGAGCCCCTCGAAGAAGAACTCACGCGGGATGCCGACCCGCAGCGAGGACGTCGCAGTCCGTATGGCCGCAGCGTAATCCGGGACGCTCGTATCGAGGCTACTGCTGTCCCGCGGGTCGTAGCCGGCCAAGACTTGGAGCATCAAAGCAGCGTCCACCGTCGTGCGCGTCATGGGACCCAGATGGTCCAACGACCACGACAAGGGAATTGCTCCTGCCGTGCTCACGCGCCCGTAGGTTGGTTTGAGTCCGACGATACCGCAATAGGCCGCCGGTTCGCGGATAGAACCGCCGGTGTCGGAGCCGATCGCCCCGTAACAGAGGTGCGCCGCGACAGCGGCTGCGGACCCTCCAGAGGAGCCGCCCGGACTATGAGCGAGATTCCAGGGATTGCGAACGGGACCGAAAAAGCTGACCGCTGAGCTGCCGCCATAAGCGAATTCGTGCATGTTGAGTTTGCCGAGAAACACGGCGCCAGCTGCCTTGAGCCGCCGCACGACCTCCGCGTCCTCCGCGGGAATGCGATCCTTGAACAATTCGCTGCCTGCCGTCGTACGTACGCCAGCAGTATCGACCAGGTCCTTCAGCGCGATCGGGATACCATGTAGGGCACCTCGCCAGCGGTGCTTCTGAATTTCGTTCTCGGCCTGACGCGCTTCGACCAGCGCGGAATCCGCCGTCACCGTGATAAAGGCGTTTAGCTGCGGATTGAGGCGCTCAATTCGGCTAAGGCACGCCTGGGTCAGCTCGACCGGCGAGACTTTCTTCGTTCTGATCAGAGCGGACGCACGCTCAATGCTCAGAAACGCGAGCGCCTCCGTCGACAGTGCCAATCCCGTGCCCCCTCTCGTATTTGCGGCTTCCTTCGCACCAGCTTGCGATCCCATAATCGCTCCTGCTACGGCTGCCAACGACGCGTCGAGGAATGTTCTCCGCGTAACGACTGCGCCACCCTCGGGCACCGCCATAACGGGCATGCCCTCGCCGCGGAACTGCGAGAGTTGGTCATTGGCATGCCCATTTGCAACCCGGAATCATCATAGGTTAGCAGCGCCACTGTGAATGTCACGAATTAATGGGAGTGGAACGTAAATGGGGGCGCTCGCGCAATCAGTTTACTGCTGGAGCGAAGTCCGACGGCCGCCGGAAACGCGGATTGGCACTGTCTCGTTTTCTTTCATGGAGGACAAAAGGCCAAATGACTTCGTTGGCGTTGAGATCGCGGCTTGTCTTGCCGAAGATCATTCGTGGCAATCCCTGCCCACCTGGCCAGGTGTGACCTCCGCCTACGACCGAATAGAGCGCAACGGCTGTTCCTTCTCGGCAACCATCGTATATGTCGCGCAGATGTACGTCTCATCGACCCTCCACGAGATCCCGATACGACAGCCGATACGTGATGTACCAGAACCGAGTCGAGGCAGCGCCGGTCATTATTGCGAACGTGCTGGTATATTCCGCCGCCGCTTGGACCACATTTCGCAAAGATCCCGCAAATTGAGTTGAGCGCGAGCCCAAGGCTTTCTGGCCGAGCGGATCAGGACGAGGCTTACCAAGGGTGACGCAATTCCTTGCGTAGGCGCGGAACCTGGTGTCGCTGGCCGGAGTTGCGACGCAATTCGCTGTACTGACACCAATCCTGTGATGGCCTCGCCATCCCCGCGGTTGGCCACATAACTCATAATGAAGGCCCCTTACCAAATAGACTTGCTGCGAGGGCCCTTGATATTGAGAATCGCATCACAGTCAACGTCGGGCCTATGAACCCGAATCCCAACGTCTGTCTGCCGGCCGGCCAGGGCACAGTCGCGCGCGGCGTTCCCATAGCCGGAGCTCTGCAGCCGGTGTTCGACGGACTCGTCCGTCTCGCGGCGAATGTTTGCCGGGCGCCATTTGCTTCCGTCGTGCTCAACGGGTGCGGTGAAGCGTGGTGGGGTTTAGATGACACGCTACCGCTAACCGCCAAGCCGCGGCATGATCCCTTTTTCGCGTACACCTCTCAAGCCTCGGAGGTGTTCGAGGTTCCAGACACCGCACTGGACAAGCGCTTTCGCGACACCGAGTGCGTGGCCGGCGCGCTTGCCGTCCGTTCCTATGCAGGATGCACACTCCGAACGGCCGCCGGCGATGTGCTGGGCACCCTCGCCGTCTACGGCACGACAGCGCGCCAGCTCTCGCCTGAGCAGCGCAAGTCGCTCATACTGTTGGCTGAGCAAGGCGTCGCACAAGTCGAACTTCGCGTGCGAGTTGCCGAGCTTGAGCTGCTCTCGGGAGTGCAGCCCGCCATGCAGTCGCCACCCGCCGACGCCTGCGCCGGTGCTACCGGCTTCTTCCATGCGATTAGCGATGTCACCGACCTAGTCGCCGCTCGCGGCAATTTGGAAAGGGCGGAGACCTTGTTTCGGGATACGGTCGAGCAGGCGCCCATTGGCATCGCTTACGCGGACCGGGGCGGCAGATTTCTGCGCTGCAACCAGGCATTCTGCGCAATGCTGGGCTTCGATCTTGGTGAGCTTCAGGACCGCTCTATCGTCGATCTCACGTACAGCGAGGATGTCGCGTGTACTTCGAGGGAACTCGAACGCCTCTGGAGTGGTGAGATCGACTTCGTGGACATCGAGAAGCGGTACACGCGCAAGGACGGGAGCATCCTCTGGGTCCGCGTCACGACAGCGTTGGTTCGGGAAGGCAGCGCTACACCTGAGCGCTCGGTCGAGTTCCTCCGCGATATCTCCACGCGCAGAAATCTGGCGGCTGAGTTGCTGCAGCAAAAGACGCTGCTCGAAGCGGTCATCACCGATTTGCCCGTGGCGTTGCTCGCATGCGACGTGGCGGGGCAGATCACACACTACAATCGCGCCGCGGCAGACCTCCACTGCATACCGACACAGCATCCTTCGGGACAAGGATCATCGGAGCCTCATCTTCTGGTGGCGCAAGTCTATCTCGCAGACGGCGTTACGCCTGTGAGTGAGACCGACCACCCTCTGGCGCGGGCCCTGCGCGGGCAGACCATCAGCAATCTCGAACTCGTTATCGTGCCGCGCGGCGCGACGCCGCGCACCACCCTGTCGAGTGCTCGCCAACTAATTGGCCCGGACGGCCAGATTCTCGGCGCCGTAGCGGTGATCCAAGACACTACCGAACACAAGCTTGCCGATCTTGAACTCGAGCGGGTCCACAAACAACTGATGACTGCGTCACGCCAGGCGGGGATGGCCGAAATTGCAACCAACGTTCTGCACAACGTCGGCAATATCCTGAACAGCGTCAATATCTCGGCGAGCCTCGTCGCCGAGCGCGTCAAGCAGTCCAAAGCGGCCGGCCTGTGCCGCGTGGCCACTCTGCTGCAGGAGAAAGGCCAACACGTGGGGACGTTCATCACTTCCGACGAGCATGGCAAGCGAATACCGGGCTATCTTGCCACCCTGGGCGAACAACTGATGACGGACCAGAAGATGGCCCTGCAGGAGCTCGCATCGCTGCGTGACAACCTGGAACATATCAAAAACACCGTGGCGATGCAGCAGAGCTACGCCAAGCGCTGCGGCGTCACCGAGACCATCGCGGTCGTGGAGCTGGTAGAAGACAGTCTGCGCCTCAACGCCGGCGCTTTTGCGCGTCATGGAGTGACGCTTCGCCGCGAATTTGCAAACGTGCCCCCGATCACCGTCGATAAACACAAGGTATTGCAGATATTGGTGAACCTGGTGCGCAATGCCAAGTACGCCTGCGACGAATCGGGTAGAACCGATAAATTGCTCACGTTGCGTGTCGAGCGCACGATCAATGGTGTGCGCATCTCCGTCGTCGACAATGGCGTGGGGATCTCCGCAGAGAATATGGAGCGCCTATTCACGCACGGTTTCACGACCCGCCAGTCTGGTCACGGCTTCGGTCTGCACAGTTGCGCGCTCGCGGCCCAGGAGCTCGGCGGATCGTTGCACGCCGAGAGTGACGGTCCCGGTTGCGGAGCGGCGTTCATTCTTGAACTTCCGTGCGTGCCCCCAGAGGCTCGACGTGCTTAAGTCCTTCACCGCTGTTAGCAACCACCGCATTCTCATCATCGATGACAACGTGGCGATTCATCACGACTTTCGCAAAGTCTTGAGCGCCGATGCCGAGCTCACCGCAAAGCAGGCGCTAGACTCCTTGGAGGCAGACATCTTCGGCGAATCCGCGACTGTGGCCGCTCGCCCAAACTTTGAGATCGATTCCGCGCATCAGGGGCAAGAAGGTGTGGCAATGGCGCACCAAGCTTTAGTCGAAGGGCATCCGTACGCGATAGCGTTCGTCGACATGCGCATGCCGCCCGGTTGGGATGGCCTCGAAACCATCGAGCACCTTTGGGCAGAGGATCCCGACGTGCAGGTCGTCATCTGTTCGGCCCATACCGACTACGACTGGACCGAGGTCGTCACTAGGCTGGGGCATTCCGACAAGTTGCTAGTGCTGCGCAAACCGGCCGAACCCATCGAGATTCTCCAGTGCGCCACCGCACTGAGCCGAAAATGGGAAAATGACCGGCTGGTCAGAGACCAAATGGGACGTCTCGAGGAAGTGATCACGCTGCGCACGCGCGGTCTAGAAGCCGCGAACCGACAGCTGCGCCATTTAGCCACCCACGACGCGCTTACGGGTCTGCCGAATCGCGTCTTGCTTGACGATCGGTTGGCACAGGCGATGGCGCACGCTGACCGGGACGGCCGGTCGTTCGCACTGCTGATGTGCGACCTCGACCGCTTCAAGCTCATCAACGACTCCTTGGGGCACCGAGCGGGCGATGAGCTCCTGCAGGAAGTCGCGCGTCGATTCACCGGAGTCGTGCGGACCGTGGACACGGTGGCTCGCTTCGGTGGCGATGAGTTTGTGCTGGTGGGCAACTCCATCGCCGACGCCGAGGAGGCGACGTCCCTGGCGGCCCGCGCCATTGAGGCGTTTCAGACACCGGTACGGATCGCTGGGATCGATATTCATACATCCCCGAGCATCGGCATCGCGATCTATCCCGCCGATGGCAGTTCCATCGAGACGTTGCTCGCGCATGCGGACGCCGCCATGTACGCCGCCAAACTGCGGGGCTGCGGAAACGTAGAGCGCTACGTGCCGGGAATGCATGCCGGAACGGAAAACAAAGTCCAGCTGGAAAGTGATCTGCACAGTGCCGTCGCCCAGAAGCAATTCGTGCTGTACTACCAACCGAAAGTGGATACTCGAAGCGGCGTGGTCCGAAGCGCAGAGGCGCTGATCCGCTGGATGCACCCGACACGCGGAATCGTTTCACCGACGGATTTCATCCCGCTGGCGGAGGAATGTGGTTTGATCGGCACGATCGGCGAGTGGGTCATCCGAGAGGCATGCCGGCAAGCGCGAGTCTGGCAAGACGACGGTATTCCATCGCTGCGCGTGTCGGTGAATCTGTCGGCATCACAGTTCCGCGACAGCGGGCTGGTCGACAGCA
>OBLW0100003097.1_pt1 | contig 13091 bp, 15 predicted proteins | sample 1520161 | NCBI WGS metagenome assembly OBLW01 (sample SAMEA3539309, study PRJEB22396) | soil metagenome | biome: tundra; feature: field; material: soil | place: USA | collected 2010-05 | depth 0.15 m
CATTTTGGTTACCGGAGCCGCCGGATTCATCGGCTCGCACATGTGCGATCGCCTGTTGGCGGAAGGCCATGCGGTCGTGGCCGTCGACAATTTCCTCACCGGCTCCGAACGAAATGTAGCCCATCTCGGCGATCACGCGCACTTCCGCCTTATCCGTCACGACATCACGCTGCCGCTGGCGGTGGACGGCCCATTCGACGCTGTGCTGAACATGGCGTCGCCGGCCAGCCCCAAAGATTATTTGCAGCACGCCATCGCCACGCTCGACGTGGGCAGCGCCGGCACGCGCAACATGCTGGAACTGGCGCACGCCAAAGGCGCCCGGTTCCTGCTCACCTCCACTTCGGAATGTTACGGCGACCCGCTGGTGCATCCCCAGACCGAAACGTATTGGGGCCATGTCAACCCGGTCGGGCCGCGCTCCTGCTACGACGAAAGCAAACGCTTCGCCGAGGCGCTGACCATGGCTTACCATCGCACTTATGACCTGCGCACCAACATCGCGCGCATCTTCAATACCTACGGGCCGCGCATGAAGCTGGACGATGGCCGCGTAGTGCCCTCGTTTATAGGCCAGGCCCTCCGCGGCGAGGCGCTCACCATTTTCGGGGACGGGTCGCAGACGCGCAGTTTCTGCTATGTCAGCGACCTGGTGGACGGCATCTACCGGCTGATGCAATCCGATGAGCACTATCCGGTGAATCTCGGCAACCCGGATGAAATGACCATACGGGAGTTCGCCGAGCGCATCCGCCGCATCACCGGCAGCCGGTCGCCGATCGTCAATCGCCCGCTGCCGGAAGACGATCCCAGGCAGCGCCGGCCGGACATCTCCAAGGCGCGCCGTCTGCTTGGCTGGGAACCGCGCGTGCCGCTGGAAGAAGGCCTCCGCGTCACGCTCGACTCCTTTCGTGCATCGTTCTAAAATACCCCGATGAAGCGCATCGCCCGCTGGATCGGCATCGTCGTCGTCCTGCTGCTGTTGGCAGCCGTCGCCCTGCCCTTTCTGATCGACCCCAATCAATTCCGCCCCATGCTGGAGGCGGAACTGTCCAAAGCGCTGGCGCGCGAGGTCAAGGTCGGCGGCCTGAAACTGGCGATCCTCTCCGGCGGCGTGACCGCCGACGACCTTTCCATCGCCGACGATCCGGCTTACAGCCGCACACCCTTCCTGCATACCAGGTCGCTGACGCTGGGCGTAGCGTTGTGGCCGCTGATCGTCTCACGCCAACTCCACGTGACCCAGCTCACGCTCGATCAGCCGCAAATCGAACTGCTGCAATCCGCCGCCGGCGATTGGAATTTTTCAAGCCTGGGCGGCAAGCCCGCGGCGCCGGCCGCGCGCGCAGATCCTCCCAGCGCGGGGTTCGATCTCTCTGTAAAGCTGGTGAAGATCTCGAACGGGCGCCTGACGTTCGCGCAGCAGAACAGCAACGCCAAGGCGCGAGCGCTCGACGACGTGAACGTGGAACTGCGAAACTTTGCCGCCGGCGCGGTGTTCCCATTCACTCTTTCCGCGAAGCTGGCGGGCACGGGCGAGATCCAACTCAACGGCATGGCTGGCCCCGTCAACGGCGCCAACGCCGCGCAAACGCCGGTGAAAGTGAGGGTGAAGTTATCCGGTTTCGATCTGGCGGTCGCAGGCTTCGAGAGTTCCACGGGACTGGCCGGGCTGCTCTCGATTGACGGCGTCGCCGCGTCGAACGGCAAGACTTTGTTCCTGAACGGGCGGTTGAAGGCCGACCAGTTGAAGCTGGCCAAAAACGGATCGCCCGCGCACGAGCCGGTGGAGTTCGATTTTACGCTGGAGCATGACCTGCGCAGAAACTCGGGCGTGCTGCGGAGCGGCGAAATCCATATCGGCAGCGCTCCCGCGAGTCTCACCGGAACCTACGCGCCGCGGGCCGATTCCACGGCGGTGAATACGAACTTCTCGGGGCCCGCGATGGGCGTGCCGCAACTGGCGGCCATGCTGCCGGCCTTCGGCGTGGTGCTGCCCGCAGGATGTTCTTTTCAGGGCGGGACCGCCAGCGCCAAACTCTCGTTCACCGGTCCGGTCGAGGCTCTGGTCGTCGATGGCTCGCTCGGTCTCAACAACACGCGCCTGACCGGGTTTGATCTCGGAGCGAAGATGTCGACCGTGGAAAAGCTCGCCGGCATCAAGACCGGACCGGACACGGAAATCCAGACTTTCGCCGCTACAGTCCACATGGCCCCCGACGGCTCGCGTGTGGAGGACATAAAGTTCGTGGCGCCGGCGCTGGGCGAGTTGAGCGGCGGCGGAACCGTCAGCCCCAGCCAGGCTTTGGATTTCAAGATGCGCGCCACCCTGCACACCGGTGGAGCAGCCCTGGCGATGATCGGCGCCAAGAGCGGCACGGGCGTGCCCTTTCTGATCGAGGGGACGGCCTCCAATCCGGTGTTCCGTCCCGACATGAAAGCGCTCGTCTCGGGAAAAGTGCAAAGCCTCAGCTTGCTGGGCGGTGCGCTGGGCAAAAAGAAGAAGTAGCCCGCCTACTTTCGCCGGCCTCGACTGATAGCCGTCTCCAGGACCGATCTCTTCCGAGGCGATGCTCCCTCGCGGCCATTCCCCCGAACGGCTTCGGGCTTCGCTTTGCTGGAAGGTCGTGCACCGTGCGGCCGGCGATCCGCGCCATCCAGCGCGGCGAACCGTATTGCTCCCGGACCAGCGATGCGACAGTGAATCCCGCGCCGGCGTTGGGAAAGTGAACGGCTGACCCCGGGCCCAATATCTCGACCTGCTGCAGCAATTCGGGGCGAGCGCCGGCCAGTTCTTGAAAGTCGGCGCGCGGCACAGCAACCATTCGGCCGTTGTCGAGACGCACTGAGATCACATCGTGCTCGCGGTCGTACCATGCCTCCACAGCTCGAGGTTCGATCGCCATGGTTGTCGCGCCGCGTTGGCGGGCCTCCAAGATCTCGTGTTCAGTCAAATCCCGGCATCCGTGCAAGTGAGCCGCCACAAGTCGTCGAGCGGCGCGCACAGCCTTGCTGATGGCGTCGCCGCGAATCTCACGGATTGTTACAAGGTTGTCCAGCAACAGAACAACTTCGTACTGTCCATGCCGAAACACATGCACATGCGGCGGTGCATGATCCGCGGAGTAGGCGGTGACGACGAGCCCGCCCTGCCGCATGACTTCACCCACCTTTCATACCATACACAACCGCCTGGTTTTATGCAAACGGACCCTCGGCGTATTCGCATTCGCCTTCGCGACGCTCCGGCAGTCATCAGCTCCCGCCGCCAGGTAAGCGACGCGGACGCAAGATCCGGATGGTCCGGTTGCCGGCGCTCCAGGCCACCAAGGCGGAGTTGTATCGGCTCTTTCTCGCGTCCGGCGTGCGGAAGGCTGAATTGGTGCACCGCCTGCGGATTCTCCGCCATCGTTCCCGGCTCGATCAGATCGAGGCCGCGTTCCAATCGCTCGGTAAAGAGATCCATATCGAAGTACGCCCTGCGGCGTAACACGTCACTCGGTCATCAGCGCCACGCGGTTGAGTCCCGCCCCACTGGCGATATCGAGCACCTCGGCGACGGCGCGAAACTCCAGCCCCTTCTCGCCGCGCACGAACACGACATGGTCGGTTGCGGTTCTGAAGAGGCGCGTCAGCCGCTGCCGGAGTTCCGTCACCTTGACTGGCTCCTGGTTGACCCGGACCGTCCCGTCCGGGCCAACCGTAATCACGATATCCCGCGCGGGCAGTGGCTGTTCCAGGCTGGCTGACGCGCGGGCAACACCAGCAGAATATCGATCATCGGAGTCATATTGATCTGCGCTTTCCGATCGAGCATCGTCGCCATATCACTGCCTCCGCAAGATTCGACACTGGCCGCGCGGCGAAAGTTCCTGCGCTGTTCCCGCAGCAGTAACTTGACAGCGGCGCCGAGTTGCTGCACACTAGTAGTCTGCCTATGGGAAAAGATCCGGCCCGCACCGAAATCCCGCCTGGAACGCTTTACATGCTCATCCTGCGCAGCCTCGCCCGCCTGGGACCGATGCACGGCTACGGCATCGCGCAGCATATCCAGCAGTTGTCGGAGGATGTTCTGCAGGTGGAAGAAGGGTCCCTCTACCCGGCGCTGCAGCGCATGCTGATCAAGGGCTGGGTCACCGCGGACTGGGCGCAATCGGAAAACAACCGGCGCGCGCGCTACTACCGGCTGACTCCCGCCGGCAAGAAACAACTGAACGCCGAGATGTCCGAATTCGACAGGGTCATGCGGGCGATCGCCCACGTGATTCAGCCCGCGTAGAGGAGGGTCCACCGATGGCATGGCTAGGGTCAAAGCCGGGCGAAACTGTGGCGGGGCATCGGCTTTCTGCGCCGCCGGCGGCAATTCGACTCCGAGATGGAAGAGGAACTGCGGTTCCATGCCGCCATTAAGGCCGGCGCCTACCGGGCCGACGGCGCAGACGCCGAACAGGCACACTACGCAGCCATGCGCCGCCTCGGGAACCCTACGGAGGTGAAGGAAAGGAGCAGAGACTTGTGGGGATGGGCTTGGTTGGAAGCATTCGCGCAAGATACCCGGTATGCGTTTCGGGTGCTGCGCAAGAGTCCGGCATTTACGCTCCTTGCAGTTGTGTCGCTGGCGCTGGGGATCGGCGCGAATACGGTGGTGTTCAGCGTGCTCAACGCCCTGGTGCTGAAGGCGCTGCCCATCGCCGATGCCGCGCGGGTCTACTTCGTCAATAACTCAGGCGGCCCCGCGCAATCCTTCCCCAACTACCGCGACATTCGCGACCGCAACGCGGTGTTCGAATCGCTGTTCGCCTACCGCATCGCCATGATGTCGCTCGATGACGACCGGGGCGCGCACCGCGTGTGGGGCTACCTGGTTACCGGCAACTACTTCGAATCGCTGGGCATCAAGCCGGCGCTGGGCCGGTTCTTCACCTCCGCCGAAGATACGCATCCCAACGCCAGCCCTTATGCCGTTATCAGCTACGCCTGCTGGCAGGACCGTTTCGGCGGCGACCCGCAAGTCGCCGGGAAAGACATCCGCATCAACAACCACCCGTATACCGTCCTCGGAGTCGCGCCGCGCGCGTTCCACGGCACCGAAATCTTCTATTGGTCCGAGATCTGGGTGCCCATGACGATGCAGCCTCAAATCGAAGGCCACTCGTGGCTGGATGAACGAAACACCCACAATTCCTGGGTGGCCGGACGTCTGAAGCCTGGGATCACCGTCCAGCAGGCGGAAGCCAATCTGGGTGTGATCGCGGCGCAACTGGCGCACGACTACACCTCCAACGAAGGCATGCGGCTCACGCTGAGTGTTCCCGGCGTTGTGGGATCTGCGGGCCGCGAACCCACGCGCGCGTTTGCGGGCGGCGTCATGCTGATGGCCGCGCTGGTGTTGCTGGCGGCCTGTGCGAACCTCGCCAGCCTGTTGGCGGCCCGCATGGCAGATCGCAGCCGCGACCTGGCGATCCGCGTTTCCATCGGCGCCGGCGGCGGCCGCATCGTGCGGCAGTTGCTGACTGAATCGCTTTGGATCGCCATGCTCGGCGGGGCCGCTGGCTGCGCCCTGGCGGCCGTGTTGCTGCGGCTGCTCAGCCAGTGGCGCGCGCCGCTGGATTTTCCTGTTCAGTTCGATGTCACACCGGACTGGCGCGTCTTCCTGTTTGCCTTCGCGGCAGCGCTCTCGACCGGCCTCCTGTTCGGAATCGGTCCTGCCCGGCACGCCTGGAAAGCCGACCCCGCGCTGCATCTGAAAGGACCGGCCGCACCGCGCACTGGCCGCCGCTGGGCCGCGCGCGACGTCCTGCTGCCGGTGCAGATCGCGCTGTGCTGCGTGCTGGTCACGGCCAGCCTGGTCGCCGTGCGCGGGCTGATGCGGTCGTTCCAAACGCCGCTCGGATTCCGGCCCGATGGCGCGGCCGTCATCGGCTATGACGTCGGCCTCGCCGGCTACAGCGAAGACCAGGGCCGTGTGTTCCAACAGCGCGCGCTGGAGGCCGTGGCGCACTTGCCGGGCGTGGAATCGGCAGCTTATTCCAGTTCCGTCCCTCTCAGCATCGATCAGTCCAGTACCACAGTCTATTCCGAGAACACCACCGATTTCCGCCCGAAGAATGCGCACGCGGCGGGCACCTATCGCGTGGCTCCCGGTTACTTCCAAACCGCTGGAACGCGGCTTCTGGCGGGGCGCGAGTTCACTCCGCAAGACAAGCCGAATGCGCCGCGGGTGGCCATCGTGAACCAGACGTTCGCGCGCAGCGTGACGGGCGCAGCGGATGCCGTCGGCCGCCGCTTCCGGTTGGGCGCCGGCGGACCGCTCTATCAAATTGTAGCGATTGTGGAAGACGGCAAATACGAGACCTTGACCGAGGTTCCCAAGCCCGCGGTCTTCTTCCCGATTCTGCAGGACTACTCGTCCACCATCGTTCTGATGGCGCGCTCCCGCAGACCGGAGTCCGAATTGGCGGCGGAGATGCGGGAAGCCATCGGACGTCTGGATCCGCATCTGGCCATCTACGGCGTCGGCAGCCTGCATCAGATGCTCGGCTTCGTTTACCTTCCGATGCACGCGGCCGTGGTGGCGCTAGGCGCGTTTGGCGTGCTGGCGCTGATGCTCTCTATCACCGGGATCTACGGCCTGGCGGCGTATGCCGTATCGCGGCGCGTGCGCGAGATCGGCATCCGGGTGGCCATCGGCGCGCGCCCGGTACAGGTTCTGCGGCTGATCTTCGCGCGCACCGGCGTGCTGGTCGCGGCCGGCGCGGCAGCCGGACTGGTGCTGGGCATGGCCGCCGCCAATGTGCTGGCCAGCATCGTCTATCAGGCCAGCCCCCGCGATCCCGTGGTGATTGGGGCGGCTGTGCTGGCGATCGCCGGCGTGGGCCTCGCGGCGGCCCTGGGACCGGCCCGCCGCGCGCTGCGCATCGACCCCGTGCAAGCTCTCCGCCACGAGTAGTCTCCGCCTCAAGGCGGATATCGTAGCTGCGCTGACCGAGCGGGCTCGGGCCGAAAGGGCTGTCGCTGGATCAGTTCGTCGCTCGTGCCCCGAGAGCGGTGGCCCTGGCCGATCTCTCCGCGAAGAAGGCCAGTCCCGATGAGCGTATCTAGACCGCTGATTGAGGCGAATTACGCATTCTTCACTTGCAAGCCCGTTGAGGCCCGCTGCGCGTCACAAGAATCATCGAGCTTGGGAATCATGTCTTTGCGATTCCATCGCTCGCCCAGCAGGTCTAGAGCGACCGAAGTCGCATTTCGGAACTCCATGGCGCGTTAGAAGTGACGCAGCGCCAGCTCGAAGCTCTGAGCCAAGACAATTGAAAGCGCGAAGACAGTCTGTTGCGTCTTCTCTATTTCGGGTGGCGGGTGATGTCCTGCAAGATGTACGTGTCGTTTGGATGAGGAAATAGAAGCGCCAGTCCTTCGTCACTCGCGCCTGCCACCTGTCCCTGGCTTCATCGTACTTCTTGGCGCGGAGGGAAGCGTGCGGGAGGTTCTGGAGTAAGAGCCGCGACTGCTTATCGAACGCTGTCTGGATTTCCTTGGGCGCTTTACCGTAGGCCCGCGCGAAATGAGAAGTCCTCTGGAGTTTCATTCGGCCAGGCGCTTGTTTAAGCTTTGGATACGCGGCCGGCCTTGATGTCGGCGTCGGCCTTGGCCAGCCGGGCGTCAATGACGCGCCGCTGCTCGGGCGTATATTCATCGTCCGCAGCAGGGAGTTTAGGGAGGATGGTAATCACACCTCCGGCCACCCTGAATTCGAGGTCATCGCCATTCCGATGGCCGGCTTTCCGGCGGACGGAGGACGGCACCACGAGCGGTGTTTTGGTTCTGTTTTTGACGGTGACGGTCATGGAAATGGTGGAATCTAGTTATTTATAGTGTAGCGCCTCGGCTACCCTCCAACGCTACGCCACCCTGCCTATACCTATAACGTCAAGGTTCCCCGTTTGGTTTCGCCCGCCCGGCCAGATCCCGCCTGCCACTCCCCTATTCCTGAAATTTCCTGAAATCAGTTGCGCCTTGCGCAGTTCCCGCTCCTCTGCTATGAATAACGCCAACCGCCCGGAACAACAACTATCGGGGAAAAAGGTCCATGACGCGAGGCTCGTGGCCATGAATGTGCATAGGGTCCGCCGGATTCTAACATTCAACACGTATGATGGCCGGCCTGCACGAGCCTTCGGCGTATCACCGGCGCTGAAACCACTTCAGCCGCGCCAGCAGGCCGTAAAACACCAGGCAGCACCAGAAGTCGATGGCCAGTCCCCAGTCGATCTTGTAGGGCACATGGCGGCCGGCCGGCGGCAGATAGCGGTCCGGACTGAAGTAGGCCGCATTGCCCAGCACCACCGCCGCCAGGCTGTGCCAGAATTGGCGCATGGAGAAACTCAAGCGCTCAACCATCCGGGCGCCTACCGTTGGGCACGCCATTCCAGGGAGCGTCGAGAACCTGCCGGATTTTCTCCACCAGTTCGACCGACGTGAACGGCTTCGAGCGGCGGAACCGTCAGCTCCAGCCAGGCGTTGGATTTCAAGATGCGCGCCACGCTGCATACCGGCGGAGCCGCCCTGGCGATGCTGGGCGCGGAAGAGCGGCGCGGGCGTGCCCTTTCGAATCGAGGGGACGGCCGCCAATCCGGTGTTCCGGCCCGACGTGAAAGCGCTCGTCTCGGGAAAAGTGCAAAGCCTGGAGAAGAACCAACTGGGCAAAGGCGCCGGCAGTTTGCTGGGCGGTGTGTTGGGCAAAAAGAAAAAGTAGCCCGACCACCTTTTTCATCGCATCTTGTGACGGACAGCCAGCTCAGGCCGCCACTGGAAGGCAGGGCCATGGAATACGAAGAGGCTGCACTAAAGGAATTCGACAGCCTGCTATACTTTCTTGCAGAGGCCGGAAGCCGCGGCTTTCCCAAATCGCGATGCCTACCATCGTCAAGATTCAAAGGAAGGGCCAGGTCACCATTCCGAACCGCATGCGAACCCAGGCCGGCATCGCTGACGGCGATCTTGTCGAGGCCGTCTTTTCGCGCGGTAGGATCATTTTGACATCCAAAGTCGCGGTCGACCACTCGAAGTTCCCTACCGCTCTTGACGAATACACTCCGGAGCAGCGCCGTATCATCGACGCGGGAATAGCCGAGGGTCTTGACGATTTCAAGGCGGGCCGATCCCACGGTCCATTTGCCTCGGCAGAAGAAGCCTCAGCATATATTGAGCGTATGGCCAAGCAGCGCGCAAACGCGAAGAGATCCAAGCGCCTTGTCCGATGAAAGTCGCTCTTTCCGACCGCGCGCTCAGGGCCATTGCCGACGCACCGGTCGCAGTCCGTAAAGGCTTCTACAAACAGCTTGGCTTCCTTGACTTGAGCGGGACCTCCGCCACCCGTCACTCCAGGCAAAGAAGTATGACGAATCCTACGACCTGTGGCAGGCGCGCGTCAACCTCGACTGGCGCTTCTATTTCTCGATCGAGGGAGATGTCGAATCCAGAACATTACGCCACACCCAAAATAGTGGCCTGCCGAGTTCGGGCACGGTGCGCAGACGACAAACAACGATCGTCTGCGCCACGCCGGGCACCGGAACTGTACAGTTAATTCGCGGACACTACACTAGCAGGGCGAGCCTTCCGCGAATTACCGGCGCTGGAACCATTTCAGCCGCGCCAGCAGGCCGTAGAACACCAGGCAGCACCAGAAGTCGATGGCCAGTCCCCAGTCGATTTTGTAGGGCACGTGGCGGCCAGCCGGCGGCAGATAGCGGTCCAGGCTGAAGTAGGCCGCATTGCCCAGCACCACCGCCGCCAAGCTGTGCCAGAATTGGCGCATGGAGAAACCCAGGCGCTCAACCATCCGGGCGCCTTCCGATGGGCACGCCATTCCAGGGCGCGTCGAGAACCTGGCGGATCTTCTCCACCAGTTCAACCGACGTGAACGGCTTCGGCAGGAACGCCACCGGGTCTCGGCCCAGGCGCTCGACCACCGGCGCCTCCGCATAACCCGACATCAGCAGGATGCGCAAATCCGGGCGCGCACGGCGCAGGCGTTCGGCCAACTCAGCGCCCTTCATGTTGGGCATCACCACATCGGTCAACACCAGTTGAATCGGCTCGGTGTGGGCTTCCGAGACGCGCAAGGCGTGGTGTCCGCTGCGGGCCTCCAGGACCCGGTATCCGTTTTCGACCAGCATCACACACACGAGGTTGCGAACGGCGTCCCCATCCTCGACGACCAGGATCGTTTCTTTCAACAGAGGTCTCCCCGCGGCTCCCCGTGTCTGCGGCTATTGCACGTGCATCGCATCGCCGAAATACGACAAGATCTGCTCGACGCAGCGGCGGCAGGACTCTTCTTCATCCGGGTCGCGGGCTTCGCACCGAATCAGCTCGCGATCTTCAAATGCCATGCTTCGCCCGCAAACCCAGTCTTCCCCGTCGCGGATGTGGATATGATTGAACTCGGTCAAGCGTCCATCCTTAGTGCCACAGTGTGGTAAAATATCAGTTTCGCAGCTTTGAGGAGATTTTCGTAATATGGCACGAATTTGCGATGTGTGCGGGCGCGGCCCGCAGTTTGGCCACCGGGTCAGTCACGCCCATAACGTCAGCAAGCGCCGCTGGAATTTGAATTTGCAGTCGGTCCACGCAGTGATCAACGGCGCCACCAAGCGGCTGCGTGTGTGCACTTCCTGCATTCGTTCGGGTAAGGTCCAGAAAGCCGCATAAGCAGGCGAAACCGCCGGCCAGACAGGCTGCAGCCTGTCCCACCATCAAATAAACATTTCTTCGTCCTGCGTGGCGTGCTCCGGCGAATTCCGGTTGCCGCCCTGCGCATAGGTGTTCAATGCCGCCTTGACGCCGGCGACGATGGCGTTGACCTCCTTGACGGGCTTCATCACCGCGCTCTTGACGGCCTCGCCGGCGTGGTCCACCTGCTCCACGGCGCGGCCCACGGTCTCGTCGATCTGCGCAATCCGGGCTTTGGCGCGCACGCTCGTGTCGTCGACCAACTCGCCGATGTGCTCAACCTGCTGGCGGACGGTTTTGGCGACGACCAAGGTCTCCGCGGTGATTTCGGCAATGCGGGGACGGTTCTCCTCGAACATCTTGCTGGTGTTCGTTAGGACAGCGTCAAAACGGTCCACCAGCGGCCCCAGCCTGTTCTGGGCTTGCTTGCCAGCCTTCTGAGCTTCCTTTCCGGCGCGGTATATGGCGGCCAAAATAATCGCTTGCCATACAGACGCGAGGCAGGCCAGCAGCACACCTACCGCGATCACCCACCGGAAGACGTCTTCAGGCATGGAGAACCCTCCCTGGCATTGGAGTTAGTGAGCCGTTCCTTCCGCGGCGGCGGGAGGCTGTGGAGGTTGGTTCACCGCGTCGCGATAGGCCTGTTTGCCGGCTTCCATGGCGTCTACGATGGTGTCCTTCTGGCGGTTCAACGCCTCCTTACTCTTGGTTAACAGATCGCTGGCCGAATCGCGCAGGTCGGTGCCGCGCTGTTTGAGAAAATCGGTTCCCTCGCCAGTCTTATCCTTTATGAGCTGGCGGGTGTCCGCGCCGGATTTTGGGGCGAACAGCATACCGATGCCGATGCCTACACCGAGGCCCAGCAAGAAACTGGAGAATCCACTCTTGTCCATCTCATTCCTCCCTTTACAGCCTCTAGTATACCTTGCGCCGCCCGGAGGCGTGGTATATTGCTATACCATTAGAAGGCCCCCGGTATGAACCAGCCAAAACGCGCGCGCAAGGACGCCGCCGCGCTGTGGGAGTATGCCCTGAGAGTTCTGGGCGGCCGCGCGCACTCGACCGGCGAGTTGCGCGAGAAGCTGCGCGGCAAAGCGGAATGCGCCGCCGACGTGGACCCCACCATTGCGCGCCTGAAGGAATACGGCTATCTGAACGATCGCAAGTTCGCCGAGAACTTCGCCGCGGCGCGTCTGGAAAACCAAGGCCTGGGCAAGACGCGCGTGCTGGCGGATCTGTCGCGGCGGCGGGTGGCGCCGGCGGTGGCGCAACAGACCGTCGGGAAGGTTTACGAGGATGTCAACGAGCAGGCTCTGGCCGAAGACTTTGTGCGGCGCAAGTTCCGCATGAAGTCTAAAGACAGCCTTTTTCAGGAAGCGAAGGATATGGCGTCGGCGTATCGCAGACTGGTGCGGGCGGGGTTTCGATCGGCGACGGCGATCGCGGTGTTGAAGAAGTTCGCGGCCAATCCGGACCTGCTGGATGGGTTCGAGCCGCCGGAAGAAACGGGGGAGGAGTGAATCGATGAAGAGAATCCTGCTGGCCGCCGTAGTGGCCGCCGCGACATTTGGACAGGTGGCGCAGCCATTCTTACCGTGCAAGTCGGCGGTGTCGTTTACAGTGCAAGAGGTGATCGGATGCGGCGGCACTCCGGTGACCCCGGACACGGTTTGGATCATCGGTGATCCCGTGCAGGCCGCCGTCGAAGGCGAGGATCTGATACTTCTCAGGCCGGATGGCAAGGAACTGAAGGCCAAGATCACCAGACGAGAGAGGGCGCAGTAGGCGACGCGACGCTCATGTCCGCGTGATGCGCGCCAGCCAGCCCAGAATTCCCTCAGGGCCCATTCTGCTTTCGAGTTTGGCGGGCTCGATCGAGTCTACCTGCCATCCCTCGTAGAAGCTGGCCCTGATTTCGTCCCGGGTTATCCGGCGGGGGCCGAAAGACCCCGGTTGACGGTCGCTGAAGCACAGCATGAAGTAGCGGCCGCCTGGCTGGATCACCGCGCGGAGGTTCTCGACGAACGTGCGGCGGTCGTCGTCGTCGAGGACGTGGAACAGGCCGCAATCCAGCACGATGTCGAATTGCCTGCCGAGAGAAGCCAACTGAAGGGCGTCATGGACCAGGAAGCGCACGGTGAGGCCGCGGTCGTGGGCTTTGGCCTCAGCAAGAGCAATTGCGGCCGGAGCGGAATCGACGCCAGTCGCCTCCAGTCCCCTGCTGGCGGCCATGAGAGCGTGTTCGCCGGTCCCGCAACCCACGTCCAGGACCCGGCCTCGAATGGCGCCCGCTTCCGCTAGCGCCAGAAAGGCCGGCTGCGGCCGCCCGATATCCCAAGGGGGCGTGCCGGCAT
>OBLW0100003100.1_pt1 | contig 13079 bp, 10 predicted proteins | sample 1520161 | NCBI WGS metagenome assembly OBLW01 (sample SAMEA3539309, study PRJEB22396) | soil metagenome | biome: tundra; feature: field; material: soil | place: USA | collected 2010-05 | depth 0.15 m
CCAAGTCCGCCGACCGCATGGATCACGTGGCCTTGCGAACCGATAACATCGCCGCGCTGCGAAAGTATCTGGCGGCGCAGGGGATCAGAGTTCCGCAGATTCAGGGGCGTGCCGGCCACAGTCTATTCTTCGTGGTGGATGATCCGGACGGGCACAAGATCGAGTTCATAGAGCGCGGCCCGGGCGAACTCGCGCCAGCGGCTCCTTCCGCGGTTTCGCGCCACATGATTCACGCCGGCTTTCTGGTCTACCACCGCGAGGCCGCAGACCACTTCTACCGCGACATCCTCGGCTTCCGTCCCTACTGGCACGGTGGAATGAAAGACGACGTGACCGAATGGCTCGCCATCCAGGTTCCCGATGGTACCGACTGGATCGAGTACATGCTGAACCAGCCCGAACATGCCGATCTGCAACTGACGGGAGTGATGAACCACATATCGCTCGGCGTCGCCGACATAAAAAAAGCGCAGGCAACTCTGGAATCACACGGCTGGAAGGCGCACGGGGACGAAAAGGCGCAGCTGGGCAAGGACGGCAAGTGGCAGCTCAACCTGTACGATCCCGATCTGGTGCGCGTGGAACTGATGGAGTTCAAGCCGGTGCAGAAGCCATGCTGCAGCGATTTCACCGGGCCGCACCCGTCTGAGTAGTTTGCATACGTTTCCGTACGTACAATCTTTACAAAATGTACAATATTGTAATAGATATATATACGTACAATGGAATCTCGGAAGGCTGCCGCCGTTTGAGCGCCCAGAATCTCAGCCAGAATGCCATTTCCTGAGCCGGAAACGGCCTTGGCAGAGACGATCGCTGGTGGGATGAGCGTCAGGTCCATCCGCCGCACAATCGTTCGTCTAGGAGCCTCCTAAGGCCCTTCCATGATTTTTCAATCACTTCCACAAAAGCTCAATGACTTACGCGGAATCAGCGTCATTCCGGTGCCGGATTTGTTAGAATCCTCTCGCCATGATTGATACATCTCTGGTTTCTGCGCAAACCGTTAGCGCCAAAGGCGACGGCCCTGCCGTGGACGTGAGCGGCGCTGCCAGCCGCGTGTTTCTTGTCACTCTCGCGATCACCAAAATCATCGAGCAGGAGTCGCTCGACCTGAGCATCTACGGTTCGGTCGACGGCGCGACGTGGGGCGCGAAGTCCATCGCTGCGTTTCCCCAGAAGTTCTACTGCGAAGAGTCTCCTCTGCTGCTCGACCTGACCGCGCATCCCGACGTGAAGTTCGTGCGCGCCCACTGGGAAGTCGCGCGCTGGGGCCGCGGCACAGAGACGCCGATGTTTGAGTTCGGCGTGGCATTGAAGGAAATACCAGCCAACATTCTCCGAGAGGCCACAGCCGAAGCCAAGGCGATGGCGTAGCCCGTGTAGCGGCGGACGCATTCGTCCGCCCGCCCGGACGAATGCGTCCGGGCCTACGTGGTCGGTCAATCCGCTATATTGATCTCAGAATGAAAAATGGTTCCCAAGTCATGGTGCGTCCAGCGCGCAACGTGCGCGGCAGTGTGCGGCTGCCCGGAGATAAATCCATTTCCCATCGTTACGCCATGCTGGCGGGCATCGCCGAGGGACCGTCGCGTCTGGAAAACTATTCGACCGGGGCGGATTGCGCCAGTACCCTCGGCTGCATGCGTTCTCTCGGCGTTACGTGGGAGCGCAACCACAAAGACGGAGCGGACACCATCATCGAAGTGCAGGGCAGCGGCCTGGCGCTCTCTGCCCCCACCCACGCACTCGACTGCGGCAACTCGGGTTCCACCATGCGCATGTTGAGCGGCATCGTGGCAGGTCAGAAATTCACCAGTGAAATGATGGGCGATGAATCTCTCTCCCGCCGTCCCATGGCGCGTGTCATCGCGCCACTCTCGGCCATGGGCGCACAGATCGCATCGCAGGAGGGAAGGCCTCCGCTGCGCATCACCGGCGCGGCCCTCAAGGCCATCGACTACAAAATGCCCGTGGCCAGCGCCCAGGTGAAATCGTGTCTTCTGTTTGCCGGACTATTCGCCGAGGGCGAGACCCGGATTGAAGAAGCACTGCGCACGCGCGATCACGGCGAGGTAGCCCTGCGAGCTTTCGGCGCGAAGCTCGATCGCAAGACGAGTGGTCAAGGCAATGAAGTGCGCATTCGCGGCGGCCAGCGCCTGCGAGGCATCGAAGCGAGAATTCCGGGAGACCTGTCAAGCGCGGCATTCTTTCTGTGTGCGGCCGCCTTGTTCCCGGGCTCGCAATTGGTCCTCCCCAGCCTGCTGATGAACCCCACGCGCGCCCGCCTGTTGGACGTCCTGATGCAGATCGGACTGCGGATTTCCGTGACCCAACTGGATGAGATTCATGGCGAACTGGTGGGATCGTTGCAGGTGGAAGGCGGCAGACTCACGCAGGCGACCATTGCGGGAGCCGACTCGGCCGCGCTGATCGACGAGATCCCGGTGCTGGCGGCGATCGCTCCTTACACCGAGCAGGGAATTGAAGTGCGCGACGCCAAGGAGCTGCGCGTGAAGGAATCGGACCGCATCGCCGCCGTGGCCACGAATCTGCGGCTCATGGGCGCGCAGGTCGAAGAGTGCGAGGACGGGTTGAAGATTCCGGGAGGGCAAACTCTCCACGGCGCTGAACTCGATTCCTTCGGCGATCATCGCATCGCTATGGCCTTCGCCGTCGCGGCATTGCGGGCCGACGGAGAGACCCTGATCCGCGGCGCGGAGTCGGCCGCAATTTCTTATCCCGCCTTCTTCCAGACCCTGGAAGAAGTGACGGAACGATAGCCGCGCGAAAGTCTCTGCGGGAAGTAACCTCCGTCGATTACCCCGGTGACCTGTCTTCTCCTTGTGAGCCATAGAAGAATACTCTTTGACCGAGGGAACTGGTTCGCCTTCGGTCGACGTCCACGACGTCAGTGACTTACTGGGGGTGCGAGGAATGCGTTCGCAATTGATGTTCTGTATGGTTCTGGGTCTGGCTTCCGCGGGTTATGCCAAAGAACTCAAGCCCTATCAGACGGGGAAGCTTGTGCAAATGGATTCGGTGCAGTGTGGCGTGGCCGAGAAGGACGGCGAGAGCTTCGCCGGTGAGAAGCTGGGCTCCGATTCCGGCAGCAAGAAGACGCACGAAGTTCTTTGCCAGGAATATGTATTGCAGTCTGAGAGGGTGATTTTTCGCATCCGTCCGCGCGACGAGAAGCACCCTGTGCTCCTTCCCGTCGGTGAACAGGCGCAATTCCGCCTGCAGAAGGACAAAATGCTGTTGCGCGTGGAAGATATTGACAGCAAGGAACGGGAATATATTGTGGTCTCGATGACTCCACGTTCCGAAAGCAGCACAGCCGAGGCGACGCCTGCCCGGCTGAATCACCTGCAATAGTGAGTCACGAGGCAGCAACCTTGAACGGCGCGGAGACAATGGCGCGCACAACAACCTGCGAGTAGCCTTCGGTCCGCAGTTGCGGTCCTAACGCGTTCCCGCCGCACGCCCACACGATCTTTGCTCGGAAGGTTTCCGAGGCCGTTCCCTGTGATAAAGTATTGCCCACCGCAAGGCGGGCCGTGGGACTGGCCGAATCTACGCAGGTTCCGCTGTGCCGAAGGAGTGATCCATGACGACTCTTCGCGAGCTGGTGAAAGACCGCAAGCTCTATTCCGTCGAAGCCACCCGTACCGTGCTGGAGGCTGCTCGTTTCATGATGGAGCACAATATTGGCGCCCTGCCCGTAGTGCGCAACGGAGAACTGGCGGGCATCCTGTCGGAGCGCGATATCATGAACCGCGTGGTGGCCGTGGGACGCACTCCCGGAACCACCGCGGTGTCGGAAGTGATGACCGCGAACCCGCGTGCGGTTGCTGCCGACGAGAGTATTGAAGAATGCCTGTTCATCATGCGGGAGTTTGGGTTCCGCCACCTGCCGATTGTCGATGGCAAGGATTTGACCGGGCTGGTCTCGCTGCGCGATGTGCTCATGCACCAGACCGCCGAGATGGAGCGTCAGGCGCGCAAAGCGGCATCGTAATTGCGGCTTCCGGCTTTCGCCATTCGGCTTTCGGAGGTCCATGGCCGACTCGGTACGCGGGCCGCGTTCCGGAAGCCGGGCGCCGAAAGCCGGAAGCCGTTTTACTCCCGCTTTCGCAGCAGCACTTCTCCCGGCTTGGGCGGAAGTTTGAAGGGGAATTCATACGTTGTTCCGTTGATTGGCAGGCGCAGGATGAATTCTTCCTGCTTCTTCCATCCATTGATCCACTTGCTGTTGGTGCTGAACAGCACCCACCCGCTGACCTCCGCATTACCCTGCCCCAACCGCGTGGGCCGCAAACTGTTCTTGCCGACGAACTCCTGCAGTTCGGCGGAGTCTTTCAGGAATGCCCGCATGTAGGCTTCTTTTTCGGTTTTCTTTTCCGGATGCTTCTCCACGTCGCGCGCCGTCTGGTGATCCAACTCGTCCGCGTCGTTCTGCACTCTCTGGGAGAATGCATCGGGATCGAGTGCGGTTTGGACCACCTGGAAGTGCTTCACGAACTCGAGAGAAACATTGTCGACGGTGAGATCGAGCGATCCCGGGCCACGATAACGTACCGTCACCAGCACGCCGAAGAACGGCTCATGCCGCCGGTGAACTTTTTCCAACTCCTGGGAATCGACGGCCACGGTGATTCCGACATCCTCGTACCACATTCCGTAGCGATACTTGCCGTCGTCGCCGCGCGCGAAGGTGCAGCCGGGATTTGCCTCATCCCAGCGCACCGAGGGAATCTTTGTCTTGTCTTTGTTGTTGCGGGGGACGGCTGCGCCTGCGCCGGGCGACAGCAGGGAAGCGATGGTCAACGCCAGAAGCAGAAGCAGTCCTTGCGGCGCGCGATTCCAGAGCCGGCGCATACTCAGTGCGGCGGTGTGGTGACCGTCAGGCTGACCGAAGGATTCGTGGTCGTCGAGCCTGTGTTGCTGGAGATCACGCCATCGGAGTCGACGCCTTGCACGGTGAACGTGTACGTGTTGCTGGGAGTCGTCCCGTTGGGAGTGGTTATCGCGGTCGTGGTGTTGCCGCAGGCGGGCATCAGGAAAAGTGCGCCGCTGATCACAAACAGAGCCAGCAGACCCCAGGCTTTTCGCGACCGCTTGCCGCCCACTACAGCTCCCAGGCCGACCAGCGCCAGCATGGGCAGAGGCATCCATAGAGAGTAAAAAGTCCGCGGTTGAGCCGCGGCGCCCGTGGTCACCGGGCCGTAGGTGCTGATGGTCAGGGTTGAAGTTGCGAGCGTCCCGTTGAGCGCCACGGTTGCCGGGTTGAACGAGCACACGGGAGGAATCGTCACCAGAGGAGTGATGGAGCTGCACGAAAGCGTGATCCCAGCAGCCGACGGGGAGACATACCCGTTGATCGGGTTGATGTTGATGGTGCCTTCGCCGCCGCTGCCCGCGGGCACGCTGCTGGGCACCACGGCCTTTTGGATCGTGATGGTGAACTGCGGCGTGATGGCCAGCACGGTCAAGGTCTGAGACGCCGTGATGACTTGTCCGGTCGACGCGGCCGTGCCGGTGATCGCGATGTTGTAACTGACCGTAGTCGTCAGTCCCTGCGTGGTGATCGTCGCCGAAGCGCTGGCGGGAGGAGTCACGGTTGACGGACTTATGGTGCACGCGGGAGGGTCTACGATGGTTTGAGGCGAGGACGGCGTTACCACGCAGAGCAGATCGACGGTGCCGGTGAAGCCGAGGTCGGTCCCGATCGTGATGTTCGAAGACGAGGTGCCGCCCGGGGGGACCGCATCCGGCGACATGGCAGCCGCCTGCAGGGTGAAGTTCTGGGCCGAAGCCAGCGACGGCAGAGTCAGAAGGGCGGCCAGCAGGCATAAAGCCGCGACTCTGGTGTGCGCGGTCCGGAGAATGAAGCTTGATTTCGAGGGCACGGATTTCGAAGGCACGGATCGCAGGGGCTCGGCTTTCAAGGATTCGGATTTCAACATGAGCGGATTTCGGTTCAACTAGCTTCGATTCCTGGGACAACCCAAAGGCTGCCCGGCACACTGGCGATTGATCCGGCAGCCGCGATGAAAATGCCAGACATACGGTCTGCCCAGAAACAAACGCAAGAATCTGGCCCCTTATTTTACCGCGAACATTTCCTCAGGGACTACTCGACACAGTTCCCCGGAATCCGTCCCACGGAATCTTCCATACTACCATCAAGACGCGCGGAGTCTGGGAGTTCCAGCCCAAAATACAACGGCCGCCTTCCGCGTGGGAAGACGGCCGTTGCACTGCTGCGTGAGTGCTAGTTGACCGTGAGGGTGAGCGCCGGGGTGCCAGTAACAATCACACCGCTGCTCGTGCCCGTAACCGTGATGGTATAAGCACCAGCCGGTGTACCCGGATTGCCGCCGCCACCGGTAGGGGTGCTGCTGCCTCCGCAGGCGGGCATCACCAGTAGTCCGGCGAGAACCATCCCAAGCATCAGGAAGCCGAACAACTTTCTCCTGCGTGATCCGCCGGAACCCATCCCTGCACCGAGTAGCGTAATTCCGAACACTGGCAGAAGCAATGCGTAGAACATTCCCGGCCGCCTGTCAGACGGACGATTGAGCGCTGCAGTGGCTGCTGTTGTAGAAACGTTGAGCGTTGCTGTCGCAGTGCTATTGGCTGCTGGAGTTACGGAATTGCTGGGGCTAAAGCTGCAAGTAGGCCCCTTGGTGACAACCGGTGCGACGGTGCAGGCTAAAGTGACGGCAGAGTTGAAGCCGTTTACTGAACCAACGGTGATGGTGGACGTTGCCGAGACCCCGGGGGCTCCTGACGTGACGGACAAAGCTCCATTTGTCACGGTAAAGGTCGGCGCCGCCACTCCCGTGGCGTACTTCACGACGAAAACGTCGTTCGAGCCTGCGTTGGTAGTCTGTTTAGCTCCTGCGGTGACAGGGAAATTTGTCGAGGCAGTGTTACCGGTAACGTAGATGTTGGCGCCAGCGTTGTCGACAGCAATGGAGCCTATCGCAGCGAGGTTGGCGCCGGGTGTGTTGGTATTCTCGTTAAGCGATCCGCCGAGGTAGGTGGAAAAGAGTACCTGCGCGCCTGACGCGCTGATCTCGCTCACGAAGGCGTCATTAGCTCCACCCAGGGTGCTTTGCGTGGCACTCGCCATGGGGAAGTTGGTGGAGTTGGTTTGGCCTGTGATGTAGGCGTTGTTGCTCCCGTCAAGAGCAATGCTTGTGCCCGCATCGGCGAGACTGCCGCCCAGGAAAGTCGAATACACCAACGCGCTTCCGCTGGGGTTCAGTTCAGTAACGAAAGCGTCCTGGCTGCCGCCGTATGTGGGCTGCAATGGGGACTTTAACGGAAAGTGAACCGGAGATTGCGTCAGCCCTGTCACATAGGCGTCGCCGGTAGCATCGACAGCGATCCCAAGCCCTTGGTCGATGCCTTCACCGCCCAAGAAAGTGGAATAAACGTAACCGCTCCCCGCGGCGTTGATGACCGTTACGAAGGCGTCAGGCAGACCACCATCGCAGGTTCCATTACCGCCGCATGTTTTCTGGAATGCGCTGGCAGTCGTAGGAAAGCTGGGATTCGGAGTGGCGCCCGTTACATAGGCGTTTCCTGAAGAATCCACGGCTACTGCAGTTGCGAAATCACCAGTGCCCCCACCGAGATAAGTGGAATAGACCAGCGCGTTACCGGAACTATTCAATTTGGTAACGAAGCCGTTGGAAACTCCTACCAGGCTAGGTTGAATTGGATTCAGCGTCCGAAAATCCGAGGAGAAAGTTGAGCCCACGATGTAAGCGTCACCGGAACCGTCGAGCGCTATTCCCGACGCATAGTCGTTGCCAGTGCCGCCGAGGTAGGTGCTGTAGGTGAGCACTGTTCCCCCTGAGTTAAGCTCAAACACAAACGCGTCAAGTGCGCCGGCAAGAGCGGTCTGAAAACCGCCGTTGTGCGGAAAGTCTGTGGATCCAGTGCCGCCCGCCACAAAGGCATTGCCCGAAGCATCCACGGCAATTGCATTGCCGCTATCCTCGCCGCTTCCCCCAACGTATGTGGAGTAGATGAGCGTGGTCCCGTCCGCCGAAATCTTCGTCACGAAAGCATCGAAAACGCCGGCATTGGTCGTGGAGTGCCCGCCGGCGATCGTGGGAAAGTTGGTTGACGTGGTTTGACCGGTTATATACGCGTTGCCACTGCCATCGATCGCAATGCCGTAAGCATCGTCCTCGAGGGTGCCGCCCAGATACGTCGCATAGCTGACTGAGGGATCAATCACCAACTCGCGGCTGCGATCATAGTTGCCCAACTCAAAGCGAACCTGATGGTTGGCCTGCAGAACGAAACTCGCATCGACGGACTCGCGTGCGCCGTCTTTCTCCTGATAAGCGACGGGTTTGTGCAGCAGCACGTCTCCCGCGGAGGATGTCATGACGAGACTGCCGGAATGGTCCGTTGCGACGCGCTTGGCGCCAGAGATGCTGAATCGGATTGGCGCAGCACTCGCGCCGGGAGCGAGGATGAAGTCGAATTCCAATTGCTTCTGCACACCGTAGAACGCCATGTTCACTCCGGGATAAACATTCCGGTAGGAGACACGGGCATATTGCGGCACATCCGCGTGCCACTGGCTGCGGTTATTGCCGATGAAGTAACTGCTGTGCCCCGGCAGTTGGCTGCCGGCGGTGATCTGCGGCTGGGCATTTTCGCCCACAAGCTGCATGTGAATCGCGGCGGTCCGGTCTTTCGTCCGCGGCGACGCTGTCTGGTGCGCTCCGCCAAATCCGTGCTTCGGGTTCAGCGCGATCGAGGCCTGCGACGAAGAACTCAGCGCAAAAACCGTTTCATTCGCAGTGAGAAATGCGGTGTAGCCATTTCCCCGCGCCATGTACTTCACCTGAGGATCGGTCTGACCCTGGTTCGCTTCGAAGGCCAGCGGAAGTGCGCCCATACTCGCGCGGACCCGGCCGCGTTGTTCCGCGTTCAGCACGGGCGCCTGGGACGTTGCGGCAACTGGCTTGGTCTGGATGCCTCCACGATGTGTGCGCAGGCTGGCGGAGCCTGCGACTCCAACGGCGGCCACAACGGCTACCGCGACGATCGAGCCTAGGACGACCCAACCAGCAGGCATGAACTTTCTTGAGGCAGATGGCTTAGACACGAAGATCCTCCTGTAATGAAACCCTGAAACACCGTTCTGTGAAAATCGACTCGGATTGAGGGCAAATCACTTCTGGGACTGCACGCTTCTGTCCCCGAGCCAGCAAAGGTTGCAAGTTCGTGCAGCTTATTGGCGAGTATGGAATGGTCAACCGGCCTTGTCAATGAAGGGTGGATAGCAATTAAGGTACCACCCGGTCGCACTGGGCAGCGGGCTAGCCAGCCGAAATTCTTTTCCATTGCGGCCCGGGATGGGGAGATTCTCCGCCGCGAGTAAGTAACTACTAAGGTACCGTGACGATCACGCCGGTACAAGGCTTCGATCCCTGCCGGCGGTAGCTGTGCAGCACCGCCGAATCGAAATAGATCGAGTCTTCGGCTTCCAGCAGGAACTCTTCACTGCCAATCTTCATGGCCAGCGTCCCCTTTAAAACATAGAGAAACTCGATGCCGGCGTGCTGGTGGGGCTTGATCTTCTCCAGCGGAATCTCCTGAAAGTCGGCCAGAAACGCGCTCAGTTTGCGCTCGGTAGCCCGGTAGTCCAGGCACTCAAAGTAGTACTGCACATCCGCCGTGCCCGGTCTTTCGGGGAAGCGCACGCGCTCTTTCCCCCGAACCACGCCCACCACCCGGCGCTTGCGTTCGTCGGTAAAGAAGTAGTCGAGTCCTACCCCAAAGACCATCGCGATGCGCAACAGTGTGGGCAGAGTGGGAAACAACTTTCCCCTTTCGAGCTTCGACAGCAGCGCCGCCGAAAGGGCCGTGTGTTTGCCCAATTCCACCAGTCCCATGCTCTTGCGCAGACGCATGGCGCGCAGTTTTTCGCCGATGGAGTAACGTCCTAAGCCTTCGGAAATAGTGTCGGGTATACCAGTGCTCATTTCTTGATAATAAAATAAATGTTCGTGATAGTAAATACATCATGCAAAGAAAAGCCACGCCGGTTTGGCATGGCTCTCGATTTCTAAGGCTTGCCCGGGGTGAGCCTATTTCGGTTTTTTCTTGAACAAGCCCATCACGTTGTTCACGGGATTCTGCTGGCTGGCGGTTCCATTGCTCAAGCCTTTCAACAGGCCCGTCGCCATTCCCTTCATGTCGGGGGTAAACTTCGGGTCCGAGGTCGTGCCGGTCACCATGACGGGGATCGTGCCTAGTCCCCCGACGGCAGCATTCAGTTTGAACGCCAGTTCGTTCGCCGGACTGACCGTGCCGCCTCCGGTGACCACGCCAATTGCAGGGACGGTGAGATTGATGTTGTCGGCCTTCGTCCCCTCGGGAGCGACGCGAACATCGGAGCTGAAATTCTGAATGGTCGTATCGTTGCCGGTACTCTTTCCCGACAGCGCGGAAATGGCGGAGAGTTTCGATCCCAGGTTGAAGTTGGCGAGCGAGGAATTTTCCAGCCGCACCGTTCCCACCGTAACTAACTTATCAACCGGACCATCAATCGCCATGGTCGTATTGAGCGTACCGCTCTTGAGGGTTGACTTCGGAGGTAATATGACGCCGAGGGCTGGAAGCATGGCCTCCAGATCGTCGACGGGCATACCCTGTCCGTTCAGTTTCATGTGGACGGAAGTCACTTTGCCGTGCCCGTCGTAGGTGCCATTCAAGTGTGCGATGGCTTTGCCCATGGCAATCTCGCACTGCGGGACGCTGCCGGTCTCTTTGGCCAGATCATGCGTCACCGAGTAGGTGACCTGCACGGGTTTTCCCGCGGGGGATCCCTTCTTGACGACCTGTAAATTCGAGGCTGTCAGCTTGCCGCTGGTCTTGGCCTCATGGCCGTCGGAGCTGACGGTTCCTTCGTAGTCGGCCACGCCTGAGATGCCCGCCGCAGGATCGACAAAGCCGGACTCGGCCAGATTCATCTTCTGCACCGTGACCTTGGCCTCGAGTGGGGTGCGGGCGGCGTTGTTGGCGTCGATGGGACCGGCTTTGCCTTCCAGTTTCAGGCGTCCATCCGCCGGCAATTGTGCGGTCATCTTGAAGGGGAAGGAGGAAGTGAAAGAGAAGTTTGTGACTTCAATAGTAACCTTATCGTAAACGTGAGGCTTCACTTCCGATCCCGCGCGCGATACGGTGAGTCGCCCGTCGTTAATGTTCAGCTTCGCCACCGACAAGTTCGGATTGCCGCCAGACGAAGCCGCTGGCTGGGCCGCCGAGGTATTGTTTCCGCCGAGGCTGGAGAAATTCCACTTCTCGCCGTTTTCCGATTTCACCAGATTGATCTCGGGCTGCTTCAAGGTCAGTTCGGTGACGTTCAACGTCTTCGAGAAAATCAGCGGGATCAGTTCCACGCCGACCTTGAGCGACTTGGCCTGCACGAAAGCCGACTTGCTGAACACCGGATCGTCGGCGATGGAGATGTCGTCGGCCGATACGCTGCCCGAAAACAGCGACAGCGAAAGATTTCCCACCTTGACCGGTCGGCCAAGCGCCGTCGTGAGGTCCGTTTCCAGCGTCGGGCGGAAGGTGTTCGCGTCGATGAAAAAGGGAATTGCGATGGCGATGACAATGAATACGCCAACGATGATCGCTGCAACTTTCAGGATGCCTTTCATAATTCGTACCTCCTGCCGGAACGGCAGCTTGCGGTTGGGTTTGCGGGAGAAAGAGACGTTGCCAGCAACGTCTCTACATGCGCTGAGTTTATCACTGCGGGTCCTGCAATAGCTCTGGAGAGGGAACGTTTCCGGTGTCCATCTGCTTCTCGCGTGCGGAGCGGTGTTCGTTGTCGATGCGCACGGCCGCTTCCAGTTCTTTCTTCGCGTCTTCCTTGCGTCCCAGGTGGAGCAAAATCTGTCCGTGCAGGTAGTGAATGTCGGTGCGTTCGGGATCGAGTCTGCCGGCAGCCTCGATCTCGACTGATGCGGCCGCATATTTTTCCTGGCGCTGATAAATCTTCGCCAGCCCCAGATGCGAACTCACCAGCCGGGGATCGCGATACAGCGCCTCGCGGTAGCTCTTCTCGGCGTTCTTGTCGTCCTGCATCAGCCAATAGACATCTCCAAGTTCGTCGTAGTTGAGGGCGAGATCCGGCTCGACGGCGGCGTCTTTCAAAAATTCGTCGCGCGCCCGCGGATAGTCCTGCTGCTTCAGGTACGTGAACCCCAGGTTGAAGTGCACGAAGGGAAGCTTGGGATCCGCCGCGGCCGCGGCCTGAAATTCCGTCAGAGCCGCATCGTACTGGTCGAGGTTCAGATGATATTTTCCGACAAAGAGATGGTAAGCAGATGAGCCGTCGCCCAATTTAATCAGCTGCGCGGTGGCGCGGTCATCGAGGTCCTTCTGGCCAGCGCGGTGGGCCGCGTTCGAAAGAACATACAGATACGGCAACTGCGTCGACTCCTGCGCCCAGAGCGGCGCCAGCGTGGTCGCCGCGTCGGCCCAGCGCTCGGCGAAGAAGTAGCACAAACCCAGCAGATACCGGGGTTGCAGCGCGTCAGGTTGGTCGCGCACCACCGACTCGAAGGGTGGAATCGCCTTGAGGAATTCATTCTGCCGGTAGTAGGCAAGTCCGATATTCAAGCGGATTCCCGCGACCTGGGGCAGCCAGTGCTCCGCCTTTTGCAGCGCCTCGAGAGCTTTATTCCATTGTTTCCGACGCATGTAGACCACGCCGAGATTGGCGTATGCTCCGCCGGATCGCGGATCCACCTCAAGCACCGCACGGAAATCGCGCTCCGCGTCGTCGAGCCGGCCGTGAGCGAGAGCGTCCTGCCCAAGCTGAAAGAGTTTTGCCGGATCGGCGGGGCGGGCGTTCGCAGAGGCGGCTGTGGACGCGCCGCTGCGCCCGTTTCCGGCGGGCGTGGACGTGGCTTGCTGCGGCGGAATAGCCATCGCCATTCCTGCCAGCAGAAGCAAAACAAAACATATCGACGTGATTCGTGCGCTTGACACTGGTATTACTCTCTGCTGTAGTGTCCGCCAGTGTA